>Ga0116191_1003722_pt1 | contig 11086 bp, 10 predicted proteins | sample AD_UKC111_MetaG_FD_89897 | JGI IMG/M metagenome (GOLD analysis project Ga0116191, IMG submission 89897) | Active sludge microbial communities of municipal wastewater-treating anaerobic digesters from Hong Kong - AD_UKC111_MetaG | ecosystem: Engineered > Bioreactor > Anaerobic > Digestate...
GATGGCACGTTTGGGACTGGGCTATGATGAACTGTCAGTAATAAATGACCGCTTGATCTATTGCTCCGTTTCAGCCTACGGGCAAACCGGGCCATGGAAAAGCAAGCCAGGACTTGACGGCATAGTGCAGGGAACGTCCGGACTGATGAGCGTCGTCGGACTGCCGGGCGCCGAGCCGTGTAAAATCCAAACACCCGCTGTGGACATGGTCACGGGCATGCTGGCCGCCCTGAGTATTATGGGCGCCCTGCTGTCCCGCGAGCATACCGGCAAAGGCCAGGCGGTCGATGTAAGCATGTACAGCGCGGCGATTATGCTCCAGCAAATGTCCTTTTCCTTCTACTTGAACTCGGGCGAACTGCCTCAAAAAATGGGGAGCGCCGCTCCTTATGCCACGCCCAACGAAGCCGTGCCGACCAGGGACGGGCATATCATGCTGGCGGCCTACCACCCGCAGAGGTGGCAGAAACTATGCGGCATTCTCAAACGGGAAGATATGATTAAGGACGAAAAATTCTCCACTAATGAAGCGCGGCTTGAGAACAGGCGCGAGCTGATGGAAATTCTCGGGGAAGCTTTCCGGGAAAAGACCACCGCCGAGTGGCTGGAGATCCTGGAGCAAAACGATATTATCTGCGGCCCGGTGGAAACATACGACAACGTTACGGCTTCTCCCCAGGCGCTCCATGACCAGGCTTTCATATCGGTAAACCACCCCTTATACGGAGAGATAAAAATGCCCGGCTGCGGTCTAAAATTCAGCGACACGCCGGCCGGGGTCAAGTCCCCTCCCCCCTCGTTCGGGGAACACACCAGAGAAATCCTGCTCTCTTTTGGTTTCAGCCAGAATGAAATTGATACTCTATATAAAGCAAAAGTTATTTTTTAGGCGACTCTATACTGACCGTACGTGTATCCGCGTTCCAACTCACACTGGACCCCAGCGACTCAGCCGCGTACCTGGCCGGCAGCATGGCCCGGCCGGAGCGGATTACCGGGCTGGTGTCCATCTGCACTTTTGTCCCGTTGTAGAAAGCAGTGCTGCTGTCGATGGTGAATGTGCTCACCTGGCCTGCCCCGCTGATGGTAACCTCCCTGGTCTGCCCGTTCCACTCCGCTTTAGCGCCGAGCGCTTCGGCGATTGCCCGCAGGGGGACCATCACCCGTCCGTTCTGGTCGATATAAGGCGGCACGTCAAAGGAAACTGCCCGGCCGTCAACCAGCACGTTTATAACGCCCCGGTCCGCTGCCGGCGGGGCGTCCTGCCCGTCACCATAGATCAGGTACTGTTGGCGCTCCTCTTTGAAGCGGTCCAGCTCCGGCTGGTATAAAGCTTGGATTTGCCCGGCCGTCAAGCCCGCCTCGAGATAACCGCCGATTTTGTCCGTCCCCATGATTTTGTCGAACATAACTAATGTTGGCCCGCTTTTAGGGACTGCGAAATTGTTGAGGGAATGGGCGCAGGTAAGCGCGTAAAGACCGGTCAGGGCGGGGTTAAACCTGTGGTAATCAGTTATTTGCAGCCGCACGCCGCCGGCCGCTCCTTTGACCTCAGGCCTAAAAACCACGCCTGGCAGCCCGGACTGGTTCAGCAGGGCGGCAAATTTAGCGGCGTCGATACCTTTCCCGCCAATCCACTTGAAATTGTCCGCCTGGTAAACCCCGGTGCCCTCTCCCAAACCGGTGGCCATGTAGCCGAAGACAGCATCCAGGTCGGAGATCTTGGGCGAGGTTGCCACCCACTTCAGCCCCGTGTCCTGGAAAATCATGGAGCGGTTGTAACCTTCCATGGGGACCACGGTGAGATCGGCGCCTATCTTCCGGTTAAAGAAGCGGGCCAGTTCGCCGGCGGTCATCCCGTGCGCCACCGGCAAATTGTCCACACCGACAAAACTCCGGTAGGGCTCTTCCAGTACCGGCCCTTCCACAATCAGGCCGCCGACGGGGTTGGGGCGGTCCAGGACAATGACTGGAATATTGTTCTTCTGAGCGGCAACCAGGCAGTAGTTCAGGGTGGACATATAGGTGTAGGACCTGGCGCCTATGTCCTGCACATCGAACAGCAGCAGGTCGATACCCGCCAGCATCTCCTGTGTGGGCATCCTGGTCTCACCGTAAAGGCTGTAAACCGGAATACTAAGCGTTGGGTGCGTGTACGAAGCAACGTACTCCCCGGCCGGAGCCTTTCCGTCAAGGCCGTGCTCAGGCGCGTAAAGGGCGGCCAGCTGCACGTCGCCGTCTCCGGCCAGGATGTCAATCGTGCTTTCCCCACGGCTGTTTACACCGCTTTGGTTGGTGACCAGGCCGACTCTTTTCCCCTTTATCAATTCATGCCGCGATTCCATCAGGACCTCACTGCCGGGCTTTACCTGCGCAGCTTCCAGCGGCACGGCAAAACAAAACAGCAACAGCGACAATATTACGAGGAGTGCCAGATTCATTTTTTTCGCCATTTTCTAATCCCCTTATTAAACAAGAATACTTTCGGAAAGTCCTACCGTTTGTCATTGCGAGCGTTAAGCGAAGCAATCTCCAGCTCTTACCCCCGCTTTATACTGTGAGATCGCCACGTCGCTTTCGCTCCTCGCGATGACAGAACGGTTTTAGCAAAGCGGCTTTCCGAAATTACTCAACAATTAAAGCTGGTCATTACGATTATTACCGCGGCGCTGCTGCTGCTGACGCTTTCCATCAGCCCTTCCCCGGTTGAGATCTTTATCGCGGACATGGAAGAAACGGGTTTCAGCCCGGAGGAGATCCTGGAAGGTGTACGCAAGGATTTATTCAACAATAAAGGCGGAAGAGGTGTTTAATATGACCGGGCATATTGTACGATTCGAAAATGTGACTAAAAAAGCCTGGTGGACTGGATGAAAAAAACGCTGGCCTAAAGGCAAGGCCCTGTTTTTCAGGTTAAGCTTTAAAATCTTAAGTCAGTGACAAATATAGGTAACACTAAGTCCATGGTGTTGAAACAAGCTGTTCCATTGCGGAGCCAAGCGTGTTTCAACACCATGGACGACTCTCTTTACAAACCTGCCGCTATTAACCTGACGGCTGGCTTTGTTGTTTCAGGGCAGATTTAAAGCTAAAAATTGGTATGATCATCAGCATGCCTATAAAAAACAGCAGCGCCGACAGCCCGTACATGGACACCAGTGAAAACTGGACCTTGAGCCAGCCCGCCAGGCTCATTGTAATTACCATAGCCCCCATGAACAGCGGGTTCAGCACCCCGTTCACCCGCCCGACGAACTCTTCTTTTGTGGCCTGCAGGATTAATGTATTCATACCTGCTGATAGTAATGCTGCTTCTTAGTGTGACACGAAGCATACCCGATTATATCAGAAATAAATTTAGAAGTTTAGCCTTTTTACAATTTAATCCCCTGGACAGCGATCCCCTTGGGACACCTGTCCGGTAAATTTTTAATAAACAGTTTCAGGATGTCCGGCGGTACCTTCATTAATGCAAGCCGGTGCTCGCCCAGGGCGTCCCTGGGGTCCAGGGTGAGGCGCAGTCCTTTGACCAGGGCTGCCGGGGCCGCTTCGCCAGGCGCGTCCATGGCCGCGTCACAGACACCGCATAAAATGCAGGTGGCCGGAACCTCCAGCTGCCTGGACACCTCGGGAGCCATGCGTCCGCTGTAATCTTCCCGTGTCACCACCCAGGGCAGCACCGCCTTTAATGACTCAAAGAAAGGCTCCAGGTCCACAACCAGGTCTTTCAACTGCCTGAAGTGAGGCAGGGGTTCCAGGATAACCCGCCCGTCAGCGCCGGCGGCGTCACGTATCAGGGTCTGACAGGCTAAACCCGGAGTGCCGTTGATCGAAACGGCACAGGAACCGCAAATAGTGCTGCGGCAGGAACGCCTGAAGGAAAGGCCGGGTTCCTGCCGCCAGGCCTGCAGCATGGCGTCAAGCACTGTATGGTGACCTTCCACCGACACACTGAATTCCTGAAAGTAACGCTGCTGGTCCACCTCAGGGTTAAACCGGCTGATGTTTAAGACAACTTTCACTGCTAGTACCCCCTTTCCTGCGGCTGATAACGGGTGATTTTCACAGGTCCGGAACTGAATTCCGGACCGTTCTCCCCTCTGCGCGCCAGCGTATGGCCCAGCCAGTTCAGATCGTCCCGCCTGGGATAGTCAAGCCGGTAGTGGGCGCCCCTGCTTTCAGTGCGCCGCAGCGCGCCCCCGGCAATAATTTCACATAAATCCAGGATGTAACCTGTCTCCAGATATTCCATCAGCGCGTAATTAAATGGCTGGGCATCTCTGGGAGGATCCAGTTTCTTATAGCGTTTTTTCAGTTCTTTCAGTTTTTCCACCGCGTCCGCCAGTTCATCCCCAACCCGGAACACACCGACCTGGCTGGTCATGATCGAGGTGGCCGCCTCCCGAATCAGGAAGGTGCTGTCCTCCTGGACGATTTGCTTTCCACCTGAAAACATTGAACTCCAGGACTCCAGGCTGCGCGCCGCTGTAGTCTTCGAAAGCACCGGCCAGGGCTCTTTCCCCGCCAGTTCGGCCGCCCGGCGCCCCGCCCGCCGGCCAAAAACAACAGTTTCCAGCAAAGAATTGCCGCCCAGGCGGTTGGCGCCGTGCACGCTGACATTGGCCACCTCGCCGGCCGCCAGCAGGCCGGGCAGGCTGCTCTCGCCCCAGACGCCGGTGCGCACGCCGCCCATACTGTAGTGCTGGGCCGGCTCTATAGGCATGGGCGCGACCGCCGGATCAACCCCGGCGTAGCGCATGGACAGGTCGCGCACCTGGGGCAGGCGCTCCGCCACCAGGGCCTCGCCCAGGTGGGTCAGGTCCAGGTGCACATACTTGCCCTCATAGCCGCGCCCTTCTTTGATCTCCCTGAAAATCGCCCGTGAAACCAGGTCACGGGGCGCCAGCTCCATTTTTTGCGGCGCGTAATCAGCCATAAACCGTGTACCGCCTGCATTGCGCAGGTATCCCCCCTCACCCCTTGCCGCTTCGGAAATAAGGATATTGGTGCCGTAAAGGGTGGTCGGGTGGAACTGGACGAACTCCATATCGGCCAGGACGGCCCCCGCCCGGTAAGCTATAGCCATACCGTCTCCCGTGTTGGCGATGGCGTTGGTGGTCTTGGCAAAGGCCCGGCCGTACCCGCCCGTGGCCAGGACCACCACCTTGCTGCGAATTACCTCTGTTTTAGCCCTGGCCAAATCGTAAGCCAGCACCCCCGCCACCCGGCCGTCTTCCACCAGCAGCTCGATCAGGCGCCACTCGGGGTAAATCTTAATCCGCCTCCTCAACGCCTGTTCGTAGAGGATATGCAGCACGACGTGGCCTGAAAAGTCAGCTGCAAAACAGGCGCGGGGAAAGCCCGCCCCGCCCAGCGGACGCTGCGCGATACCGCCGCCAGGACTGCGGGTCCAGGGCACGCCCAGCCGCTCCAGTTCCAGGATTACCTCCGGCCCGTCCGAACAGAGCACCTCAATGGCATCCTGGTCCCCCAGATAATCACTGCCCTTCACTGTGTCAAAAATATGGGCCTCCACACTGTCTTCCTCTCCCATGACAGCGTTAAACCCTCCCTGCGCCGCCCCGCTGTGGGAGCGGGTGGGGTAAAGCTTGCTCAGCACAGCCACATCGGCCTTTTCCGCAGCGGACAGCGCCGCCATCAAGCCCGCCAGCCCGCCGCCTACAATTAAAACCTCGTGCATGATCATATTAAAAAACACCTCCTGAGCAGGAAAAGCTAACCCTAAATAAGTTTCAACTGACAGCCGAACCGGCCGGAAATATCGGCAAGCCTCTTTTCAATGCCGCATCGGTAGAATTCCGGTTCGGCACAGCACATTTCCAGGTCCGCCAGAGCTTCGGGGAATTGCCCGCGGTACACTTTCTTCAAACGGTGGACCACCGCAGGATACGGGTTCAGGGTATCTGCCAGCACTTCTGTTACACCAGCCTTCTTCAACTCCTTAAACAGGCTAACTAAATCTTTTTCACCATCCCCCAGCCCCGGCAGGACCGGCGCTATAAAAACCCAAACAGGTACGCCCGCCTCAGCCAACTGCCTGGCGGCAGCCAAACGCAGCCCCGGCGGCGAAGCGCCGGGCTCTAAAACACGCGCCGCCCTTTCATTGATGGTAGTCACGGTAAATCCCACTGAGCAGCGGGGCAGCTTTTGCAAAACCTGCAGATCCCTTACTACCAGGGCGGACTTGGTGAGGATCTCCACTTCCAGCGCCGGGCAACCGGCCAGGGCTTCCAGGCAGGAGCGGGTCAGCTTGTACCAGGCTTCAGCCGGCTGGTAGGCATCGGTTACACTGCCCAGGATGACTCTGCCCTCCGGCACGCGGCGGCCTCTCAGCTGTTTCTCCAATATATGCGGAAAGTTAACCTTGACGTCTACAAACTTGCCCCAGGGCTCCTTGTGACCGCTAAAGCGGCACATGAAGGAAGCGTAACAGTAGACACAGGCATGGGCACACCCGGTGTAGGGGTTCAGGCAGTAACTAAAACCTGGAATGCCTGTTTTGGTAAGAGCGGTTTTACAGGTTTTTTCCACAGGTAAAATCAGGTCTGGCAATAGAGGGCTCCTCCCTGGCGGCTATTGAGGGTTCAATTTTTGATTTATGGCCTCTGAGACCTTTTTGAAGGACACCCCGCCCTGCAGCAGCGGCTTGCCGTCCAGAACAGTCAGGGGCAGTTGGTAATTCTCTTTGACTTTTTCAATCCCGGGATAATTCTTAAACTCCTCACCTGCCACATCAACGTAGGCAAATTCAATAATATCGCCATGTTTTTGCTTCAGCAGCTTCTCCAAATGTTCCGCTTCTTTCCTCATAATATCGATAGTGCTGCAGCTGCAGGCGGCGGCGTTAGGTTCGGTTTCACAGTCGCCGCAGGGAGGCGCGTAGGCGCCGAATATTGTGACTGTTACTTTTTTCATAACATTATCCCTCCATAACCTTTTAGGATAGTTGTAACAGTTTTATAGCTTTCACGTTTTTATTCCTGCTTTTATTAAATAATTTCCCTGTTAAAAGATGAAAAATAAAAGAAATTTCTGTTACATAGCAGAAAAAACCCCGTTTAATTTAACGGGTTGGTGTTTTAGAAAAATCCCTTTTCTTTAGCCATCATAGCACCTTTGAAAATAGCGTCATCATCATTTTTTGCTTCATATTCAAAGGTTTGTGCAGTGCCGGCCACATTAGGGGCAAAAAGCAATGCATATAAATTATCCTCTGCAACATACTTGACAACAAGCAAATACTCCATGATCTGCGCCACAACATTGTACTCCCGCAAAAAACCACTTCCTTTAAATTCTTTAATGCCCCGCATCATACCAATTGCTGCGAATTGTCCTATTTTTAACGCTAAAACCGCTGGACAACAGCACCCCGAGGATTACCACCCCGCCAGCAATCAATTGGCCGGCGTTAACACGCTCGCCAAGAAAAAGCATCGCGCTGATAACTGAGAACACCGGCACCAGATTAATGAAGAGGCCCGCCTCCGAAGCGTCGTAGTGCAGCAGCGCGTAGTTCCAGAGGAAGATCGGCAGCGCCATGGCGACAATACCCAGGTAGAGCACATTGGCCACAGTCAGCCAGCTCAGGTCAAGGTTAAAACCGCGCATTTTACTCACGATTACCCCTCCCGGTATTACCTTATTCAGTCAAATTTAAATCTCATCCTTATTCCTCCCTTTTCAGATTCAAAATTCTCGGCGCCCGTCAAAAATACCAGTTCAAGATCTTAATAGCACTCACCTCAGCTTACAGAGCCAGGTCTCAAAACTTCCTGAAAAAATTCCTCCCGCCATCAGTCTAACAGGAGGAAAGGGCTTAAACAAGCAGTTTACGTCTTCAGCATTCGGCCGGTTTTGAAAAAGTGGTTCATTGACTTTTCCATCCTGACCTTAAGGTCCGTAAATTCTTTGCCGGCCTGGCTGTCAAAAATGTTTTTTTTGTAATAAAAACGGCAGCCGCTGGAGCTGCCTTATTAGGAACTACATCCTGGTCCTGATCCTTTCAATGGCCCTTTCTGTGTTAGCTCTGGTGGCGAAGGCGGTTAACCTGAAATACCCCTCGCCGTGCGCTCCGAAGCCGGCGCCGGGGGTGCCCACAACATGCACCTGCCGCATCAGTTTGTCGAAGAAATCCCAGGAGCGCATATTGCCGGGAGTCTTGAGCCAGATGTAGGGGGCGTTCACTCCTCCGAAAACTTTGTAGCCGGCCTCTTCCAAGCCCTTCCTGATAATCCTGGCGTTTTCCATGTAGTAATCGATTATTTCCCTGACCTGCTTTTTGCCCTCTTCCGTAAAGGTCGCGGCGGCGGCCGCCTGCACCGGGTAGGAAACCCCGTTGAACTTGGTGGTCTGTCTTCTCAGCCACATGGGGTTGAGGCTGTGAGGTCGGTCATTGCTGTCATACGCCTTGACCTCCTTGGGCACTATGGTGTAAGCGCACCTGGTGCCGGTAAAGCCGGCGGTCTTGGAAAAACTCCTGAACTCCACCGCCACCTCGCGGGCGCCCTCAATCTCGAAAATACTGTGAGGCACCCCTTCCTCCCGGATATAAGCCTCATAGGCGGCGTCAAACAATATCACCGACCTGTTTTCCCTGGCGTAATCCACCCACACCTTCAGTTCCTCTTTGGAAATGGTCATCCCGGTCGGGTTGTTGGGAAAGCAGAGGTAAATCATGTCCACCCTGGTACGGGGGAGAGGCGGCTTCATGCCGTTCTCCTCAGTGCAGGGCAGGTACACTATTTTCTCAAACTGTCCTTTATCGTTCACCATGCCGGTACGCCCGGCCATGACATTGCTGTCCACATAGACGGGATAAACCGGGTCACTTACCGCCAGTATGTTGTTAATTCCGAAAATCTCTTGGAAGTTGGCTGTATCGGTTTTCGCGCCGTCGCTTATAAACACCTCGTCAACGGCTAACTCGACTCCTCTGGACCTGAAATCGTTTTCGATTATTTGCTCGATCAGGAACTCATACCCCTGTTCCGGACCGTATCCCCTGAAGGTATCCGGGCTGCCCATCTCCGCCACGGCCTTTTTCATTGCTTCCACCACGGCAGGGGCCAGTGGTTGAGTGACATCACCTATACCCAGCCTGATTATATCCGCGTCAGGGTTTTCCTTTTTATACTGGTTTACCCTCCGGGCTATTTCCGAAAAAAGGTAGCTCCCGGGCAGCTTAAGGTAGTTCTCGTTGACTCGCGCCATGTACCGCCTCAATCCTCTCTTTATAAAAATGGTATCAGGTTTTACAAAGATATTAATGGTATTCTTGGAAAGTTGTCAGGAATCCTATCAGCATTCCCACAAAAAATTAAAAAAGAGAACTACGCCGGCACAACCAAAGCTGGTGAGCCGTGTTTGTTGAAGTATTATATAACTTAAAATAACAAATTACAATTACCCCGGCTGGAGATCAGTACAAGATATCCTGTAAAATTTTCATTAATTGCTTATTTTTCCCGCCTCATATCAACAATATATTCCAACAAATAATGACAGGAAAATACCGGCCTGGGTCCACAAGCTGCAGCAAAAGCTTGGTGAAGATTTCTTCTTTAATTGAGCATAATTTCAGCAAAAATTAAGCTTTAATTCAGGCAGGATTTGCCTTTGTTTAGTTAAATTTATATACATATAGATTTAACTCCCTGCTTTGATTGATTCAGACAAATGCAACCAAAATTTTCACAATAAAGATTACCCGAACTGGAGGTGTTTATATCCGGGTAAATTAGCAGACACGGTTCCAGGTCAGTTAGCAGACAGGTTAATTATTAAAAATATTTATTGGAGGAATCAAAGTGAAGAAAAAAATTATCTTCGTGTTGCTGCTGCTCACTTTAGTACTGGTGATGGCCGCTTCTGCCGAAGCTACAGTAGCTTCTAAACCGATCAATGTTGACTATGTGGATATCAAGCTTTTTGTAAATGGCAATGCGATCACCCTGCAGCCCGATGAGGAACCGTTCATTTATAACGGCAGGACTTTTGTCCCGATCAGGTTTGTATCAGAAGCGTTAGGCCAGAGTGTTGAATGGCTCGATTGGATTAAAGCCGTGAGAATAACCGGCGGCAACTCTGCTTCATTAGCTGAAAAGGATAAAGAGATCCAGGCTTTAAAAAGTGAAATCGCCAGTCTGAAAAGTCAACTGGCAGATTGTAAAGAAAATGAAGATGATGAAGACAGTGATTTAAGCGAGCTGGAAGATCAGTTGAAGTCCGATTACGATTATTTGGAAGATGTGGAAATTGACGATATCAGCCTCAGCGGCGACGAAGACGAAGTTGATGTGCAGATAGATGTTGATCTAGGAGAATATGACAGTGAGTGGGAAGATCTGAGCGACAGTGATATTGAAGACTGGCTTGAAGATTTGGTGGGGGATATTCAGGATGAATTTTCTGATGACACTGAGGTTACCGGGGAAATTAACGATATCGACAGCGACGATGTGCTGGTGAAATTTAGTAAAGACGGAGACGATGATCTTGACGTAACTTTTAAGGATGACGACTATCGTAACTCTGATGATGACGAAGATGCGGATGATGTTATAGACAGCCTTGAAGACGACGCTTATGACGTTGGCGGCATAGAATTTGAAGTAACTCTCACTTATGATGGAGATGATACTGTTACCGCCAAATTCACCGCTGTTGACGATGACGCCGCCTCAGATTGGGATGACTTAAGCGATAGCAGAATTGAAAGTGACGTGACAGATATTTGCGAACAGATTGTATCCGCTTTTGATGATGACGCGGACATCAGCCTTGATACCGTTATAGTTAAATTCTATGATGAGGATAGTCACGCACTGAAGAGCTTCACCTATGACGCGGATTATGAAGAGCTGAATTAAAACTGCCAGTTGTTGAATTATTTAGAGGCCGGCTGTACTGGGTGAAGCCGGCCTCTTTTTTTCTGATCACGGCTTTGTGCTTAAGGAGGCAATGGTTTTAAGAATACATTTTTGTTATTAACTCAACTTTAGTAGTTGAATAAACTGTAAATAATAGATGAAAATTCCATTTACACGGAATTATTTACACTCCC
>Ga0116191_1003724_pt1 | contig 11085 bp, 10 predicted proteins | sample AD_UKC111_MetaG_FD_89897 | JGI IMG/M metagenome (GOLD analysis project Ga0116191, IMG submission 89897) | Active sludge microbial communities of municipal wastewater-treating anaerobic digesters from Hong Kong - AD_UKC111_MetaG | ecosystem: Engineered > Bioreactor > Anaerobic > Digestate...
TATGCGCGCTCCCCCCTGCCGTCTCTTTCAATAACTATTGGAACAAGATTCATTGCTTCTCCTTTATATTTGCGTTCTCCATTAAAAAATCCATTGTCTTTTGTTGCACAATGTTCATTTTCATGCCCTCAATGAGGTCATATTTCTCATAAAACCCTTTGACTTCATCGAATGGTCTTTTTGTTTCTTCCGCAATCTTTTTCATTCTGTTTTGCACATCATCATCTTCAAGTTTTATTCCCTCAATCTCCGCAATCTTTGCAAGTATTATATCAGATTTAATCCTTTCTTCAGCCTTTTTTTCGAAATCAGCCCTTATATTTTCCCTAAACGCCTTTAAATCATCTTCTGAAAAATGTTCAGTGTTAAAACGTGTCTTTGCGTCTTCCAGCATCGCTTCTGTATGCTTTTCAAGCAGCCTTTTCGGGATAGGAATATCCGTACTGTTCGTAAGCGCCTCCATTATCTTGTAAGAAATAAACTGTTTCCTCGAATTGAGTTTTTCATTTTTTATCTCTTCTCTCAAATTGTCCTTCAATGTTTCCACATTCTCGAAATTTACATCCTTTGCAAATTCATCATTCAATTCGGGGAGTCTCTTCTCACGTATATCCTTTATTTCAATCTCGAAAAGCAGGGTTTTGCCTGCAATATCCTTGTTTGGGTAATCATCTGGAAATGCTATATCGACCTTTTTGACTTCACCTTTCTTCATATCATAAATGGCGCTTTCAAATTCAGGCATAAGTTGAGACGTACCAAGCTCCAGCGGATATGCCTCAGAATATACGTCCTTAACAGGCCTCCCATCCAAATACCCCTTATATTTTACGATTACAAAATCGCCTTTCTGTGCGCCGGAGTCAGCCTCTCGAGGTATCATTTCCGCATGCATCTCTTTCATCTGTTCGATTCTCTTGTTAATATCATCATCTGAAACTTCAATAGCATCAACCTCAACCTCTATGCCTTTGTAAGAGGGCACCTCTATCTCCGGCAGCACATCACACAAAAGTGTATATGCAAAACGACCTTCATCTTCAACAAAATCAACGATGGGCTCTGTTACAGGTTTGACGTTCACCTCTGAAAGCGCCCTCGACATAGTATCCCCTATAACCCTTCTTTTCAATTCATCGTCTATATAATCCTTATAGTATGTCGTAAGTATGGACCTGGGTATTTTGCCTTGTCTAAAACCCTTTATTTTCGCTTGTTTTTTTAGTTCTCCATAAATATTTTCAGTCAATTCGGTTATCTTATCAGCAGGAACTTCAACTTCAACCTTTTTAGTAACACGATCGACATCTACAACCTCTACTTTCATATGTCCTCCGGGAAATTGTGGATAGAAATAAGCTCCATTTAAATTGTAGTGCTTATTATAACACAACTTATGAAATTATCAAGAGTATTTGAGTGCCGTATACAACACCCAAATCATGCAAACCTGAATCCCTTTTCTCTGAAAAGTACAAGACATGCCTCTACAACATCGCTGTCGTAAAGAATACCCTTTTTGCCCTCTATCTCTTCAAGTGCATAATCAACACCATAACCAGGCCTGTAAGGACGGTGAGACATAATAGCCTCAACTACATCTGCCACAGCGACAATCTTCGCTTCGAGCAATATCTGTTCAGATTTAAGACCCTGAGGATATCCGGAGCCATCGAGCCTTTCATGGTGCTGCAAAACAATCTCAGCAATCGGATACGGCAGTCCCACATCTTTCAATATATCGTAGCCCACCTTTGGGTGGGTCATTATAAGGCTCATCTCAAGCTCACTTATTTTGCCTGGCTTAACAAGTATCTCGGCAGGAATAGATACTTTGCCTATATCGTGTATGATACCTGCAATGCGTATATTATCTATCGTATCTTTCGCAAGCCCCATTATCTGGGCAATAGACCTTGAAAGACTCGACACCCTCCTCTGGTGGCCTGCTGTATATGGATCGCGGGTTTCCACAGTTAGCGACATGGCACGCACTGAACCGATCAATGCCTTCCTGAGTTTTTCAACCGTCTCTTTCAGGGATTCTTCCGCTATCTTCCTTGTTGTAATATCCTCATCGATACCTTCATAGTAGAGGAAGTTTCCATCTGGGTCACGCACCTCCCGCATATTGATAGTAACCCATATTTTGCTTCCATCCTTTCTATAAAACTGTGTCTCATATTTTTTTATCGACCCTTCTTTTTCCAGTTGTTGTATAATAAATTGACGAGCATCAGGGTCTACATAGAGGTGATGCGTTATATCTGTAATGGCTGCCGTCATCTCTTCAAAAGACGTATAGCCCAACATGCTGCAAAACGCCTGATTAGCCAAAAGAAACTTTCCATCTTTAGTCGTCCTGTATATGCCATTTAACGCATTATCTATGAGGCTACGAAGATCGAGTTCACTTTTTTTCAGGGCAATTTCAGCCTCTTTACGTTTTGTTATATCTTCATTGGTTCCCTCAAGATAAAGCATGTCTCCTTCAGGTCCAAAGACTGCATGGACATTTATGGAAACCCAGAACCTGCTTTTATCATTTCTGTATAGTTCGACCTCGAACCCCTCTACACTGCCCTTTTCCATCAGAAGTCTCTTCAGCCTTTCCCTGTCTTCCGGATTTACATACAGTTGTCTGCCTATATCGGTTACGGTGTCGATCATCTCCTGCGGCGAAGCAAATCCGAACATCCTTGCAAAGGCAGGATTCACGCTTATATAACGCCCCTGAGGTGTTGTCTGAAATATACCTTCCGTCGCATTATCAAAGATATTTCGATACTTTGCCTCGCTTACACTAAGTGCAATTTCGGCACTTTTTCTTTCTCGCCTTGTCTCCGCCAACTCCAATTCTCTTTTGACCGCAGGCACAAGACGAGAGAGATTGGTCTTCATCACATAGTCATGGGCGCCCTATACCACTGCCTCTACGGCAACATCTTCACCTATTGTACCAGATACTATTATAAATGGGATATCGAGCCCCTTTTCTTTATACAGTTTAAGGGCTGCCATGCCACTGAAGCCTGGTATCTTATAATCGGATATGATAATGTCCCATGACTCTCTCTCAAGGGCATCACGCATATCGTCTTTTGTTTCTACCCGCCTGAAGTCCACTTTATATCCAGCCTTTTCCAGTTGATGCACCATAAGAAACGTATCATCATCTGAATCTTCAACAATTAATACACAGATTGAGGTTTTCATTTATCCTTCAAGAAAAGATGTTTGCTTCCTGCAAAACTCTTAAGTGGTAATATTGCCTTTCATAGATTCGAACATGCAACTCAATACAGCCCTCATCCATTAAAATCAAAAGACTTCCTGCCAGCCGTTGTTGTCATTATCCTTTAACGATATGACCTTGTCAAATAAATTTAATGCAAATGTTGAGAAATAATTACGATTGTCTGTTTTTGTAATCCTTATAACCGAATCTCCTGACTATCCGCACATTTTCGTCCCTTATAACTGCAATATCAGGAAGATTGATACCGTTGAAAGTGTTGTTTTTCACGATGCTGTATAAGGCCATGTCAGTAAAAACAAGCCTGTCGCCTATTTTTAAAGGTTCATCGAACGCATAATCACCGACCACATCACCGGCAAGACAACTCGGTCCTGCTATTCTATAGGTATGTTTTTTTTCTTTGGGCTTGCCAGAGCCTATAATATGCGGTCTATATGGCATGAGTAGCACATCGGGCATATGCGCTTCTGCCGATGCATCAATTATGGCAATCTCCATGCCGTTCTCCACAATATCCATAACAGATGCGATAAGAACACCGGCATTGAGGACGCTCGCCTCTCCCGGCTCAAGATAGACCTGTACACCGTATTTCTCTTTAAATGCATTTACAAGCTCCACAAGAAGCTCTACGTCATAATCATCCCGTGTTATGTGATGACCACCGCCAAAATTCACCCACTTAAGCCCATATATATAAGCACCATATAACATTTCGAATGACTTCAAGACCCTCGCAAGCACATCCGCATTCTGCTCGCATAACGCATGAAAATGAAGACCGTCCACAATGTCCTTGTGCTCGAAAAACTCCCTTTCGAATATATCGTGAACAATACCGAGTCTTGAATATGGGGCGCACGGGTTATAGATCCTTTTTTCTACCTCCGCATAGCCGGGATTGACCCTCAGACCAACCTCCACTCCCATCTTTCGTGCCATTTTTCCGTATCTTTTGAGCTGATTAAAGGAATTGAATATGATCGAATCGGAATATTTAATTATCTGTCTTATATCTTTTTCTCTATATGCCGCCCCGAATGTATGAACCTCTTTGCCGAATTCCTCCCTTCCGAGCCTTGCCTCATTGAGACCGCTCGCACAGGTTCCATCAAGATATGCCCTCATAATAGGAAACGTAGCAAACGAGGCATAGGATTTTAAGGCATGGAGTATCCTGCAACCTGTAAAGGACTTTACAAGCTGCAATATCTCCATGTTTTGTTCAATAAGTGTCTCGTCGATGAGATAAACAGGCGTTTCTATGTTACATCTTGCAATATCGAGGAATCTTTTGTTTGCCTCTTCAAAATACCTTTTCTTTTTGTCTTTTGTCTTTTTGATTTTGTAAGCAATGCTTCTTTTTGCGCTCATCAAATCGTGTTAAAAGCTATCAGGCATAGGTTCGTGTTCAATAACTTGCCATGGAAGACCGTATTTATTCAATGCATCCATAAAATTATCAGGATCGAGCTCTTCGATATTATATACCCCTTTACCCTGCCATACACCTGTCAGCACCATCATTGCGCCTATCATAGCCGGAACACCGGTCGTGTATGCAATGGCCTGCGTTCCTGTCTCGATAAACGCATCTTCGTGGTCACAAACATTATATATATAACGGGTTATGGTCTTTCCGTCCTTCTTGCCAGTTATAATATTGCCTATTACGGTCTTTCCTGTATATTTCGTGCCAATAGATGCAGGCTCTGGGAGCAGTGCCTTTAGAAATTTAACGGGGACAATCTTTTTCCCTTCGTAGTCAACTTCATCTATCCTTGTCATACCTACGTTTCTGAGTACCCTTAGATGTGTAAGGTAATTTTCGGAAAACGTCATCCAGAATCTCGCCCTTTTTAACCCCTTTATGTTTTTAACGAGCGACTCGAGCTCTTCATGATAAAGCAGATAGCTTTCCTTTCTGCCTACCACAGGATAATCAAAACCAAAATGGATACTGCCTTCCTCGATTATGGCAGGTGTTTCGATCCATTTTCCATCAACCCAGTGTCGCACAACCTGTGTTACCTCACGGATATTTATCTCAGGGTTGAAGTTAGTTGCAAAGGCATGGCCGTGTGAGCCTGCATTGCAATCCAATATGTCGAGATAATTTATCTCGTCAAAAAGATGTTTTTGCGCATAAGCAGTAAATACATTGGTTACACCAGGGTCAAAACCCGAGCCAAGAACTGCCATAATACCCTTTTGTCTGAATCGCTCCTGATAAGCCCATTGCCAGCTATATTCAAAGTGTGCCTCTTCGGGAGGTTCATAGTTTGCAGTATCAATATAATGCACCCCCGTTTCAAGACAGGCATCCATGATATGGAGGTCCTGATATGGAAGTGCAAGATTTAAAATCACATCGGGTTTGTATCTTTGGATGAGCAAAACCATTTCCCGGACATCGTCCGCATCGACCTGAGCGATACCGATATCCCTGCCATATCTCGACTTAATATCTTTTTTGATAGACTCACATTTGGAAAGCGTCCTGCTTGCAATGACGATGTCTTTGAAAACCTCAGGTATCTGGGCGCATTTGTGCGCCGCAACAGTTGCAACACCGCCCGCACCGATTATCATTATCTTTCCGTTGTTTTTTAAATTATCCATAAATGCTTTCTCCTAATTTTCATCTGTTCGCAAAAACATAGCTCAATAGCATATATATCAGTTTTGCCGCAAGAAAATCAGGTGCTTTTGAATCAGAAGGACAAAGCTCGACAACATCAAAACCGACTATACGCTTTGATTTCGAGACCTTATACAAGAGTTTCATGACCTGATACCATCCTAAACCACCGGGTTCAGGCGTCCCTGTCGAAGGCATAATGCCTGGGTCAAATACATCGAGATCGATCGTTACATACACATCATCTGTCAGTCGGCTGACCGCATCGTCCATCCATTCATCAGAGCCGTAAATCTCGTGGGCAAAAAACATCCTGCCGTCTTGAACAAAAGGTCTCTCCGTTGCATCCATGCTACGTATCCCTACCGAAACAATATGCTCGGTAAATTCCCTGATGCGGGCAATAACACATGCGTGGTTATATCTTGACCCCTCATATGTGTCCCGCGAATCAGCATGTGCGTCAAGGTGCAACACACTTAAACGCCTATACTTTTCGGCATAGGATTTGACAATACCAATAGAAACAGAGTGTTCGCCTCCAACAGCCACTACAAACTTATCATCTTTCAGAAATTTCGAACTTGCCGATTCAGATTTATTGATTAAATCGATGGAAGCACACGCATGAATCGGTTCGGCTGTGAAAATCCCCCTTCGCAAAACCTCTGTATTCGTTTCAATGTCGTAGAACTCGAGATAGGCAGATGCCTCGAATATTGCAGCAGGACCTTTATCAGCGCCTTTCAGCCATGTGCTTGTTTTGTCAAAGGGAATTGGAAGTATAACAATTGCGGCCTTCTGGTAATCAGAATAATCGTTGGGTAATCCACAGAAACTTAAACATGACTTCTGCATCTTAATCGATTATGAATACCGCTGAAGCCAAAACCGTTGTCCAAAGACCGTCTTTGTTGCCTTCGGCGGACTGGCAGACATTTTTTGTCTTAAATATATGGCCGCTTGCCGTATATGACTGTTTTCGCTCATCCCATGCCTGGTTTGGGTCAAAGGGGATACCAAGTGTCGTTGCAAGCATTGTCGCCGCGAGGTCTTCGGCATATTCACCCGAAACTATCGCCTTTTCACCAAATGCATGATGCTCGGAAATATAACCGTACTGAGAATAATCCGTAGGCCTGGCAAGCCCTATGGCCGCAGATATGAGACGATTAGGCTCGTTCGTTTCGTTTCTCGACATCACACAATAGGTAATCTGACCCGGGTCGAGAAGCTCAAGACCTGCAGCCTTAGAAATAATCTTGCATCCAGGGGGGAATATGCTCGACACATAAACAAGATTGCACTTTTCTATGCCTGCGTTTCTCAATGCAACCTCAAATGACGACAACTTATCTTTATGCACTCCAACCCCTTTTGTAAGAAAAACCTTTTTCGGTGTCATTTTAGCAAGTTCTTTAATCATAATCTATCCCCATAGCACCATAACGGCAAGAGCATCAGAGGTTTTTAAAACCTTACATGTTGCCGGTATGGCTTTTATTTCTTTTATTGTCATGTTTCTTATACCTATATCCCTTGAGACCACCTTTTTAATGTGTTTCAAAACAGCACGTCCTTCCTTCGGGATATCCATCGCAAACACAGCATAAAACCTCAGAAATTAGGAGGCGATGACACCCACAAAATACCAGCCTTGTTGTTTCTTCTGTTTGCCAAATAATGCTTCTTTGAGGCTTTAAAATAAAAGCATTCACCCTTTTTAATCTTGTATGATTTTCCACCCAGCATAAGCTCTACACTACCATAGAGCACAAAGCCAAATTCCTCACCCTCGTGTGGTTCATCCTCAGGTGTCTCCTCACCCACATTGAGTTCAAGAAGCGCCGGATCCATCTGTCTGTTTTGTGCTGCAGGCACAAGTATTTGAAACAACCCTACATTATCAAGCTCCATATTAACCCTGTCTTTCAATTTAAAAACTATCTTCTCGTCAAAGGCACCATCGAAAAACGTCGATGGTTTCTCATCGAGGGCATCAAGTATACCAATTAGGCTTTCAACAGACAGGGATGTGAGATTTCTTTCTACCTGTGAAATAAAACCTTTTGTAAGTCCAGCCCTTATGGCAAGTTCCTCCTGAGTCAGCGACTTTGCCTGTCTGAGCATTTTTATACGTTCTCCTATGCTTGATCCATCTATTTTCATCGTAACAATATAGGCTACTTAAAAGTTTACATTATTAAACAAAATAATACGATTTGTTGTCAAGTAAATTTTTATTTAACTTTTAGGCTTAGTATGTTAAACTCAGGAAATGAGGTAATATATGCTTGGAAAACAAATAGTTATGAATTTTTTCAAGGACAATTCCATCGATGTTATTTTTCATTTACCGGGAATTCATACGCTGCCACTGAATAAAAGCTTTATAATATCAAATATTAACAGTTTTGTCGGACGACATGAAAATAATATCACAATAATGGCCGATGGCTATGCACGCGCATCGGGTAAAATCGGTGTCGTCATAGTCACGCCAGGGCCCGGGATTGGAAACACCATATCCGGTTGCATGGAGGCTTACGGCAACGATGTGCCGCTACTTATCGTCCATGTGGATACAGGAAGAGAGGAAATAGGCAAAGGTATCCTCCATGAGCTTGTAGAGCCGGAATCCATGTTTACACATATCACAAAAAAGACCTATGTCATATCAAGACCTACCGAAATAAAACAGACATTCGAGCATGCATACCGAACAGCCATGTCAGGCCGTAAAGGACCGGTACTTGTTTCAATGCCATATACTTACTTCGAGAAGGATGTACATCACGAAAAGGCATTAGAAGGATCGAGGTGTCGAGACGAAGAGACACAAAACGAGGAAGCTAAAGAACACAACATAAGTACACTGGAAAAGATGTTGAAAGATAAGAAAAGGCCTGTAATTATTGGCGGAAAATCACTGATGTTCGAAGGTGCACGTCCAATCATCGACGAAATATGCAAAGGTTCATCTATACCTTTTCTGACAACCACCGGAGGAAAAGGTATAGTTAATGAACATAACACATACAGTTTCGGCAATATCATGCAAAAAGGTATTGTGCAGGAGATTTTGTCGGAATCTGATATTGCGTTGGCAATCGGAACAAGGCTACGAGATGTCGATGCAAGGCGTAGGGGTGTAAAGGTAAAGGATCTTATCCATATTGACATAGATGATAAATGGTTCGACAAAAATTATCCTGCCTCACTTAAGATCACCGGCGATATCAGCTATATACTTGAAAACTTAAGAGACACCCTGCAGGCTAAAAGATTTGACTGGGATATTGAGTATCTTAAAACAAAACAACAAAAAGAACTCCTAAAACTGGAAAAGATGTCTTTAGGGTGCACGATGATAAAGTTAATCCGAAAATCGATACCTGATGATACGACCGTCGTATGCGACCTCAACCTTCCATCATATTATGCAGAATACTATTTTCCGGTGTTTCACCAGAATACATTCATAATGCCCAGAGGGATATCTCCGATATTCTACTCTCTACCAGCTGCGATCGGGGCAAAAACAGGCAAGCCCGACAGGCCATGTCTTGCCATATGCGGGGACGGGGGTGTCCTTCCTACATTATGTGAGCTCTCCACTGCATTAAAATATAACATACCCGTTGTCATCCTGGTGCACAACAATAATGGTTTTGGTATATTAGAAGATGTAATGAACAACAATTACGGGATCGAAGGCTCCATGTCGCTCAACAATCCTGATTTTTGTAAATTAGCCAACTCCTTCGGCATAAAGTCAAAAAAGACAAAAAATTTAGAGGGACTTAAAAAGATATTTATGAATGATATAAAATGGGATGAGCCGTTTTTGCTTGAGTTTAACTGCCCCTTTTTCCCTCCCCCTTGGCGTTTATGACCCCGAATGTATATGGCGCACAAACAAATTACACACTTCCATCCGACAAAATCTGTTCGTGTTCAATACCTCAGTAGATCTATCAATACATTTTCTTGACCAATAAATGTTAAATTTACCTTGAATTGCAAAGATATAAGTAGTAATCAATAAGAAGATAACGGGCGTTTCAGGTGTATAAATAAAAGGCGTTTGGCATAAAAATGGATGCGGTCAAAAAATACTTCAATATCTATAACCACAATTTTGTGCGTGTAGCTTCAGCGATACCTGAACTGAGGGTTGCAGATCCATCCTTCAATGCAAAAAAAACCATAGAATTGATGAAAGAAGCAGCCAAAGAAAGCTCGATTATAGTGGTTTTTCCGGAACTCGGCCTATCCGCTTATTCCTGCGATGACCTTTTTCATCAGCAGGCGCTCCTTTCGGAATGCATACAGGCATTATCTGATATTGTCACAGCATCAACCGATATCCCTGTTGTCACCATTGTGGGCATACCGCTGAAAATAAACGACATGCTGTTCAATTGCGCAGTAGTCATTTCGCAAGGACTTATAGCAGGCATAATACCCAAAACATACCTACCAAACTATCGTGAATTTTATGAATTGAGGCAGTTTACGCCTGGTGACAGGGCTCTAAGGGATAACATCACAATCCTCGAACAACAGGGTATCCCGTTCGGCAATAATCTGCTTTTCAATCTCAATAACCAGCCTCTCTTTACGTTCTATATAGAGATATGCGAAGACCTGTGGGCGCCCATTCCTTTATCTTCTTATGCGGCTCTTGCCGGCGCAACGGTTATTTTTAATCCCTCAGCATCAAACGTGACTGTTACAAAAGACGATTATCGAAGACAACTCATTTCAAACCAATCTGCGCGTTGTCTTGCAGCATATGTCTACACCTCTGCCGGTTTCGGTGAATCTACAACAGACTTAGCATGGGACGGTCAGGCGCTTATCTACGAAAACGGTTCACGTTTATCCGAATCAACGCGCTTCTCTTACACACCCCAGTTGATAACCGGAGACATAGACCTCGACCGTTTAAGCCAGGAACGCATGAGACAAACGAGTTTCAGTCAGAACGCAAAACGCATCTCCAAAGATTTGAGTATTTTTCGCACTATCGCGATAGATGCAGTTATACCTCGCAGTCAAATAATTCCCCTTAAACGCACATACGAAAGATTCCCTTTTGTGCCAAGTAACCGCTTACAACAGGACGAACGCTGCAAAGAGGTATATGAAATACAGGTGCAGGGTTTAACAAAAAGGTTCA
>Ga0116191_1003729_pt1 | contig 11069 bp, 9 predicted proteins | sample AD_UKC111_MetaG_FD_89897 | JGI IMG/M metagenome (GOLD analysis project Ga0116191, IMG submission 89897) | Active sludge microbial communities of municipal wastewater-treating anaerobic digesters from Hong Kong - AD_UKC111_MetaG | ecosystem: Engineered > Bioreactor > Anaerobic > Digestate | place...
AGAACAATAAGCTCAACACCGATAAGAAGATATTTGCCAACATCAGTAAGCCAAATATACGCTTTTGACCAAATATCCGTAGGAGAGTAAACAGGCTCCAAAAAGTTTATTGATTGTGGTTCCTTTTTAGATGTAAGCATTGAGCAGTTTTAATTTGTACAACCTCAGTATATCATAAAGACTGAAGTTTGTTGAAAAGAATTATTTTCTCCCTATCTTTTAGTGCTTTTTCTGCTTTCACACTACTTAGCGGAATAGCTGGATAATACAACTTTGTAACAACAGATAATAAATAACTTAAATTATTTAGTATTATTTCTACCTTTCCTTTTTCTAAACCCTTGCTCCATGGTTCTTCTCTTGTAATATACTTATTCCCAAAATCAGCTAATTCATCAACCTTCTCCAAAGCACTAGAAATCTCAAAACCTTCATACAAAGTATCAATTTCATTCTCATATCTATTTACTTCATCAAGGAAGTCTTTTTCAACCGCCTCTTTATTATTAATCTCAACTCCAGTTGCATTTGCTAAATGTATTACTCTGTTTAGCAAATTCCCATAGTTATCAGCAAGTCTTGCATTATACATATTCACTAAATCATCCTCCTTGTATGCTGAATCAAAAAATGTTGAAATCCCTGCAAGTAAATAGAACCTTACTATTTCTGCACCATATTTTTTCTCTTGGTCAAATGGAGACACAACATTACCGAGAGACTTTGCCATTTTTCTACCATCTGACGCTAAAACCATTCCATGCCTAAGAAGTCTTTTTGTGTTTGAAAGATTGGCTGACATTAACATACCTTGCCATATGGCACCTTGAAATCTCAAATTATCTGGACCGAAAAACTGCACAGAATTATTCCACCACTCATTAAGTTTCTTCTCGTCTTCTGCGAAACCGACTGCACCAACATAATTAGTCAAAGCATCAAACCAAACATACATGACTTGAGAATCATCTCCTGGAACATCAATACCCCAAGGAAGGTTTTCTTTCACTCTTGAAATACTAATATCCTCTATTTCAGAAATAATTCTCCTTAATTCATCAAATGAGGACCTTGGTTTAATACAATCAGGATTCTCATCTAACCATTTTAAAAGTCTTTCTCTGTATGATGTTAACCTGAAGAAATAATTCTCCTCTTCCTTTAGCTCTGGTTCAACATTATGATCTGGACATTTTCCATCAACTAATTCTTTTTCTGTTATGAATCTTTCACAACCGACACAGTACAATCCCTTGTAACTCTTTTTGTAAATATCTCCACGTTTTGCACACCTCTTCCAAAATTCCTGAGCTACCTTTACATGCTCTTTTGAAGAAGTTCTGTAGAAGAAATCATAATCAACAAAAAACAACTTACAGTAATCAACAAATCTTTGAGCATATTTATCAACAAAATCATGTACAGAAACATTCTCTTCTAAAGCCTTTCTGTAAATTTTCAATCCATGCTCATCTGTTCCTACATTAAAAAAAACATTCTCCCTTCCTAACTTTTGACGAAAATACCTAGCAGATGCATCCGCCTGAACGAACTCCAAAGCATGACCAATATGAGGTTCTGCATTAACATAGGGCAAAGTTGTAGTTATATATACTTTTCCATTATTCATACAGGGTATTATACAACAGTGCTAAAACTAAACATAATGGGCAAAAAACAAAAGAAAGAAAAGAAGCTTGGTTCATCAATAATAAAAATTGGTAAAAACAACCAAGCTTCTTTTGTGCAGGATTATTCGTCAGATTCTAAATCAAATTCTAATTGTATAGGAGTTGATTTTTTTTGCAAAAAAATATGATTCTTTATAATAGGGAATTTAGGATGCTCCTTTTCAAGCTCTCTCTTAAGAAAGATTCCATAATATTCAAACGCCATTTTAGGAGGAAGACTCCTAAAGTATTCTTCATTAAATTCATCCAAATTTAGCATATTCCCTCCTTACATCCCCAAGATGATAAATCTTTCCATTCTTCAAGGAAATGTTGACATCCACGCATTTTTCCACAGTAAACATAAGATGGAAACATAGTGTTTTTTGGAAAAACATCAAATTCCAAGAAAGCACTTTCTTCCTTTTTCAAAGAACCATTAAGGCTATAACAAACAAGTGCTTTCCTCCCCTTTTTAAATATTGGGGTGTAATCAAATGTTCCACCTGATCGGAAAAACTTAATAATCGGATCAAAGCAATTAATCCCTCCCCATAATGTATACGCTTCTAATGGAATTCTATCATTCATGTAAATGAAAAGACCCTCAGAAGTCCTATGAGCAGGGTTAATCCGAAGATTCTCCCTTAAGAAATTGTGATTTTTAATCTCAGGAATATCAACCCTATAAAACAACGTTATAATTTCCACCGTCTTTAAGAAACTCTCTTTATCCATACTATTTTTCCTCTTTTCTTTTGCTTTTTAATGAACCTGCATTAGCATTATATCAAAAAAGCCCAAAAAAGTGAATATTAAAGCCTTTTAATCAATTTGTTGTGTAAACAACAAACCATCAGCCAACCCCAAATTAACAAGTTCCTGCCAAACAGCTTCTGTAACAAAAGGAGCAAATGGATGCATTATCTTTAAGTTCTCCTTCAAAAGATAAAGAAGCTCTGCAAGTTTCCTTACCCTGTTCTCACTACCTACATTCTCATCTTTTACTTCTGCCTTAATTTCCTCTATCCATTTATCACAAAAAGTATGCCAGAAGAACTCTCTAATACTCTCTGCACCAAGATTAAACTGGTATCTTTCCATATATCTACAGATCTGCTTTACATGCTCCTCATTCTCTTTAATCCTCTGACCATCTAGTTCTCCCACAGACATTATTTTCTCTATCTCAGAATCGTCTACATTCATCAGTATGAACCTACTAGCATTCCAAATCTTGTTTATGAAATTTCTGTTCCCCTTAATCTTCTCCTCTCGTAAAGGAGCATTAGAACCAGGAAGTGCATCACTGTAATACCAAAGTCTTAGCGCATCTGCTCCGTATCTCTCAAACACCTGTGCAGGTTCAATACCATTTCCCTTCGACTTAGACATTTTCGACCCATCTGAAGCTAGTATCACTCCTGTCAAAAATACCTTAGAAAAAGGAACTTTCCCCGTCCTATACAAACCCATCATTATCATTCTTGCAGACCACCAAAAAAGGATATCCCTTCCGTGAATCATCAGTTGAGTAGGGTAGTACTTTGCAAAATCTTCTCCATCAACACCCCCCAATGTAGAGAATGGCCATTGTCCAGAACTAAACCAAGTATCAAAAACATCTTCCTCCTGTTCCCAAATTTCACCATTCTTTGATTCAGGCATATTTTCTCCTAAAAATATTTCTCCAGTACCCTTAGCTTTTAAACCTGTTTCTTTCTCGTACTCCTCAACACCTTTTCCTTTATTCTCGAGAATCCAATCATACAACTTCTTCCCTCCGCTATACCACACAGGAATTCTTTGCCCCCACCAAAGTTGCCTAGAAATACACCAAGGCTGAATATTCTCATAGAAATACTCCAAGGCTTTCTGCTGACCAGATGGAATAACCTTTACTTCACCCCTTTTTATACTTTTCAACGCTTCCTTTGCAAGAGGTTCTACATTCAAAAACCACTGATTAGAAATAATTGGCTCTATCGGTGTCTTACACCTCTCACACACTGCTACCTCATGCTTAATATTTTCTATCTTCACAAGAAGTCCCAACCTCTCAAGCTCACCACACAAAGCCTTCGAACACTCAACAGTCCCCATACCCTGAAACCTTTCTGGAATATCTCCATCCATCTTCCCTTCCTCATTAACAACGTTAACTATTTCTAAATTATTCTTCCTTCCAATCTCAAAATCTATTGGAGAATGTGCAGGAGTAACCTTCAATGCTCCTGTACCCAAATCAATATCCACATCATCAACAGCAATTATTGGTATCTCTCTATTTGCAATAGGTAAAAGAACCTTTTTACCAACAAAATCTTTGTACCTCTCATCCTTACTATTTACTGCAACTGCCGTATCTCCAAGCATAGTTTCAGGTCTTGTTGTTGCAACAGTGATTCCCTCAACACCAAATCTTTCCTTAGCAAGTCTTCTATCATTCTCATCAACAAATGGGTAGACAATATATGCGAAAATCCCCCTTCTTTCTTCATGCTCAGTATCAACATCAGCAAGAGCCGTCTTACAATTTGGACATTGATTTATAATTCGCTTATCTCGATATATCAAACCTTCTCTAAACATCTTGTAAAAAGTCTCATACACAATCTTTGTAAGCTTAGGATCCAATGTAAAAAGTTCCCTAGAATAATCAGCAGACAAACCTATCCTTTTTTCTTGCTCCCTAGCATTTTCAATATTCTCCATACAAAACTTGTATGTAGCCTCATAGAATGCTTCCCTTCCCATCTTCTTTTTATCCAATCCTTTTTTTTCTAAAACTTTCGTAAAAACAGACTCAGTCTGAATTCCAGCATGATCTTTTCCTGGTAAAAGCAAAACTGGATGACCTGTCATTCGCATATATCTCCCTATTAGATCATGAAAAGAATAGCCACACACATGACCTAAATGAAGGTTTCCATTCGCATTAGGAGGAGGAAGTGTAATTGTAAATGAATGCCTTACCTCTAAATTTCTACTATCAAGATACTCCCTCATACTATCTGGATTACAATATCCAGATTTTTCCCAAAGTTCATATATTTTCGATTCATTCTCTTTTGAGTCGAATGTTTTTGGTATATTTCTTTCCATATTTGAAATCTTTTGCATTATATCAATAACAAATGGCTAATACAAAACAAAACACGAAGGAAAAAATCTAGTTATGATATAATCCATAAATATTTGAATGTTTAACGATTATTTTGAAAGACGAAAGAAAAAAGATGAAAGAAGAAAAAGACGATAGAGATGTATTGAAATTATGTACATTATCAGGAACTACGGAAATTGGAAGAAACTGTAATTTTGCCCAATACAAGGATGAAATTGTTGTAATAGATGCAGGATACTCATTTCCTGGGCAAGAGATGTATGGAATTGACTATTTAATTCCAAATACAAGATATCTGAAAAAAAACAAGCAATATATCAAAGCAATACTCATAACTCATGGACATTTAGATCACATTGGAGCTTTAAGATGGATGCTTCCTGATTTAGGATACCCTCCAATATATGCTGGTGGTTTTGCAAAATCACTAATAGAGTTAAAAATGAAGGAATACAAAATGGAAGACAAGGTTAAGATATATGGGGTTGATAGAAATTCACAGATAACCATAGGAAAATATTTTAAAGCTTCATTCATAGGAATAAACCATAGTATCCCTGATGCTTTTTCAATATTTTTAGAAAGTCCAAAAGGAAATTTATTCTTTTCTGGGGATTTTAAATTTGATGTCAAACCAGCAAACGAACCTCTCTCTGATTACCAAAAACTCCATAGCTTAAGAGGGAAAGTGGACCTAGCATTAATAGAAAGTACGAATGCAACTGTTCCCGGAAAAGCTCCTTCAGAAACCGAAGTATCTAAAAATTTAGAAGAGGTCATATCCAACTACCCTGGAAGAATAATTCTCTCTGCATTCTCCTCTCTCATAACTAGGCTATATTCTGTAATAGAAATAGCAAAAAGAACAAACAGAAAAGTTCTGCTAGCAGGAAGAAGTCTAGATCAAGCAATTACCATTGCTAGAAATAATGGTTACATTAAAGTCGAAGACGACATCTTCATAAAAGACAAAGAACTTGGAAAATATCCTGATAACAGAATTTTAATACTATGTACGGGAAGTCAGGGAGAAAGATTTGCAGTCTTGAATAGAATTTCACTCAATGAACATAGGACTATAAAGATAAAAAAAGGAGATTTAGTCATAATGTCCTCTTCTGAAATTCCTGAAAACATCAGCAAGATAGAAAAAATGACTGACAGAATAATTGCTCTCGGAGCAGATTTGATGAAAGATACCGTCAATCTGAAAATACACTCAACAGGACATGGGAACCAAGAAGATATAAGAGCTATGGTAAACATGATAAAGCCAAAATATATTATGCCAATCCATGGATCTTTAACCTTCAGATATTTTAACAAACAAAATCTTGAAAAATGGGGTTTTAACAAAAACAACATATTCCTAACAGATGATGGACAAATGTGGGAATATGATGGAAGAACTTGGCGAAGAGGAAAGAAAATTGAATCAAAGCCAATACTCATTGATGGTTTAGGAGTAGGCGACATAGGAGATATAGTTCTAAAAGATAGAAAACAACTATCAGAATTCGGAGTATTCACAGTAATACTAAATCTAAGTGCCAATACTAAGAAAATTATAGGGAAACCAAGATTTCTTTCTAGAGGATTCATATACTTCAAACATTCTCATGAACTTCTAAAAGAAATACAAAACTGTATTTTTGATACACATAGAGAATGGTTAAACTCTCAAAAAGACATAGAACAAGCAAATGAGAAAGAGCTAAAAACACAACTTGAGAAAAACTTAGGAAAGCTAATCTACAAAAAGACTGAAAGAGAACCCATTATCTTAGTTGATGTAATGTAGAAACTCTTTTAACAAAAACCAAATATGGTATACTGTCACTATGTTAAATCTGCCTCTATTCAAAAAATCTGATGTTTTGTCTTTGAGTAAAGACGAAAATATTGTTGCATTAGATATAGGAACTGAACTTCTGAAAAGTGTTTTGTTCTCTGTAAATGAATTCGGAGTTGAAATAAAAAAAATATCTAGGATAGAACAACAGCAACATGCGATGAGAAGTGGAATCATTACCAATTTGGATACGGTCCTAGAAAATTGTAGACTATCCATTTCCTCAACAACTCAACGACTAACTCCTGACCAAATGCCAAGAAATGTTGTCATGGGAATAGCAGGAGAATATATACAAGGAGTCTCAATAGTCGTTAATTACCAAAGAGAAGAGAATTTTGAAAAAGAGGTTACAGAAAAAGAACAAAAGAAGATACTTACACAAATAGAACAGAAGATAGGGACAAGTGGGAAGGAAGATTTGAGTCAAAGAATTGGATTGACAAATGATGATATTGAAATACTCCATATTACAAAAACAGGCCTTGAAATAGGAGGGATGCCTGTAGATTCACTAGTTGGATACAAAGGAAGAGATATTAAATTAAACTACTATGCATCATTTGCTCCTAGGACATATGTAGAATCATTAAGAAAAGTAGCATCTGATTTGAAGATGAATGTAATAGGGATAGTCGCACAGCCATTTGCAGTTGCAAGAGCATACTCAGGGTCATCAAACAGAGATTTTTCTGCCATCTTCATAGATATCGGAGGTGGAACAACTGATATTGCCATAGTTGAGAAGGGAAGTGTAGTAGAAACTAAAATGTTTGCATTTGGGGGAAGGACATTTACAAAGGAGCTTGCAAAAGTATTGAATATTGACTACCGATTTGCTGAACAAAGGAAATTAAAATATTCAAAAAAAGAATTAAACAGAGAACTTTCGAGAGAAGTACAAACCATAGTATATCCAGTAGCAAAACTTTGGTTGAAAACACTAAAGTCAGCATTGGATTACTGTGATGATATAGACACTTTTCCTACGCAGATATTTCTATGTGGAGGAGGAGCTTTACTTCCAGAAATAAGAGAGGTTATGATTGAGTTCCCATGGAAGAAGTTCTCTCGTTTCCCTGTTGTTCCTAAAATAGATTTTTTCACTCCAGAAAAGCTAGAAAACATTACCGACACAAGTGGAGAGCTTAAGCATGTTTTTGATATAACTCCAGCATCTCTAGCAAAATTCGTATATGATATCAACAAGAAGAAGTCAAATGGAGGTTAACAAAAAAATAACAAAAATTGTTGTAAATAAGGAAGATGAGATTACTGATGTAGTAGCGGCAATAGTCGACTCAGTCAATCAAAGGATTGTGCTTACATTTGCAGAGGATTCTGACCTTCTCATAAGCCCAATAAACCTCAGAGTAATACTAGAAACAGCTGACGAAAAAGAGAAACTCCTCATAACCCAAATAATTAAAAATCCAACAGGAGTTAGAAATGCGTCTCTTGCAGGCCTGTATGTAACAGAGTCTCCTAATCTCCCAACAGAAGACATGTGGGAAGATGAAGAAATTAACAGAACAAAAAGACTTTCTCAACAAAACAATCGCACCACTGTCCCTACTAAACTGGAAAAGGAACAGGATACACGACAAGATATTCCTCAAACATCAAATACTTCCGATTTTCAAAAAAGGATAGATGATGCAATGAAGAAAACTCTGAAAGAGGATAAACATATGGACAAGAAGGATGATGAATTCTTAATTGCCGTAGACAGTGATATTCCAATAACATACGAAAATGAAAATACTGAAAATATTTCTTTTCAAAAAGAAGATCACAAGATAGATAAAAAGGGAAGAAAGAACCCACTTGTACCAAAGATAAAGAACTTCTTTACAAAATTAAAAGTAAAATTCTCTAGCAACAAGATATATCCCATTGTTCTAATTAGTGTAGTTTTAGTTGCAATACTTTCGGCTGTGGTCTACTACTTCACCGCACCATTTGTTAGAGTAAATATATATATAAAGGGAAAAGAGGTTAGCATCGAAAAAGTCTTTGAGGGAGATCAAAATATAAAGGAAATAGATTTTCAAAACATGAAAATCCCAATAAAGAAAGAAAGCGTAGAAAAAAGTAGTTCTACAACAATTAGTGCTACTGGAGTTGCTTACAAAGGTGACAAAGCAAAAGGACTCATAAGGCTTACATTCAAAAGTACAGAGGGATGCAAAGATGTTGAGCCAATACAAATACCAGCAGGTACTGTTGTCATAGCAAAAAATGAAGGAAAATCTTACACCACTGATTCCTCGGTATCCGTCCAATGCAATCAAACAGCAGATGTAAATATCACTGCTTCGGAAGTAGGAGAAGAATACAATCTGCCAATGGGAACATTTTTTGTAGTACAAGGATTTGAATCTGAAAAAATCTACGGAGGTTCCTCACAAGAAATAGCAGGAGGAACTAAGAAAGAATACAGAATATTAACACAGGCTGATGTAAATAGTGGAGTAGAAAGTCTAAAAAAGAATGCATATGAAGAAGGAGAAAGAGAGATGAAAGACAAGTCTGGTGGAACATGGGAATTGATTCCAGAATCCCTTAATAGCGAAGTCCTAAGTAACAGCATAGAAACAAGTAAGAAAATAGGGGAAGAAGCAGACCAGGTAGATCTTTCACTAAAGATAAGAACGACCGCAACATTTTACATGAAGGAAGGTTTTGATAATGGAGTAGCAGAACTGTTAAAGAAGGAAGCAGAAGAAAAGAATCTCTTTGAAAAAGAGAATAACTTGGAATTAGCACTCGGAGATGACATATCCAAAGAGATAACCGTAATACAAAACGACAACAACGGAGTAAAGGTTAAATTAACGGCAAAAGCATCGGTAAAGCCAAAGATTAACAAAGACGAAATAATATCCCAACTAAAAAACATGTCATGGACAGATGGGAATCAATATCTAAAAAATCTTTCATATTCTGAAAAGGAAACAGAGGTAGAATTCAATCCAAAGAACTTCCCAGACAAACTGAAATATTTTCCCAAAAAGCAAGGAGGAATATTAATAGAAGTTAAAGAGACCTTCTAATCTTTCTTTTACCATCATTTCCTGTTAAAATCAGACCTGAATATGTACCTGTAGCTCAATCGGATAGAGCAATTGCCTTCTAAGCAGTAGGTTGTCGGTTCGATTCCGACCAGGTACGCCAGAGAAGGAGAGATGCCTGAGTGGTCGAAAGGACTCGCTTGGAGAGCGAGCGTATGAGAAATCATACCGTGGGTTCGAATCCCACTCTCTCCGTACTCTTTACATACTAAATATTCCCTGTGGATAAGTAACATATTTTATGGTATTTTCTTAGTATGGAAAAACAAAAGAATGGAAAAAATGAAAAATTTCAATCCCTAATTATTTTAATAGCTTCACTAACTTTAGGAATAATCTTTAATTATTTCTTTGTAGACCAACCTGTAGGAATATCATTCTTCCTCTACACATTACTAATCCTAACAATCCTGATTATCCTCTCCAAAACACTCGGGAAAAACTTAAACAAAAAAGATCTCATACTCTCAATCCCACTCATTTTCTTCAGTGCAATGGTCTTCGTTCGTTCAAGCACTCTCCTAATATTTTTAAATATAGTAACATCACTCTTCATCCTTCTTCTAATTGCAAAAACATCCTTTCAAAAGCCACTAAAGAAATTTCTAGCAAGTGACTATGTAAAAACAATATTTCTACCCTTTAAGTTCATACTCCCGCTTGGACAAACAATATCAAAACTATTTTCCTCATCAACAAGCAAAAAAAATAATCTACCACAAATAATCAGAGGAATTTTAATAACCATCCCTATACTAGCCATCTTCCTTCTTCTGTTTTCATCAGCAGATTTAATCTTCGAAAAATACATCTCAGAAATAATAAACATCCACATCACACCGGAAACTATTGCAAGAATTCTTGTTATACTTGTAGTTACTCTCATCTTCACCGGAGCGTATTCCTACATATTTACAAAAGAAAAAGAAGAACAAAACAAAATTTCAAAGGAAATTAGCCTAGGACATATAGAGCTATCAATTCTATTAAGTTCCATAAATATTCTTTTTCTCATTTTCATAATAATACAATTAACATACCTATTTGGTGGAGAACAAAACATATCATCACAAGGCTTTACATATTCTCAATATGCAAGAAGAGGATTCTTTGAACTAATAGCAGTTGCAGTAATTTCCTTCCTATTAATATTTTTCACAGACAAGTATAAAGAAAAAAATCAAACTGAACACAAAAAAATATTCAAGTACCTTTCCTCAATACTAATAATTCAGGTTATGATAATTATGTACTCAGCAATAGTACGACTATCGCTATATGAACAAGCATATGGATTAACTACACTACGAATGTATAGCCATGCCTTCATTTTCCTTCTCGTAATA
>Ga0116191_1003739_pt1 | contig 11047 bp, 7 predicted proteins | sample AD_UKC111_MetaG_FD_89897 | JGI IMG/M metagenome (GOLD analysis project Ga0116191, IMG submission 89897) | Active sludge microbial communities of municipal wastewater-treating anaerobic digesters from Hong Kong - AD_UKC111_MetaG | ecosystem: Engineered > Bioreactor > Anaerobic > Digestate | place...
TTAAGACAAGATGCAGAGAAATTAAATGAAGAGTTTAAAAGATTAGATGATGCAAAAACTCAATTCTTACTTGCAACTCAACACCATTTAAGAACTCCTTTAACGGTTATGAGAGGATATTTGGATTTGATTTTTGAAGGGAGTTATGGAAAGGTGCCAAAAGAATTAAAAGAAGCTTTGGACAAGTTTCAATTATCTGTTTTTAGGTTGATTAAAATTGTTAATGAATTGCTTGATGTGTCTCAGTTTCAATTAGGTAAGGAAATAGTTTATCTTCAGGATAATGTTGATTTGAAAGAAATATTAAATGAGGTTTATGAAGAATTGAAATACGAAGCCATTCAAAAAGACATTTACTTTAATATTGAATTGCCTAAAGATAATTTGCCAAAGATTAAGGCAGACCCTGAGAAACTGAAAGTTGCTTTGTTTAATTTAACTGATAATGCTATTAAGTATACTAATAAAGGAGGAGTTTGTATTAAGGTTGATGTTTTGGATAATAAAGTTTTGATTTGTATTAAAGATACTGGCATTGGTATTGAGAAAGAAAGGTTGCCTAACTTGTTTAATCAGATATTTGAAAGAGGCAGAGATGCTAAGAAGAGTTATGCCTTAGGAAGAGGCATTGGCTTATTTGTTTCTTCTAAGATTATTGAAGGACACAAAGGTAAAATCTGGGCTGAATCAGAAGGAAAAGATAAAGGTTCTACCTTCTATGTTGAATTGCCTATAGGATAATTTTTATAATTTTCTCGTTTAATTTTTAATTTTTTTTATTAATTTTTGCTTTGAAAAGCTTTTAGATAGAATTGACAAAAAAATTAAAAATAATAAAATATATATAAAATTATAAGAATTAATTAAAAATATGACAGATTTTTTAAATAATATAGATAGTCAATTAACAAAAAAAGAAGATAAAGAAAAGAAAAATAAAAATTATAAAAAACAGATTTTTTCTGTTTTTGTTTTAATGTTTATAATTTCTTGCTTGTCTGGATTTGCTTCTGCTCTTATTGCCTCTAATTATCTTTCAGGAGCGAGTTTAACAGATTTAAAAAGCACTGGAGAAAGTATTTTAAGCAATATTTTTAATTCTCAAAAAGAAAGTTCTAATATTGTAAATCAAAATCAATGTAGTTGTGTTTCTCAAGAAGAAATGGTTGTTAATGCTGTTAAGAAAGTCTCTCCAGCAGTGGTAAGCATTATTATTTCAAAAGATGTGCCTGTTTTTGAACAATATTATTATAATCCTTTTGATGATTTTGAGGGGTTTTTTGGTCCTGGAATGGGTTTTTTAGTTCCAGGGATTCGTCAGAAAGGCACAGAGAAAAAAGAAATTGGCGGCGGTACAGGAATAATTATTTCTTCGGATGGCATAGTTTTAACAAATAAACATGTTGTTTCTGATGAAAAAGCAGAATATACGATTTATACAAATGACGGGAAAAAATTTCCAGCAGTTGTTTTAGCAAAAGATCCAGTTCAAGATTTAGCAATTCTTAAAATAAAGACAAATAATTCCTTGGAAAAATTTAAAACAGTTGTTTTAGGCGATTCAGATAAATTAGAAATAGGTCAAACTGCAATTGCGATTGGAAATGCTTTAGGGGAATTTAGAAATACAGTTTCAGTTGGAGTTATCTCTGGTTTAGGAAGAACAATTACTGCTTCTGGCGGTGGTTCTGTTGAGGTGTTAGAAGACATTATTCAGACTGATGCAGCAATAAATAGCGGAAATTCAGGAGGACCTTTATTAAATCTTAAAGGAGAAGTAATAGGAATAAATGTAGCAATGGCTGCGGGAAGTGAAAATATCGGATTTTCAATTCCAATAAATAAAGCAAAGAAATCAATAGAGCAAGTTAAAAAAATAGGAAAAATTGTTTATCCCTTTTTAGGAGTAAATTATACTTTAATTGATGATGAATTAAAAAAGCAAAAAAATTTACCTGTAAATTATGGCGCTTTGATTGTTAAAGGAGATGATAATTTAGCAGTTACAAAAAACTCTCCAGCAGAAAAAGCAGGATTAAAAGAAAATGACATAATTTTAGAGTTTAATAATGAAAAAATTACAATTGATAATTCTTTATCAAAAATAATTGCAAAATATAATCCGGGCGATAGAGTTGTTTTAAAAATATTAAGAGATGGCAAAGAGATGATTGTAAATGTTATTTTAGGAGAAAGAACAGAGTAAATAAAAAATTTTTCTATTTTTAAAACAAGCCTAAAACAAAAGGTTGTTTTATTGATTTTAAGATTAAATTATGGTATTAAAAATAATCAATTTATTAATTTTTAAAAATAAAAATGAACGGTTCAAATTTTACAAATAAAGCCCAAGAAGCAATTCTTATGGCTCAATCAATTGCTCAAGAAAAGGGTCAACAACAAGTTGATGCTCTTCATTTGCTTTTATCTTTATTGAATCAAGAGGAAAGCGTTGTTTTAACTTTGCTTTTAAAATTAGGCATTGATGTAGAAAATTTAAAAAAGAAAGCAGAAGAAAATATAGATAAAATTTCAACAATTATTCCGCAGCAAAGAGTTTTTGGTCAATTATATCTTACCCAAGATTTAGCAAAAGTTTTAGAAAGAGCAAAAGAAGAAGCAATGAAAATGGGAGATGAATTTATTTCAGTCGAACATTTATTTTTGGCTTTGCTTGATACAGATACAAAGGCAAAAGAAGTTTTAGACAAAGCGAGGTTTTTACATTCTGAAGGAGGTCCAGCAACACTAGAAGTTGGAAAATTAGATTACGATACGGTTTTAAAGCATTTAGCTCAAATAAGAGGTGGAACAAGAATTACTGATCCAGAGCCAGAATCAAAATATCAAGTTATTGAAAAATACAGCAGAAATTTAACAGATCTTGCCCGTCAGGGAAAGCTTGATCCTGTAATTGGAAGAGAGAATGAAATTAGAAGAGTAATGCAAGTTTTATGCAGAAGAACAAAAAATAATCCAGTTTTAATTGGAGAAGCCGGGGTTGGAAAAACAGCAATTGTTGAAGGTTTGGCTCAAAAAATTATAAAAGGAGATGTCCCAGAAAGTTTAAAAGACAAAGAGATTATTTCTCTTGACTTGGGTTCTTTGGTTGCAGGTACAAAATACAGAGGAGAATTTGAGGATAGAGTAAAGGCCTTATTAAAAGAAATAAATAGAGCGTCAGACAGGTATATCCTTTTTATAGATGAGCTTCATACTTTAGTTGGCGCTGGCGCAGCAGAAGGTTCAATTGACGCTTCAAATCTTTTAAAGCCAGCATTAGCAAGAGGAGAATTAAGAGCAATCGGTGCAACTACTTTAAAAGAATATCAAAAATATATTGAAAAAGATCCGGCTTTGGAAAGAAGATTTCAACCGGTTTATGTTAAAGAACCAAGCGTTGAAGATACAATTGCTATTTTAAGAGGAATAAAAGAAAAATATGAAGTTCATCATGGATTAAGAATAAGCGATTCTGCTCTTGTAGCTGCTGCTGAACTTTCAGCAAGATATATTACTGATAGATTTTTGCCAGATAAGGCAGTTGATTTAATGGATGAGGCAATGTCTGCTTTGAGATTAGAAATTGAATCAAACCCTTTTGAATTAGAAGAATTAAAAAAAGAAGTTCAAAAATTAGAAATTGAAAGAGAAGCATTAAAAAAAGAAAATGCTCTCAAAAGAAAAATAACAGCAATAAACAGAGAGTTGTCTGATTTAAATGAGAAAATAAAAAACTTTGAAATGAAATGGAAAATGGAAAAAGATATAATTCAAAAAATAAGAAATTTAAAAAAAGAATTAGAGAATTTAAATTTTGAAGCAGAAATTGCTCAAAGGGAAGGAGATTTGCAAAAAGCAGCAGAAATAAAATATGGCAGAATTCCAGAAACTTTAAAAGAAATCGATAAGGCCCAGAAAAATTTAAAAAGGATTCAAAAAAATCATCCAATATTAAAAGAAGAAGTAGATGAAGAAGATGTTGCCAAAGTTGTTTCAAAATGGACAGGAATTCCTGTTACCAGATTACTTGAAGAAGAGGCAAGAAAATTAGAGAAAATGGAAGAAATTTTATCTCAAAGAATTATAGGACAAAAAGAAGCAATAAAAGCAATTTCTAATGCTATTAGACGTTCAAGAGCAGGAATTTCAGAGGAAAATAGGCCTTTGGGCTCATTTATGTTTTTGGGGCCAACAGGAGTTGGCAAGACAGAAACTGCCCGCGCTTTAGCTGAATTTTTATTTAATGACGAAAATGCTTTAATAAGGTTAGATATGTCTGAATATATGGAAAAACATGCTGTCTCTAAAATGATTGGTTCTCCTCCGGGATATGTTGGTTATGATGAGGGAGGGCAATTAACAGAAAAAGTAAGGCGTAGGCTTTATAGTGTTATTCTTTTTGATGAAATTGAAAAAGCAGATCCAGAAGTTTTTAATATTTTGCTTCAGATTTTAGAAGATGGAAGATTAACAGACGCAAAAGGAAGAGTGGTTTCTTTTAAAAATACAATTTTAATTATGACTTCGAATGTTGGCTCTGAATATATTACTGAAATGGGTTCTTTAGGATTTTTAGGCGAAAAGAAAGAAAAGGAAAAAGAATCTTTAAGAGATAAAATTTTAAACTCTTTAAAAGAAAACTTTAGGCCTGAATTTATAAACAGAATTGATGAAATTATTATTTTTAATTATCTTGACAAAGATGATATTAAAAAGATAGTTGATTTAGAATTAAATAAAGTGTCTCAACGTTTAATGAAAAATAGAATAATAGAAATTAAAGTTTCAGAAAAAACAAAAGAACTATTAGCTGAGAAAGGATATGATCCTAATTTAGGGGCGAGGCCGTTAAGAAGAGTAATCCAAAAAGATGTGCTTGATCCATTATCTTTAAAAATTGTAAGCGGTATTGTGAGAGATGGAGATAGAATTTTTGTTGATGCAGAGGATAATAAAATTGTAATAAAATCTCCCCGGGAATATCAAAGATCAAAAAATAAATCAAAATAAATGAAAAAAAATATTTTTAAAATCATTACTTTATTTATTATCGGAATGATTGGCGGTATTTTTGGAGAACAAATTTTTTGGCCTTATTTTATTGAAAAACCTTTATTCTATAAATACGAACTTGATAAACAGCCGTTAAATATTACAGAAAGGAAAGAAATAATAATTCAAGAAAATACAGGGCTTAAAAACGCAATTGAAAAAGTTGGAAAATCAGTAGTAGGAATTGAAACAAAAACATCTATTGGAAAAATTATAAAAGGTTCTGGATTAGTTGTTTCTTCTGACGGTTTAATAGTTACATTATCAGAAATTTTGCCCCAAGGAGGAAATTTTAAATTTTTAGTTGATGGCGAAATTTCAAATTATAAAGTTATAAAAAGAGATACATCTAAAAATTTAGTTTTGGTAAAATTAGAAAAAAATAATTTATCATCTCTTCCTTTTTATAATTTTGAAGATCTAAAATTGGGAGAAAGGGTTTTTTTATTGGCTTTAAAAATAGATAATAACGGCTATCAAAAAATAGTAAACGAAGGAATTATTAGAAATTTTGATGATAATTTTATTCAAACAAATATTTTTGAGAAATTAGAAGTAAAAGGAAGTCCGTTGTTTGATATTGAGGGAAAGGTTATTGGATTAAATACAATTAATAGCGATGGAATGATTTTAACAATTCCGTCCAAAGCCTTAAAAGAATTTATTGGGCTCTAAAAATTTTAGAAAAACGATATCAAGGGTCAAACCCTTGATATTTTTTATTGTTTCTTTTTTAAAAAAAATATAAAATAAAATATAATACTTTACAGCTCTTTATTACTTTTATTAAAAATTAAATAATTAATATTATGAAAAGGAAAAAAGCTTTTTTAATAAGCGCTTTTTTGGTTTTATTATTTATTTCAGGCGCTTTTTTAGCAATAAAAAATCCAGAAATTTTAAATAAAAATTATTTATTAGCTTCAATATTAAAATCTAATAATTTTTTCTCAAAAGAAAATGAGGAAATAATTACTTTAAAAGAAAAAGTATCTTTATTGGAAGAAGAATTGGAAGAAAAAGACAAAAAATTAGAACAATTAGATATTTTAATAGATCAAGTTGATATTTTAGATAAAAAAGTCTCTGAATTAGAAAATAATTTTAATGATTTTAAAAATCAATCTTTAAACATATCTTTAAAACAGGAAATTGAAGAATTAAAAAAAATATCAGATGAATTGGAAAAATTTCAACCATTAGATAATTTAAATTTATTAAAATCAAAAGAAATTACAGAGACAGAGAAAACAGAAAATATATTGGAAAATCAGGAAATATCAGATGAAAACAATAATAAAGAAACAGAAACTGAAAGTAAAAACCAAGAATGCTTATCTAATTCCATAGACATAAATACTGCATCTTTAGAAGAATTGGATAAAATTGTTGGAATTGGTTTAACTTTAGCTCAAAGAATAATAGATAACAGGCCGTATAATTCTTTAGATGATTTAATCAAGGTTTCAGGAATTGGCGATGAAAAACTTAAAGATATAATAAATCAGGGATGCGCTTATGTTGAAAATAGTAAAACTATTACCAAAACAAATAGCAGTGTAAATATTGGAAGCAGCGGGAGTGGTTCTTCATCAAGTAAAAATCAAGAATGCTCTTTTAATTCCATAGATATAAATACTGCATCCTTAGAAAAATTAGATAAAATTTATGGCGTTGGACCTGCTACGGCTCAAAAAATCATTGATAACAGACCATACAATTCTTTAGATGATTTAATCAAGGTTTCAGGAATTGGAGAAACAACTTTGCAAAAAATTAAAGATCAGGGATGCGCTTATGTTGAAAATAGTACAAATTCAAGTAATTCTTCATCTTCAGAGATTTTTCCATCACCTACGCCAGAAACTTTGCTTGAGCCAAGTGTTTCTCCTTCTCCTGTTTTAAGCCCAGAAATAGAAATTTCTTATAAACAAAAAGTTTCATTAGATGAAAAAATTCCAGTAAAACTTTCTGCTAAAAACTTAAAAAAAGATAATTATAATGTAAAAATCTCAATAGAAAAAGAAAATCCTGTAAAAACAATATCTGAAATTTGTAAATATTATAAAATAGATGAAGAACTTTTTGAATGTAGTGATAATAATTGGCAAAATTCTTATTATTATTTAAAAGATGATGTTTTAATAGATAATACTCTTGAAGCATATTTTCTTTTAAGATTAAATAAAGAAGAAATATTAAAAGATGAAAATTTTAAAGGCGAAGCAAATATTTATGCTAAAATAAAAGATTCTAATGAAAAAATTACATCATCTTCAGAAGGATTAATTTATATTGATTTATCTAATGCAACATCAACCCCGTCTTTATAAACAAATCTGTTTTGACTTTTTAAAATTTTTTGGTAAAATATAGATTACATTTAATAAAATGGAAAAAAAACAAATCATTGATTTAACTAATAAAGTATATCGTTTAACTTTGCTTTTTCCTAAGAAAGAGCCGTTAAGATACAAAATAAGAGAAATTGCAAACGATATTTTAACTTTTTCTATAAATTGGGAGAGTTTAAATAGTTTAAATCCGGGAAAATACGCATCTAACTTAAAAGAAAGAAAAAAAGAAACAATTTTTAATTTAGAGGAAAGTTTAGATGTTATTCATAATTATTTTGAAATATCAAAATGGCAAAATTGGATAAATTATTTTGAAATATTAGAAATTCAGGAAGAATATGATAAAATTAAAAAAGAGTTATATGAAGAGATTAAAAAAATAGAGATAGAAGAGAAAACAAATGAAATTCAAAATATTCCAAAAAATAATTTAATAGAAGAAAAAGATATCCAAACAGATAATAATTTTATAGAAAAAGAAACAAGAAAGGAAAAAATTATTAAAATCTTAAAAAAAGTCGAAAAAATTCAGGTTGGAGAGATTAATAAATTGTTTCCTGATGTTTCAAAAAGAACAATAAGAAGAGATTTTCAAAAAATGTTAAATCAGGGAATAATTGAAAGAATTGGAGAAAAAAATACTACATATTATAGATTAAAAAATAGGTAGGACATTTATTTTTAAGATGGGACAATTAGATAGGACATAAAAAAGCAATATTTCCTACCTTTGTCCTAATATTCCAGTGTTAAATTTAGAATTAAAAAATGAGTAATTTAAAAAAAGAATTTAGTAAAATTTACGATAAATATATAAATCAGATTTATCGCTTTGTTTTTCTTAAAGTAAATTCAAAAGAAATTGCTGAAGATATAACTTCAGAAACTTTTTTAAAAGTGTGGGAATCATATAAAAACAATAAAATTGAAAATGTTTCTGCTTTTTTATATCAAGTTGCCCGAAACCTTATAACTGATTATTACAGGCAAAAAAGTAGGACACAATTTTTACCTCTTGAATCTGTTTCTATTATTGACCCATCTAATAATTTAAAAGAAATATCTGAGAATAAATCTGATATAGAAACAATAAAATCTGCATTATTTCGTTTGGAAAATGAAAATTATCAAAATATAATTATTTGGCATTATCTTAATGATTTGTCAATTAAAGAAATATCTAAAATAAACAATCAATCAGAGGGAGCAGTAAGGGTTATGCTTTCTCGCGCTTTAAAAGAATTAAAAGAGATAATAGAGGGTGATAATAAAATAGAAACTTCATAAAAATATGTAATAAAATCCCTGTTTTTTCGTCATAAATATTAGAAACGCGAAAATAATTAAAATGACTGATAAAGAACTCATTAAAAAAATTAAGACACTTAATAAAATTGAACCCGATAAAGATTGGGTAATTTTATCTAAACAAAGAATTTTAGGCGAGAAATATAGAGAAGAAAAAATGACCTGGGATGAGTTTTTTAGAATTTTAAATCTTTTTGTAAATCATAAATTGGTTTTTTCATCTCTAACTCTAATAGTAGTTTTATTTGGTGTTTTTAGTTTTGCTCAGAATTCAGTGCCGGGAGATTTACTTTATCCAGTTAAAAAGACAGCAGAGCAAACCCAGAAAGTATTTGTTGACGAAAAATCTTTAAATGTTAAAATTACAAATAATAGATTAGAAGATTTAGAAAAAGTTGCGAAAAACAATTCTGTTAAGAATTTGCCAGTAGCAATAAATGAATATCAGGCAAGCGTAAGTAAGGTTGCTTCGGTGATTGTAAAAGATGAAATAAAATCAAACCCAGAAGAAATTAAAAAAATTGTTAAAGATGTAAAAAGTATAGAAAATAAAGAAAAAGAAATAAAATCATTAGGAATAGAAATAGAAGAAAATGTTGATTTAAACAGCGCTTTGGTTGAGTTAATAAAGGCGCAAGTAAACGAATTAGAACAAAAAAAGTTATTGCCTGAACAGATAAAAACATTAGAGCAAATAAAATCAGATATCGGTAATGGAAATTTTTCAGACGCGTTAGAGAAAATTTTATTAATTAATCAAGATTTAAATAATCAAGAAAATCAGGAAAATCAAAATCAGGAAAATACAAAGAATTAATAATTTTAAAAATGGACATCGTTGCCTTTTCGTTTTTTAGATGTTTGTAAAGTAAAAAAGAATTCTTTATATCTAAAAAACAAGAAGGTGGTCGATAACGAAGAGAAATAATAACCTTATAAAAAGGTCAATAAAAAATTAAAACAAAAATAAAAAATTAAATAAAACATGAAAAAATTTATTACAATTGCAACAGTATTGGCTATTTCATTAGTTGCTGTCGGCTCTGCAAATGCGCAAACAGCTGAAGAGCTTCAATCAGTAATAGCTCAATTGCAATCACAAATTGCTCAATTGACATCTCAATTGGGAACTACCTCAACAACTACTGGAACAACATCAGTCCCAGCAGTATGTTCTGGTATTACATTTACAAGAAATTTAACAATTGGATCTCGTGGTGCTGACGTAAAATGTTTACAAGCGCTTTTAAATCAAGATCCAGCAACACAACTTGCTGCAACAGGAGCAGGTTCACGTGGTCAGGAAACTGATTATTTTGGGCCTATTACAAAAGCAGCAGTTATTAAATTCCAAGAGAAATATGCTTCAGAAGTATTAACTCCATTGGGATTAACAAAAGGAACAGGTTATGTTGGCAATGCAACAATTGCTAAATTAAATAGCATTTTATCTTCTATATCAGTTGTTCCAACAACACCAACACCAACACCAACTCCAGTAACAGGTGAGGAGGAAGAAGAGGAAGAGGAGGAAGAAGAATTATCAGGCGGTGAAGGAAATATTATGAATTGGGAAAAATTAGGAGATCCTTCTTCTGAAGAAGTAAAAGAAGGAGATTCTAATCACAAAGTTTTAGGTGTAAGTTTTGAAGCAGATGGTTCAGATCTTAGATTAAATCGTGTAAAAGTCTACTTTGGAAAAAATGATGGAGATGGTTCTTACAGACCATGGAGATATTTTGAAAAAGTTTCTTTATACTTAGGTGATGAAAAAATTGCTGAAAAAGATGCTGATGAGGGAAATTGGTCTGAATATAGTGTTTCTACTGCTTCTGGTTTAGGCTTTGAAAATAATTATAAAGCTTACAGTATGACATTTACAGGATTAAATGAAGTTATAAAAGAAGGAGATGAAGCTGAACTTTATGTTGCCGTAACAGCCAATGACAATATTGATTCAGATGATGAAGGTACTGAATGGAGAGTTTTAATAGATGAAAACGGAATAAGATTTACTGATGCTGCTGGTTTAAATGTTTACAATGACGAAAAAGCTGATGAAACATTTACTGTTGAAGAATCAACAAATGCATCTGTTAAACTTTCATACGAAACAAGTGAAAATGGAGACAGGGTAGTAGATGTTGATGATGAAACCAGTACTGATAATATTGAGGTTTTAAGATTTGCAATTCAGTCAAAGAATAATGAATCTTTATTAACTGATTTAACAGTAAAACTTGAAGCTAAAAAAGCTAATGGATCATCTAATGATGCTTCAAATCTTATTTCAAGATTAAAGCTTTATAAAGGAAATACTTTAGTAA
>Ga0116191_1003744_pt1 | contig 11035 bp, 9 predicted proteins | sample AD_UKC111_MetaG_FD_89897 | JGI IMG/M metagenome (GOLD analysis project Ga0116191, IMG submission 89897) | Active sludge microbial communities of municipal wastewater-treating anaerobic digesters from Hong Kong - AD_UKC111_MetaG | ecosystem: Engineered > Bioreactor > Anaerobic > Digestate | place...
CCTCAACGTATGAAGGGATGAACGTTGAGGTTATGCGAAATAGAAACGGTGCGGCACTAGCCAAGAACGACAATGTGGAAATTGATATGGTTGCCGGAATACCTGACTCAGGTGTGGAACATGCCATCGGTTACTCAAACCAATCTAAAGTACCTTATGGACGTCCTTTCATCAAATATACCCCTACCTGGTCAAGGAGTTTTATGCCTCAAAACCAGGATATAAGAAATCTTGTCGCCAGAATGAAACTGATGCCCATTCCTGAACTTGTTTCGGGTAAACGCCTGCTCTTTTGCGATGATTCAATTGTCCGCGGTACACAGCTGAGAGAAACTGTGGACCTGCTGTATAGCTGCAATGCCAGAGAAGTCCATATCCGGCCGGCTTGCCCCCCCCTTGTATTCGGGTGTAAGTACTTAAACTTCTCAGTCTCACGGTCGGCAATGGATCTGGTTGCAAGACAGGCCATCATCGAGCTTGAAGGTAAAGAACCGGAGTCTCTTGACGAATATTGTGATCCGGCAAATGAGAAGTACAATCGTATGGTGGATTGCATTTGCAGGCGACTAAACTTTTCAACGCTGAAGTACCAGAACATCCATGACATGGTCGATGCCATCGGTATAGGCAAAGATAAAATCTGCACGTACTGCTGGAATGGGAAAGAATAGGCAGTCGTGTCTAAGAAGTACAGAACTTCCAGAGTAATAATGGAGGCTAACGAAAAATTCGAGGCCAGGCGGAGAGATTGAACCAGTCCATAATCCAAGATGAGAAGTTTAGGATGGAATGACCAAATGGAAAAAGAGCGGACGCCGCTAAAAAAGGCGGAACGGATCCAGATGAAAATAAACGGGCTTACTCACGCCGGGGAAGGGGTTGGGCGCTGCAGCGGCCTTGCCGTGTTCGTTCCTGGCACAGTGCCGGGAGATACAGTACTGGCCAAGGTGGTGGACATAAAAAAGAACTACGCCCGGGGCCGTCTGCTGGAAATCATAGAAAAATCCCCCGCCAGGCGTCAACCGGAGTGCTCCCATTATACCGCCTGCGGCGGCTGCCGGCTGCAGCATGTTGATTACAGGGAACAGCTAAGGCTAAAAACTAGGCTGGTAAGGGACAGCCTGGTTCGCATAGCTGGCTTGGCCGAAGTAAACATCCTCGAAACGGCCGGTATGGATTACCCCTGGCACTACCGCAACAAAGCCAGCTTTCATGTTGAAGAGTGTGATGGCGAATATGAACTGGGTTTTTATGAAGAAGGCTCCCACAAGCTGGCCGGTTTTTTTAAAGAAGGTGATTGTTCAAAGCCGGGCTGCCTGCTGGTAGACAGGGATTTAAATGAAGCCGCGGCAATCATTGAAAAACTTCTTAATAAGCATGGTGACACGGCTTACAACAAAAAACAACAGAGCCTGTTTTTTCGACAGGTTGTCCTGCGCAAAGCTTTTTACAATGGTGAAATAATGGCCGTGCTGGTGACCGGGAGCGGACAATGGCCGCGGGAAAAAGCTTTCGTCGATGAGCTTCTGTCTCTTTATCCCGGTCTTACTTCTGTCGTGCGCAATATCAATGACAAGCCGTCCGGAGCGGTGCTCGGGAGGCAAAACATATGTCTTGCCGGGCGGGATTACATCGTCGACCGCCTGGGGCAGCTCAATTTCCGAATTTCACCTTCTTCCTTCTACCAGGTTAACCCCGCCCAGACAGTAGTATTGTATGAGAAGGCGCTGGAATACGCGGCACTGACCGGAGTTGAGACGGTGGTGGACGCCTATAGCGGCGTCGGTACCATCGCCCTGTTCCTGGCCGGGCACGCCAAAAAAGTTTACGGACTGGAGGCGGTTCCCCAGGCGGGGGAGGACGCCCGCAGGAACGCAGTATTAAATAAAATAAACAATGTTGAATTCCAGTTGGGAGAAGTGGAAAAGCGGCTCCCCGCTCTGGCAGCGCAGGGGCTTCGCCCGGATGTAGTGGTGCTGGATCCGCCACGCAGCGGCTGTAAAAGGAAGGCTCTGGACACGGTGGCGGAAATGCGAACGCCGCTGGTGGTCTACGTTTCCTGCGACCCCGGCACCATGGCCCGGGACATCGGCTATCTGGTCCAAAACGGCTACCAGGTGAATGAAGTGCAGCCGGTGGACATGTTCCCCTGGACGGTGCACGTTGAGTGCGTGGTATTGATGACAAATGTAAAAAACAAATAAAAGCCTAAAAAACGGCTTGAATACAGGGTTTTCCGACGATTTGCCGCCCGCCGAAAATGTGTTTTTTGGCGGCGGAGATGCCGGAAAGTCCTGTATCTTTATGTGCGTTATTGTTCAAGGAAACACATCCACAGCCTTTCGGGGGGGCTTTCGGCGGGAGGGGTTGTGTAGACGGAAAAGACGGCGGTTGATTGTTCGCGGGAACATGTCTGCCGGAACCATCAGCGGCAAAAAACGTCAAATCATATGAGAGCGAAATAGGCTTTAGAATAAGAGATCGCATACAATAAAGTTCGCAATTTCAAGAGGATAAAGTGAAGCCATTGGGGCTCCGATAAATGAATGGTGTCTAGACATTCAAGAAGGAGTGAAACCCAATGGCTCGAAGAAAGAATACCATAGATCTCACAGATTTGCTACTGAAATGCATGGCGGAGCCGGATCCGATGCTCAGCATGCTGGAGTGGCTTTGCACCCAACTCATGGAGGCGGAAGTCTCCGGTCTGGTCGGAGCGGAGAAGAATGCGCGCAGCCCATCGCGCAGCGACTATCGCTGCGGATACCGGCCCCGGCGCCTGGACACGCGGATGGGAACGGTGTACCTCATGATCCCAAAGCTGCGAGGCAGAGGGTATATTCCGTTTTTTATCACGGAGCGCAAGCGCAGCGAGGCGGCGCTGATTCAGGTGATACAGGAGGCGTTCGTGCAGGGCGTATCAACCCGGAAGATGGAGAAGCTGGCGCGCAGCATGGGGATAGAAAACCTTTCCCGCAGTCAGGTCAGCGAGATGACAAAAGGCCTCAACGAACAGGTACTCAAGTTCCGCAGCCGCCCGCTGTCGGATATGATTTATCCGGTAATCTGGGTGGACGCCCTGTATGAAAAGGTCCGTTTAGACGGCCGCGTCGTCAGCATGGCGGTGCTGGTTGTCTGCGGGGTGAATGAAGAGGGACGCCGCGAGGTGTTGGCCGTGGAGCCGATGCTGGAGGAGTCAGAGGAGAGCTACTCTCAGGTATTTCAGAGCTTAAAACAGCGAGGATTGAAATCACCTTCTCTGGTCATTTCAGATGCCAACAAGGGACTTATCGCCGCTGTCCGAGAAAGCTTTCCCGGCGCCTCCTGGCAGCGGTGCAAGGTACATTTCATGAGGAATATTCTGGCTCACGTGCCTCAAAGGGAAAAGGAGGCTTTCGCGGCGCAGCTCAAAGATATCTGGCAGGCGCCCTCGGCCGATCTGGCCTGCCGGCGGGCGGAGCAGCTGGCGGAACGGTATGAGAAACGCTTCCCCAAAGCCTTTGAGATTCTTTGGGACGGGCTGGAGGATTCCCTGGCGTTCTACGCGTTTCCCGAGCTGGACGCCCGTAAAATCTCCTCCACCAATATGCTGGAACGGTTGAACAAGGAAATCCGGCGCCGGACCGGCGTTGTCGGGATTTTCCCAAACCCAGATTCATACCTGCGGCTGGTGACGACATACCTTTTGGAATATGCCGAAGACTGGTCCGCCTCGCGCGCGTATCTCAGCCCGCAATCTCTTCAGACACTGCTGCAAAACGCGGCTTGATTCATTTTTCGGAGTCCACAAAATTGCGAACTTCTCTTGACACGGCCGAATAAGAAATGAAATAAAGTAATAATTGTAAATGGATTCGACATGGTAAAAAATCCAACGCCATGATTTTGAAGGTGACAGAGCGATATAGATGTCATAGTCTGGCGAGTGGTCAGGATAGATGTAAGCGGTTCGCGTGTGGTCGATTTTGATGCTTTTTGAAAGAGTTAAGGGTTGTGTGGTCAGGTTGGATGTTTAGTAATATGTATAAGCAGTAAGGTAAAGTTAAATAGCAGCATTGACTAAAAATTATTTCTGACAAAATTACAGAAGCGCTTGACAAGCTCCCTATTATTACTTATAATTGCCTTATGAGTAATAATAGGGAGTGGTTATATGGCCAAAGAGTATTATACTGTTGAGCAGATTTCTGAAATGCTTAATATACATCCGAAGACCATTCAGCGTTATATTCGGGAAGGCAGATTGCGCGCAACGAAAGTAGGAAAGGGTTGGCGTGTCACCGGCCATGACTTAAGCCTTTTCGTAGAGAGTGACGGCGACAAAGGGCACGGCAGGGGAAGCCGTCAGGCACGCAGTGTCATCGCCTCGTCTGTGGTGGACATCATAGCAAACGGAAAAGAAAATGCAATCCGTATTATGAACACGTTAACAGCTGCCCTAAATTCGAAACCGTCGGAATATGGACAGTCATCCATGCATTCACAATACATCGAACGCGAAAATATGGTTCGCATAACTCTCTGGGGTGACATACGCTTTATGGCAGTAATGATGGACACAATTGCCTTGCTGGCAGAAGAAAATAACGTAGAGGAGTGAATTTCTATGAAAAACAGTGTATTTAAGACTGAGGAAAGCCGAGACAAATTTCGAGCCTATTATAATCGAGTACTTAGTCAGTTCCCTTTCGGACAGCAATACATCGAGACATCCTTTGGACAGACGTTTATATTAACGGGTGGCCGCGAGTCAAATCCGCCTGTTATTCTGTTACACGGCTCTTGCAGTAACAGTGCGTTCTGGTTTCCTGAGATCATGGCCTTATCCAATGATTACAGAGTTTATGCCGTTGACATCATTGGCGAAGCCGGGAATAGCGAGGAATACAGACCTGATATTGATTCTGACGCTTTTGCGCTATGGATTAAGGATTTATTGAATGCCCTGAGTATTAAAAGCGCGGTTTTGATCGGCAACTCATTGGGTGGCTGGATGGCTCTGAAATTTGCCACTGCGTATCCGGAGTGCGTTTCCGCGCTGGTTTTAATCGCATCCGCAGGTCTAGCGCAAGTCCGCCCGCAGTTTATTCTCAATGTGGAGCAGACCCGGCAGACGGACGGAGTACCGGTGACATCTGGCATTATCGGAGAACATAACTTCCCGAAGGAAGTAATTGAGTTTATGAATCTGATCGTTGAAAGCTACAATCCGATTCAGGAACTGCCGGTATTTGCGGACGAACAATTGCTGCATCTTAATATGCCGGTTCTCTTCATAGACGGAGAAAATGATGTAATTATTGATGCAAAAGGGTCGGCGAAGAGGCTTTCCTGTCTTGTGCCATCGGCCGAAATTCGTCTGCTTCCGGATTGCGGGCATGTAGTGGCCAATTCAATCGACTATATTGTTCCGTTCCTCATAAAGAAACAACCCGACGAGGGGAATTTGTAAGGAGAAATTTTTCTATGGATATAAAAACCTTTAAGTTAGACACTACCGAAATAGCGATTGTAAACAGTGATGAAGTTTGCATTTCAGATGTTCAGACTGCACTGGATTTGATGATGACAATATATTATGAAACGGGAAGCCGTTCGGTTGTAATAAACAAAGAAGCGGTGATTGAGGACTTTTTTATCTTGAGCACGAAGATTGCCGGTGAAATTCTGCAAAAATTTATCAATTACCAGTTTAAGCTTGCGATTGTTGGCGACTTCTCAGGCTATACAAGCAAGCCGCTTAAAGACTTTATATATGAAAGCAATAATGGAAGAGACATTTTCTTTGTATCTTCCGAAAAAGACGCGATTGAGAGATTAAGCGGAGTATAAATGTTTTTGTTTGTGAATTATACAAAAGTTGAGCAAGGCATCTTAAGAAGCGACTCGTCACTCGGAAAAACCGCCTTTCCCTTTGTCACCTTGCGAAGCTGACGGTGATAGCTTTCGATCATGTTAGTCGTATATATTAGCTTTCGCATCTCGGGCGGATACTTGAAAAACGTCGCTATCTCGCTCCAGTTCCGGCGCCAGGACTGCACGACAAGCGGGTACTTTGCGCCCCATATCTTTTCGAAATCTTCGAGGGCGCCAAGAGCTGCCTCCTTCGTCGGCGCGGTATACACGGGCTTGAGGTCGGCAAGGAGCTTCTTTGTGTCCTTGTATGAGACGTACCTTACTGAGTTGCGGATTTGATGGACGATACACTTCTGTATCTCCGCATTGGGGAAACATGCCAATATGGCTTCCGAAAAACCGGTCAGGTTGTCCACGCAGCAGATGAGGATGTCCTCCACGCCGCGATTTCTCAGTTCGCCCAGCACCGCCAGCCAGAACTTGGCCGTCTCATGCTCGCCGATCCAGATGCCCAGGACGTCCTTGGCCCCGTCCAAATCAATCCCGATCACCATGTAGGCGGCCTTGTTCACTATATGGCTTTCCTGCTTAACCTTGTAGTGTATAGCGTCCATGAACACCACGGCGTAAGTATTCTGCAGCGGCCTTGACTGCCACTCCTTGACCAGCGGCATGATTCGATTTGTCACGTTGGAAATCAGCGTCGGCGACACGCCTATGCCGTAAAGCTGACTTAAGTGGGCCTGAATGTCACGAACGCTTACGCCTTTTGCGTACAGGGCCAGAATCTGCTCTTCAATCCCAGTTGCGTCTTTCTGATGCTTCTTTACGACAATCGGCTCGAAGTCCCCATTCCGGTCGCGTGGAACCTCTACCTCCAGTTCGCCGTACTGCGAGCGCACCGTCTTCTTGCTATGGCCGTTGCGCCTGTTACTGTTGCCCTCTGGTTTGCTGCCGTGCTTCGGGTAGCCCAGCTCCGTGTCCAGCTCGGCCTCGAGCATCTCCTGCAGCGTCTCGGCGAACATCTCCTTGAGCATGTTCTGCACGTCAGCTGCCGTTACCAGATGCTTTTCCTTTATGAGCTCGCGCAGCTGATCCTTGCTATCCCCATGTCTCTTTCGCCTTTCCTTTTCTCTTTTTAAAGTCTATCAGACTCCCTCCGGAAAGGCAAAAGCACATTTTAGTTTACAGACCCTTTGTTTTCACATGGATTAAGTGGTTTGGATAACTGAACGCAGGATCGAGATGCCTTCCCGGATTTCCATTGGTTCCAAATGCCCATATCCCAGCAGAAGCTTATTTATATGCATCCCTTTTCGTATAGCGTAATGTTCTACGGAGGCAATACGGATTCCGTTTTCCTTGCATCTTTTTATGAATGCCTCGTCGAATCGCATGGCCTTAAATTCCACTGAGAGATGCAGGCCTGCAGCGTCGCCGCAGGCTCGCCACCCGTCCCCGAAAGCCTCCTCCAGCGCGCCGAGCAGCGCGGCTCTGCGTTCACCGTACAGCTTCCGCATCCGCCTTATATGGCGGTCGAACTTTCTCGTCCGCATGAATTCAGCCAGCATCGCCTGTTCAAAGGGCGGGTTTTGCACATCCGTGTGCATTCTAAGCTCGCGCCATTTGGGCTGAAGTTCTTTCGGCAGGATAACGTAGCCTATGCGGATGGCAGGGAACAGGACTTTGCTGAATGTCCCCACATAAACAACCCTTTGCGGGTCCATGGCGTAAAGCGGAGCGACCGGTTCCCCGGCATAGCGGAATTCGCTGTCATAATCATCCTCGATAAGATAGATATTGTTTTCCCTTGCGTGGCGGATCAATTCCGCGCGGCGGCCGGCAGGCAGAATGGGGCCTAAGGGGAACTGGTGGGAAGGCGTGGTGTAAACCGCGCTGACCGAAATCGCTTCAAGGCATTCCACCCTGATCCCTTTTTCATCGACGGGTATCGGTTCCACTTCGTATCCTGCGTTCAGGAATGTCTGGAGAATGCCCCTGTTGCAGGGATCTTCAATTGCGATTTTATTCCCGCGGCCGTAGAACAGGCTGGCGATGATGTGTAGCGCATGGGTCGCGCCGGACGTAATAAAAATGTCCCCGGCATCCACATTCAAGCTCCTGCTCCGGAACAGCCATGAAGATATTTCGGCGCGAAGCTCCGGCGTCCCCTGCGGACTTGCGTAGCCAAACCGCTCCAATGGCATTTCTTCAAAGGTTTTGTGCGCGATCTGCTGCAAGAGATACCGTGGGATATGACGCAAGTCAGGCCATCCCGTCTTAAAATCGACCCTATACCGCGTTATGTTTTTTTCCTGATAATTTGAAATCCGCTCAGGAGACTTGTCTATGCGCAAGCCCTCGGCAACGCGGGTCGGCGCGCCTTGGCGGCTCAAAACAAACCCTTCAGTTATCAGCATGTCATAAGCCTCGCACACGGTATGGCGCGAGACATTGATCTGTTCCGCCAATTCCCTGGTGGAAGGCAGAGCTTCTCCGGCCCTCAGGCTGCCATCCAAAATGCCATCTTTCAATGCCTGATATATCTGGCGTTTAATAGGAATTTCGCTTTGACGTTTTAATTCAATCCTGTACATTTGCGCGCCTCCACTGGAATGGTTAAAATCGTGTTAAACTGGCGCTTTATTCATACCAGTTTGTCAGGTACAATTATATAGCGTATTCGTTCATTATTTCAAGCAACATAGGGAGAAACATTATGAAGATTTTAAGTCCTCATTCAAGAGGCATGCTTTTTTTGACAGGCGCTTTCGCTTTGGCCGGAACCTCAGTAATATCTGCCAGGTTTGTCGCAGGAAAGCTGGGAACGTTTACAATAACCGCCGTCAGCCTGTTTTTTGCGCTGCTTCTTCTTGTCCCGCTGGCGGGGAGCAGGATTATCGAGTCAATCCGGGGAGCGTCGGCGCGGGATTGGGCCTATCTGTTCCTTCAAGCTCTGTTTGGCATTTTCCTGTTCCGCGTGTTTCTGCTGCTCGGCCTGCTCCATACAACCTCAGTGGAGGCAGGCATTCTCACCGGAGCGACGCCGGCGATAACCGCCGTTCTTTCCGGACTGCTTTTAAAGGAAAAGATGGGCCCAAGCAAGATAATCGGCATATTAAGCACAGTCGCGGGCGTTCTTTTTATTCAGGGCCTGTTTATGCCCGGAAAATGCTTCATGCCGGAGCACATATTTGGCAATGTTCTTGTATTGTGCGCCGCATCGTGCGAATCCATTTTCAACGTTTGCTCCCGCATCGCAGTGGTTAGAGCGCGCCCTGCTGATAAAGCCGCCATGCCGCCGATGGTAAAAACCGTGCTAGTATCTCTTATCGCCATGTCTCTTTGCCTCATTCCGGCCTGCTTTGAACAGCCTGTCGGCTTTCTTGCGAAGCTGGGATTGCAGGGATGGCTCTCGCTTATATGGTATGGAGTGTTCGTCACCGCTCTGGCGTTTCTGTTCTGGTACTCGGGAATCAAACGATGTCCCGCCTCTACCGCCGCTGCCTTTTCAGGCATGATGCCGTTTACGGCGCTGCTGTTGTCGGTTTTGATATTGGGCGAACACGCCGCCATACAGCAATGGTGCGGCGGAATATTGGTCATTTCCGGCATGGCGCTGATAGGGCACGAGAGAAACAAATTGAGCGATCAGGAAGCCTTTTAAATTGGGAAAGGATTGGTGAAACAAAATGCTTAGTATTCAAAATGAATTGCCTAAAGCTTCAAGCAAGTGTTTGGTAGGTTTTCTTGTCATGTCGTGCATCAGCAACCTTAATTTCAGCGAAGCGCTGGACAAGGCAAGATGCAAGCTGGAAGAAGAAATCAGAGAGAGGTACGGGCCGATGACCCGCCAGGAATTGAAGCATATTTATCCAATGGGAGCTTATGTCTCCTATTACAAAAAGTTTGGGTACACATATCATGTGCTTCAGCAATTGGAATCAGTAGCCCATGGCAAAAGCATTCCGAATGTTTCCACGGTAGTTGAAGCGATGTTCATGGCTGAACTAAAAAATATGCTTCTGACCGCCGGACACGATCTGGAAAAAATAAAGCAGCCGCTCATTTTACAAGAGTCATCGGGAGAAGAAAGCTATGCGGGCATTAACGGCAAGCTCGTAAAAACAGTACCCGGAGACATTATGATAATGGACGGGGAGTCGGTTGTTTCCAGCATATTGAAAGGGCCGGACAGCAGGACGCGCATCGGCGAGAAAACGCGTCAGGCTTTGTTTACGGTGTATGCTCCGGCCGGAATAGACGAAAAGGATATCGTCCGGCACTTAAGCGATATTGAATCCAACGTGCGCGTTTTCTCGCCAGATGCCGAAACGCGTGTTAAAGACGTGTATGGTAATTTTTGAGATTTGGTATATCTGTTCATATTGCTCAGTAGGCAATTACAGTCATGACAGTGACAAACAGCAGAAATGATATGGCATTTAGAAAGGCGGAATTAATTTGCATTACAAACTGCAAAAAGTACAACTAGAAATATTGTTGCTAACCAACAGAAAAATTCGGCATGACAACACCTGCCGGACTTAAATTGTAGCTGAGCGTATGGCGGGTGCTGCCGTGTAGGTTGGAGCTTAAGAGGTTGATATTGTATGGTATGTATTTCATGCAATATCAAGCGGTTCTCTGCCAATATACATAAGGCAAAAGCTATACGCCGTAAAAGATTCCATCCCCGTATAAAAAGACAATACAGCGCAAAAAGCGACGACGACCCTTAGGCAGGGCGCTGCTTGATAGAATAGTTTTTGCGGCCGAGTTTACGAATTTCAGTAAACTCGGCCGCTTTTGTCTTTGCGCCTTTTTCCCTGGGTGCCGCAGTCCTCCATTCCTTCCTTTCCCTTGAACTTTCGGGAAAGGAGGTGGAAACGGATGGACAAAGAGTATTTCATTGAACTAAACGGCAGGCAAATTCCGGTCAGCAAGGAAGTATATTATGCCTTCAAGCGCCCTGCCTGGAAAGAGCGCAAGCGCAGGCAGGTTCGCGCTGAAAAGGAGCTTTCGCTTGAAGCGTTTGCGGAAGCCGGGTTTGAGATTCCTTCCGGTCAGGCGCTGGTTGACGAGATCGTCGAGGACAAGCTGCTATTGGACATGCTGTCTCAAGCGCTTAAAGAATTGACCGACGATGAGCGGTTTCTGATTGACGAGCTGTTTTACA
>Ga0116191_1003746_pt1 | contig 11032 bp, 11 predicted proteins | sample AD_UKC111_MetaG_FD_89897 | JGI IMG/M metagenome (GOLD analysis project Ga0116191, IMG submission 89897) | Active sludge microbial communities of municipal wastewater-treating anaerobic digesters from Hong Kong - AD_UKC111_MetaG | ecosystem: Engineered > Bioreactor > Anaerobic > Digestate...
CAACCCGCTCGTGTTTTTGGAGCGGGAAACGGGACTCGAACCCGCGACCCTCAGCTTGGAAGGCTGATGCTCTAACCAACTGAGCTACTCCCGCACACCTTAAATCCAAAATCAACAAACACAAATCCTGCAAAGCAAAATTTGCAAAATGGTGGAGAGGGGAGGAATCGAACCTCCGAAGGCTGAGCCAACAGATTTACAGTCTGCCCCCTTTGGCCGCTCGGGAACCTCTCCATGGAGCTGGTGATGGGACTCGAACCCGCAACCTGCTGATTACAAATCAGCTGCTCTGCCGATTGAGCTACACCAGCATAAATATCTATTATAGTACAAGAATGGAGCAAAAAACAATATTTATTATACTATTTCGCTTTATATGTCAACAATATTGGCCATCATTTCATAATATTATTGACTTCAGACGTTTTTAGGTATATCATAAACGCAGAATATGAAGCGGGGTGGAGCAGTTTGGTAGCTCGTCGGGCTCATAACCCGAAGGTCACTGGTTCAAATCCGGTCCCCGCAACCAACGCACACAAAGGGTTAGCAATTCAGCTAACCTTTTTTATTGTCCATTGACATGCATTAAAAGGCCAATAGACCGTTCGAATGCGTTGCCGAAAAAGGTAACTTTCTAATCCTTATGTTCTGTTTTTAGCACTTTATTATCTCTCCGATAGCAATACAGTTCTGCAGCGGACATCTTTCAACCCTCCGCCATCGCAAGATATAATGCGGAAAGCCCACACATGACCCCATCCCACCCAGCCAAAACCCAAATGCCGGGTTACTAAATTTTATTGACAGCGTATTTTCTCCCTTGTTAACATCACATTATGTCACGACATACCTGCATTGATATTCACGGCGCAGTTCATTATACAATATAGACACAAAAAGGTTTGAAATACTACAAGACAATTCAAGCATATTACACATATCATACGGATTTTGTTGAATAATTAAAAACATGAAACATATTACGCGAACCGTTTGGTTTCTCGATTTTTCTCATCGGATTACTCGAAGGCGTTGCAGAGGCAACCGCTGGATTGAGTAAAGGATATTTTGGTAATCTTTCCGATAAATCAGGAAAAAGGGTGCCCTTTGTGCAAATAGGATATTCGTTAAGCGCCATCTCCAAACCTATGATTGGATTTTTCATTTATCCGCTTTGGATTTTTTTTTGCAAGGACCACTGACCGTCTTGGAAAAGGAATACGAACAGGCTCAAGGGATGCGATTCTCTCTGATGAAGCAACGCCTGAAACTAAGGGGAAGGTCTTTGGCTTTCATCGTTCTTTGGATACCTTTGGCGCGGTTTTAGGACCTATTCTTGCCCTTCTTTACCTTTACGCTTATCCTCAGGACTACAGAACACTATTTTTTATTGCCTTTATTCCCGGACTTATTGCAGTATTAGCATCTTTACACCTTAAGGAAAGGAGGCATTTAACACCGACAGCAAAAAATGCAACACAGTTTTTTTCATTCCTTTTTTATTGGAAAAAAAGTCCGTCGCTGTATCGTAGAGTTGTTATCGGTCTGTTGGCTTTTACATTATTTAACAGCTCTGATGTTTTTCTTCTGTTAAAGGCTAAGGAGTCGGACATAAGCGACACAGCGGTAATCGGCATCTATATCTTCTACAACCTTGTTTATGCAGTGTTTGCTTTTCCGGCAGGCATTGTTGCAGACAGGTTCAGTTTGAAAAAGGTCTTTATTATAGGACTTGCCTTGTTCGCAACTGTTTATTTTGGAATGTCAATTAATGAAAGTGTCTATATATATTTTGGTCTGTTTTTTCTTTATGGCGTCTATGGAGCTGCAACGGAAGGGATCTCCAAGGCATGGATCAGCAACATCGTAGATAAAAAGGATACAGCGACTGCAATAGGTATGTATTCAGGTTTTCAAAGCATATGCACGATGTTGGCAAGTTCCTTTGCAGGATTGATCTGGTATTGTTATGGCGCAACAACCATATTCATAACCACTGGTATCGCAGCGTTGTTAGTCATTTTTTATCTTTCAATTGCCGTTAAGGAACCAACTCTAAGGTATGCACAACATCATAATAATACTATTGTGCTTGACAATACCGAAACACGACTATAATAATTTGGAAGTCATAAGTTGAAATGTTTAGCTATTGTGGATAGATATCGAAAACAAAGAAAAAATGTTATCCGTTGAAACATTGTTAACCTTTTTCATAGCATCCATTCTGCTTGGCCTTGCACCAGGTCCCGACAACATATTCGTCTTGACCCAGTCCGCATTACATGGAAGACGTTCTGGTTTAACTATTATGTTTGGTCTGTGTACAGGGCTTATTGTTCATACCATAGTAGTTGCCCTCGGTGTAGCTGTAATCTTTCAGGCATCGGCAATTGCATTTTCTTCACTCAAATTCATCGGTGCAAGTTATCTGCTTTATCTTGCCTGGCAGGCATATCGTGCCCCCGCTCAAAAACTTCAGAACAAAGACAATGGAATTGTCGATTTTCGCAAATTCTATTTTCGAGGCATCATAATGAACATCACAAATCCCAAGGTATCCATCTTCTTTCTGGCGTTTCTGCCTCAGTTCACCGACCCAGCAAAAGGTTGCTTAACATTTCAGATACTTTTGCTTGGAGGGCTGTTCATCATTGCCACAATCTTGGTATTTGGAGGCATTGCAGTTCTTGCAGGCACGCTTGGACGATTACTGACGCGATCAGACCGCACACAAAACATTCTAAATAGGTTAGCAGGCACAGTATTTCTATTGCTTGCCTTAAAACTGGCAATAACAAAAAGATGATGTAAAGCGTACTAAACGCTATGAATAAAAATATGCGCTACGCGTAACATTACATCAAAACATTCGCAAATTTATCCGGTATGCGTAGGATGTCTTAAGGTTTGATATGCACCATTATCCTTAGATAACAGATATTCAAGATATGTATGGCGGAGAGGGTGGGATTCGAACCCACGGTACGCTTATAAGGCGCACAGCCGATTTCGAGTCGGCCCCGTTATGGCCACTTCGGTACCTCTCCTTAATTGAAAAAATCTTTTAAGAAGGTCTTCACTCTTTTCTTTTAAAACGCCTCCCCTAACCTCTACCTTATGGTTAAGAGAGATACTGTTTACATCGATGAGTGAGCCAAAAGCACCCCTTTTTTGGTCGAAACAACCAAATACAACACGTTTTAACCTCGCCTCGATGATTCCGCCTGCACACATAATGCAAGGTTCCTTCGAAACATAAAGAGTACAACCCAACAACCTATAGTTTCCAACCACCTTTGAGGCCTCTTCTATAGCAAGCATCTCAGCATGCGCTGTCGGTGAGTTATTTGTTATCGTCAGATTATGTGCTTTCGATATAACGTCGTTATCGGATGAAACAATAACCGCACCAACAGGCACTTCTTCCTCATCAAATGCCTTTAACGCTTCTTCAAGGCAGATCTCCATAAAGTGTGTGTCATACATTTTTTACAATATAACCGTGAAAAAACATAAAATCAATGTTTTTACACCCAAAACATTATTCGAACACGATACCTTTGAAAAGTGGATTGTCAGACAGCATAGCCGCCTCTTTCATCCTTATGATATAATCGGGCTTGACACCATCCTTCCACCTCGGATATCCCCCAACCCACAAATACAACAACAATTCATGGAATCCAATCTTCTCGAACAAATACTCACCAATCTTTATTTCTAAGGCAGGCAGATATAATCTGACAGGTATCTCGGTTAAAGGGGCATAGCGCTTAACTACGCCATCTATAAGGTCTCTCGTTTTATAACCCTCGGGGTTTTGCTTGAATTTGTCCGGTTCATGAGGAAATGGAAAGTAGTCATAGACATCCCCTATAAATCCACTCAAATACACCCCGCTTATCGCTGCCATAAGATTGCCTATATCATCTTCTTTGAGAATATATGCACCCCAGTTTAAAACTGATATTTTATCCGATTTGTTTGCAGCCAAATCAATAATATATGATGCAAAGTCGCTGGCAAAGAAAAAATAGTTATTCAATAGGATCATGTCCGTTTCGATATTGAAAAAACCAAAAGGAATTTCGCCATGACTCAACGATTTAAATAAAAGCGGCATAAAACCTCCACAGATAATTTTAGCATTGAGAATGAAGAATTTCGAATTCTCAAAACCGTTTAAATATTAAAATACTCCAAGATGTGTTTTTTAACACTTTGAAAGAACATTGTATCACATTTCTTTTGCCATTATGTAGCTGGCTTTTCACTTTTCACTATTCACTGCTTTTGGTATATGCTATAAAATATCAATGGGTGATTATACAATATATCTAAGGGTTGGTGATTATGTCTACCACAAAAAGTATGCCAGGTGGGGCATAGGGGTTGTGGTGGAGGAAAGAAGGTCAGAGGTGCCCGGCGGTTTTTGCTATGTAAGGATTAATTTTGAAGACGGCAAAATGAGGGTCTTTGACAATAACTACAAAAGCGTGAATTGCTGCTATTATGCGGGTATAAAGAAGATACACACCGAAGAATTGGAAGAACTTACCGGTTTAAGGCTTGATGTATCAGAGATATTCTGGCATCAGGAAAGTTCGGGAAGCAAAAAACTATAATTGGGAAATCATGGATGCTGAATTAACAAAATTTGTCCGCGGCGCCGGCTGAGCATCAAAGATAGGTCCGGGCGACCTTGCAAATATACTGTGTGGAATCGAAATACCATCGGATGAAAACGTGCTCATAGGCATAGAAGGGTTTGAAGATGCCGGTGTCTATAAGATTACAGATGACATTGCGCTTGTGCAGACAATTGATTTTTTTACACCAATAGTAAACGACCCCTATTGGTTTGGTCAGATAGCGGCAGCAAATGCAATGAGCGATATTTACGCTATGGGCGCAGTGCCGAAAACAGCATTAAACATGGTTTGCTTTGCACCAAAAAGGTTTGATATAGCCATTTTAAAGGAAATCATAAAGGGAGGCGTTGATAAAATAAGAGAAGCAGGCGCAAGCCTACTGGGCGGCCACAGCGTCGATGATGAAGAGATTAAATACGGGATGTCTGTAACAGGCATAGTACATCCCAATAAAATCCTTAAAAATGAAGGCGCATTACCAGATGATCTGCTCGTTCTCACAAAACCACTCGGCACAGGCATATTAAACACAGGCATAAAGGTAGATATGCTCGGCATAGAATCGATAAACCATCTCATACATGTAATGGCAACACTCAATAAGAAGGCGGCTGAGGTGATGCTTTCAGTAAGAACGCATGCAGCAACGGATGTCACAGGCTTTGGTTTGGCTGGTCACTTGAAGGAGATGATAAAGGAGCATATAGGCGTTGAACTGTTTGCAGATAAACTGCCCTATTTTCAAGAGGCTGTTGATTTGGCTAAAATGGGTTTTATTCCTGGCGGCCTATACAGAAACAGAGACTTTTACAAAACGCATGTAAAGACAAAACGAGATGATTTTCTCTATGATATTATCTTTGACCCGCAAACTTCCGGCGGCCTTCTCATGGCTATCCACCCAGACGATATCAAAACATTAGAGGAAAAGGCATCAAGTCTACAAATTGAGTGTTGGGTCATAGGTCGATTTGTAGCCGAACCAAAAGGGATAATCCTTCTTGTATAAAATGTATATCTGCCAAGCAAATACAGACATTCACAGAATCAATAAGGTATTTTCAAAATTTTGTTGCAACATATCTTTTCAATGACTTTTTTCTTCCCTCAAATATAAAACCCCTATGAGGCCGCATACAAGCCCTATTATCAGAGCAAAGAAACCCCCTAATGAACCGCCTGCATATATCAAATAAGCAAAGAAAAAGCACGAAATACAGAGCATCAGGATCGCCTTTGTCCTTTTGGCGCTTTTATTTTTCGTTTTAGTCTTTTGAGTTTTACCGATTTTCTTTTTTTGTGTTTTCTTGCCCATCTATCACTTCACCTTATGATATTATATTTTTCAAAGAATTGCATCAGACCTTCATTGTATACCCTGCCTGACACGAAAAGTCCATCGTTGTGCCCACCCCTTATAACGAGAAAATCCTTAGGTTGTGATGCCTTTTTGTATAGCTTTTTTCCATGCTCGAACGGGACAATCTCATCATCCGGGCTGTGGATAAAAAGTTTGGGACAGGATATTGAATCGACCTTATCAACGGTTGCGTATGCATATTTCGATATAAGCCTGACAGGAAGCCATGGATAATATTTCTGCGCCAAATCAGGCAATGAGGTAAAGCTTGACTTAACTACCAGGGCGGCAACCTTTTTTCTTACCGCAAGCTCTGTTGCTATGGCACCCCCTATAGAATAACCAGCCACAACGATATCCTGCGGATCCTTTTTATATTCCGTTACAAGAAAATCCCAGGCGGCCTCTGCATCAAGATATGTACCCTCCTCTGAAAGCGAACCTTCACTTTTTCCAAAGCCTCTGTAGTCGAAGGCAAGGACGTTGAACTGTAATTCATTGAATGTCTTCATATGTTCCAAGAAATTGGATAGATTGCCGGCATTGCCATGGCAAAAAATCACTGTCGTCAGCTTATCTTTTATGGGGATATACCAGCCCGAGATGATAAATCCATCCTTCGTTCTAAACGTGATGTCATCATAATGAAGCTTTATGTTTTGAGGGGTTTGTGAAATCTCCCTTTCGGGGAAAAACACCATGCTGTCCTGTTTCAAGTACATTGCACCAACAAGAAACGAATAGACAGCCAACAAAATTATCGAGGCAGATAACATAATTTTTTTCATTCTTTTTTAGAAGAAGATAGCAAGCGTTAAATTTTCTTTGTGGTAATCTTGTCCCTCAATGATTTTATATCCATAGGTTTACACTTTGCGTGTCGCCAAACACCATTACCAACGTTTAATCCGTCTTTTTTGATCCATCTGTGACAGACATAGCAGATATAACGTTTAAGTTCTTCGAACAAAGGCTCTTGGAGATATATATTTTTTGGTTTTCTCGACATGTCGATTATTAAGGAAGCATATACCCTACAGGCAACAATTGCAAGACAAAACTTAAACGCAAATTGTTGGTATATATTCTTCTCAAATGCTATATTTATCGATATAACAAATTGTTTTCATTAAAAACAGCATTCAACAAGAATGGTTTTTAAAAAGGCCATTTTACATAAAGAAAACCAATTTAGGGGTGTTCCATGATCGATATTGAATATATGAATGAGCTTAAATCGATGCTCGGCAATGAGTGGGTATCTAATGGCCAATCCATAAGAGAGCTACATTCTCATGATGAATCTTTTCATACACATGTAATGCCGGACGTAGTTATATGGCCGCATACAACTGAGCAGGTGAGCAAGGTCGTAAAGTGGGCAAACGTAAGGAATATACCCGTTACGGCCTGGGGTGTTGGGACAAGCCTCGAGGGAAACCCCATACCTGTACGTAGAGGCATTTCCATAGACTTCCAGGAGATGAACAAGATACTTGCCATAAGACGAGAGGATTTTCAGGTCGATGTTCAACCAGGTGTTGTGTATAAGGAGATGAATAAGGTATTGGGACATCATGGACTTTTTTTCCCGCCTGACCCCGGCGCAGCGGCAACGATAGGCGGCATGATAGGTAACAATGCAAGCGGTATTCGCACAGTTAAATACGGCGCCACAAAAGATTACATAATGAGGCTTACTGTAGTATTGCCGGACGGCCAGATCATTCATGCGGGAAATCGTGCAAGGAAAAGCTCCTCCGGATACAACCTTTGTTCATTGTTTGTAGGTTCGGAGGGCACGCTCGGGATTGTTACAGAGGCAACCTTACGACTTGTGGGATTACCTTCAAACTTTATGGCGGTGAGGGCAGTTTTTCCAACAGTTCTCGATGCAACAAATACGGTTTTCAGCGTAATGTGCTCAGGGCTTGTGCCATCGGCTATGGAATTTCTTGACGAAAAGGTTATTGGGATATTGAATCTTGACAGGGGGGTTTCGCTCCAAGAAAAGCCAACCCTTCTGATGGAATTTAATGGATTCGGTGAAACAGGACTCAAGGAAGAGATGGGTTATGTTGAAGAGATATGTCTCGAAAATGGATGTATATTTTTGGATAAAGGCATCGGGGCGTCCGAAAGGGCTCGTCTGTGGGAGATGCGGCATCTTACGCTTGAATCCATCAAAAGGTATCATGCAGGTTTATTGCCTCTTATTATGGATGTTGCTGTGCCTCTGTCACGTTACAGTGAAATCGTCGCCTTCGCAAAAGAAGAGGTTAAAAATCTAACAGCCTACGTATTTGGTCATGCTGGCGATGGAAACGTTCATGTAGTGGTTATGGGCAATCCTGAGGATATTGAAAAATGGGCGTTAATTGAAAAGGCAAGCAAAAACATTGTGCTTAAAGCGATTGAGTTTGAAGGGACATGCACAGGTGAACATGGTGTAGGGATTGGCAAACGCAGATTCCTTCCGATTGAACATGGAGAAGGACTTACGTTGATGAAAAGGATAAAAACCCTTTTTGATCCTAACAACATAATGAACCCTGAAAAGTTTTTCCTTGAGGATTGAGGTATATGGTTTCCTGAATGTGTTTTAAAATAAATCCGTATGCATTAGCATAGAATCTTTCCCGCGTCTTTCATTGACTTGTTTGTGTGTTCTCAATATAATAACCATATGATAAACAAATCGATAGAACAGTTTCTGCATGAAGATTTAGGGGAAGGCGATGTTACCACCAATTCCATTGTGCCTCCTGATGGCACTTCTGAGGCGGAAATCATTGCAAAAGCCAAAGGGATAATTGCAGGACAGGCTTTTGCCTGTGAGGTTTTCAAGTTCCTTGATAAAAATGTTGAGTACATTGAGCTAAAAAAAGACGGCGACCACGTAAAAACAGGCGATACAATCACAACAATAAAAGGTAGCACCAGGGCGATTTTAACCGGAGAACGCTTGGCGCTAAACATTATGCAACGCCTGTCGGGCATAGCTACAACAACGAGGGCATTTGTCGACGCAATCGCTGGTACGAAAGCTCATATTCTTGATACGAGAAAGACAACGCCGGGTCTGCGCTTATTTGAAAAATACGCCGTCAGGGTAGGTGGTGGATACAACCACCGCATGAACCTTTCCGAAATGGCACTCATAAAAGAAAATCATATCACTGCTGCAGGCTCTATAAAAGATGCCGTTAAAAAGATAAAAGATACCGCAAATGTCCCTATAGAGGTCGAAGTAAAAAATATGGATGAGCTGAAAGAGGCATTAGAAGAACAAATCGACAGAATTATGCTTGATAACTGGACTACCGGTGATATTGCAAAGGGCGTTGAATTCGTTAAAGGCAGAATCCCCCTCGAGGCATCGGGGAATATGACGCTCGAGCGTGTGCGTGAGGTAGCAAAAACAGGTGTTGACTTTATCTCGGTCGGTCTTATAACGCACTCGTATAAATCGTTGGATTTGAGTTTATTGCTGAAGGAATGACACATCATGAATTCGAAAACATCAGAGGAAAAGATATCTGAAAAGATAAAATCCATAAAGACCGATTTAAAAGGCGACCTGTTGATTTTAGCCCATTTTTATCAAAACGACGATATAGTCGAATCAGCAGACATCGTTGGGGATTCATTACAATTGGCACGTGAGGCAGCTAAGAGAAAAGACGTAAAGTATATCGTCGTATGTGGTGTTTCCTTCATGGCAGAAATGGTAAGGATACTTTGCGAACCCGACCAGATTGTAATCTCCCCTGAGATCAATGCGCAATGCCCAATGGCATTGATGGCAGACATTGAAAATGTGAAAATGGTATGGAACAGCATCGCATCGGCACAACAACGGCTGATCCCTGTTGTTTATGTTAATTCTACATCAGAACTAAAGGCCTTTTGTGGTGCCAAAGGCGGCACAGTGTGCACATCTGCTAATGCGAGCAGCATTTTTAAATGGGTGTTAACAAACGACGCCAAAATATTTTTCTTCCCTGATGAGAATCTTGGCAGAAACACAGCCTCTATGCTTGGTATCAAAGATTCTGAAATCATGCTGATAGACCCATCGGAGACAAAAGGCGGTTCAGAAGGGGCTTTTCTCGCTAATACAAAGGTCGTTTTATGGAAAGGTTCATGTTATGTCCATACTGATTTTCTGCTGTCTCAAATAAATGATATGCGTAATCAATACAAAGAAATAAAGATCGCCGTTCATCCGGAGTGCACGCCGAAGGTGTGTCAACATGCAGACATCGTGGGTTCGACAAGTCTGATCAAAAAAACAGTTGAAAACTCGCCCGAAGGGACAATCTGGGCAATAGGAACGGAGTGGAACCTTGTAAACAGATTGAAAAACGAAAACCCAGATAAGCTTATATTGCCGCTTAAAGAGTCAAGATGTAGGGATATGGCCATGATCGACCATTCCAAACTCACAGAGGTGCTTGAAGGCATTTACAATAAATACCCCGTAGGCATCGTTCGCATCCCGGGTAATATTAAAGAGAATGCCAGGATCGCACTTAATAAAATGCTGGAGATAGAATAATATGAACGACCAAAAACACTACTGCCATATACTTATAATAGGCACGGGTATTGCAGGTCTTACCGCTGCCATAACAGCGGCTGACCTTGGCCTTGACGTGATTATCATAACAAAAGAGAGCGACTTGAAGGAATCTAATACAAATTACGCACAAGGCGGTATCGTATGTCTCGGTGAGAACGATTCGCCCGACCTTTTAATCAACGATATTATTTCTGCTAGTGACGGCATATCCAACCCCGAGGCTGTTAAGATACTTGCCTACGAGGGACCTACGCTTGTAGAGCATTTTCTCGTTAAAAAGATAGGCGTGCCGTTTACGCGCTCAGAAGACGGCTATTTCGAATACGCTCAGGAAGGCAGCCATTCTCGCCGCAGAATCCTCCACTGTATGGACACAACCGGCATGGCAATCGAAACCTCGCTTGAAAAAAAGGTGAGGGAGATGAAAAA
>Ga0116191_1003764_pt1 | contig 11007 bp, 8 predicted proteins | sample AD_UKC111_MetaG_FD_89897 | JGI IMG/M metagenome (GOLD analysis project Ga0116191, IMG submission 89897) | Active sludge microbial communities of municipal wastewater-treating anaerobic digesters from Hong Kong - AD_UKC111_MetaG | ecosystem: Engineered > Bioreactor > Anaerobic > Digestate | place...
ATCGTACTCCCCACCTGTTTATAATCTCCCACGTTTCAGGCTTCAGGGAAACGGTTATCTTTTTATTCTCTCTGCCGGTTCGCTTTGTCTTTTCCCGTTGATAGGTTAAGATATCACCATTGATGTTTTCCCATTTCAGGGAACAAAAATCTTTTACGTTCATGCCGTTGCATAAATACAAAAACATCCAGTAATCACGTGCCATTTCCTCATAACTGCCGGGATCGGCCTTATAGTTGTAAATACGTGCTATTTCCTCAAGTGTCAATGCCTTTTTGACGTTCTTTCCGGTGGGTATTTCGTATTTCCCTCTGCCAAACGGATACAATTTACCGTCAATATCCTGTTTGTTGAATATGGATCGCAAGCTCCTTAAATAAATGCCTACAGTGGTAGGGCTGTTACCGTTATCTAACATCCACCGTTCATATCTTTTTAAAAAACTCGGCGTAATATCTGCAAACTTCAATCCCTCTTTGAAATCATTCAAGCTGTTTCTGGCACACCTGTAACTCGATGCTGTGGCTATACGTTCCTCGTTCTCCAAATCATTGATATATTTATCGAAAGCATAGGAGACACTATTAATGACGCCCCTGTTTTCGAAAAACATTTCATCAAACTTATCAAAAGTAAAGACTGTATCCAGCTTGTTGATAATGCTTTCCGCTTTCAAAAGATAACTATTCAGTTTCAAATACACTTCCTTTTGTTTGTCGGTTTTCCGTTTCCCATACAAGACCTTTTCAAATTCCTGCGGGGTTAAATCTGTATCGGTTGAATAGTACCGGTATTTGCGGTCAAAATATATTCTCATTTTCACGTTGCATAATCCGTTCGATTTTGACCGTAAGTCTAAATAAAGTTCAGCTTTTATTCTCATTGCCTTGTTGTTACTTTGTAAAACATTTGTAAAACAAAGATAGTACAATAATGATAAATAAACAAATAGTATCGATTAAATACATCACTGTATTTCAATGCACTTACTATATTTTGCACTGTTTTTTGTACCCCTTTATTTTGTGTATTTTTTGGACTACGGATCAGAAGGTTACAGGTTTGAATCCTGTCGGAGTCACAAAGAGAAGCGCTTTAAGGGCGCTTTTTCTTTTTCTATGCACTGCCCGCGAAATTTTTTTGTTATTCGCCGAGATTTACGAAACCCGATTTTCACATGCACATGCTGCTGCTACACACCAAAATAAAAAAATGAATCGTCGCCAATAAATTCACAAAAGATTCTTTGTTAATTCTCTGAAATATTGTAACTTTGCAGTCCGATTATTATAAACAAGTTGCTTAAAGTCTGATTTTGAGCTTTTTTGTTTGTCTATTCACCCTTAGCAAGACCAAACAAGAAGCAATACGAATAGACTTATTTTTAACAAATTAAAAACAAGGAAAGTGGATACATTAAGTTATAAAACCATTTCTGTAAATAAAGAAACAGCTCAAAAAGAATGGGTTGAAATTGACGCAACTGGCCAGCATTTGGGACGTTTGTGTTCTAAAGTGGCAAAGTTATTAAGAGGAAAATACAAACCGAGCTATACTCCTCATGTAGATTGCGGCGATAATGTCATTATCGTGAATGCCGAGAAAGTTGAATTAACTGGGAATAAATGGACTGATCGCGTATATTATCGTTATTCGGGTTACCCCGGAGGACAAAAAACATCCACTCCTGCAGAGTTGATAAAGAAAAATCCCGATAAACTCTTTAGGAAAGTTGTTAAGGGCATGTTGCCGAAAAACAAACTCGCCAATGCCATCCTTAACAACCTGTACGTATATGCAGGAAGTGAACATCCGCATCAAGCTCAAAAACCAAAAAAAATAGACATTAATACACTCAGATAAAAATGGAAGTAGTAAATGCAATAGGAAGACGTAAAGCCGCAGTAGCCAGAGTATATGTGAGCGAAGGGAACGGAAAAATCATTATCAATAAACGTGAACTCGAAAACTATTTTCCGTCACCTCTTCTGCAATATGTTGTCAAACAACCGCTGAATAAGCTCAATGCGGCCGAAAAATACGATATCAAAATCAATCTGAACGGTGGCGGACATAAAGGCCAATCAGAAGCTGCAAGATTAGCCATTGCCCGTGCATTGGTAAAAATTAATCCCGAAGACAAGCCTCTTTTGAAAGCTGAAGGATTCATGACTCGTGATCCTCGAGTTGTTGAACGCAAAAAACCGGGACAACCCAAAGCTCGAAAGAAATTTCAATTTTCAAAACGTTAATCTTTTGGGTAAACGGTTTAGGAAAACGGCAATTGTTATATTCTATACTATGTATTTACTACATGAAGAATTAACAGTGAGCCACGCAAACAAACGTTTAGTATCTAAATCATAAGGACATTATCGGAGAAAAATGAAACCCGATAATTTACCTTCTGATTCGATTAAGAAAAAGAAAGTAAACGAATAAAAAATAAAACAAACATGGTAAAATTAGAATTTGACCAACTTCTTGAAGCCGGAGCTCATTTCGGACACTTAAAAAGAAAATGGAATCCGGCAATGGCTCCATACATCTTCATGGAACGCAACGGCATTCACATTATAGATCTTCACAAAACAATTGCCAAAACCGAGGAAGCGGCTGCCGCATTGAAACAAATTGCAAAATCGGGTAAAAAGATTCTTTTCGTTGCAACCAAAAAACAAGCAAAAGACATCGTTTCCGAAAAAGCAAAAAGCATTAACATGCCTTATGTGGTAGAACGTTGGCCGGGAGGAATGCTCACTAATTTCCCCACCATACGCAAGGCGGTGAAAAAGATGAGCAATATCGACAAAATGATAAAAGACGGAACATTTGACACATTATCGAAACGCGAGAAACTGCAAATTACACGTCAACGCGCAAAACTCGAAAAGATGCTCGGTTCCATTCAAGATCTCACCCGACTTCCTGCAGCACTTTTTGTGGTAGACGTAATGAAAGAACACATTGCCGTGAAAGAAGCCAATCGGTTAGGTATCCCGGTTTTTGCCATTGTGGATACAAATTCCGATCCAACGAACGTTGATTTCGTGATCCCGGCAAACGATGATTCGACAAAAGCCATCGAACTGATTGTTGGATATATCTGTGAAGCTATAAAAGAAGGATTGGAAGAACGAAAAGCCGAAAGAGCAGATGCTGCTGCAGCCGAAGAACAGGAAGATGAAAATGTACCCCGTAGAGAACGAAAAGCAAAAGCTGCAAAGAAAGAACGGGTAAAGAAAGAAGACAAAGAAGCCATGAATGCAGCTATGGTTAGCAAATATGCAAAAGACGAAGAAGAAGAATAAATAATAACAAAAAAGGATAATATATTATGGCAATTACAATGGCAGAGATCCAGCATCTTCGCAAAATGACAGGGGCGGGGATGATGGATTGCAAAAATGCATTGACCGAAGCAAACGGAGATTTTGATAAAGCGATGGAAATCATCCGAAAAAAAGGGCAGGCAGTCGCAGCAAAACGCGAAGATCGCGAAGCATCCGAAGGATGCGTTCTTGCCAAAGCTGAAAACAATTTTGCTGCAATCGTAGCATTACAGTGCGAAACCGATTTTGTAGCAAAGAATGCCGAATTTGTTGCTCTTACGCAGCAAATACTGGATGCAGCGATGGAGAACAAGCCCGAAACGTTGGATGAATTGCTTGCAATTCAACTCCCTAAAGGAACAATTGCAGATCTCATTACCGATAAAATTGGAGCAACAGGCGAAAAAATTGAGCTGGGATACTACGAACATATTTCAGCACCTTACGTTACCGCATATGTGCATATGGGAAATAAGCTGGCAACTATAGTGGGTTTCAACAAACCCAATGTGGATGAGCAGGTTGCAAAAGATATAGCCATGCAAATTGCAGCTATGAATCCCATATCCATAACTCCGGAAGGTATACCTGCCGAAGTTAAGGAAAAAGAATTGGAAATTGCACGGGAAAAAGCTCGGGAAGCAGGTAAACCCGATAATTTGTTGGACAGAATTGCCGAAGGTGCCTTGCAGAAATTTTACAAAGAAGTTACTTTGTTGCAGCAAGAATACATAAAAGATAATAAATTAACTGTTGGCGAATTTCTAAAACAACACGATAAAGATTTGGAGGTTGTTGATTTTAAACGTGTTTCTCTAAATGCATAATTCATTTTCGATTATAAAAACAAAAACCGTCTTTCATCAGAAAGATGGTTTTTGTTTTTTAACCTGCTCTTATCCATAAATAAAAATAGTGTTATAGATTATAGCTAAAATTTTTTTCATTTTTTATTTCATTTTATCCGATAAAAGCCTATCTTTGCAACAAATAAAACGTCGCCAATGAATAATTTTTATTCAACATACGTTCAAACCCTTTCCTCAATGACAATGACCCCTTGGGGGGTTATCTGATATTTTATTTTTCCGCAAACAATTTCTTGTTTTCACGAACCGTTCGGTTCTCATTTTCAAAAACATTCCTTTATTCTTTAATATTCAATTGCCGTTAAAACCAAAACGGGTTAATCATTCATAATCAACATGAAAGTTATGAAATTTGGCGGGACTTCGGTAGGAACTCCCGAGGGTTTGCAGATCGTAAAAAAAATTATCGAATCAGAAATAGAGCCGGTAATTGTCGTTGTTTCGGCATTTGGCGGGGTTACCGACAGACTTTTACTTGCAGCCGATTTTGCAGTAAAGTCGAATGCCGGTTACAAAACCATTTTGGAAGAAGTCATTCTTATGCACGAAGAAATGATAGAAAAAATGATAATCTCAAGCCAAGAAAAAGAAGAAGTAAAACAAAAAATACAGATCTTGTATGATGATTTACGAAACATTTTACGTGGTGTATTTCTCATCGGCGATTTGTCGCAAAAAACATCCGATAAAATTGTGAGCTACGGCGAACGATTATCTTCGCTTATTATCAGTAAAGTAATCGATGGAGCCAAGCTTTATGATCCAACGCAGTTCATTAAAACTTCAAGCCAGTTCAACAGCCATATTCCCAATATTCCCCTTTGTTACGAACTGATTAAGAAAACATTTTCAGAATCTCCTCTTCCAAAGGTAATGCTGGTACCCGGATTTATTTCATCGAGTAGCGAAGAAAACGACATTACCAATCTTGGTCGTGGCGGATCGGATTATACAGCAGCACTTATAGCGGCAGCAATGGATGCTTCAGCCCTTGAAATATGGACAGATGTCGATGGTTTTATGACTGCCGATCCCAAAATCATTAAGTCGGCTTATGTGATCGATGAACTCTCGTTTATCGAAGCAATCGAATTATCGAATTTTGGAGCAAAAGTGATTTATCCTCCCACAATTTTTCCCGTGTATCACAAAAATATTCCCATCCGTATAAAAAATACATTTAATCCTCAATCGGGAGGAACCCTCATTCGCAATATAGAGCCTAAACGCAATGGAAAAATTATCAAAGGTATTTCGTCTATTAAAGATACAGCATTGATAACTATACAAGGATTAGGCATGGTAGGCGTGATCGGAGTAAATAAACGCATTTTTACAGCACTGGCAAACAGCGGGATAAGTGTTTTTCTTGTTTCACAAGCATCATCGGAAAGCAGCACCTCAATTGGCGTCAGAACACAAGATGCCGCACTTGCTCAAAAAGTACTAAACAAAGAATTTGCCCAAGAAATCGCAAGGGGAAGTATCAATGAAATTACGGTTGAATATGATCTATCAACTATAGCTATAGTAGGACAAAACATGAAACATGTTCCGGGAATCGCAGGAAAATTTTTCGGCACATTAGGCCGAAGCGGTATCAGTGTGGTAGCACTCGCTCAAGGAGCCTCGGAAACCAATATTTCATGTGTAATTTCGAAGAATGACTTAAAAAAAGCATTGAATGTGATACACGACTCATTCTTTCTCTCCCCTTTTCAGGAGCTGAATCTGTTTGTCGTCGGAACCGGTACGGTAGGAAATAACCTACTCTCCCAAATACGCCAACAAAAACATACCCTTGAAGAGCAGAACAAATTACGCATCAATATTGTGGGTATAGCTAATAGCCGTAAAGCCTTGTTTAACAGGGAAGGTATATCTCTCGACAATTATCAAAAAGAACTGGCTGCAAGCGGCATAAAAAGTTCGCCTGCTATTATTCGGGACGAAATACTAAAAATGAACATCTTTAATGCCGTTTTTGTGGATTGTACGGCGAGCAAAGAAATATCTGATCTGTATGAAGAATTAATGTCGAAAAATATATCTGTAGTCACAGCAAACAAAATTGCCACTTCATCCTCATACGAAACGTATCGCCGTTTAAAAGAAACTGCCCGAAAGTCGGGTGTAAAATTTCTTTTCGAGACCAATGTGGGAGCCGGACTTCCCATAATTAATACAATGAATTCGCTCATCAATTCGGGCGATAAAATCATAAAACTGGAAGCTGTGCTTTCAGGCACATTGAATTTCATCTTCAACACGCTAAGCGAAGATATTCCTTTTAGTAAAGCCGTCCGTATGGCTGTTGATGCCCATTATGCCGAACCCGATCCTCGGATTGATTTGAGCGGACTCGATGTAATTCGCAAATTGGTAATCCTCTCTCGCGAAGCAGGTGCCAAGGTTGAACAAAGTGATGTAAAAAAGGAATTATTTATTCCTAAAAAATATTTTGAAGGATCCTTGGATGAATTCTGGGAAACCCTACCCGAAATGGATGAAGTATTCGAAATTCGGAGAAAAAAGCTCGAAGAGGAAGGCAAAAAACTTCGTTTCGTAGCTATTTACGAAAATGGACAATGTGAAGTAGGGCTCCGTGAAGTAGGGCAAGGACATCCTTTTTTCGATTTGGAAGGGAGCAACAATATCATCATGATCACAACAGAACGTTACAACGAATACCCCATGGTAATAAAAGGATATGGCGCAGGTGCCAACGTTACGGCAGCAGGCGTTTTTTCGGATATCATTTCCATTGCAAACATCCGATAATTATTTTTATTATGAAATATATCATTATACTTGGCGACGGCATGGCAGATGAGCCCATTGAAAACCTGGGAAATAAAACGCCATTACAAGCTGCCCACACCCCTTATATGGATTTATTGGCTGCCAAAGGCCGCAACGGACTGCTTGATACGGTTCCCGATGGATTCCCCCCCGGTAGCGAGATCGCAAATTTATCCGTATTGGGATATGATATCCCTCATGTTTACGAAGGACGTGGCGTTTTGGAAGCTGCCAGCATGGGAGTCGACATTCTGCCGGGAGAAATGGCTATGCGCTGTAACCTGGTATGTATAGAAGGAGATCTTTTAAAAAACCATTCCGCCGGACACATTTCAACCGCTGAAGCAAAGGAGCTCATTGCTTTTCTTAACGAGAAACTGGGAGATGAAACCATCAGTTTTTATCCAGGCGTCTCGTATCGACATTTATTGAAGATGAAAGGAGGCAACAAAAACATCCTATGCACACCTCCCCACGACATCCCTGAAAAACCGTTCCGGCCCTCGCTAATAACGCCGATGGATGAACCTTCAAAAGCAACTGCTGATCAACTTAACGATCTCATTTTTGCTTCTCAGCGTTTATTGGAAAACCATCCCATTAACCGTAAACGCAAAGCCGAAGGGAAAGATCCGGCCAATAGTATCTGGCCGTGGTCTCCCGGCTACAGACCCGCAATGAAACCTTTGAAAGATATGTTCCCGATAAAAAGCGGAGCAGTTATCTCAGCTGTAGATTTGATTCGCGGAATCGGCGTTTATGCCGGATTGGAAGTGATAATGGTAGAAGGTGCCACAGGATTATATGATACGAATTATGAAGGCAAAGCTCAAGCTGCCATAAAAGCACTAAAAGAAAAAGATTTTGTTTACCTTCATATTGAAGCCAGTGATGAAGCAGGGCATGAAGGTAACGTGCCGCTAAAAATAAAAACCATTGAAAACCTGGATTCACGAATTGTAAAACCCATTTATGAAGAAATTGAGAAAATGAACGAGCCGGTTACCATTGCCGTTTTGCCTGATCATCCAACTCCTTGCGCTATCCGCACTCACACTCGAGGAGCTGTTCCCTTTGTAATCTATCACCGAAACATAAAACCGGATGATGTGATGACGTATGACGAATTTGCGGCTCGAAAGGGAAGCTACGGCCTATTGCATGGCGACGAATTTATAAAAACATTATTTTCAGAACAATCATAAAATGAAATACTACAGTACAAGACATATTGCCCCCAATGCTTCTTTACAAGAAGCCGTAATAAAAGGACTTGCACCGGATAGGGGATTATATATGCCTGAAAAAATAAATAAGTTGTCTCCTGATTTTTTCGATAAAATCGGGAATCTCAGCTTAACAGATATTGCAAAGATAGTTTCCGAAAAATTCTTCGGTGAAGATATTGATAAAGAAAAATTGGACGCTATCGCAATTGAAGCACTCAATTTCGACATTCCGCTCAAAAAAGTGGAAGAAGGCATTTATGTTCTGGAACTCTTTCACGGACCAACATTTGCTTTTAAAGACGTTGGAGCGCGTTTCATGTCTCGCATGTTATCCTATTTTGTGAAAGAACAACATCACGACAGCGTGAAAGTATTGGTTGCAACGTCAGGAGACACAGGAAGTGCTGTTGCCAATGGTTTTTTAGGCGTAGAAGGCATCCAGGTGTTTGTTTTGTATCCCTCAGGTAAAGTTAGCGAGATTCAAGAAGCGCAGTTCACCACCCTGGGACAGAATATTGTTGCATTAGAAATCGCCGGAACATTCGATGATTGCCAAGCATTGGTAAAATCGGCTTTCGTGGATGAAGAACTCAACAAAAAAATGTACCTTACCTCAGCCAATTCCATTAATATTGCCCGCTTTTTGCCTCAATCCATTTACTATTTTTATGCCTATGCCCAATTGGCGAAACAACAGCTTGAAGATAATGTAGTCGTCGCTGTACCGAGTGGCAATTTGGGAAATCTGGCTGCCGGTTTATTTGCGAAAAGAATGGGACTGCCCGTCAAACGATTTATTGCTGCCAACAATCGGAACGATGTTTTTTATGAATATCTCAATAGCGGCAACTACCATCCACGAGCTTCGATTCAAACCATTGCCAATGCAATGGATGTTGGAAATCCCAGCAATTTTGAACGCATTCTCGATCTTTACAATCAATCACACAAAGCTATCCAACACGATATTTCAGGAAAGACATACTCCGATGAAGAAATCAAAAATACGATCCGTACCGTTTACGAGAAAACCGGATATCTACTAGATCCTCATGGAGCTTGTGCATATCAGGCTTTAAAAGATGAGAAAAAACCCGACGAAAGCGGTATTTTCCTTGCTACTGCACATCCGGCAAAATTTAAAGAAACCGTAGAAGAATGCATAGGTCAAAATGTCGAGGTTCCCGAGAGATTATCAGCTTTTATGCAACGCAAAAAACAAGCTGTCCAACTTTCGAATGATTATAATGCATTTAAAAAAACCTTATTCAATCTCACTTAAATTTTATTTTTATACTTTTGTTCCATATTAATGGACTAATTATTCATGCTGTCGGGCTATTTTTGAATGAAACATCTCGAAATAAGCGTATTTTTTTTCTTAGTATTCACTTTTTTTTCTCAATCTCCTTTTGCACAAATAAAAAAGGAGAGTAATAATTTGTTATTCCAAAACGACTCCATCTCAACCACGCCGATAGATACAGTAAGAACACCGATAGATACAGTAAGAACAGATACAACAAAAGTAAAAAAAGAAACCCTTGAAGCTCCTGTTAATTATACAGCTACCGATTCACTGGTTTTTACGAAAGATAACATGGTTCACTTATATGGTAATGCCGACGTAAAATACGGTAATATCAGCATCAAAGGTGAATACATTAGCATGGATTTAAATAACAGTATTATCTCTTCGACGTTTGGTATAGATTCTGTTGGCAAAGAATTTGGTTATCCTGTTTTTGAAGAAAATGGTACTCAGTACGAAATGAAAAAAGTCAGCTACAACTTTAAAACCGGAAAAGCCTTCATAAATCATGTGGTAACACAACAAGGAGAAGGATATATCGTAGCTAATGAGGCAAAAAAAAATCCGGACAACTCGTTTTACATGCGGAACGCAAAATATACAACCTGTGATATGCACGAACATCCGCATTTCTATTTGAATCTGTCGAAAGCAAAAGTACGTCCTGAAAAAGACGTTGTTACCGGGCCGGCATGGCTGGTTGTGGCAGATGTACCTTTGTTTCCGGTCGTCTTACCTTTCGCCTTTTTCCCTTTCACCAAAACCTATTCTTCCGGCGTAATCATGCCCTCCTATGGAGATGAAATGGAGAGAGGATTTTATCTTCACAATGGTGGGTATTATTTTGCCATAAACGATTATGTCGATTTGGCTGTCACCGGAGAAATATATACCAAAGGAACCTGGGGAATCGGAGCCCAATCGAATTACCGGAAACGATACAAATTCTCCGGAAATTTCAATGCCTACTATCTTAATACGGTTCTGGGAGACAAAGGGTTACCCGATTATTCGGTTTCCAAAGACTTTCGCATTAGTTGGACGCATTCACAAGATCCAAAAGCAAATATGTATCGCACGTTGTCGGCAAGCGTAAATTTTTCTACCAGCAAGTACGAAAAAAACGATATGACTCAATTATATTCACGGGAATCGACAACCAACACCAAAAGTTCAAGTGTAAACCTCACACAACGATTTCCCAATTCACCATGGAGCTTGTCGGCTTCAATGAATATCAATCAAATATCGCGAGATTCTACAGTTTCGGTAACTTTACCCAACTTTTCGGTAAACATGAGCCGTATCTATCCGCTTAAACGCAAAAAAGCTGTGGGAGCCGAACGGTGGTACGAAAAAATATCGATGAGCTACTCGGGAGAATTCAGGAACTCCATCACGACCAAAGAAGATAAATTTCTTAAATCAAATATCATCAAGGATTGGACAAATGGCATGCGTCA
>Ga0116191_1003767_pt1 | contig 11002 bp, 10 predicted proteins | sample AD_UKC111_MetaG_FD_89897 | JGI IMG/M metagenome (GOLD analysis project Ga0116191, IMG submission 89897) | Active sludge microbial communities of municipal wastewater-treating anaerobic digesters from Hong Kong - AD_UKC111_MetaG | ecosystem: Engineered > Bioreactor > Anaerobic > Digestate...
CGCAACGTCATTCTCATCATGACGACCAATGCCGGCGCGTCCGACATGGCGAAGGAAGGCATCGGCTTTGGCGACATCAGCCGCGAGGATGCGGGCGAAGACGCCGTGAAGAAGATGTTCACGCCGGAATTCCGCAACCGCCTCGATGCGATTGTGCCCTTCGGCTATCTGCCGCCGCAGGTCGTTGCCCGCGTGGTCGACAAGTTCATCCTGCAGCTCGAGCTCCAGCTCGCCGACCGCGACGTGCACATCAAGCTCGACAAGGCGGCGAAGGAATGGCTCACCGAGCGCGGCTATGACAAACTCTATGGCGCGCGCCCGATGGGCCGCCTCATTCAGGAGAAGATCAAGCAGCCGCTGGCGGAGGAGCTGCTGTTCGGCAAGCTCGTCCATGGCGGCGAGGTCAATGTCCGCATGAAGGACGGCGCGCTCTCGTTCGAGATCACGCCCGCTCCGCCCAAAAAGGGCAAGAAGGGCGGCAAGACCGGGGCAAAGGCGGGGGCTTAAGCCCGCGCCCTCCCTGTCCGTCATGCCAGCGCAGGCTGGCATCTCGTGCACCCGACTGACGAGACCCCAGCCTTCGCTGGCGTGACGCGGTGGTGCGCCTCAGAGATGCTTCTTGAAATGCGCCAACGCGCGTGACCAGGCGTCACGGGCGGCGGCTTCATTGTAGCTTGGGCGGTAGTCCGCCAGAAAACCATGATCCGCCTCGGGGTAGAGATGGATGGCGGAGGGCTTCTTCGCGGCCTTGAGTGCCGCATTCATCGCCTCGACATCAGCGACCGGAATGCCCTTGTCGCGCGCGCCATAGAGTCCAAGGACCGGCGCCTTGATTTGCGCGACTTGCTCAATGGGATTGTGCGGCTGCAATTCGGTGCCCGCCCCCTTCACCCGGCCATACCAGGCAACGCCCGCCCGAAGCTTGGGGTTGTGCGCGGCATAGAGCCAGGTGATGCGGCCGCCCCAGCAAAAGCCCGTGATGCCAATCCGCGCGCCGTTGCCGCCATCGCCGGGCACGAAGCGCACCAGCGCATCGATATCTGCCATGACCTGCGCATCGGGAACCTTGGACACGATCTCACTGTAGAGCGTCTTGAAATCGGCAACCTTGGTCGCATCGCCCTGCCGCTGATAGAGATCGGGCGCGATGGCATAATAGCCCGCCTGTGCGAGGCGGCGGACAACATCCCTGATCCACTCGTGCAGCCCGAAAATCTCCTGCACGACGATGATGACGGGCAGGTTTTTGCGCCCCTTGGGCTTGGCGCGATAGGCGCCCATTTCGACATCGCCTGTGGCAAAACGCACCATGCCCGCATCCAGCCCCGCGTCCGGCGTTGCGATGGCGGTCGCCGACAGCGGCTGGGCGGCAAGCGCATAGCCCGCCACGACAACGCTGCCCGCCAGCGCCTGCCGACGCGTCACGCCCTTGTCGGCAATCCAGCTCTGATCCGGAGGCAAGGGCAAGGTGCGATCATCGGTCATGGCGAATCTCCTCTGCCGACATGCTAGCGTCAGAGAGCGGGCGCACAATCTCCTTGCAGAATTGTTCGATTTTTGTTCCATTCTGGCGCAAAGGAGATTCGCAATGTCTGACGGCCTTGTTTTCTACACCAATCCGCAGTCGCGCGGGCAGATCATCCGCTGGATGCTCGAAGAGCTTGGCCAGCCCTATGAGACGGTGATCCTGGACTATGGAACGACGATGAAGGCGCCTGACTATCTGGCGATCAACCCGATGGGCAAAGTCCCCGCCATCCGCCACAACGTCCAGATCGTCACCGAATGTGCTGCGATCTGCGCTTATCTGGCCGATGCCTTTCCGGAGAGCGGCCTGCTGCCCGCGCCCGAGCATCGTGGCGCCTATTTCCGCTGGCTGTTCTTTGCCGCAGGGCCGCTGGAAGCGATCTTCACCGCCAAGGCGATTGGCTGGGAAGTCCCGGCCGACAAGCAGGGCATGGCGGGCTTCGGCAGTTTCGACCTTGCCATCGACACCATCGAAAGCGCGGTTGCGGGCCGCAGCTTCATCGCCGGAGACAGCTTCAGCGCCGCTGATGTTTATGTAAGCTCGCTCATCGACTTCATGCTGCGCTTCGGCCTGCTTAGCCCGCGTCCCGCTTTCGATGCCTATCTGGAACCGCTGCGCCAGCGCCCGGCCTATATCCGCGCGAAGGAAATCGACGCGGCGCTGATTGCGGCAAAGGGCTGATCAGGCCGTCACCGGCCCAAACGCTGATTCAAACAAAAAGGCCCGGCGGATCGCTCCACCGGGCCATTCTTTTTGTCAGATCATCCTGCGCGGATCAGTCGCGATTGCCCATGAAGCGCAGCAGGAACATGAACATGTTGATGAAGTCGAGGTACAGCTCAAGCGCGCCCATGATCACCGACTTGCCGACCATTTCGGTACCCGCGACATAGGCATAGACCGACTTGATCTTCTGCGTGTCATAGGCCGTGAGACCTGCAAACAGCAGCACGCCGATAAAGCTGATGACGAGCGACATCGTCCCCGACTGGAGGAAGATGTTGATGACCGACGCGACGAGCAGCCCGACCAGACCCATGATCAGGAAGGTACCGAAGCCCGACAGATCCTTCTTGGTGGTGTAACCCCACAGGCTCAGGCCCGCAAAGGCCGCTGCCGTGGCGAAGAAGGTCTGCGCGATCGAGGTGCCGGTATAGACGAGGAAAATCGTCGACATCGACAAGCCCATCACCGTCGCAAAGCCCCAGAAGCAGGCCTGCAGCGTGAAAGTCGACATGCGGTTGATGCCGAAGTTCATCGCCATGATGAAGCCGAGCGGCGCAAAGACGATCAGCCATTTGAGAAGGCCGGGGCCGAACATGATGCTCTGTGCCGCACCCGAAGACGCGAACAACAGGGCGACGACGCCCGTCAGCAACACGCCCGAGGCCATGTAGTTGTATACGGACAGCATGTAGGACCGGAGGCCCGCGTCATAGGCAGCGCTGCGCGAACCGACGTCAACCGCCGGAGCCGAGCCCACCGTGCGGGGGTCAGACCAGTTAGCCATCTTGAAACACTCCAATATTGTGCCGGCAAAATAGCCGCATGGATGAAATATCGTGTGATTTCGCGGGAATTCAAGCAAAACACGACAAATGCACCGTCTGTTTGTCGCTTGCCGCCCGCCCGGAGATGTCCGCCATGCGCTTTTGGCGCGGATGGGCGGCGTGGACGGCGCGCGCTGGCAGCGTGATGACCAGTTGCACATCACGCTGCGCTTCATTGGCGACGTGCCATCCAATGTCGCGAACGACATTGCCGAAACGCTGCCTGCCATGCACGGGCCCGCGCTCCAAGTCTCGCTGGAAGGCGTGGGCAGCTTCGATCGGCGCGGCAAGGTTCACACGCTCTGGGCAGGCGTCCGCCCGCGCGATGGGCTGGAAACGTTGCACAAGAAGATCGACCGCGTTCTTGTGGCGCTGGGCTTGCCGTCAGAAGCACGCGCCTATCTGCCCCACATCACGCTGGCGCGCCTCAATGCACCGCAAGAGCGCGTCGCGGGCTTTCTCGCCGCCCATGCCGGACTGGCCTCTCTGCCCTTCAGAATCGACGAATTCTCGCTGTTCGAAAGTCTCGGGACAAGCGATGGCCGGGTCTATCGCCCCGTCCTGACTTGCCCGCTCGGCGGGAGCGCTTTCGACTAAGTTGGAAACCCCTTTGCTCGACACGCGATCTCTGTATTGTCGCGACTTCACGATAGTCCACCGGAGGAACATGGGCAGCACGGCATACCGGACATACGTCCTTGTTCTTTTGATGGTCATCTACGCCTTCAATTTCCTCGACCGGCAGGTCGTCACCATTATCGCCCCGTATCTGAAGGAAGACATGGGCGTTTCCGACGCCCAGATCGGGCTGTTGTTCGGCACCGCGTTCGCGCTCTTTTATGCCGTATTCGGCCTGCCGCTCGCCAAGCTGGCCGATGGCTGGAACCGCGTCCGCACGATTTCCATCGGCCTTGGCTTCTGGTCGATGATGACGGCCATTTCAGGCCTCAGCTCCTCCTTCGCGCAGCTCGGTGCGGCCCGCGTCGGCGTGGGCGTGGGGGAGGCCAGCGCCTCGCCCGCTTCCTATTCGCTGTTGCAGGACTATTTCCCCAAGGCCGTGCGCGCGACGATCCTCGCGCTCTATTCCTCGGGCATTTATATCGGCGCAGGTGCCGCCCTCATCTTCGGCGGCGAGGTCATCAAATATTGGCACGCGAACTTCACACCAGAAACCGCGCCCTTCGGCCTGTCCGGCTGGCAGGCGACCTATTTCGCATTTGGCATTCCCGGCCTCATTCTCGCGCTGCTCATGTGGTTCACCGTGCGCGAGCCGGTGCGCGGCGCGATTGATGGCATGCCGACGCCGGGTGATCCCAATCCGGTCAAATCGGTGCTCGCCGAATTTGCGGCCATGCTGCCGCCCTGGAACTGGCGCGGCTTTGTTGCGCGTGATGCCAGCCGCGCGACGCTGCGCCGGAACATTGTGGCGCTCATCGGCGTTGTCGCTGCCGCCAGTGCCATCATCTGGTTTACCGATGGGCTTTTGAAGCCCGAAAAGCGCGCCGTGATCGGCAGTTTCGGCAGCTTTGGCTTCACGACCAACATGGTCCAGTGGATTGCCATCGCGGTCGGCATCTACTGCGTTACAAGCTGGATCCAGACGATCCGCCTGCGCGATCCGGCAAGTTACGCGCTCATGGCGAACAAGGGCTTTATCGGCCTTACGGTCGCAGGCGGGCTGATGTCGTACATCAGCTATGGCCTCTCGCCCTTCATCTTCCTCTACGCAAAGACCCGCTTCGGCGTTGGCGCAGAGAGCGGCCTGACGCTTGGCCTCATCACCGCGATTGGCGGCGGCCTTGGCACCACCTTTGGCGGCATGCTGGGGGATTGGCTGCGCAAGCGTCACGTTGCCGGGCGCATGGTCGTGATGTTCATGGCGGCCATCGGCTCGGCCATCACCATCATCGGCAGCTATAGTGTTTCGACGCTCGAACATTTCTACATGTTCGCCGCCGCCAACGTCTTCCTGCACATCATGTGGTTGGGGCCATGCGCCGCGACGGTGCAGGACCTCGTCCTGCCCCGCATGCGCGGCACGGCGACAGCCGTCTTCTTCCTTGGAACGACGATCCTCGGGCTTGGCCTTGGGCCCTATGTTGTCGGCCTCGTCAGCGATGTGACGGGCAATTTGCGGATTGCCCTGATGGGCACCATCGCCGTGCTGCCGATCATTCTCGGCTGCATCGTCATGGCAATCCGGAACGTGCCCGAGCTTGAGACAACACTCGCAAGCCGGGCACGTGCCGCTGGAGAACCCGCCTAACGTTGCTTCAAGACGCCGCAGAGCACGCGCTTGCCGCTCTTGCCCGAGGGGTCGGTCATTTCGTCATCGGCATCGGCATGGATGACAACGGCGGCGCCATCTGCGTCGAGCAGCGGCGATGCTCCGCCTGAAAGCGCGCCTGCGCCCAGAGCGGTCTTTGCCTTGGCCTTTCCTTTGGCGTCGGCGACAAGGTTCGGCGCATCGCCGCCATGCGGGCCCTGCGGGTTTTTGTGGCCATGCTGATGCGCGGTCGGGTTCCAGTGACCGCCAGCGGATGCAAAGTCAGGCGCTTCGCACTTGCCGACGCCGTGCACGTGCAGGCCATGCGCACCCGGCGTCAGGCCTGACGCCTTCACCTCAAGCACAAGCCCTTCCGACGATTCGGAAACCACGGCACGGCCATGGCTCTTGCCTTCGGCATCGACGAGATCGGCAACAGCAGAGGGCTTGGCTTTGGCGATACCCGCCGACGGCAGGCTGGCGACGAGCAGCGCCGACGCAAGGATGGAGGCGGGCTTCGAGAACGTCATCATGGGGCAACTCCCTTGCTGGAAACAAATTCGCGCTAGCGTCGGCCAGATTTTACCAAAGCTCAAGACCGTCTATGCATGAGGCGCACGGCACGCGACGAATGGTTGCGAGGGGAACAGAGAATATGGCGATCATTGTCACGGGCGTTGCAGGCTTCATCGGATCGCATGTTGCGCGGCAATTGCTCGCGCGCGGCGAGCGCGTGGTCGGCATCGACAATCTCAACGATTATTATGACGTGCAGTTGAAGCGCGACCGCTTGGCCGACATTGCGCATCCGCACTTCGCCTTTCACCAGGCCGATTTTGCCGACCATGTCGCACTGGAAGACGCGCTGCGCGGCGTCGAGATCGACACCATCGTGCACTTGGGCGCGCAGCCCGGCGTGCGCTATTCGCTCGTCAACCCGCGCGCCTATGTGCAATCCAATCTTTCCGGCCATCTCAACATGCTGGAAATCGCGCGGCATCATGGCGTGCGACAGATGCTCTATGCCTCGTCCTCCTCGGTCTATGGCATGAACAAGAGCCTTCCGTTCCGCGTGTCCGACCGCGTCGATCACCCGATTTCGCTCTACGCCGCGACCAAGAAGGCTGACGAGCTGATGAGCGAAACCTACGCACATCTGTTCCGCATTCCGCTCACCGGCCTGCGCTTCTTCACCGTCTATGGCCGCTGGGGCCGCCCCGACATGGCAGTGTGGGGCTTTGTTGAGCGCGTGCTCGCGGGCAAGCCCATCACTGTCTACAACCAAGGCCAGATGCGGCGTGACTTCACGCACATCAACGACATCATAGTGGGCATTCTTGCCGCCATCGACGCGCCGGTCGCGGATGACGGCAGCGAAAAGGCGGGCGGCAGCATCTCGCCGCATCGCCTGTTCAACATCGGCAACAACCAGTCCGAAGAGCTGATGAAGCTCATCGCCGTCATCGAGGATGCCTGCGGTCGCAAGGCAGAGATCGACTTCCAGCCGCTGCAGCCGGGCGACGTGCTGGAGACTTATGCCGACATTTCGGCCATCTCGCGGGAGCTCGGCTTTGCGCCGTCAACGCCGATTGAGGTCGGCGTCCCCGACTTCGTCAACTGGTACCGGAGCTACAAAGGCCTTTAGTCGGGCCGCCCGATCGAGCTGTAGGCAATGCCATGCGCTCTGACTTCCTCGGGCTTGTAGACGTTGCGCAGGTCGACAAGAACCGGTGACGCCATCAGCGCGGCAATGCGATCAAGATCAAGCGCGCGGAACACGTCCCACTCAGTCACAAGCGCCAGCGCATCGGCACCTTCGGCGACCGCATAGGGATCAGCCTTAAAGTCGACGCCGGGCATGATCGCGCGCGCGGCTTCCATGCCTTCTGGATCATAAGCGCAGACCTTTGCCCCTGCATCATGCAGCGCCTGGACGATGGCAATGGAAGGTGCGTCGCGCATGTCGTCGGTATTGGGCTTGAAGGTGACGCCAAGCAGACCAACCGTCTTGCCGCGCGCATCGCCGCCCATCGCCTGGATGATCTTGCGACCCATGGCGCGCTTGCGGCTGTCATTGACCTGTACGACCGCTTCCACGATCCGCGAGGGAACATCATTGTCCTCGGCAGTTTTAAGAAGCGCAAGCGTATCCTTGGGGAAGCACGAGCCGCCATAGCCCGGACCTGCATGCAGGAACTTCGAGCCGATGCGGTTGTCGAGCCCGATGCCGCGCGCCACGTCCTGCACATCAGCACCAACAGCTTCGCACAGATCGGCCATTTCGTTGATGAAGGTGATCTTGGTCGCAAGGAAGGCGTTGGCGGCGTATTTGATGAGTTCCGCCGTCCGCCGCGCGGTGAAAAGGAGCGGTGCCTGATTGAGATAGAGCGGACGATAAATCTGCTGCATCACGGCCTTGGCGCGCTCGTCCGAGGTGCCGATGACGATGCGGTCAGGTCGCTTGAAATCGGTGATGGCAGCGCCTTCGCGCAAGAATTCCGGATTGGAGACGACCGCCACGTCAGCATTGGGCGCCACTTCACGCAGGATACGCTCGACTTCATCACCCGTGCCGACGGGAACCGTCGATTTGGTGACCACGACGAGCGGGCCGGTAATCGCGGCGGCAATGTCACGCGTTGCCTGATAGACATAGCTCAGATCGGCATGGCCATCGCCACGGCGTGAGGGCGTGCCCACAGCAATGAACACGGCGTCGGCCCCTGCCACCCCTGCCTTGAGATCGGTCGTGAACGACAGGCGCCCGGCAGCGACGTTTGAGGCAACGAGTTCGGCAAGTCCCGGCTCGTAGATCGGCATGATCCCGGCGAGCAGCGCATCAATCTTGCGTTGGTCAAGATCGACGCACGTCACATCATGACCAAAATCTGCAAAACAGGTTCCGGAGACAAGGCCCACATAGCCCGCACCGATCATCGTGATCTTCATCTGCTGTCATCCACGCACACGCCGGACGTCCGGCTTCGGATTGCCCGTTTACGGGGACGGTGCACCCAACTCAACCACCCCAAAGAAAAAGGGGCCGGTCTTTCGACCAGCCCCAATTTCGTTTCGATACCCGAAGGTACCGGGTCGATTACTGACCCGAACCCGGACCGTAGGTGATTTCCACGCGACGGTTCTGGAGTTCGCGAACGCCGTCAGCGGTTTCGACGCGCGGAGCGCCTTCACCGAAGGCCTGCGTCGAGATGACGCCGGTCGGAATGCCCTTGCCTTCAAGGTAAGCGCGCACCGAGGTGTTACGACGCTCGGACAGGCCGAGGTTGTACTTGGGCGTACCCGACTTGTCGGCGTGGCCGGCAAGCATGACCTGCGCATTGCCGCAATCGGCATAGGCCGACACAGCGTTGTCGAGGATCGAGGCAGCTTCAGCCGTGACGTCCGACTTGTCCCATTCGAAGAAGACAATGTACGGCCCCGGGGTGCAGACCTTTTCCACAACCGGCGGCGGAGGCGGCGGCGGCGGCGGAGGCGGCGGCGGGGGAGGCGGCGGGGGCGGCGGAGCTGCCGGTTCGCCGAAGTTGTAGATCAGGCTGCCGAGAAGCGAGTGCGACCGGAAGCGCATGTCCGACGTGCGGCCAACGCGATCGATCAGGTTCACGCTGCTCTGGTTGAAGTAGCGATACTTCAGGCCAACGTCCCAGTTGCTCTTGCCGAGCGGGGTGCGAACGCCAGCAACGACCTGCCAGGCAAAGCCCGTGTCCGAATCGTTGAGGAAGTCCGGACCGGTGGGATCGATCGAATAGCCAGCCTTGGTGCGGGCGATACCAGCGCCACCACCGAGGAAGCCGTTGAGACCATCGTCGTCACCAAAGTCGAGCAGGCCGTTGAGCATGAAGCTCAGGTTGCTCGCCGAGCCACCAGCATTCTTGTACGTGCCAGCGGGAGCGGCCGCAGCAGCAACGCCAGCCGGCGTGGTCGTCAGCGACTGCCACGAGGTCAGCGAGGCCTGCTTGTAGCCAACTTCTGCTTCAAGGCGGAAACCGCCGAAGTCGTAACCCACGACGCCATCGACGTCATAGCCCTTGGTGAGGTCGGCATTGCCGTTTGCCTTCACGCCATTGATATCAACGTCCTGATCTTCAACCAGCGACGGACCAGCTTCAACACCGATGTACCATGCATCGTTGCGCGCGAGCGCGGGCGACGCGATCGCGGTCGAAGCGAGCGCTACTGCAAGAGCGAGCTTCCGCATTGTAAATCCCCTTTCTGAATTGTCACTTGGGACAGCGGAAAGGTTCCTACCGGATGGATTTCTGCGGTGCAAGGCCGCAACAACCAGAAGTGTTGCGCAAAAGCATCAGTTGGCGCGAAATATTGTTGCGCCAATTCAGGTCGCAATCAGGCCATGCGCCCGCAAAGCAACAAGAATTTGCGATAAAACCGCACGTCCTTCAGCATCGACAATTTGTCCGCCAAAGGGCGCCGTGATGGCGGGTTGGCGAGCACTGACAACCCGGTTTCCATCGATTCGCAGGCCTGTTGCATCAAGGTCGCGCGTCCAGTTGCCACCGATATGGCGGAGTAGCCCGGCAGGCGCCAGGCACCACACCGACACCCCCTCGAACGGCGCGAAAAACCGCCACCCGCCTGTTGTCCATTGCGCAATTTGGAGATCATGCCCTGCCCAGCCTCCCTGGGCCTGCGCATCCACCAGCCAGCACTGTCCGGGTGCAGGCGCGGCGGGTGGCGCGGCCTGAGGCAGCCCTTCCACCACCGCCTGAACAAGCATGTCTGCCCGCAGAAGCGCTTCGTTATGCGTAACTTCCTTCTGGCTCTGTCCACTCGCCAAAAGCGGAAAACCGAGCCGCGATGTCAGGTCGTTCACTTTGCGAGACTCCTTGTTACATGGGTTTATAGTTGAATGACTATTTGCGCGGGCAGAGAGGCGCCGAAGGTGCCGATCTGCTGCACGGTCACCGAAATCCGATTCGCGCCCGCAGCCTGCCAGCCGGAAATCTGTGCCGCCGGGACAAGATATTGGGGTTCGCCGGTTTCAAGCACGTCACCCACGCCAACATCCGGCGCCACCGTGATGCGATAGCGTTCGCGCTCTTCTCCCAGCGGAGACTCGACGGCATCAATCCATTGCCAACCATCCCGGCTGCGGCGGATCCAGTTGAGCGCCAATGCCCCATCGGCACGGCGAAGCACCGAGAGATGCACGGGCGCCAGCGGTCGCAGTGCAATCCCCGGACTTGCCAAATCCTGCCGGACGCCGCTGGCATCGCCAATGCCCGTTGCCATGACCGCGAGCGACGGCACCCCGTTCGAAATCTCGATGGGCATCAGACTTTCGCGCTCCAGCAGCACGAAGCTCTCACCCGGCACGTGATCCAAAATCGCATGCTCGGTGCCGCGTCGCCCGCGCAACAACCTGGTCAGGCGGTAGCGCACGGGGCCAAGTCGCTCGACTGCGCCAAACTGCAAGACTTCAACTCCCAGCATGGCAAGATTGCCTCCTACCAGCAGCGCGGCGTCGTCTGCCGGATGCAGTGACATCGCCTCGTGGAGAAGGTCAATGACAAGGCTGTTGTGCATGTCGAAAACCGCCGCACTGGCCATGCCCAAGGCCTCCGGGGCTGTCCCCATGGTGGCGGGTGCCGCCGTGCTGCCAGCATCCTGCCATGACAGGCC
>Ga0116191_1003768_pt1 | contig 11001 bp, 6 predicted proteins | sample AD_UKC111_MetaG_FD_89897 | JGI IMG/M metagenome (GOLD analysis project Ga0116191, IMG submission 89897) | Active sludge microbial communities of municipal wastewater-treating anaerobic digesters from Hong Kong - AD_UKC111_MetaG | ecosystem: Engineered > Bioreactor > Anaerobic > Digestate | place...
CCCTGCTGGTTTTAACTTCAACCAATTAAAATAGTTAGCTATATATTTAGCAGCAAGATTACCTCCTTTTTCACCCGGACTCCTCCCTTCCAACTTATCCGAAGCTAAATAGGTTATATGTTTACGAACCAACGCTTTATCAATTCGTTGCGCCTGAAGCATAGCGGTTTGCACAACAAGCATTAAAAGGATTAATCTTTTCATTGAAGCATATTTTATTCTTTCCAATCTGCGATAAATATATTCGTATCATGTCCTCCATGATTATTTCTGTTCGATGACCAAACTAACTTTTTACCATCAGGAGAAAACATAGGAAAAGCATTAAAATAGCTTTCTGATGTAATTTGTTCTAATCCTGTCCCATCTGCATTAATCATATAAAGTTGAAAATCCCAGCCTTTTTTACTGGCATGATTTGAAGAGAATAAAATTCTTTTTCCATCAGGATGAAAGAATGGAGCCCAATTTGCTTTTCCTAAGTGAGTTATTTGTTTCAATTCACTTCCATCTACATTGCAAGTATAGATTTCCATATTCGTTGGGGCTACAAGATGTTGAGCAAGTAATTCTTTGTATTCTTTTATATCCTTTTCATCAGTTGGTCGTGATGCACGAAACACTAATTTTTTACTGTCAGGCGAAAAAAAAGCACCACCATCATATCCTAAACCGGATGTAACCTGATGTAGGTTTCCTCCATTAATATCCATCGTATACAGCTCTAAATCCCCACTTCTATCTGATGTGAACACAATCATTTTTCCATCAGGAGAAACAGTTGCTTCTGCATCATATCCAAGCGTATCCGTTAATTTTCTCGTTATTATACCTGTTGTAATATCGGTAACATAAATATCAAAACTAGGGAAAAGTGGCCAAAGGTATTTCCCTCCTTTTCGCAAATCACCAGCATCCGGACAAGCACTATTTGCCTCGTGGGTAGAAGCATACAAAACATGTTTTCCATCTTTTAGAAAATATGAACAAGTTGTTCTTCCTTTGCCGGTGCTAATCAACCGAGGACTGTATAATGAATCATTAGAAGCTTTCTTAATATCAATGGCAAAAATCTGATCACAACTAATTCCTTTCTTCGCATTTGTAATTTGACAAGTTAAAAACTTATTGTTATGGCTAAAATAAGCTTCGGCATTATCACCACCGAACGTAAGTTGTTTGATATTTTGTAAATGAGGTTCATTTCGTTGGGCATTTACGCTATATCCCAAACAAATGGCAAGAAATAGAATTGTTGATTTTTTCATTCTTTGAAATACATTTTAAATGCTTGTAAAACTATTGTTTTCGCCCAATATTCAGTCAAAAAAACAAGACATTACTCTTTCATGACAATTCAAAAAAAAAGCAGTATCCCAAAAGATACTGCTTTAAAATAAAGTTGTTGAGTGTTTATCGTGTTATAACTAATTTTTCAGACTGAACACCTACTGCAGAGAAGAGATTTATAGTATAAACCCCCTCTGATAAATCAGCGACATTAACCAAGGAAATAGGGTCGATTATCGTTTGTGTTTTCACTGTACGGCCTAATGCATCTATAATATGGATTTTTTCAAAATGATGGTTATCCGGCAACTTAACCGTTACCATAGCACTCCCCGGATTAGGGAAAACACTAACATTTACTTTCTTCGACTTATCTTGAATACCGGTATTGTCTTGTTTAACATTAATATTATCAATATAAAGTGCATTCCCCCATCCAGTAAAGTTTTCAAACTTAAAACGTACTTTTTGTTGACCGCCAAGATACGACAATGGCAGTGAAATTGTTTTCCATTCGTTAGATTCGGGTAAGAAAGGAAGTACAGTTTCGTTTGTTGATGTAGCCAATGCCTCCCCCCCTTTTCTCCATATCAAATTCCAAGTTGAACCACAGTCTAGAGAATAAGAGACTTGTAACGTATCGGATTTAACGCCTCGTTTTGCATAGGCATAATCAAACGATAGTTTAGCGCCCGATAAAGAGGTCAAATCTAAATCTTGCAATACAAATGCATCTTTTCTAACGTTTGGAGTATTAGGATTGGTAGAGTACCCATAATTGTTAATCCAAATACAAGTATTACTTAAACTATAAGCTCCTAAACCTGTTTTTTCATTCCAAGTTATGGCGTCATTATTTGGATTTTCAATGGTCCAATCCGATGGAGGGAAAAATCCACTTTCAAAGTCTTCAGTATATGGGGATGCGAAACCCGGACCAGCATCAGCAACGCTAAAAGAAACTAATGCAGAATCGTTTGATGCCGTATTATCTGTCCCTAATGCATTTACATCCGTTATAATTGCTTGAAAAGTATATGCTCCGTTTCCAAGACCGGTAATGGCTGGCAAAGAAATTGTTGATGTACCTAAAGCGGGAATTACTCCTGTCCATGGATACGTATTCCATGCCCCATCAACTGCATAACTGAATGTGGCAGTTGTGATATCAGTTAACCCTTTATTTTTCACAGTTAAAACCGGTTTAAAACTGCCTAAACAAAGAGTAGCACTTGGTTGAATTGTTTTTTCAATTGACAAGTCCAAACTTTTGAAACAGCGAGAAGCCACTGATTTGAGTGAGCTTCTTCCACCATCTAAAATAGATTGCATACGTGTAACTTGACCTACCGTAAACATCGAAGAGCAATCATCGTTAGTATAGTCCATAAAGTTCATGAACATGTTACTCGTACCGCATGAGTTTTGAGGATAGGTTGGAAAACCAAAATATTGATCTCCTTGATCAGGAGTATCGCCAATGTTATCAGATCCTGCGCCTGATTGTCCGGCACATTTTCCGTTATCATCTCCCCAAATATGGAATAAACCTAACCAATGTCCGGCCTCATGTACTAAAGTTTTCCCTTTGTTGTAGCCCGATAAAAGACCAAACCCATTTCCTGCTCCAATAGTATTATATCGAGCAACAAGACCATCCGTATTCGCTGCACCTCCCCATGGTGGAGGGAATTGGGCATAGGCCAAAACGCCAGATGATGCCATTGTGCCTCCGGCACGAACAGACCAAATATTTAAGTATTTGTTTCTATCCCAAATAGTCGAAGGTTTAACCGTATTATCGATATCTGTTTGATCCCAATCTACAGCGCCTAAATTATGTCGGATGATTCCGGTTGTTGGATTACCGGATGGATCTGTAATCGCTAAGCAAAAACGTATTTTTGTTGCTGTTGCAAATGGCTTAAATTCCGCAGGTATATCGGCAGCATTTTCATTACTCATCGAGAAATACTTATTAAAAGCATCCATTTGAGATTGAATTTGAGCATCAGAAATATTTTCACCACCAGCTGCTCCAATGGCATCTCCGTTATGAATAATATGAAATACTACAGGAATGTAAATAGTGTCAGAAACCCCTCGATTAAAATCATTCAATCGATAATTAAATTCATTGTCTTTGCAGTACTGAATATAATTTTCGTATTGAAGTTTTAATGCAGGATCGTTACCAATCTGTTGCTGCAAACCGTCCATCGATGAGCACCAATTGTTTTGCTGTGCTGAAACTCCACCGATTAGCAGAAAAGCAGATATTGCTGTGAAAATTTTTCTCATGCGTGGTTTTATTGTTTAATAAATTTATAGGTCTTCGTACCGTTATTAGACTTCAATTGAACATAGTATACTCCCGAAGCCAAAGCACTAACCTCAATTGTTGAAGAATAGTTCGCTGCTGTAACTTTTTCATAGGCAATTATTTCTCGTCCTACTTCATCCATAATAGAATAAGAGAAGACTACAGGAGATGAAAATTTAAACTCAATTTGCAAAATTTCAGTAGCAGGATTTGGACGAATGGAAACGCTCGTTAATGTTTCGATGTTTTGAACTCCATTCGGAATAATATCTGCCGCAACAACTGCGCTACAATTAGAGGCATCAAACACAGTACAAGAATATGAGCCAACTGTCAAACCAGAAATGGAACTTGTTGTAGCACCCGTATTCCACGAGTAGGAATAAGGTTGATTTCCTCCCGATGCGGTTACAGATGCATAACCTGTATTACCTCCTTGATAAGTATTCACAACATTTGATGTAGCAGAAAGTTGAGATGGTTCATTAATTGTAAACGTATCAATGCTTTGACAACCCGATTCTGTAACAGTAACATAATATGTTCCTGCTAATAGATTTGTTGCAGTAGAGCCTGTTTGACCATTACTCCATGCAACAGTGTAGTTTCCGGTACTAGAAACAGAAGCTATTGCAGAACCGTTATTTAAGCCATAACATGTTGCATCAAACGAGGAAACAGAAATAGATGGACCATTAGAACTTCCTATATTGGTAGAAGAAGTTGCTGTGCAACCACTTGCATTAGTTACGGTAACTTGATAAGCACCAACACTTAAACCACTCACCGATGATAAAGTTTGTCCGTTGCTCCAAAGGTAGGTTGCTCCAATACTTGAACCCGATGGAAAAGCAACAGCAGAACCATTGTTTTGACCACAAGAAGCATCTGTAGAATTGATATTTACAGTTAGTGTATTAGGGTCTGTTGATACTGATGTACTTCCTTGAACAGTACATCCCTTTTGATCGGTAACGGTAACAGAATAGGTATTTGGACTCAATCCACTAATGGTTTGTGTTGTTGCTGCACTTCCAGCCCATGTATATGAGAATCCACCTGATCCACCTGTAGCATTAGCGGTTACAGTACCATTATTTTGTCCGCAATAGGCGTTAGTTTGGCTCATAGTAATACCCATAGCCGAAAAAGGTTGAGAAATATTGGCAATAGCAGTTGTAAAACAAGATTTAGAATCGGTTACTGTTACTGTATAAGATCCTGCCGACTTGTTAATGATAGAAGCAGTAAGATCTCCACTAGACCATAAGTAAGCATAAGAAGGTGTGCCTCCTGCACCTGTTGCTGTAGCACTGCCAGTATTCCCTCCGTAACAACTCACAGCGAAAGTTGTAGTAGAAGCAGTTGGATTTGCATTTACTATAATATAACCTGTTTTTGTTACAGAGTCTTTTCCGCCAGAGTTAAACACAATCAATTTCACAGCATAAGTTCCTGCAGTTGCATAGGTAACACTAGGTGATTGAAGCGAAGAAGCAGCAGGTGTTCCACCTGTAAAGGTCCAAGCCCAACTTGTTGGTGTATTTTTAGACGTATCTGTAAATGCAACTGTTCCGCCAACACAAAGACTCGTTTTGTTGGAACTAAAACCGGCAACAGGAGGTGTTCCTGTAGAACCGTTCACAACAGAGACATATGCTGTTTTGGTTACAGCTGTAGATGAACCGCACGCATTGGTTGCAGTTAAAGTAACATTATAGTTACCAACGGTGTTATAGGTTACAGTTGGGTTTTGAGCAGTTGATGTGGCAGGCGTTCCTCCGGCAAATGTCCACGACCAACTTGTAGGCGTATTGGTAGAAAGATCCGTGAAAGATACAGAATTTCCTACTGTTACAGTAGTTGGTGCTGCAGTAAAATCAGCTACCGGTTTATTACAAGTTGTAATTGCATCAAAAATATTTATGTTATCGAGGAGTAATGAGTTTCCGTACTTAGAGATATTAATAAAAGCAAACTTCACATTATTCTTTCCAAGTAATGCCGTTAAACTTACTGAATCTCTCTTCCATTGTGTTGCAGTAGGAACAAACTTTGCAGTAATTCCTGTAGCTGTTGCCAATGAAACACCACCTTTTTTCCAAAGATTAACCCAAGTAGCACCACAGTCTATCGAATACATAATTTGTAACGAGTCATAACTTGTTTGGTAGTATGTGTATGCATAATCCCATTTTAATCTTCCATTGGTTACATTAGTGAAATCGTAGGCAGGAGAATAGATATAGTCTTTCTGTCCGGAATAATTTGTAGTGTAATTATCAAAATAAGCTGATGCTGTTGAAGTACCAAAACCGCTAGCACTGGTTGTTCGAACCCATGCGGTTAGATTATCAGGATTGCCAATGGTCCAATTTGTTGGAGGGAAAGTAGTACTTTCAAACCCTTCAACAACAGGCAAAGCAGATGCTGTAACTACATTAATATATGCCGTTTTGGTTAAAGTATTTGTACCAAATGTATTCGTTACTGTTAATGATACCGTGTATGTTCCGGGAGTGTTATAAACCACACTAGGTGCTGCTGCTGTAGAAGTTGCAGGCGTTCCTCCGGTGAATGTCCAAGCATAAGAAGTAGGTGCTCCGGTAGATTGGCTGGTGAATGCTACTGTACCACCCGGACAAATAGTAGTTGGTGTACCTGTAAACAAAGCTGTTGGTGTATTACTTACCGGAACACAACCTAATGAATTGATTAACGATGCTCTCGAGCCACCTGTAGCAAATAAAGATTGAATTCGAGTATTTTGACCATTGGTAAACATATACATGGATGCATCATTTACATAATCCATGTAATTCATGAACATAACACCAGGAGAAGAAGGAGAACAAGCATCTGTCTTAGGAAATGTTGGTGCTCCACCATTGGAATTAGCTTGATTGGGTGTATCTCCAACTTGATCCGAACCTGTACAAGCTCCACCATCATCGCCCCAAATATGATACAAGTTTAACCAGTGACCTACCTCATGGGTTGCAGTTCTTCCTAAATTATATGGGGCAGCAGCAGTTCCAATTGTACCAAAACCGGTATAAGTAATAACAACTCCATCAGTTGCTGCTGGTCCACCCGGAAATTGAGCATATCCTAACAAACTATTCCCTAATTTACATACCCACAAATTAAGATAGGATGAAGATGGCCATGCATCGTGCCCACCAGATGAAGCTTTTTTAACTTTATCATCATCTATAAAAGAAGTTACTGTGGTTGATGTTCTTGTAATACCGGTAGTTGCAGCACCATTTGGATCGCGTTGTGCTAAGCAGAATTGAATATTTGTATTCGCAGCTAAACTTTTCCATACGGCAGGAATTTTAGTGGTATCCGAATTCATTTTAGCAAAATCCTTATTCAATACATCAATTTGTGTTTGAATTTGAGCATCGGATACATTTTGTACTGCAGTATTGTAAACCACATGAACAACCACTGGAATTGTAATAACCGCTCTGTTGTTGTTATTGGAATTTAAATGATTGATGACATATTGTGAGGTGAAATTTTCAATGGACTGGCGTTGTTGTATAACTTTGGGATCTTGCTGTTCCAACATTTGCTGATGATGCATTGTACCACAAACGCGTTGAGCAGACATACTTGTTGTACTCAAAAGCAACAAGCCAAATAGAAGTTTTTTCATTATTCCTTAAAAATGTTTAAAAACGAATGTAGCACAAAAACGGAAAAAGGGAAAAGTAGCCTGAACAAAATATGACGTTTATAGGATTCCAAGGTGTAAAACCTTAATCCTACATCGATTAAAATGTGATTAAAACAGGCTTGTTTTGAAGAATATCTTCAATTTTCAGCATAACCTCATCAGTTAAAGTTGGAAGCGAATCCCAACATGTTAAATTTTGGACCAACTGTTCAACTTTTGAAGCCCCAAGAATCACCGTTGAAACATTTGGATTTTTCAAGCACCAACAAATGGCTAAATGAGGAAGAGGAATAGTTAATGCTTCAGCCAAACCTTTAAGTTGCTTAACCTTTTCCATTTTATCTTGCTCCGATAAAACACGTTCTTTCAACCAATTCATACTTGGCATTTCAAATCGTGAATCAGCAGGTGAGCTTTCAATATGTTTACCGGACAGTAAACCAGAGGCTAAGGGCGACCAAATTGTAGTACCTAAACCAAACGTTTTATAAACCGGTAAATAATCAAGTTCTACTTTCTTTCGCTCAAACATATTGTATTGGGGTTGTTCCATAATTGGACCAATCAATTTGTACCGTTCTGCCCAATAATGCGCTTCAGTAATTTGTTGTCCGGTCCACTCGCTTGTTCCCCAATACGTAATTTTACCTTGCTGAATAAGCGTATTCATAGCCCATACCGTTTCTGAAATAGGTGTATTTACATCAGGCCGATGGCAGAAAAACAAATCCAAATAATCTACTTGTAAACGCTTCAAAGCGCCTTCACAGGCTTCAAAAATGTGTTTTCGCATTAAGCCTTTTTGATTCGGTAATTGTCCGCCCCAAAACACTTTACTGGAAACAATATAAGTACTTCTATCCCAATTAGCCTTCTTAAGAATATTACCCATTACTATCTCCGACTTGCCTGAGGCATAGACTTCTGCATTATCGAAAAAATTAACCCCGGCTTCATAGGCAGTATGCATCAATTTCTCTGCTACATCATCTGTTATCTGACTTCCAAACGTAACCCAACTCCCTAACGAAAGGGCACTCACTTGCAATCCGGAATTGCCTAATCTTCTGTATTCCATAATCAAAATTTATAAGTAAATAAATGAACAGCGAATAGTGTTATTTGTTCCACGTTTGCGGATTTTCCTTCCACGCCTTCAATGTGTCAAGTTCTTCTTGTTTAATGTAATTATTACGAAGTGCAATGTCTAAAAGCGTATCGTAATTGGTCAAAGTCACAGCTTTACAATTGGCCTTGTCAAATGCCTCTTGTGCTTGTGGAAATCCATACGTAAAGATAGCTCCTAATCCAACTACCTCTGCTCCAGCTGAACGCAATGCCTCAACTGCCTTTAAAGAACTTCCTCCGGTAGATATTAAATCTTCAATTACAAAAACGCGTTGACCAGGCTCCAATTTACCTTCAATTTGATTTTCTAAACCATGTCCTTTGGGTTTATCACGAACATAAACAAATGGCAAATTCAACACATCTGCAACTAAAGCACCATGTGGAATTCCGGCAGTAGCAACTCCTGCAATCACATCAGTATCGCCAAATTCATCGTCAATTAAATCAGAAAAAGATGTTTTGATGAAATTACGTACTTTGGGGTGTGACAATGTTTTACGGTTATCACAATAAATTGGACTTTTGATACCACTAGCCCATGTAAAAGGCTCAGCAGCATTTAGTATAACGGCTTTTATCTCTAATAGAAATTCAGCCATATCGCGGGCTACTACATTATTCAAAATCATACTGCAATTTTATATCATTTATTTGTAGAATTGAATTTTTAATGATTTTCCTTTATGCAAAAGATTGTATACTTCGACAGCTACCACTTACTTATCACTAATAAGCCCGATTCCTTCGAAAAATCCATTTATACTATTATTCTCACCGATGAAGAAAAGGTATTTGATTTCAGAACAGATCCATCCATCCTATTCAATGGATTTAAAGGAAACATAGCTTTGATTACCCCCTTTGTTGAAGAAGCCCTAGAGTCTATTTTTGATTTTGCAGATGGAATTGTTGCAGCCGGAGGAATTATCAAAAATGCTGATGGACAAGTTTTAACGATATTCAGACGTGGATTTTGGGATTTACCCAAAGGGAAAGTGGAGCCGGGTGAAAAAATTGAAGATGCCGCGTTGCGAGAAGTGAAAGAAGAAACCGGAGCAGATGTAGTTCGTTCATCGCATCGAACAATTATTACGTATCACTGCTATGTAATAAAAGGGAAAAATTGTATCAAAGAAACGCACTGGTACTTGATGGATGTTGTTGGCTCAAACGCACTAAAACCGCAAACAGAAGAAGACATCGAACGCATAGAATGGATGAATAAAGCTGAATTTGAAAACAAGAAGTTGTTGTTCTATCCGCTGATTTCTTCTTTGTTAACTGAATATTTCTCGAAATAACATTTATAGGTTGATTAGCCGCAAGGCTTCTTCCACGGTCTTCACAGGAAGACTACAGCTTTTGTTTTTGCAAACGTAAATTAACGTCTCTCCAGAAATGAATTTGTCTTTAAGAAGAGGTAGAGTACTTTCCATATTCGCCCCCATAATCAATACATGTGTTAAAGCCAGTTGATCAAATTCCCTTTTAATATCTTGATGTTTATCGCCAATAATAGCTATTTGCGTGTAACCGGCTATAAAGCTCAATTCAAGTCTAGCCCAAGCGCTGTAAAAGAAGGGATGCTCCTCAGTGAGTTTTTGCATGTTTTGTGCCATCTGTTTGGCCATGCGTTGATATCTTGTATCGTCAAAAACTTCACCTAAATAGTGCAACGCATTCGCCATTACTGCATTTGACGATGGAATTACATTGTCTGCAGTTTCTGTTTTTCTGGAAATTAGTGGTTCATCATCAATAGAAGTAAAGAAAAACATTCCATTTTGCGTATTGTAGAAGTGCTGAATACAGTAATCTGTAAGCTGTTTCGCCACATTCAAGTACTGCTCATTAAATGTTGCTGAATAGAGAGCAATATTTGAAGCAATCCATGTTGCATAGTCTTCTAAAAATGCGGGTGTCGATACCTTTCCATTTTTGTAATTACGGTAAAGGATGGTATCCGATTGCAAAATATTGTTTTTGAAAAAGGTATCTATCTGCTCTGCTTCTATCAAAAATTTCTTATCACAAAATACCGAACTGCAAACGCTTAATGCTTTTGCCAATAAAGCATTCCAGGAAGTAATCGACTTATCGTCTAATCCCGGAGCAATTCTTTTACTTCGGACAGCATACAGTTTATTCATCCAACTTCGTTCTTGTTCCGAACCAAAACCCGATAAGGTTTTTCGAACCAAGTGATTTTTGCCTTCGAAATTGCCGTCTTCACTAATCAAAAATCGCTCGGTGAAAAGTGTATAATCGTCAGCTAAAATAGATTTCAATTCCTCCATCGACCACACATAATATTTACCTTCTACACCCTCACTATCAGCATCCAATGCTGAATAATAAATACCGGAAGCATCCCGTAAATCGCGTTGCAGGAATTCAAAGGTTCTATAAACAACTGCTTTATACTCTTCCTTACGTGTCAATTGAAAAGCACGGGCATACACTTCCAGCAGTTGGGCGTTATCGTACAACATTTTCTCGAAATGAGGAATATGCCAGTATTCATCAACTGAATAACGGGCAAAACCACCACCTACATGATCGTAAATAC
>Ga0116191_1003773_pt1 | contig 10992 bp, 10 predicted proteins | sample AD_UKC111_MetaG_FD_89897 | JGI IMG/M metagenome (GOLD analysis project Ga0116191, IMG submission 89897) | Active sludge microbial communities of municipal wastewater-treating anaerobic digesters from Hong Kong - AD_UKC111_MetaG | ecosystem: Engineered > Bioreactor > Anaerobic > Digestate...
TCAATATGGGATTACCTGTATTCATTTCTGTTTGCAAAGGAAAGAAAAAATTAGGAAATACAAAAATTAAGTTCGCATTTTGACAAAGAAAACATCGTTTTGTATAAACAAAGTCAACGCATCATGGAGTAACATGCATTGACTTAAAAAATAGAAAAGTCTAAAGTCTAATCATACAGCAATAATCTCTTCTTTTGCATGAAAGGCATTATTCACTATATGGTTGGACTCCAGACTTACAACGTTGAATCACACGATGGCAGTAGACATTTATACCACTTTGAACCGGATTCTGAAAATATGGTTCTCCTGATCCCAATTCGTGCCTAGCATTTCAAATCTTCCGATTTGAGAAGTAGAACGAACATGTTTACCGATACAAGGACAAACATCGAAATCACCAATTCTGACAAGTCTTATTGTCTCAGATACATCATCGGGCAGGCGGTCTATCTTCACGCCAGCCGGGATGTGATTCCGATCAACAAATTCGAATGTCACTGGCAAATCCTTCTGGATAAGTTCATTCATCCGATCCTCAATAGCCTTCTCTTCCTTTCTATCAGGTTTATGGTCAATGACATAGCTTATCTTGCTTTTCTTTCGCTCGATATGCGCATTCTTCGAACGCTCGCATCCGAACATCTGAATCATTACCTGATTGAGAAGATGTTCTGCTGTATGGGCAGGTGGGAACTCCTCCTTATTGTGCTCATTGAGCACATACTTTTGTTCATCCATCTTTATGCTGAATTTATAAATACGCCCTGTATATGGCCGTACATCGGCCTGAATCGTTCCATTCTTTTTCAAAGAGGCACTAATCATTTCACCTGTAAGCAAATCCACAGCCGTGATATTCTTTTCCGGCATCTGCAAGAAATCAAATGCGTGTTCAGGAATGGTGACGTTCACATTCACTCGCTTATCAGAGAAATTGGCAATCACTAGCAGGACCTCATCTTCGAATTTGCGTAAAAAAGCGAACTGGTAGCGCGGATTGAATTGCCACGACTGAGGATTCACATACATGAGGTCAAAGAATTCACCCTCACGGACAGGTCTCTCACGGTTTGCGATTCTCAATATCTGTTGATACTTCAGTGCCAACAGTTTTTCTTCTTTACTTAATTTCTTTTTATTGAAATATCCCCGATAGAGGGTATCGACAGTCCAATAATCAAAAATGGTCGTCCTTCCGTCAAGTCCACTGAACCCCTCTTTGTCCATGCCATGCTCTCCAAATTCCTGCCCTGCATAGAACATAAAAGGATTTTTCATCATCAATGCATTGACAATGACGGCAGGAACGGCTTTGTGACCTTCACCACAGAAGAAGTCGCTCGCAATACGTTGCTCATCATGATTCTCCAAAAAATACAACATGTGATCATTGATATCACATGTAGATTGCCATTGATAGGTGAGAGACGAAGCTGGACGGTCGCCACGAATCACAGCACGCATACAATCGTACATCCCGACTTTATCGTACAGATAGTCGAAACCGCTGGCGATATAATTGTGATATTGTGCCGGATCATAGACCTCACCGATGAAAATCAAATTCGGAAACCGATTCTTTAATATCTTTGTTGCATAAGACCAAAAAGCTGTAGGGACCATTTCCGCCATATCACAACGGAAGCCATCAATTCCTTTCGATGCCCAATATAACAAGATGTCAGTCATCTTGAGCCACGTATTAGGTATCGGATCAAAATGGTAACTGCGTCCATCGCTATAATCGACGCCATAGTTCAACTTAATCGTCTCATACCAATCATTTATGCCTGGGCAATTATCAAATCTGTCGTTGCCCGTTGCTTTTGCAGGGTATTCGTAATAAGGTTCAGTTGCACTTTGTTTCAAATCGAACCAAGGCTTGAACTCCTGATTGGGGCAATAATAGAAATTATTACGTATATCAAAAGTCTTATTGATGTTATCATTCTCGCCTAAATCTTCCACATTGGAAGGCTTCATAACAGAATGATACTGACGTGCCACATGATTCGGTACGAAATCCATGATGACTTTCATACCCTCTTCATGTGTCCGGGAAATCAGGCTTTCCCACTCATGCATTCTATTATCGACATCCTCTGCAATATCCGGATCTATATCATAATAGTCTGTAATTGCGTATGGCGAACCCGCCTTTCCTTTGATGACAGCAGGATGTTGTCTGGGAATACCATATTTTGTGTAGTCTGTTTCTGATGCATGACGTATGACACCAGTAAACCAGATATGGGTAACACCCATATCATGGATTCGACGTAAGATATTAGTGTCAAAGTCGTTCATCTTTCCGCAACCATTTTCGGAAATCGTTCCGTTCTCTTTACATGTCAGGTTCCGATTTCCGAAAAGTCGCGTTAAGATTTGGTAAATTATTATTTTTTTGTTCACCTTTTGCTATTATATCCCTCCCGAAAATAAGGAGAGTTCCAGAATTATTTTATTAAGCCTCTATTCCGTGAGCGCTTACGGCCTTGTCAATTCTTCCAATCATGCCTTGCAATGCCTTGCCTGGTCCACATTCTGTGAAATCATCTGCACCATCAGCAATCATGTTCTGTACGCTGTAGGTCCAACGGACACTACTTGTCAACTGTGCAATAAGATTTGATTTGATTTCAGCAGGATTTGTATGAGGCTTACCGTCTACATTCTGATAAATAGGACATTTAGGTTCAGTAAATGTTGTACGCTCGATTGCAGCCTCAAGTTCATCTTTGGCTGGTTGCATCAGTGGAGAATGGAAAGCGCCACCGACTTTAAGAGGCAAAGCACGCTTAGCTCCAGCTGCCTTCAGTTTTTCACATGCCACATTAATAGCATTGACATCACCGGATATAACAAGTTGTCCTGGACAATTGTAATTTGCAGGTACAACCACATCACCTGGTTTGCTGACCTCTGCACACACAGCCTCAACTTTATCATCAGAGAGTCCAATGATAGCAGCCATCGTACCTGGCGCAGCCTCACATGCTTTCTGCATAGCCATTGCACGGGCATAGACTAGTCTCAAACCATCTTCAAAACTCAAGGCACCTGTTGCAACTAAAGCTGAGAACTCACCCAAAGAATGTCCGGCAGCCATTGATGGCTCAAAAGCATCTCCCAAACATAATGCACTGATCACACTGTGCAGGAATACAGCTGGCTGAGTAACTTTAGTCTGTTTCAATTCCTCATCAGTACCATTAAACATAATATCTGTTATACTGAAACCAAGAATTTCATTAGCCTTATCGAAAAGTTCTTTTGCTAAAGGATTGCTATCGTAGAGATCTTTACCCATACCTACGAACTGAGCTCCCTGTCCGGGAAATACAAATGCTTTCATTTTGTCTTAACTATTTTATTATTAATATTATAGGCTGCAAAATTAATAAAAAAATAGCAGATTACACAGACAAATACCCATTTAATTAAATATACTTATATTATTCACACTAAATATAATGTTGTGATAAGGCTAGAATAAAAAATAATGAACGCCCCCGTTTCTACATCCACAGATAATGCGTCTCTATTGATAAAGAAATTCTATATGAATAACGCATTGTCGACATATAAAGTCTGGAATACTTTATCTGAATAGCCGATTCATGTAGTATTTAAGTATAAGAATGTATAAGAGTACACTTGGGGATTATGATTAAAAAAATCCCGATCATCTAACATCGTTAGTGATCGGGATTCATATAGATATGCTTTACAGTGCAATATTATTCTGCTGCTGGTGCTTCTTCCTCTGCAACAGGAGCTTCCTCTGCAGGAGTCTCAGCTACAGAAGCTTTTGCCTCAGGAGCCTTAGCTGCGGGAGCATTCTCTGCAACAACAGTTACAGGAACCTTAAGCTCAACATCCTTGTGGAAGTGAATAGTAGCTTCAAATTCACCAACTTTCTTGATATCGTGCATAGTAATAATCTTGCGATCAATATCAAAACCTTTTTTCTTAAGTTCATCAGCTACAGTAGCAGCATTTACAGAACCGTATGTAACACCTGTAGCAGAAACTTTTGCTTCAATCACAAGTGCAACGTCCTTCAATGCTTCAGCTTTCTTTTCTGCTTCAGCCTTAACAGCAGCCAACTTATGAGCCTGCTGCTTCAAGTTCTCTGCAAGAATCTTTTTAGCTGTAACAGAAGCGATGACTGCCTTACCTGTAGGAATCAGGAAATTACGGCCATAACCACTCTTTACAGTTACAATATCATTTTTGTAACCTAATCCTATAATATCTTCTTTCAGTATTAATTCCATTCTTTGCCCTCCTTATTATTTCATCAAATCGGTTACGTAAGGAAGCAGAGCGATTTGGCGTGCACGCTTTATAGCCTGAGCCACACGACGCTGATACTTCAGAGATGTTCCTGTGATGCGGCGAGGAAGGATCTTTCCCTGCTCATTCAAGAATTTCTTCAAGAATTCAGGATCTTTAAAGTCAATGTACTTGATACCGCTCTTCTTGAAACGGCAATACTTTTTCTTTTTTGTGTCCACTGAAGGTGGAGTCAAATAACGAATTTCAGATGATTTCTGCTCTGCCATAATTAAGCCTCCTCTTTTTTACCAAATTTGTTTCTTCTCTTCTCAGCATACAGTGCTGCATACTTGTCAAGCTTGACAGTGATGAAGCGAATAACTTTCTCATCACGGCGATAGCCTGTTTCGAGAGTATTAACGATTGTTGGCTCTGCTTTGAATTCCAATAGGCAATAGAAGCCTGTGGATTTCTTCTGAATAGCATAAGCCATCTTCTTCAGTCCCCAGGTCTCCTCATTCAGAATCTCAGCACCATTATCGGTGAGCAGTTTCTTGAATTTAGCGACCGTTTCCTTCATCTGTTCATCAGACAAAACGGGAGTCAAAATGAAAACGGTTTCGTATTGATTCATACTACTTTAAATTGATTAATTAATTAATAAATACGCATTTATCCAAAATGCGGTGCAAAAGTACTCTTTTTTTTTGACTTGACCAAATATTTTTTGTACTTTCGCCACCAAATAGAATATAAAATGAAAAAATACATCAAATACATCGGTTTACCTCTGGTATATACAGGGGTCGCATTGTTAACGGTTTGCTATATTGCAGGATGGACAAACAAAAATGCCCCGCTATTCGTCGGCATCATATTAATTATTGCCGGAATAGCAGGACATATATATTCGGTCAAAAAACAAAGCAAGTATTAATCCTCTTCTGGAGTGATTAGCTTATATCCCTTACCATGGATATTGATGATTTCAATCTGATCATCATCTTTCAGATGTTTACGCAATTTCGTGATGTATACATCCATTGAACGAGCATTGAAATAATTGTCATCAATCCAAATGGTCTTCAAAGCGAAATCACGCTGTAATATTTCGTTTGCATGAGAGCAAAGCAGTGCCAACAACTCATTTTCCTTGGTGGTCAATTTCGTTTGTTTTTCACCAATAATCAGCAATTGCTTCTGTGTATCAAATGTGAAACGTCCAATGTGATAAACAGAACTCTCTTTATTCTTCTTTCCACGTACACGACGTAAGATTGCTTCTATACGCAATACCAACTCTTCCATGGAGAATGGTTTCGTGATATAATCGTCGGCACCGATCTTGAAGCCTTCCAAAATATCATCTTTCAATGTCTTAGCTGTCAAGAAGATGATTGGCATTTCTGCATTGGCTTGACGTATTTCCTGAGCCAAAGTGAAACCGTCTTTCTTTGGCATCATTACATCAAGAACGCAAATATCAAACTTGCTCTTCAAGAAAGCCTTATAACCAGCCTCGCCATCAGGACAAAGTTCTGCTGTATAACCTTTAGCCTGTAAATACTCACGAAGCAACATGCCCAGATTTTCATCATCTTCGCACAACAAAATTTTCAATTTCTCGTCCATAGTCTTATTGTTTTTAATTTATTAATATTTATCGAATTAATTCTAATCTTCCTTGATTACTGGCAATTTAATAGTGAACTTAGTTCCTTTCCCATATTCACTCTCAATTTTGATCTCTCCGCTATGCAAATCAACAATCTTCTTCACATAAGCAAGACCTAAGCCAAATCCCTTCACGTCATGTACGTTTCCAGTATGTACCCTATAGAATTTTTCGAAGACTTTCTTCAAATTCTCTTTCTTGATACCTTGTCCTGTATCCTTTATAGACAGATACAGATGCTCTTCGTCATTCCATGTCTTCAGATAGACGTCCAATGGCTGATCGGGCTTGCGATACTTTACGGCATTGTCCAAGAGATTAAATATCGCATTCTGGAAATGCATCTCGTCAACATATATTGCTGAATCTATCGCCTCAATTTCTGTATATATCTTTCCACCTGTATGCTCCACCCTCAAGGTAAACGAGTTGGCTATATTTTCTACCATCTCATTCAAGTCAAGTTGCTTTTTCTTGAAGATAGCCTTCTTACGGTCAAACATAGACATCTGCAAGACTTTCTCAACAAGGAATCTCAAACGTTTTGACTCATCAGTAATCACGCCACCCAGATGTTTCATCATTGCCGGACTCTTGGTCACAGTTTCATCATTTAGCATTTGCGCCGCCAATGAAATACTTGCAATTGGAGTCTTCAATTCATGCGTCATGTTATTGATGAAGTCATTCTTTATCTCTGTATACCTCTTCTGACGGAATATAATGACGATAGTGAATACGAATGTAATGAGCAAAACAAAAGTAAATATCACTGATGGGATCATAAACCTTATCGAAGAGTATATGTAACTGTTCATATCCGGGAAATGTATTTTCACCACGCCCATCTTTGAAGCAGGGTCATTACGGAACAAAACTTGCGAATAGGTATATTCCTCACCATCATCCGTGTAATCCGGACAACGATATACTTCTCTTCCATCTTGAGTGGAAACAGTAAAATGATATGGTATGTTTATTCCATTATTCATCAGTTCGGCTTTCAAATCCTGATCAAGAAGTTTGAAATTGATACGTTCCTTCAATGGTTTGTCCGATGCCGAATACAATATAGAATACACCACTTCATCAAGTAATGCCTTTTGATAGACATAGCGATTCTTTACTATCTCCTGCATTGACTTAGAAGCTTCCGAAAGGGAATTCTTATCATTGCGCAGAATCATGGCCTTGGGCATCTGTGAAGGCTTTGCCGTTATCGTCTTCAATTCGAATGAAGAATAAATGGTGCCATCCTTTCCTGCCACAGAATACTGATGAGACTGTTGAACCGTACCATCAGGTTGACCTGTACGGGAGCCAACGGAATCCTGCTTATATGCCCTTCGCTCAGTCTCATTGATATCTTTCTCCAAATATCTGAGAGTCTCGTTCAATTCCAAATTACGCGATGCCTGATAAAGTGCTCTATTGACAGATTCGTCAAACTGTTCCTTCTTCATATTTGCCATCTCCTGTATGTATTTAAGTTGCAGGAAAAGCAAAGCGAGGAACGAAAATCCCATTATTATTGCAATTGTCCAAATAGTTTTCTTTTTCATATCGGCAAAGATAGTTTAAATATTAACACGTTAACACTTAAATGTTAACTAATTAGGTTGTATTTAACATAATTAACCAAATCAATAGTTTTTAGTTGACTATATGCACATAACTCAACGTCAATATTCATACAAATATGGTACAAAAATCCCCACATTTGAGAGAATGTGGGGATTGAAAGAATATAAAAGAACTATTCCTTTCTAATTATTTGTTTTCCTCAGAAGTTTGTTCTTCTTCGTGTTCTTTGATAAGAGTCTGCTGAACATCGTTAGGAACAAGTTCGTAACTAGCAAACTTAGTTGTGAAAGAAGCACGACCACCAGTAATAGAACTCAAAGAAATGCTATAGTTTGAAAGTTCCTTGAGTGGTATTTTGGCTTGCAGTTTTTGATAACCTGCCTCACTATCCATACCCATAATCATGGCTCTTCTTCCTTGCAAATCACTCATTACGTCACCCATGAAATCGGACGGAACGAAGACTTCCAAATCATATATAGGTTCAAGAATCTTTGGACCTGCATTTTTGAAGGCGTCTGAGAATGCATGACGAGCAGCAAGCATGAATGAAAGTTCATTTGAATCTACCGGGTGCATCTTTCCATCATATACTGTGACACGAACATCGCGAGCATAACTACCCGTCAGAGGTCCATGTTCCATACAATCCATCACACCTTTTAAGATAGCAGGCATGAAACGAGCGTCAATGGCACCACCAACGACTGAATTAAGGAATACAAGTTTACCACCCCAATCCAAAGAAATTTCTTCTTTGCCTTTAATATTCATCTTGAATTCCTGACCGTTAAACTTATATGTTGTTGGATCAGGCATTCCTTCTGCATAAGGCTCAATAATGAGATGAACTTCACCGAACTGACCTGCACCACCTGATTGTTTTTTGTGTCTATAATCAGCGCGTGCACTCTTTGTGATTGTTTCACGATAAGGAATCTTCGGTTCTCCGAATTTCACTTGAATCTTCTCATTATTTTCAAGACGCCACTTCAATGTGCGGAGATGGAATTCACCCTGACCATGGACAATAGTCTGACGCAACTCTTTGCTCTGTTCTACAACCCATGTTGGATCTTCCTGACGCATCTTTAACATTGCAGCCATCAACTTCTCTGTTTCTGAAGAATTTACGGCCTTCACTGAACGAGAATATTTGGAATTAGGGTATTTAATGAAATCAAAACGGTTATCAACATCCTTACCATTCAACGTATTTCCCGTCTTAACGTCTTTAAGTTTCACCGTGCAACCGATATCTCCTGCATTGAGTTGGTCAACTGGTATACGGTTGGCACCTGCACAAGCATAAATCTGTCCTATGCGCTCTTTCGAACCACGGTCTGCATTTGTCAAGTCGTCACCAGCCTTTATGTTTCCACTCATTACTTTGAAATAAGAAACCTCACCAATATGCGGTTCCAAACCTGTCTTAAAGAAATAAACAGACTCCGCCCCATTCTCATCAGGTGTGATTTCCTCACCACGAGTATTATGCAGTTTAGGCATCTCACTTACGAATGGCACAACATTTCCAAGGAATTCCATCAGTCGACGTACACCCATGTCCTTACCTGCACAAACACAGAAAACTGGGAAGAGAGAACGTGTGATAAGTCCCTTACGGATACCTTCGCGCATCTCGTCCTCTGTGAGGCTCTCCTCTTCAAAGAACTTCTCCATCAAGGATTCGTCATTCTCTGCAGCAGATTCTACCAAAGTCTTATGGAGTTCCATAGCCTTATCCATTTCTTCTGCAGGGATATCCTCAATAATAGGAGCTCCACCCTCAGGCTTCCATGAATATTTTTTCATAAGAAGGACATCAATGAGAGAGTTAAAGCCGGGACCTGTCTGAATCGGATATTGGATTTGGACACACTTGGAACCATATATTTCCTTCATATTGTTGATGATGGAATCAAAATCACATTTATCTGAATCCAACTGATTGACTAAGAAAATAACTGGTTTATTCAATTTATCCGTATAACGGAAGCAATTCTGTGTCCCGACTTCCGGTCCATACTGACCATTGATTAAGATGACGGCCTGATCTGTTACATTGAGAGCCGTGATTGCTCCACCGACAAAGTCATCAGATCCTGGGCAATCAATAATATTAAGCTTTTTGTTGTTCCATTCCACATGGAATACGGTTGGAAATACCGAATATCCATATTCCTGCTCTACAGGGAAATAATCACTTACCGTGTTCTTAGCCTCTACTGTTCCACGACGTTTGATTATACCACTCTCAAAAAGCATTGACTCGGCAAGAGTAGTCTTGCCGGAACCCGCACTGCCAAGCAAGGCAATGTTTTTAATCTCGTTTGTTTGATAAACTCTCATATCAAAAGATTTAAAGTGTTAGTAATATATTATTTCACGGTTTCGTGGGTATATAACCCATATCGCCGTCTAAGTTAGTTATTTTTATACAAATAGCCAAAAGAAATTCCACAAAAGTGATAATCTTTTAAAACATATTAGTATTTTTGTATCGAAATTGATAGTTGATGCACCAAATCATTGATTTGACATTTAATCCGATTTTATCCATATTATATAATGTCAGGACTATATCTACATATTCCATTTTGTGCCAGTCGATGTATCTATTGCGGTTTCTATTCTACAACTAATAGGGATCTGCAAGACAGATATGTTGAGATGCTTTGCAAAGAAATGGAAATACGCAAACAATATCTTGCAGAATCTGGTGACAATCAGATTTCCACCGTGTATTTAGGTGGAGGTACTCCATCGCAATTATCCGCCGCCAATCTAGATAAACTTTTCAATACGATTGATCGACTTTACGGCATCTCTGGACTAGATGAAGTGACAATGGAATGCAATCCCGATGATGTTACTCCCCAATACGTTGAAATATTGAAACGGTTACCCGTAAATAGAGTCAGCATGGGAGCTCAATCATTCTCTGATAAACGTTTAAAATTTCTAAGACGCAGACATACATCGCAAGAAGTTGAACAGGCAGTAGATTTATTAAAAGGTATAGGAATATCAAATATTAGTATCGACCTGATATTCGGTTTCCCAAATGAGACGATAGAAGAATGGACAACTGATATCGAAAGAGCTATTGGTTTAGATGTAAAACATCTTTCCGCATACAGTCTGATGTATGAGGAAGGTACGCCTCTGTACCGCATGAAGCAACAAGGTGAGTTGAAGGAAATCGATGAAGACACAAGTTTGCAAATGTACAACGAACTTATCGACCGACTTACCGCTGCAGGTTTTGAGCATTATGAGATAAGCAATTTCGCCATACCTGGCTACCGTTCAAAACACAACAGCAGTTACTGGCACGCGATACCATACATTGGCATCGGTGCTTCCGCACATTCTTATGATAAGAAATCGCGCCAATGGAATATTTCCGACATCAATAAATACATGGAAACAATTGAAAAGGGCAA
>Ga0116191_1003792_pt1 | contig 10947 bp, 11 predicted proteins | sample AD_UKC111_MetaG_FD_89897 | JGI IMG/M metagenome (GOLD analysis project Ga0116191, IMG submission 89897) | Active sludge microbial communities of municipal wastewater-treating anaerobic digesters from Hong Kong - AD_UKC111_MetaG | ecosystem: Engineered > Bioreactor > Anaerobic > Digestate...
AAATATCTTGATCTTGAAGTGTATCTCCAGTCATTATTTTCCAGAAAAGTAGAGATTGTCACCACGGATGGCGTATCTCCCTACATTCTCCCGTATATTTCCCAGGAGGTGGTCTGGGTTTGAAGGAGTATATCCCATGATATCAGGCTACAAATGTTGTCCGTTTTCCTGAAAAGAATGCTATAACCATAATTATTCAGGCATGCCCAAATATTTTCAACCCTTGGTTTCACAATCCTTTCCCAGGGGTACTATGCCATCGCAAATACCAGATAGAATCATCTGGAAAACAAACGCATATGAAATCCTCGGATTTGAGAACGCCGATAACGAAACAAGACTGTTTGATCCGAAAATGTATGGGTTATCACCGCGTATGATGCATACTGCATGTTACCGGGGATTTTATTGTACATATACCATTGTGGACGATACTCTGTATCTGGATACCCTGTGTGTGAATGATGAGAATGGACACTATCCTCCGATTCATGGAATTGACGCGGTTCCCGTACGAGATATCTGATGAGTATTCTTTCACAAACCGGACAGGACTGATAACAGGCGGTAAAAATTTCTGGATTAGTCCTCTTGAGATACAGATTGATTTAAGTTCTGGCTCGGGAGTCCGAAGGATATTGAAGATGCCATATGTATCAGGGAAGTGTGTAGGGACGTTATAGACGAAGACCTCATAAAAGAATGCTGTATCTCCTTTGGAGTAAAATATGAAACCTCCTGACTCTGAATTTCGGGAAAGAAACCGAAAGGAACGGATATGGTTTGTGAAAAAACAGGCTGAGTGGGTACGATCAGTTCCCAATGAAGTATGGAGTGAGCACCAGTGCAGGATGATAAATGCCCTGTATGCACATAAGAACCAGTATCCATTGACGAAAAAAGAATATCTTGATATGATTGAGAAAGCACGACTTTTATCAGGGAGACGGAAAGGTTCTCCACCGCTCCCGAAGAGATTCCGGCGTCAGGAATAATAATGTGAAGAAGATACAATTCTTCACGGTGGTCCGATTGAGTGACTAAACAAATCATGATTTGGTAAAAAACCATGTTCCATATGAATAACCGGCAATGCCTGAATACCAGTATCTCTCACGGTCTACTGTTCACATCGTTCACCTGAAAAATTGAACAGTAGAGTTCTATCGTTCACTGTTATACGGGTAATGATTGAACTAAACCCAAGAATACTGAAGACCTCATCCCTCTGATTTAATCAGGAGAATATGAAAAGCCTGATTAAAACCTCAACTATTGATCTATAGGCACATAACAAATTTATTATGTGCGAATATTTTTCCTCCATTAAATCCTCTGCCCATATATCGAAATCGTCTTGTTCCTTGGTACAGTATCTCCGAATGAAGGAATAAGTCGAGAAAGTATAGACTCAAAAAATGTCTCATGAAGAGGTTTTGGTGTTTGATTACTATCGACAATTGTCTGATAATTGTCGACCTACACTCCCATGTATCTGCTGCATGAAAGTGGCTACCATTCCTATTTCATGGCTCGTGATATCGAGCATTTGCCAATTCGTAGATTTCAAGTAGAAATTGTTTGAACGGAGCATCCTCCTTATAAAGCGCAGTCCACAAAAGTTGTAAAACTTGTTCATATGCAAAAAAGAAGTATCGAATTTTCATCTCTTTAGATTTTGATGAGATTCTCGCTTCATCTTGGACCCTAAATCCTGTTTCTATTCTCCACCTTCGTTTGTATGATGGAATAATCGTATCAAGATTTATTTCATCCTGATTAGTAGCAAAAGCCCAATCAAAAGATTTTTGTGCCTTTTTATCAAATATTTGCTTTAAAAGGGCAAGTGTTGTCTCCCCCTTGATGACTGTCATATCTTTGTTTAATTTAAAGCAGTAGGCTATTTTCTTTTTTTCTGATTCTTTTAAGGAATCAAGTTCTTTTTTGATTTTAGAGTCCTTTTTAATAAATATTAGGTATGGAACAGATGCATGAGTAAGAGTAAGCATGAGATCCTTACTGTAAAACCCCCTGTCATATATGCTCAAAATAACTGAGTTTACCAAGGGTTTAATTATAATAAGACACCATGTAACCATTTGAGCCATGCAATGGCCTTGCATTACTGGAATCGAGATTAGGGGGATTTTTTCGGGTATATCACTATTGATTATTGAACAAGAAAGAAACTTGAATTTGCCTTTAACTGCATGTTCTCCAGTATAGCCGTGAATCCATAAAGAGTTTATTTCGCCATAAAAATCTTCATCGGTGTAATCAAAAGCTAAAACCACATTTTTTTCTTTTAAACCAAACCGAGACCCAACTGTTTGAACCGTATCATGAAATGCCCAAACAATATCTGATATTTTTCCCTTTTTTATCGCTAAATGAATACTATCTGCTCTATTGCCAACAGTTTCAAGATACGAATTCGCTACCGCTGCTTTAAGTAAATCACGATTGTACTGAAATCCGGACAATCCTTTTGCAGGGTACTCAATATTTAGTGCACGATCAACAAAAATATCTAATGTTTTCAAAGTTCTAAATAACCTACTCTGATTCAGAGTCATTTTATTACCAAATAGACTGTTTTATCGAGATATTCTTTAGGGCAATCTACTTTTGCCCCATTTCCAAATTTAGTGACTTTTCTGACCAAGTACCCCTGGATGCCCTCAATTGTCAATCTTGTAGATGGTTCAATGTCAATGGTTCTCATAGTATATACAAGATATATACTTTAAAATAATTAAAGTTTCGTTGAATGTCGTTGTCGAAAAAATTACTACAGAAGAAATAGTTCAGTTTCCAATGAATGGATCAGATTCTTTCGGAGATACTGTTGGTACCAGCTAATCATATATAGTATATGCGCTTATATTGCAATAACTGAGATGAAGTCAACTATCCGCATCAAGAAGATCAAAGGGAAGGAGTACTGGTACGAAGATATTCCCTACTACGACAAGGAAAAAAAGCAAATCCGACATAAATCAAAATACCTCGGTAAGAATATCAACGGGCAGCCGGTGAAAGTACGTTCGGATGATATGATCCCTGCCCGAATGTCCGTCTCTTCAGCCCCAAAAGCTGCATATAATCATGGAAATCTGTTACCCCTGCAGAGCATAACCCAGGAGCTCTCAATTCAGACAATTCTTGAAGAATTTCTATCAGAATCAGAGACGGATACGTTACTCGCTCTGGTATACAATCGTATTCTCCGTCCCACAGCGATGACGAATGTGCAAACGTGGTATGAGGGGTCCTCGCTCTGGCTCAGTAACAACACATTACCCTTGTCTGGTCAAAGAATAAGTGAATTTTTAGCAGATATAGGCCAGAAAAACATTCAGGAAGAGTTTATGAGTCGTTTTGCAGCTCACACTGAGCCTGGCGCCACGCTTCTCTACGATATCACCAGTGCATCCAGTTCATCAGAACTTCTGGAATGTCTGGAATGTGGATATAACCGGGATAATGATGGTCTTTTACAGATCAATCTCTCCCTCGCTCTGGATAAGGATAAAGGGATTCCCGTACGCTATGACCTGTATCCAGGGAGCATTGCAGACATTACTACTCTTAGAAATACGATCTGTCGACTCAAAGATGCAGGTTCAGAACAATTCAGGCTCATAATGGACAGGGGTTTCTTTTCTCAAACAACACTTGTTGAACTTCTGGATGAAAACATTCCGTTTATTCTCCCTGCAACGTATCAATTGACGTCAGTTAAAGAACTCATGAGTGTGTCTCAGAATAAGGTTAAACAAGCCCAATATCTTCAAAAATCAGAGGAAGGTCCCGTATTTGTAATACCAGTAACATTAGAGCACCACTTTGATCTTGATGACAGACCGAGGATTATTACGGTCAAAGGATACTGCTATTATGACCCCAAACGGGAGCAGGATGAAAGAGATTCGTTTTATGTGCAATTAATCGATGCTGTTGAACGATTGAAGAAAGTACGACCACATACCTGGAAGCGACCCGACGTGGTAGTAAATGAAGTGACAAAAGGGTTTGCGCGGTTTCTGAATTGGAAATTCATTGATGGGAAGTTTGAGGTCTCAATAAAACAAAAAGCGGTCACTCAAAGAATGAATCGTTTTGGTAGATTTATCCTTTTTTATAACGGCGATGTGGACTGGCGTTCATGTCTTACCCTCTATCGGCAGAGAAATGAAGTTGAGAAGTGTTTCTTAAGAATGATGCATGATTTGGAGTCGTTGACTCTGAATGCCAGAAGGGATGATACCGTACGTGGATATTTGTTCATGGTCTTTATTGCCCTTATCATTCGCATGAGATTGCAGACGATCTTGAAAGAGACTGGACTTTCAAAGCAATATTCGGTTGAAAAACTTCTTCTTGAACTTGAAAAGATCAAACTTTTTGTGCTATCTCAAGGACAAATCCTACAATCAGAAGTCAGTAAGAAAAATAGAGAGATTTTAACGGCACTTAATTTATGTGCCTAAAGGTGCGGGAGGTGAGGTTATAATGATAGTAATTACTGCCAAAAGTAATAGAGGTATCAGGATATCTGTTCTCGAAGCTTTTATGGACATTGATAAAATAAGGAGAGTATGTTACCTGAGAAACGATTCACCGGATTTTCTCCCGTATGAAGGATGTAAGAAGTTCAATCTCGTCAAAACGTGGATCTTCCATACCATTTTTCACAATCCCGCATTCGGTGGCGATAATGTGAATATCCGGTTCATATCCATGTTCCATGAGTTTTTTCCTCGCGCAACAGTCAGCACATCCGTCAACGACCAGTATCTGCTCAGCATGAGAGAGAGCATCTTTCATCTTGTCTGGTTCCGCCCTGGCAGGAAGGCACACTTCAATCTGACCCGGGCATCGCCGGATAAGTATCTCTCCAACTTTCGCAGTAAGTTTACCGGTGTTTGATATCCCGGAACAGGTGATTATGGTAATTTCTGAATTATCAGGTGTCATGAAAAATGAGGAGATTAGCGGCACTTTCCGCCACAACCACAGCCACCTGAACCATCGGATTGTTTTCCTCCAGTACGAGACTCCTGCAATATTCCTTCCCCTTTCCAGGCAGCAGATACTATGGATTCAACCTCCTCCGGTGCAAAAGAACGATCTCCACTCTTCTTATCTATGCCTAGATCTGTGATCACCAGATGCTGATGAATCGGGACTCCGGCTTTTTCCGCAATCTTTTTTGCACAATGCATACCGCACCCATCGATTGCCACTACTTCATCAGCCTCGTTTGCACGTTTTGCAAGCGATTCAGAAGATACAAGCAGAGCAGTACACGCGTATCCACCATATCCTTCGTCGTCAAGTTGAATCGCAGCCTGGTTTGAGATCTGCCCGGTATTCGCCTGACCACAGCAGGGAAAAATAATTCGTGATTTGTCTCCGCCTGCACAAGAGCACGGGGTCTGTTCTGCCATTATGCACTCTCCTGTATGATTTCCATGATCTCATTGACAGTAGGTACCCGGCCGGCAACGATCTCTTCACCGTCCAGAAAGAGTGACGGAGTCATCATCACCCCACGGCCTACAATCTCTTCCAGCGCTTCAACTTTTACTACCTCAGCCTGAATCCCGGTTTTTTTCACTGCTTCAATTACGTTATCATACATTCGTTTGCATTTTGTGCATCCGGTTCCTAATACTTCAAGTTTCATATTTCACCTTTAATTGAAATAGCTTTGTCATACACACATATCATCTTTTGTTGAGAGCACCCTGATTTGTATACTCTTTCATAAGGGCATCCGTATACATCTCCTCAGCACCTTTGGAGATGTAATTGTACACTTTCACCTTTCTGAGCAGGAGCTCTTTAATCTGCTGCTCGGAAGTAAGATTCATCTCTTTTACCTCGGCTATGATCTCATCCAGCATGGTGATGCCGGTGGGGATCCCGTTAACCGGGATCATCTTTACTCTCCGGAGAGCATCTGCCGGACAACAGGGTTTATCGGGAACCATCCTGATCACAGCCCGCTGTTTCCGAATACAAATCCGGCAAAGGTTGAAAAGATAACTACAAGCACAGCATATACTCCGGTCTTCTTTGGCCCCATGACCCGGGTGAGCACCAGGATACTTGGCAGACTTATCGAAGGACCGGTCAGCAGGAGTGAGAGAGCAGGTCCTTTTGCCATATTTCCGGAAAGGTATCCAAGGGTCGTTCCAATAATGGGTACTTCAAGCAGGGTTGGCATATAGAGAATTGCTCCGATAACTGCCGCGATGAAATTTGCAAGGAGAGAGTTGTCTCCGATATATGGCTTAAAGGTCTCTGGAGGGATAAAGAACGAGAGGACTCCGAGGGCAAAGGTTCCAATCACCAGAATTGGAAATATTTTCTTTGTCAGATCCCAGATCTCGTATCCCCATTCGGTTACTTCGTCACGACTAAAGTAGTAAATGAGCAGGAACGCAACCGCCATTGAGAGGAAATAGACGATCAGGAGCCGGATAAAGATGTCAAGTTTTGATGTTGCAATAAGCAGAATACCAATCAGGAAGATGAAGAATGCCAGTACAACCCATTTCGGCCGTTCTTCTTCTCCTGAGGGAAGCCTTGGATTCTTTTTTGCCTGAGCCCGGACTTCGTCATCATGCTCTTTAAAGATAAGTGCCATGACAAGACCGATAACAATTGACAGAAGAATTGCCGAGACGGCACGGGCAATTCCAATGTCAAGTCCGAGGACTTTTGCAGAGTAGACGATTGCAAGAATGTTAATCGCCGGCCCGGCATAAAGAAACGTGATAGCCGGACCAATGCCACTCCCCTTTTTAAGAATCCCGGCAAACATTGGCAAAATAGTACAACTACAGACTGCGAGGACAGTGCCTGATACAGAAGCAATTCCATAACTTACTGACTTCTTGGCATCTGGGCTGAAATATTTTAAAATCGCATCCTTTTTAACAAATGCTGCTATTCCTCCAGCGATAAAAAATGCAGGGATAAGACAGGTTACAACATGTTCCGTAAGGTATGCAACGAGGGTTGACCATCCCAGAAGGAATGATCCGGTAAGAATATCTATCATTGGTATCACTTGTTTTCCATAATTTTTGGTTCATTCTGTTCTATTTGAAGACCACAGCAGCAAAGGCAGCATCCTCCCTGCATGATTATTCGTCGCATACAAAGCATCATCAGGAGCATCATGATCGCACAGACAAACAGTATCCCGATGATGTAATAAAGGGGGAATCCAATGAATTGCATCATGAATGGCATGATTTGTCATCTCAAATGTTCTCGGACAGTTCACCAGGGCATTTCAACATTTATTGAATTGGTATTCAAAACTATATAAGCATGTCTCTCACAACTAATTTTGGCTTGTCCGCGTAAAATAAAGAACAAGGATTTTTATTCACTCAAGATTCCTATCCTGGCTGGATCGGAAATTGAACATTTCTGGTACCCTAACGGTATATCATACTCTCTCCGGCCTCTGAAGAATCATTAAATCCACCTCGATACCTACAGTGGTTTCCGGTTTTTTCCTGGAGTCACATCAAGCCGCCCGATTAACGTACTTTTGATCTTCTCTCTGGTCACTTCGCAGTTAGCGTAAGAAAAACCAGCACCATCTTCTCCTATATCTTGTTACCGTCGGAAAAGCCATTTGTGTGCGTATGTCGATTAAACTCCGGGAACTGATTCGCTCGCTGATACTTTTACAAGGGATCTCTTACTTTTTTTCTATGTCCATATTGCAATTTGATGTGTTTTGTAACCAACCCCTATTTCTGGCTGTTCCAGAAGAAAACCTACGATATGGTAAAAAATATTCACGAACTATTCGCTTGCATAATTGCTTATCGTGATTACCACCTGTATTCGAATGGTGATAACGAATGCGTTCTTACTGGTTTTCCTATTCTATAAGAAAAGGTACAAACCTCAGATAAAAAAAGGAATTATTCATTATCTTCTTTCTTTTCTTCAGCAGAACTGCACGTTCCTTCTTTAGGAACAATCTTCGGACCACAGCAACAACAGGATCCTTCCTTTTTGCCGAAAATTCGTTCCATGAAACCTTTCTTTTCAGCCATGAATAGTATTGGACCCTGATTGTCAAAAATATTATTGAATCTCGTGATCCCGATAAAATTTTAATTATTCAGGTGAGTTTCCATTCGGAAAAGATAGAATGCATGATGATCCGAATGATTCAAACAAATATGAAACAGCTATGTATAAATAATGCACACGTCAATAGTTGTTTCATTCTTATTTGAACTGCCCGTGGTAATTATCATGGCTCTCTGTCAGTGGTGTATGGGCTGGGGTGCTGATCCACCTTCATTTTTCTAAATCATTCTCTGGATTCACTACGGTTTAGGGAGCATAGCAGATCATAGCAGATTATAATAGAGTACCTGAAGGGAACACATGATTACTTATACACAGAGCCTTTGGCCACAAAACATTACTTTCAACCTAATGAATGAACGAAAGAACTCTATATCCATCCATGGTGGTGAAATTTTTCTATGACGGCCATCAATGATCTCTTCACCGCGGGTCAGTTTTTTGTCATCATCACCGTAGAACTGGTTATCTTATTTATCGGGATCAGTTTTCTGGTTGGTCTCATTCGGGAATATGTTCCGGAAGAAAAAATCAGGAAAATTCTCACCAGCAAACACCAGGGAGTAGGTAACATTTTCGGGGCATTTTTTGGGGCACTTACCCCTTTCTGTTCCTGTTCAACCATTCCGATCCTGATCGGACTGCTTGATGTCGGCGTTCCGTTCGGCATTGCGTATTCATTCCTTATTGCGTCACCACTCTTAAATCCAGTCATATTTTTCCTTATTCTTGCTTTGTTTGGAGTTGTGCCTACATTGACTTATACTGCAATCACGTTCTCCATTGCTGTCATCTCGGGTATTTTTCTCGAGCGTATCGGATATGGCAGGTATGTAAAAGCGGTAACACTGGAGAGGGGGTGTTGCTGTGATGGTGAAGATACCGGGAATTCAGTGCATAAAACCCGGTTATCCCGGGCACTCATCTTTGCCTTTCGTTTATTCAGACAAGTCATACCCTATCTGATCCTTGGTGCTGCTATCGGAGCCTTTATTTATGGGTTTATTCCAGAGGAACTCATTGTAGCCGTCGCGGGACCAGATAACCCACTCGCAATTCCAGTCGCTGCGATTATTGGGGTACCGATGTATATCAGGGCAGAAACGATAATTCCGATTAGTGCTGTTCTCCTTGAAAAAGGAATGGGAATCGGTGCGGTGATGGCCCTCATAATTGGCGGTGCCGGGGCAAGTATACCAGAAGTAACATTACTGGCTTCGATCTTTGAAAAACGACTGGTAATAGCATTTGTAGGAACGGTGCTTGGGGTTGCAGTTATGGCCGGATTGTTGTTTCAGATACTTGCACAGGCAGGTATTATCACTTGAATTGAAAAACAAACCCATCTCTCAATTTTTCCATGGTAGAACGGGCATTATCACAGACGCCCCACCGTCATCCGTCATACACTTACCCCTGACAGCAGGATTTTACTGGATCATAATTACGGTATCTGGACGGAACTCATTGAGAAAAAATTTTATTCGGAAAAATCACCTGCAAGACGTTTTTTAATAATTTCTTTCAGATATGTCATGGATTCATCTTTTTTCCCTGCCAGATACCACACTTTCATATTTTCTTCTTTGTGGAACCCATTTTGATCATAGACGCCTATCATCAGTGATGACCCGGTGACTTCATACTTTTTTACCAGTTCGGCATTTGCAGGATCCTGAAAATTGATGTGGTCAAAGATGATTTTCTTGCTTTCGAGTTCATCTGGGAAGTATGCCTTTACCGTATCTTCTGCATTTTTCCCCATTGTTGTGCACGTATAACATCCATGTGTCGGGTGGAAATGATAGACTTCAACTTTTTGAACTGATGATCCCGTTGTATTCGCATCAGCTGCAGAACAAACCGTAATTGCGGTCATGAGAATGATTACAGCAAGAATGAACGCTTTTATGGTTAAATTTTGGTTTTCTATTAATAACTTCATATGATTACTCCGAGAGAAATTGCTGGATAAACCATCAGATGAATATCCCGGCACGGCATGACGAAGAGAAACATCCCTGGAAATAATTTTGTAAAAAATCCAGAAATGTTTTCATCTGCAGTAGATTCAATATTATTTGAATCTCATATGAACTTTTCGGAAAAAAGATGGATTGCCTTTATTTTCCTTTTAACCGGGAAGATACACATTGAGGGTATAATATACACCGATTATTATGAAAAGCACCGCAACAATCCGCCGAAATAGTATCTCGGTATTCTGTACTTTGTTCATCACCGCTCCGCACCGGCCAACACCGGTTGAAAGAAGGGCTGCGAAGATGATAACCGGAAGGCCGGTCGCGATACCAAATACAAGAGGAACACCAACCGGGTCCTGGATACTCAATGCAAGAGGGACCAGCATACCAAAAAAGAGAACGGCGCTAAAAGGACAAAAACTAAGTGCAAATAATACTCCCAGAAGAAAACTTCCAAAAAAACCTTTGTCAAGAAATTTTTTTGAAAGTTTTTCTTTCAGATTTGAAAGACCAGTATGTTCAAATTTCATACTGATGGGAATGATCTCAAGCATCACAATTCCACATATCAGAAGGATTGGTCCTAACAGGAGATCGCCATACTGCTGAAGAAAAAGTGATATTGACTGGACTTTTAAACCGCCCAGGACGATGAGAGCAGCTATCGCCACATAAACAAATGATCTCCCCAGTGTGTACAAAGATCCGACAAGAAAGGTTTGTTTTCCGGACGAAATGGTTTGGGAGATATACGCAATAGCAGTGATATTGGTCGCCAGCGGGCAGGGGCTTATCGCCATCATCAGTCCGATGAAAAATGCAGCAACAA
>Ga0116191_1003796_pt1 | contig 10930 bp, 6 predicted proteins | sample AD_UKC111_MetaG_FD_89897 | JGI IMG/M metagenome (GOLD analysis project Ga0116191, IMG submission 89897) | Active sludge microbial communities of municipal wastewater-treating anaerobic digesters from Hong Kong - AD_UKC111_MetaG | ecosystem: Engineered > Bioreactor > Anaerobic > Digestate | place...
ATTTATTTGCGTGTCCGGCATTAAACCGAACAGAAGATTAAATGATAAACTTGTCAAGGAACTCATTGAGTTTGCAGCAAGTGCTGCTTGACTCCAAACTATATTTTTAACGAACTATTGATAAATAAACATTATAGTTTGATAATCTGCCTCTGAATCTCTTTATTTTCATATTTAATTTTCACACTATAAACGCCACCGCTGAAAGTGGACATATCAATCCGTGCAGGTGCAAAAGGTGAAATATTCAATTCATTTTCATAGATTTTAACGCCCGAATTATTGAAGATTGTCACCACTGAACGGTGTTCTTCTCCCATTCTTAACCAGAGAAAATCTTTTACCGGATTAGGATAGAGATCAATTTCCTGTTGTTCGTCTCTTATCAGGATGTTGAATTGTTGCGACACGGACAATCCCAACACATCAGTTGCTGTTACAGTTACATTTGCTATCCCATATGCAAGAGAGACGATATAGAGTTGCCCCCTGTTCTCGTTTACATTTGCTGTTGAAGGAGTGGAGTTGTTGAAAGTATACTTGAGCGGTTCATTATCCTGATCAGTGAAATAGTTCGAGAGGGGAAGCGAAATCTCTTTGTTTAAAGCTCCAATGATTATACTCTCGAGCGGTGCCACTATTTGAGGAGCATGGTTTTCCAGCACCTCATAGTTGATCCTCTCAGTTGTAACAGCGCCATATTCATCTTCCAGAATAAGATCCAGACTGTAATTCCCCGGTTTCACCATGGATCCGGTAATTGTAATCTGAACCTGACCTTTGCCAAGATCCGCAAGCGACACACCCTCCAACGACGAAGGTTCGGTTTTCCACCAGATGTCGTGACTGTCTGGATCAGCTCCCGAGAAACGAAGGTTAGCCGATTGATAAGCCTTAAGCGTTACATTTGTACTGTCAAGGACAGTGATAATGGGAGCCTTGTTCGATAATGTTGTTCGAGTTATCTGTGAAGAGAGTGCTGAAACATTACCGGAAAAGTCGTATGCATTCACTGCAAAGTAGTATTGTGTATTAAAATCGAGTCCGTCAACCTGAGCTTCGAACTGATCTCCTGCGTTCTTCAGACCAATGGGAAAACTTCTAACATCCACATCTGAGGGAGGATTTTTCACGTTGATTCCTGTAAGTGGTGTTTTGCGAACAAATACGTTAAATCCGGCAGGTTTTCCATCATCGGGATCTACAGGAACGGTCCAGTTAAGCGTCACCACGTTGGATTGAACGGTTCCGTTTATTGTGCCGATATTTTGAGGAGGGGTTGTACTTCCGCTGGCAAGGGCTGCATGTGCATTCAGAAGTTTCCCAAGTTTTCCCCTATAGTTTGTGTTATATCCATCTATATTTGTAGCTCCATTTTCAAGGCGTGCACGCAGCATATCAGGATTGAAGCCGGTTCCCTTGTAATAAGAGAGTACCAAAGCAGCCACGCCTGAAACGTGCGGGCATGCCATGGATGTCCCCTGCATGTAGCCATAACCTCCAACAATGGTGCTTAAGACAGTTCCCCTATTGCCAAAACTTTGTGCATCACCACCAGGTGCTGCCAGATCCACCCAGCTGCCGTAGTTTGAGTAATAGGCTTTTTTGTAATCAGGTGCGATTGATGAAACAGCCACAACCTTTTCGTAATTTGCCGGGGCTGCAGCCTCCCTGTTCTCATTTCCGGCAGCAAAGATTACAATTCCCCCTCTCATGGGCCCTGTCTGTCTGCCATTCTCATCAACACCTGCGTATTGGATAAAATAGTCTATGGCTGCCTTATCCGATGCTGGTGTTTCTGTAAGTGTAGGATATCCCCAGCTATTCTGGCAGATTACTGCCCCGTTGTCGGCAGCATACTTGATTGCGGCAGCCGCATTTCGTCCTGCATTATCAGAATAGGGATCATTGTCGTCGACGAAAATCTGACACGACATCAACCGTACTCCTGTGTCGGTCCTTCCGTTGCCACCAGCAATGCCGGAGATACCTTTTCCATTGTTGCTGACAGCCGCGATAACACCTGCCACGTGTGTACCATGATCATTGGGAACCAATTTCCCGATGTTAGCTACAAAATTGTAACCGTGGATGTCATCTTTATAGCCATTTTTATCGTCATCAACCGAAGAGGTGCCATTTTTCTCGGCATTGTTAATCCACATATTGGCTGCAAGATCTTCATGGGTGAAATCGATCCCTCCATCAATTACGGCAACAATCACTTCTGGTGTACCGGTGGTATAACTCCAGGCGTTAAACAGGTTGATGTCTGCTCCAGATATATATTTATCACCGAGAGATCCATCATTAAAATAGTGCCACTGGTCAGAGAGTCGCGGATCATTAAATGGCATGGCGGCAAAAGGCTTGGCTACGTTTTCGACCGCACTCTTGACTACTTCCAGAACATTTCCGGTTTCATATCTGGTTGCGACGGGACGATATTCCACTTTCCGTACGCCCTTGACCCCGGAGAGGTTGGCATGGGCTTCATTCAATGGCACAGAAGTATCAAACTCCACATCGTACCATAAGTGCAGACCAGCCTTGCGGGTTCGTTCCTCGAAACGTCCGGCGTGGGGAAATGTGCGTTGAATTGAACGAATTTTGACTTCTGAAATTTCGTCATTTACGGCTAGTGCTTTTGTGCGGCGCTCACCTGCACGTGCCAATGCTTCCATCTGATCGGAGAGGTTTTCTGTAACCAGAATCCGCACCAAGCCATTCTCATATAATTGTGTTGCTACTTGCTCTGTCTCCTGTTGTTGTGTGGTTTCTTCAGTTTGTGGAAAATCTTCATTAGTACAAGCTATCAATGCAACTAATGCGAGCAATTGATATATTCTCCTCATGTGTGAAATTATTCATTAAAAAATTGTAACAGAACGGATAAAGATTCTGGATTTCTCCAGGATACTTTGTTTTGCTTAAGGAATTGCCTGAAATCGGCTAACCTGTTTGCAGGTAACTGAGATTCAATTCCCTTTTTTGTGGCAGGATATAGTGCATCAGGGGTTACGATAAAATATTTTTTCTTTACAGGCAACAGGGAGCCACCATCTTTATTGCTTTTCAGTTCCATGTGATTTGTTATGTTTATTCCGCCAACTTCCAAAGAAGAGAGTTTACGGGTAGCCTGTACATTGGATGATGAACCATATGCACCGCCACTTTCGGTCAACGCGTCAAAATCGGCTAACAGCAATTCCGCAACGAAGCCTGTACTGTCGCCACTTACAATACGCATCAGTTGATTATCTCGCATATAGTAGCTATCCTCTTCAATCTTAACCAAAACAATTTCGGAAGTGGTTACCTCTTTTATCTGTTCCTTATCCAGATAATGCAGGGAACTTTTCAGCAGGTGAATGTTAACTGGAGCCGACAAGGTTCTTTTATTCAGGAAGTAGACCGTACCGTCTCGGAAATCGGAATATTTATACGGCCACATGGTAGTAATATTCTGAGCTTGTAACGCAAAAGTTAAACATATTGCTGTTAAAATGAGTGCCGATTTTTTCATATGTTGAAAAGTTTATTGCACGCAAATGTAGCATAAATTATTCATACATGCAAGCATAGCAAAAAAAGGGTGCCCCAAATAGACACCCTTTTCATCCGCTATATTCACTTGAATTTATTTGTTCAACTTACGTACTTCCTTAATTACTGTATTTAAACGGTTCCCGTTCACAGAATTTAATGAAGCTGGAGCAGAGGTGCTGGTAGATGTACGCGTCCATGTTGAGGCAGTGAATGCATCATACCAACCATCGATTTGCTCGAGATAGTATCCCCACATTTGACTTGAAGTAATCAACCCAGGTGCTGGAACTTTAAAAATAACTGGTCCGTAACCTTCTGCGTCTACAAAGAGAATATTTGAAATACCTGAACTGAATTCTACATTTTCCATCAATAATTGTGAATCCTCTAATGAAATGGTTCCACGTACCGGATCAAATGTGCCTTTTATCACGGTACCTAATGACAAAAGATTTTTGATCAGCAGGTCGTCCGAGTCAGGATCTTTTTCAATGATTATCCCAGATTCTGTCGGAAGAGCTCCATCAAAGTAGCTAGTCAAATCTACATCGTATGTCCCAGTCACATCATCATAATCATATCCATAGCTGTAGAGATAATTGCCTTCAACAGCCAATGATTCGTTGGTGTTGCCATAAATATCTTCGAATGCACCTGCCGGCACGTTCAAATCAATAGTAGCACCAAATGGTGGCTCCTCGGGGAGGTAGAAGGCTGCAGCGTTACTTAGTATACCCCAATCTTTTACATCCAAGGTAGATTTTCTGCCAGGTTGGTTGTAGACAACGGTCGGAGTCTTGGTGGCAACAGCTTTCCTGATTATCGTGCCTTCATCTGCGAATGCAAACAATAACTTTTCTTCCCAATCGGAGAAAGCCTCGACTGTGTCTGGGTTAATCTCTTCGAATTCACTATGGAGTTTCCATGTCTTATTGGCCAAATGAACAGTCAGCCCGCGACTAGGTACACCGTTGATGAGTGTATCTGCTTTCTGGGTATATGCACTTGAACCATTTCCTTCTAAATCAAGCACGGCGCCTGCATCGTATGTAACACTTGCATACGCTCCTGCCGGGGCATTCGGCAATTTTACGATAAGCTTTGTACCGTCGACAGAGATAGAGTTGGCGTTTACCAATATATCCTGAGGATTATAGCTTTCATACCCGGGGGCAACTTTCAACGGTTTGTGTCCCGATACAGTATTTTTAGCGAAATAGGAGACATATACGTTTCCGTTACCCTTCTGTAGTGGCTCGTGGAACGTAATGGTTACTATGGTATCTGTCACACTTACAGCCGTGGGTGTCGGTTTTCCTCCGTCATCGAGTGTGCGGAAGCTGACGTTCTTTATTGCACTGACAACGCCATCGCTGCTTGAGGCTACTGCATAGATCTGATAGACTGTATAGGGAGTCAGATCTTTAACTACTACGGTAGTGTCAGACTTCTTAGAGTACTCTACAATTCCTTTGGCTAGGCCATTGGCAGTCTGTTTAAGTATATTGGTTGCCTGTAGTGTGGAATCCACTGTTGCCGATTCTACAATCAGCCATGCATAGTATCCTGCTGGCCCGGAGGGTGCCACTTTAAAGGTGACTGTTTCACTTGCTGGTGTCACACCCGAAATTTCTGCTGTTGGAGCAGGGGGCAACGTCAATTGGTTTTCATCCCCGAAATCTGTACAGCTAGTGAATGCAATGGCCACACAAACTGCTAGATATGCAATGAATTTTTTCATATTGTTATATTGTAATTATTGAAATTCGTACTGATTATTTTTTGGTGAAAGTAGCACCCGCCAAAACAATGCTATACCAGCTATCAACATCGATAATATGCGATCCAAAAGGAAGATCCATTGTAAATACAATTGGAGAATCCTGAGTGAGTGTCATAGTCAGTTTAGATCCATCAGGAAGAAGGTCTGCACTGTTTATGTCTGCATTATCAAATCCTTCAAGTACAATGGAGTTGTAAGAAGATGATGTGGCGATAGTCTGTTTAACCGGAATTTCAATCTTCGTCATATCTTCATTTACAATACCGTATACTTTCTGATTTGTTCCGGCAACAACCAGATTGGAAATCCATACCTTGGAAACATCTCCTTCGTCGTCTTTTTCTAACTTAACCGTCCAATTATCATCTCTATTGCTAAAATAGTTCGGACCATAAACTGCATAATCGCCCAAGATAGCAGACAACGGATGGTCAAGGTCAAGAATTTTCACATATACAGTGTCGTTGCTTCCCAGACTCACATTGCTGGCACTCTTTAAAGCTATGCCGAAAATACGGTCGCCGGTAAATACGCCTTCGTGCGGCAGGATGTTAAATTCGATATACTGAACAGGCTCTTTGCCATCGAAGTTCAATACAGTGGCTCCACCGCTCAGTTCATAGTCTCTGCCGGCAATGGCAGTGCTGTCGATCAATTCATAGGTTACAGTCGAAGTAAGATTCTTCAATGAGGTGAGTCTCACCGGTACTTTCAAGACTTCTGCAGTCTCTTCTACCGAAAAACTGTTTCCTCCAAAAGCGACAAATGCATCGGCATCGTTGAATTCCGGCGATTCGTTCAAATTACAAGCTCCGAAGAGAGTAACGCTCGCCAGAAGTGTTAGATATAATAAAATTTTATTCATATTTTCCTTTGTTAGATATGTTGAAAAAATGCTGTGTTAAACAGGATTCAAACAGAATATTATTTAATTAACTGTCGTATCCGGGATTCTGTACCAGGTTTTCATTGACATCCAATTCTCTTTTGTTGAGGGGAAGGGCCCAGAACTTGCTGTCTGCCGGAATGTTTCTGTTAACTTCTGAACCGCTGTAATGTGTGCGTGTAACACTGCCTTTTGTACGTGCGAGGTCGTACCAGAAATGTCCTTCCCAGGCAAGTTCAAGCCTGCGTTCTTTGAGTACGTCACTTATACCTGCACTTGTAAGATCACTAGCACCACGATTAGCGCGGATAGCATTTATATCGGCTAAAGCGCTCACTCCTGCGACTGTTGCTCCGCGAATGATTGCCTCTGCCCGGTTGAGATACATCTCGCTCAGACGCAATACAATGGTATTGCTGACGTCTGGAGTTCCTTTCTCTTTTCCAGCATATTTTGTTGTCCATAGGGTGCCGGGAGCCTTTTCAGGATTGCCGATAAACATCTCGCCTCTGACATCACCTTCTTCATAAAGAGAGATGAGGTCGTTGCTGGAAGCACAGTCTGAATATCCATCGGGATTGGTAAGCCAGGTTATTGCATCCCAAAAACCATCGTATGTGTTTGCCTTTATGCCATATACGTCGAAAATAACTTCTCCTCCATCTTGTGCATCAGCTTTGAATGCATCTGCATATTCATCTGCTTCCCACAAAGTGAACTTGCCACTATTTATTACCTTGGTTGCATAATCAGCAGATTTCTGCCATTCGCCCATGAAAAGATAAACCCTCGACAACAATGCCTGGATAGCCAGCTTGCTTGCCACTGATGTTTTGCTGGCTACACCATCGCGGGTGTAGTCGTCGGCAATCAGTTGTTCGGCTGTGGTAAGATCGGTGAGAATATTGGCATATACTGTTTCTACAGCATCTCTTGCGGGTTTTCCGGCAGGATCAGTTACTGTCACGTAGGGAACGCCGGGGGCATCCTTGTCAACAGTATACTGTTTAGCATAGGTGCGAACCAGGTCAAAATGTGCCAGACCTCTCAGGAAAAGGCATTCAGCCTGAAGGTTGTCAACATCCTGTTGGGTGACGCCACCAACTCCAGCCTTACCATCCAAATTGACGAGAACATTGTTCACTTGTGAAATAACGAAATAGGCGGTTCCCCACAATGCGGGAGTTGAAGTTGAGGTGTAGCTGAAGTCATAAGGAACAGTATAACGACCGGAATTTTTGTTCACGTCGCGATAACCGTTACCACTGCGCATTTCAGCATCAAGCACAAAGGAGGCTCCATACCAGTTCGCGGAAACCAGTGGTGCATAAGCGCCAAACACGGCATTGTTCAATCCGCTGTATGTAGCGAGAGTGAGTTCCGTACTCTGCTGCATTTTAGGTTCTTCGGTGAGGAAGCTTTCGCAGGAGACGAACAGAAGCGCTGCTACAAATAATATTAATGGATATATTTTTTTCATCTTTTTGTTTTTAATTGATTGATCAAATACTGAAAATTTAGATGCAATTGTTCTAATACCTCTGCAGATGATTAGAATGAAAGCTCTATACCACCTATCAGTGCTTTTGTCATCGGATAAATTCCGTATCCAATTCCGTCAACGCCACGTTCGGGATCCCACCAGTCAACATCGTGGAAGGTGTAGATGTTTTGTGCGCTGAGGTACAGCTTCAGTCCACTGACGTTTGCTTTGCTTAAGAGTTCGGTCGGAAGATTGTAAGAGAGTGTGATATCTTTCACGCGAAGATAATCGCCACGTTGCAAGAAACGTGTAGTGCCGAAATTATAACTGTTTGTGGAATTTCCGGCCAACGGTTTGGGATTAACACCCGTGTCGCCCGGTTTCTTCCAGTAGTTCAAGGCCGTAAGGATTTGATTATTACTCATTTGATTGCCGTCTGATTCCAAGTAACGGCGTTCAATCAACATCACGTAATTACCTCCCTTGAATTCAAAGAATGCCCCCAGTTGGAAGTTATTCCATGAAAGGCTTGTATTGAAACCTCCGATAAATTTCGGTTCAGGAGAACCGGGATAGATGTAACGTGACTTGTTGAAGTCGTTTGTAAGGTTGCCTGCTTCATCACGAAACAACGCATCACCGTTGGTTGGATCTACTCCATAATAGTCGCGCAACCTAAATGAGTAAAGGGATTTACCGACAGTATGCCTCAACCGTCCATCTTCTGAATAGGCAATTTCCTCGTTATCTCCCAATTCCAAGATCTTGGTCCGGTTGAAAGCAATATTGGCACCAACATCCCACTTCATATTGTTGTTGTTGATGATGTCGTAGTTCAACTGGAACTCAACACCCCTGTTCCGAAGTGAACCGATATTCAGGAAGTTCGTTGAAAAACCTGTAGTTTGGGGAACATTCTTGTCCAGAAGCATGTCGGTGGTTTTACGGTCGTATACGTCGATATTACCATCCAGTTTATCAAATAGCGTGAAATCAAGCCCGATGTTCCATGTTCCATTCTTCTCCCAGGAGAGGTAGGGATTGGCAGGACGAGAAGGTCTCATACCGGTTGCTCCGTTGTACTGGGCAGATGAGTAGACTCCATAAGAGCGATAAGCAGCAATATTGTTGTTACCGTTGAGTCCGTAGCTTGCGCGAAGTTTCAGAAGATTCAGGAATGAAATATCTTGCATGAAATCTTCCTTGTGAATATTCCAGGACGCACCCACTGAATAGAATGTACCCCATCTGTTCTCACTTCCAAATAATGAGCTTCCGTCAAAACGCAGAGAGGCTTGCAGATAGTACTTTTCCGCAAAATTATAGTCGAGCATCCCGAAGAATGACAAGAGTGTTTCAGCAGTATAGCCCTGTTCACCTTCAACTCCCGATTGTGGTGCAGTCTGAGCGTATGGAATATCCGGATTCACATCAGGAGCATAGATGAATTGAAAGGAATCGGTATATTTCATTGCCTCCTGTCCCAACAGAACACGTACACTGTGATCATCATTGATCAGGTCGTTATAGGTTGCAGTATTTGAAGTGGTGAGCTGGACATATTTGTTCATTGTTGCCTGCAAAGTAGCTGAACCCTCGTGTGTTTCGGGGGACCAGTATCTACGGCCGTCACCATGGACTGTCTCTATGGCATTTGTCGTTTTCAGTGTGATTTGCTGTATGGGTTTGTATTGCAAATATATGTTTCCGAGTAACTGGTATGATTTACCATATTGGTCGTCATATTCAGCAGTTGCACGCGGATTGGTATTGCTGTTTTCGATGATTCCTACATTGTGTTTGCCCTCTTCGTCGTATGCCGGTGTCCAGGGTAAAATCATCATTCCTGCAAACACCGGGTTTGAATAGTAGAGAGACTGCATGGGAACGTCGTTGCCATCAGAGTAGGCAAGGTTTACCCTCGCACCTGTTTCCAGTTTGTTGGTCAGTTTGTAGTCGGCATTGATTCTTCCGGTGATCTTGTTGAGATCAACACCATAGAAAACACCTTCTGTTTTGTTGTAAGCCAATGAGCTGTAGTATTTTGCCTTGGCGTTGCTGCCAGTTGCATTGATTTCATATTCCTGAATATTACCCAAACGAGTAAGATGATCCATCCAGTTGGTAAGCGGACGACTCAGCAATTCTTTCGGACGATAGTAGGGATCCGTTGGATTATCAGGGTTATATCCAGCATTAATAGCAGCATCACGTTGATAGGTCAACAGCTGTTCTGCATTCATGATGCCGAAACCATTGTCGTTAGCCAGCCACGAAGCTCCATATTTTGCACGGGCGGAAAAGCTGGTTCTGCCATCCTTACCACTCTTGGTGGTTACAAGAATTACGCCGTTTGCTGCTCTACTACCGTAGATGGAGGCAGCTGCAGCATCCTTCAATACTGTGATACTCTCGATATCGTTGGGACTGATGGAGGCGAGCGCGTTACCTGTATTCAGGAAGTCGTTGGTGTTACCTGTCAATACTGGGATTCCATCCACTACCCATAACGGGTTGTTGCCTGCGTTAATCGAGGAAGTACCGCGAATACGGATAGATGAAGAGGCTCCAGGTTGACCGGATGAAGAGGTGATAGAGACACCAGCTATCTTTCCTCCAAGAGCCTTATCCATGGAAACTACTGGAGCATCGGAGATGTTTGCTCCGCTTACAGTACTCACTGCACCGGTTTTGGCTTCCCGGGTAACGGTACCGTAGGCTACAACAACAACCTCTTCCAGCATTTTTGAATCCGATTTTAGTACTACTCTTACATTCGGACTTACGGGAACCTCTTGAGTTTCATAACCGACGTATGAAACAATGAGTCTCCCGCCTGCAGGAGCTGACAGAGTAAAGTTACCGTCAATATCCGTAACTGTTCCCGTCGTTGTTCCTTTCACCTGAACTGTGGCGCCAATAGCAGGTTCTCCTGCTTCGTCCACAACGGTACCCCGTACCTGTGTCTGAGCAGTAATAACCCCTAATCCTACAAAGAATAGGGTTAAAAACATTGTTAGTTTTCTTTTCATAAACTCTACTTTTAATTAAACAATTTTTGTTATTTGTTGAACTATATTTATTCAGATCATATCATCTCAATTATTATGAAACATCCATGTTGAGAATTTAAAACATCCAAGGGAATGAAAATGGAAGATTTCCGTACATTTGCCGTACTCATTGAACGGAATAATTTATGGAATCACAAGTGTCATTCAACCAGGTC
>Ga0116191_1003798_pt1 | contig 10921 bp, 8 predicted proteins | sample AD_UKC111_MetaG_FD_89897 | JGI IMG/M metagenome (GOLD analysis project Ga0116191, IMG submission 89897) | Active sludge microbial communities of municipal wastewater-treating anaerobic digesters from Hong Kong - AD_UKC111_MetaG | ecosystem: Engineered > Bioreactor > Anaerobic > Digestate | place...
CGCCCAGCGCCCGCCGATGACGCGGATCGCGGACCTGCTCGACATCCCGGCGATGGACCCGGCGACCGTCGCCGCGCTCGAGCCGCACACCATCGTGCTGCCTCGCGGGACCTCGGTGAACGTGAACACCGCGTCGCCCGAAGTGCTGGCGGCGCTGATCGAGCCCCTCGACCTGTCGTCGGCGCGGCGCTTCGTCGCCCGGCGCGAGCGCACCTTCTACCGGACGCTGGACCAGGCCGCGGGCGAGCTCGGGGGCACCACGACGCTGAACCCCTCGCTGCTGACCGTCGGCTCGGCCTTCTTCCTCGTGACCGGGGTGATACGCTACGACCGTGTGGAATCGCAGACGGAAACCCTGCTGGAACGGATGAGCGATCGCGTGGAGGTGGTATGGCAGCTGCGCCTCTGAAGCGTGGCGAGGCCGTCGTCTGGCTGCCCCCGCGCAGCGAGGGCGAGCGTGCGTTCGGCACCGAGGCGCACCTGCTCGCGATCCGCGGCGGCGGGCCGTCGCCCGGACGCATCGAGCGCGTGTCGCTCGACGGGCTCGAGGGCACCGGCTCGGTCCGGCTGGTCTTCGACCCGCGCGACGTCGTGCTGCTGTCGCCCCAGGTGCCCGCGCTCACCGGCGCGCGGCTCGCGCAGGCGCTGCCCAACGTCGTCGAGGACGCGCTGCTGCAGGACGCCTCCGCGTGCGCGATCGTCGCCGGCGCGACGCTCGGCGAGGGCCGTCGCCTGGTCGCGGTCGTCGACCGCGAATGGCTGGAGTTCACCGTCGGCGCGTTCGAGCGCCGCGGCATGCGCGTGCGCAGTGCCTGGCCCGCCCAGCTCGCGCTGCCGTGGACGGACGGCACCTGGTCGATCGGCTGCGTGCACGGCGGGCTCGCGCTGCGCACCGGCGCGCACGACGGGCTCGGGTGGACGGCCGGCGAGGACGCCGACTTCCGGACCGAGGCGATCGTCGCGTCGCTCGAGACCGCGCTCGCGGGCTCGGTCCGGCCGGAATCGCTCGACGCCTGGGTCGACGACGCGTCGTGGCAGGGACCGCTCGAGCGGGCGGGCGCGCGGCTCGGCCTGCCGGTGCGGGTGTCGGCGCTGCCGATCCCCGCCACCGGCGGCGTCGACCTGCTCGCCGGGCGCGCGGCGGCCGGCCGGCGGATGCTCGCCGCGTTCGACGCGCGCGCGTGGCGCGTGCCCGCGGCGCTCGCCGCGGCGTGCGCGATCGCGGCGCTCGCCGGACTGAACCTGCACTGGGCGCAGCTGTCGCGGGAGAAGGCGGCGCTGCGCGCGTCCCTCGAGGCGACGTTCCGGGGCGCGTTCCCGCAGGCGCAGGTCGTCGTCGATCCGCTGCTCCAGATGAACCGCAACGTCGCGGCGCTGCGCGCGCGCAGCGGCCAGCAGGGCGCCGAGGACGCGGTGCCGCTGCTCGCGCGCTTCGGCCAGGCGCTGGGCGCCGGGGGCGTCGACGCGCTCGCCGCGGTCGAGTACCGCGACGGGCGGCTCAAGGTCCGCTTCCAGCCGCAGCGTGTCGACGGACGCGCGGCGCGCGAGCAGCTGCGCGACGCCTGCGCGCGGTCCGGGCTCCGGCTGCAGTTCGACGGCGAGCGCGAGCCGACGGCGACGGTGGGGCTGCAGTCGTGAGCGCCCCGGCCCAGCTCCTCGAGAACGGCGTGCGCTGGTGGGCGGGGCTGCAGTCGCGCGAACGCCGCGTGCTCGGCGGCGGCGCCGTGCTGCTCGGCCTCGCGCTGGTCTACCTCGTCGCGCTCGAGCCCGCGTGGGTCGGCCGGCAGCGGCTCGAGGCCGAGCTGCCGAAGCTGCGCGCGCAGGTCGCCCAGATGGAAGGCCTCGCGAGCGAGGCGCGCCGCCTGTCGGGTCAGGCCTCGCAGGCCACCGACTCGCCGCAGCAGCTGAAGGGCCAGATCGAGCAGTCGGCCGCCGCCGCGGGCCTGAAGGGCGCGCTCACGCAGGTGGCGGTGTCCGGCGAGCTGATCGACGTCCGCTTCAAGGGCGTGTCCTTCGCCGCGTGGCTGGCCTGGTTCGACACCGCGCTGCGCGAGACGCGGCTGCGCGCGGTGGACCTCGCGGTCGAACGCGAGACCGCGCCCGGGACCGTCAGCGTGCGCCTGACGCTCGAGGCGCCGAAGCGGGGGCCGTGATCCGGTCCGCGGGCAGGCGGGTGGGCGGCGCGCGGCGCGCGTCCGGCGGGGCGGCCGGGCTCGGCGCCCGGTGGCGCGTCGCGATGGCGCTGTCGGGTGCGCTCGCGGTGATCGCGGTGCTCGCGACGCAGGCGCCGGCGAGCCTCGTCGACGTCGCGCTCCAGCGCGTCACCCAGGGCCGGGTGCGGCTCGCCGAGGCGACCGGCACCGTCTGGGCGGGGCGCGGCCGCATCGTGCTCGCCGACATCGTCGAGGCCGGTGCCGAGCGGCGCGCGGGCGCGGTCGCGTCGGTGCCGGGCGTCGTGCTGCCGGGCCGCTTCGGCTGGTCGCTGTCGCCGTGGCCGCTGCTGGTCGGCGTGCTCGACGCCCGCATCGAGCACGACAGCATGCGACAGCCGGTCCTCCTGACCGGACGAGCGGGGGAACTGCGCGCCACGCCGGGCGCGCTCCAGCTCCCGCCGGTCGCGCTCGATCGATTGGGCTCGCCGTGGAATACAATCCGTCCCACCGGCGCGCTGATGCTCTCGTGGGAGAACGTGACGCTGCGCGACGGGCGCTTCGACGGCCGGGCCTCGATCGAGCTCCAGCAGGCGGCCTCGGCGCTGACGCCGGTGAGGCCGCTCGGCGCGTACCGGATCGACGTCGTCGGCTCGGGCGCGCAGGCGCAGGTGAAGATGAACACGCTGTCGGGGCCGCTGCGGCTGGAGGGCGGCGGCACGTGGGATGCGAGGTCGGGATTGCGCTTCACCGCCGAGGCGACCGCAGAGGAGCCGGAGCGGGCGAGGTTGCAGCCGCTGCTCGGGCTGCTGGGGCGCCGCGAGGGCGAGCGCACGATCATCAAGATAGGAGCCTGAGTTTGCCTTTCGTCCCGCAGCTGCGCCGCCTGGTCCGACGGTGGCTCCGCGTCGCCGTGCCGGCCGCGGCGCTCGCCGTGATCGCGCTCGCGCAGCCGACCGGTCCGAGCGTGGCGCAGACGGCGGGCGGCCCGGCGACGGCGCCCGCGCGCGCGGTGGCGCCGGGCGCGCCGATCACGCTGAACTTCAAGGACGCCGACATCGACTCGGTCGTCGGCGCCTTCGGCCACCTGCTGAACCGCACCTTCGTCATCGACCCGAGGGTGCGCGGCAAGATCACGCTCGAGACGCCGCGCGCGGTGCCGGCGTCGGTCGCCTACGAGCTGCTGCAGTCGGCGCTGCGCGTGCAGGGGTTCGCGGTCGTCGAGACCGGCTCGATCTCGCGGGTCGTCCCCGAGGCCGACGCGAAGCTGCAGGCCGGTCCGGTCACCGCGGGCCGGGCGAGCGCAGGGGGCGGCGACCAGGTCGTCACGCAGATCTTCCGGCTGACCTACGAGTCCGCCAGCAACCTGGTGCCGGTGCTGCGGCCGCTGATCTCGCCGAACAACACGATCGTCGCGTACCCGAACAACAACTCGCTGGTCATCACCGACTACGCGGCGAACCTGCAGCGGCTGCAGCGCATCATCGCGACGCTCGACAGCCCGGCCTCCGGCGAGGTCGAGGTGGTCGCGATGAAGCACGCGCTGGCGACCGACGTCGCGCTGCAGGTCTCGCGCCTGCTCGACGACCAGGCGCGCGCGGGCGGCACGCAGGGCACGACGGTCGATCCCGGCCAGCGGGTGACCGTGCTCGCCGACACCCGGATCAACTCGATCCTGGTCCGCTCGGCGAGCCCGGCGCGGATGAACCTCGCGAAGAGCCTGATCACCCGGCTCGACCAGCCGTCGAGCGAGCCCGGCAACATCCGCGTCGTCTACCTGCGCAACGCCGAGGCGACGCGCCTGGTGCAGGTGCTGCGCGGCGTGCTCGCCGGCGACTCGGCCGGCGCGGGCGCCTTCGGCACCGGCGGCCAGGGCGGCGCGTTCGGGACCAACCCGCAGGCCGGCGCGTTCGCGAACGCGCCGGGCCTGTCGGGCTCGACCGCCAACAGCCCGGTCTCGGCGCTCGGCGGACCCGCGGGGGCCAACTCGCCGGCGACCTCGGCGCTGAACGCGGGCCAGCAGGGCGCCGGCGTCACCACGATCGCCGCCGGCGGCGCGGTGATCGCGGCCGATCCGTCGACCAACTCGCTGATCATCACCGCGCCCGAGCCGATCTACCGGAACCTGCGCGCGGTCATCGACAAGCTCGACGCGCGCCGGGTGCAGGTCTACATCGAGTCGCTGATCGTCGAGGTGAGCGCCGACCGCTCGATGGAGCTCGGCGTGCAGTGGCAGTTCCTGAACCAGGGCAGCAACACCGTCGGCGGCACCAACCTGCCGGCGCGCGGCTCGGGCGCGAACATCCTCGACGTGGCCACGAACATCCTCGGCGTCGGCCGCGGCCTGAACGTCGGCGTGGTCAGCAGCAAGCCGATCCTGGGCAGCACCTCCGACGGCACCGCGATCAACCTCGGCTTCCTCGCGCGTGCGCTCGAGACGGAGGCGGGCGCGAACATCCTCGCGACGCCGAACCTCGTGACGCTCGACAACGAGGAGGCGCGGATCATCATCGGCCAGAACGTCCCGTTCATCACCGGCTCGTTCACCAACACCGGGGCTGCGGCGGGCGCGGTCAACCCGTTCCAGACGATCGAGCGGCGCGACGTCGGCACGACGCTGCGCGTGCGGCCCCAGGTCGCCGAGGGCGGCACGGTGCGCATGCAGATCTTCCAGGAGGTCTCGAGCGTGCAGGACGCGACGCTCGCGGCCGGGCTGATCACCAACAAGCGCGCGATCGAGTCGAACGTGCTGGTCGACGACGGGCAGGTCGTCGTGCTCGGCGGCCTGATCGAGGAGCGGGTCGAGGGCGGGGTCAGCATGGTGCCGGGCCTGGGCCGGGTGCCGATCCTCGGCAACCTGTTCCGGTACGACAACCGCAAGCGCGTCAAGACGAACCTGCTGGTGTTCCTGCGCCCGGTGGTGCTGCGCAACGCCGAGGCGTCGTTCGGCATCACCGCGGACCGCTACGACTACATCCGCCAGCTGCAGGGCACGTCGGCGGTGACGCCGAGCGAGCTGATGCCCGAGCGGCAGTTCCAGCCGCCGGCGATGTCGCCGATGCCGCCGCGACCGGGCCAGCCGGGCGTCGCGCCGCCGAGCGTGTCGCCGGCGATCAACGACGCGATGCCCGACCGCTGGCGGCCGGTGGCGCCGCGTCCGCCGGGCGGGGCGCCCGCCGGGGACGGCGCGCAGGGCGCCGGGCAGGCGGCGCCGGTGCCGCCCGCCGAGCAGCGCCCCGGCGCGCCCACGCAGAACGGCGCGCCGGCGTCGCCCCAGTCGGGCGCGCCGTCGGGGGGCGTCGTCCAGCAGACCGCGCCGAACGAGATCGTGATCCGGCGCGGCGTCGCGGGGCCGGTCGGCGGCGGCTCGGGCACGGGCGCGGTCAACTGACGCGGAGGGGGCGATGAGCCAGGTCTCGCCCGCGCGCTACGTCCCGTACGGCTACGCGCGCCAGAACCAGCTGCTGGTGTCGGGCGTGTCCGGGGACGCGATCGAGGTCTGGGTCGGCGACGCGACCCCGCCGCACGCGCTCGCCGAGCTGAGCCGCAACCTGCCGCTGCGCGTCGTGCCGGTGCGCAAGCCGGGCGCGGAGCTCGCCGCGGCGATCGCTCGGGCCTACGCGCAGCAGGAGGGCTCGGCGGCCTCGGTGGTCGACGAGGTCGAGAGCGACCTCGACCTGTCGCGACTGCTGCAGGACATCCCGAAGATCGAGGACCTGCTCGAGACCGAGGACGACGCGCCGATCATCCGGATGATCAACGCGCTGCTCACGCAGGCGGCCCGCGACGGCGCGTCGGACATCCACATCGAGCCGTTCGAGACCTACTCCCAGGTGCGCTTCCGGGTCGACGGCGCGCTGCGCGACGTCGTGCGCCCGCGGCGCGAGCTGCACGCCGCGCTGGTCTCGCGGATCAAGATCATGGCGCAGCTCGACATCGCCGAGAAGCGCCTGCCGCAGGACGGCCGCATCACGCTGCGGATCGGCGGCCGGCCGGTCGACGTGCGCGTCTCGACGCTGCCGACCGGCCACGGCGAGCGCGCGGTGCTGCGGCTGCTCGAGAAGGAGGCCGGGCGCCTCGACCTCGGCAAGCTCGGGATGGCGCCGCAGACGCTCGGGATGTTCGACAAGCTGGTCCACCAGCCGCACGGCATCGTGCTGGTGACCGGCCCGACCGGCTCGGGCAAGAGCACGACGCTGTACTCGGCGCTCAACCGGATCGACTCGGCGACGATCAACGTGATGACGGTCGAGGACCCGATCGAGTACGACCTCGAGGGCATCGGCCAGACGCAGGTCAACGCGCGCATCGACATGACCTTCGCGAAGGCGCTGCGATCGATCCTGCGCCAGGACCCCGACGTCATCATGATCGGCGAGATCCGCGACCTCGAGACCGCGCAGATCGCGGTCCAGGCCTCGCTGACCGGCCACCTGGTGCTCGCGACGCTGCACACCAACGACGCGGTCTCGGCGGTGACGCGACTGATCGACATGGGGGTCGAGCCGTTCCTGCTGTCGTCGTCGCTGCTCGGCATCGGCGCGCAGCGCCTGGTGAGGAAGCTGTGCCCGCAGTGCCGCCAGCCCGACCCGATCTCGAAGGGCTGGCGCGCGGTCGGCTGCCTGGCCTGCAACAAGACCGGCTACGCGGGCCGCACCGGCATCTACGAGCTGATGGTCGTCGACGACGAGCTGCGCGCGCTGATCCACCGCAACGCGGGCGAGGGCGAGATCCGCGCCGCCGCGGTGCGCAACGGCATGCAGACGATGCGCGACGACGGCCAGCGCTGGGTGCAGGCGGGCATCACCTCGCTCGACGAGGTGGTGCGCGTCACCCGAGACTGATGCCGGCCTACCGCTTCGAGGCCGCGACCGGCGCGGGCCGCATCGAGCGGGGCATCGTCGACGCCGACAGCCCCAAGCAGGCGCGCGGCGTGCTGCGCGAGCGCGGGCTGACCCCGATCGCGCTGGCACCGGTCGAGGACCGCACGCAAGGTGCCGGCGCGATCGTGCTCGGCGGGCGGTTGCGCGACGCCGAGCTCGCGATGGCGACGCGCCAGCTCGCGAGCCTGCTGTCGGCGAAGCTGCCGCTCGAGCGCGCGCTCGCGGCGGTGGTCGAGCAGGCCGAGCGGCCGGTGGTGCGCGACCGGTTCGCCGCCGTGCGCAGCGACGTCGTCGGGGGCCAGACGCTCGCGGCCGCGATGGCCAAGTTCCCGCGCGACTTCCCCGACGTGTACCGCGCGCTGGTCGCGGCCGGCGAACAGTCCGGCGACCTCGCGCTGGTGATGTCGAAGCTCGCCGACTACGTCGAGTCGCGCACCGCGCTCACGCAGCGCGTGAAGCTCGCGTTCACCTATCCGGCGATCGTCACCGTGGTCGCGGCGGGCGTCATCGTCGCGCTGCTCACGTACGTGGTGCCGCAGGTGGTCGGCGTGTTCGCTCAGACCAAGCAGAAGCTGCCGCTGCTGACGGTGGTCCTGATCGAGGCGTCGGCGTTCCTGCGCAGCTGGGGCTGGCTGCTCGCGCTCGCGATCGTCGCCGCGATCGCCGGCATGCGCTACCTGCTGCGCAGCCCGACGCTGCGGATGACCTGGCACGCGCGCCTGCTCGAGGCGCCGCTGTTCGGCCGGCTGATCCGGGGCGTCAACACCGCCCGCTTCGCGTCGACGCTGGCGATCCTGACCGGCAGCGGCGTGCCGCTGATCCGCGCGCTCGAGGCCGGCGCGCAGACGCTGACCAACGACGCGCTGCGCGCGAACGTCGCCGACGCGGTGTCGCGGGTGCGCGAAGGCTCGCCGCTGTCGCGCGCGCTCGCGGCCGGCCAGCAGTTCCCGCCGATGATGATCCACATGATCGCGAGCGGCGAGGCGACCGGCGAGCTGCCGGAGATGCTCGACCGCACGGCGAAGACGCTGTCGTCCGAGGTCGAGCGGCGCACGCTCGCGCTCACCAGCCTGCTCGAGCCGATCCTGATCCTGGTGATGGGCGCGATCGTGCTGATGATCGTGCTGGCGGTGCTGCTGCCGATCATCGAGATCAACCAGCTGGTGAAGTGAGGCCCGGTCGCGGGCGACGCGCGCCCGCGGCATGCTCCCGGGGACGCGGTCCGTCCGCGTCGCCGCGGGCCGTCCGGCCGGTGCGCCTCAGATCCGGCGCTTGCGCCAGGAGTCCTTCACCCGGATCTTGCCGCCGCGGAAGGTGAACAGGTCACAGCCGTCGACCTCGACCCGCTTGCCGTCGGCCGCCCCGGTGCCGACGAAGGTCCACTCCGACAGGCCGCGCCCGCCCGAGACCGAGTGCCGGGCCCGGGTCCACTGCGCGTCCGGGAAGTCGGCCCAGGCCTTCGCGAAACCCGCGCGCACCGCCTCGTGGCCGACATGGCGCGTGCCGCAGGCGTCGGGGCCCGTCCAGGCATGGAACAGGCAATCGGGGGTCATGAACGACATCAGCGCGTCGATGTCGTGGCGGTTCCAGGCCTGCGCGAACGCGTCGAGCGTGTCGGTGTCGACCGTGGGCGGCGCGAGCGACTCGGCGAGGAATCGCTCCAGCGCGGCCTCGACCGTCGTGCAGTCCTCGCCGCCCGGCAGCGTCGAGAGCCCGAGTTCGGCGCGTGCGTCGCGGTCGTAGAAGTGCGGCCTGCCCGGCACGCCGTACTGCCGCACGCCGAGCCCGACCCGCGCCGCCCCCTCGACGAGCGCGCGGCCGCGCAGGTGGATCGTCGGCAGATCGTGCTCGCCCCAGAACATCAGCAGCGGCGGCATGCCGCGCGCCCCGTGGAGGTAGTGGTCGACGTCCTCGGGGCTCATCCCGCCCGACAGGCAGACGACGGCCGCCGCGGGCTCGCCGAGCGCGTACGCCGCGTAGGCCGAGGCGACGGCGCCCGCGGAGAAGCCGCCGATCGCGATCCGGTCGGCGTCGATGCCCCAGCGCGCCGAGTTCGTGCGCACGAAGCGGAACGCGGCGGCGACGTCGGTCCAGGCCGCCTCCATGCCGTTCAGCAGCTCCTCCGCGGTCGCCGGCGGCAGTCCCAGCAGCGCGCGCACCCAGTCGGTCCGCGCGCGGTGCAGCTCGTTGCGGTCGCCCTTGATCGGCCGGGCCTGCGGCGGGGGCCGCTCCTGGGTCAGCCGGTAGCCGATCGAGAAGCACGCGTAGCCTCGGGCCGCGAACCGCTCGCAGTACTCGTGCACCGGCGTGTTGCGCGAGCCGTCCTGGTCGAACTCGTCGCGGTCCTTGGCGCCGCGGTGGTACGCGCCGCCGTGCGACAGCACGAGTGCCGGCCGACCTCCGGGGGGCGGGGCGCCGTCGGGCAGGAACACGTCCATCCGCAGCGCACGCGCGCCGGCCTGCGCGGTGCCGAAACCGATCGCGCCCTCGCCGTAGACGAGGTCGCGCTGCACCTGGATCGATCCGATGGGCTCGGAGGGCATGGGGGTCATCGACGGCCTCCGGGGGCTCGCGCCGGTCCGGTTCAGTTGATCGTGGCGCCCGAGCTGCGCACCAGCTCGGCCCAGGCCTGCACGTCCGCGCGGAACATCTCGCTCCACTGCGCCGGCGTGGTCGGCGGCTGTACCGGGAACAGCGCCACCTCGAACATCCTCGAGCGGACGTCGGGTGTCGCGAGGATCCGATTGACCACCTCGTTCAAGCGCCCGACGATTTCCGGCGGCGTGCCCGCGGGCGCGAACATCGCGTGCCAGCCGACGAGGTCGAAGGGGATGCCGGACTCGGTCAGCGTCGGCACGTCGGGCAGCGTCGGCAGGCGGTTCGGGCCGTTGAGCGCCAGCGCGCGCAGCTTGCCCGCCTTCACCTGGGGCGTCTGGGAGAGCGCGTCGAGGATCGCGATCGTCAGCGAGCCCCCCTGCAGGTCGGTGGCGGCACCGCCCCCGGTGTAGGGCACGTGGGTCATCGAGATGCCGGCGAGCCGGTTGATGCGCTCGCCGATGAGGTGCGAGGGCGAGCCGTTGCCGAAGGAGCCGAAGGTCACGCCCTTCGGGTCCCGCCGGGCCATCGCGACGAGGTCGGCCATCGTGCGCAGCGGCGAATCGGCGCGCACCAGCACCAGCAGCGGCGCCGTGGCCATCTTCGTCACCGGCACGAAGTCCTTGAGCGGATCGTAGGTCAGCGTGCGGTACAGCGCCGGCGCGATCGAGAAGCCGGCCGCGGTGGTCATGATCGTGTACCCGTCGGGCGGCTGTCGCGCCGCGAGCTCGGCGCCGACGTTGCCGCCGGCGCCGGGGCGATTCTCGACCAGCACCGGCTGGCCGAGCTCGGCGCGCATCTTCTCGGCGAGCAGGCGGGCGACGATGTCGCCGCCGCCGCCGGCGGCCCACGGGTGGATCAGCCGGATCGGCCGGATGGGCCACGCGCCGGCGGTCGTCGCCGACTGCGCCCGGGCGGTGGCGCCGCCCGCCAGCGCCAGCGCCGAGGCCGACGCGATCGTGCCGAGCAGCCTCCTGCGGGGCCGCCGCGACGCCTCGTCGATCGGGTCCGGCAGGGGCGTCGAGCGACGCGACGTCGAGGGCATGGCGCGACTCCGTGAAGGGGATGTGGCCGTCTCCGGGGGGCCGGGAACGCGCCCGGCTCCCCGCCATGATCGCGGAAGTCGGCATCATCCGAGTGCGGGATCGCATACTGGGGTCATCAGCGAACGCTTATGATGCCCGCCATGTCGATGCCCCCCGACCGACTCGCCGCGCAGTGGACGCGGCGTATCCGCCTGCGGCATCTCGAGGTGCTGCGGGCGATCGCGCGCCACGGCAGCCTGACGGCCGC
>Ga0116191_1003801_pt1 | contig 10914 bp, 12 predicted proteins | sample AD_UKC111_MetaG_FD_89897 | JGI IMG/M metagenome (GOLD analysis project Ga0116191, IMG submission 89897) | Active sludge microbial communities of municipal wastewater-treating anaerobic digesters from Hong Kong - AD_UKC111_MetaG | ecosystem: Engineered > Bioreactor > Anaerobic > Digestate...
CTAATATTCAAAGAATAGGCTGAATTAATTTCATCTATTCTGTTGTTTAATAATTCATTTGGATAATCCTGTTCCATTTGAAAAGCAATCTCTTGTAATAATATTTGATTATCTGCGTTTCCATTATTTAGAAATTGTTCAGCAACTTGCTTTTTATCTTCATATTCTTGTTTCAAATTAAATAACTGTTCAGAGTTAAGTCCCTGACCTACTTTATTAACTGCTCTTGCAAGTGAAGATACATATAAATTATTATAAATTTCGTATGTTTCTTTGATAAGTTTATTTTTTTCTTGTAATATATAATCTGCTATTTCATCGGCAGTTACTCCTTCGTAAAATTCTTGTGTATCAAAATTATACATCGGTTTAATAAAACTAAATATTTCTTCACTTATAATTAATATTTCATTTTCATTAGGAATTACTTCTAAATAATCAGCTATTGTAGTTACTTCTCCCGTATTAGTTATTAAATATTTCATAATTAATTTATTTGAATTGATTCAAAATAAAAAGTATCTGAAATTGATGATGGTATTATAGTTATAAAAAAATAATTATCTACAGTTCTATCTATAGAATATTGCTGATTGTAATCATTAGTTATTATAACAGTATCACTCACATTATTAGCAGTTATAGTGGCAAGGTTTGTATCCCTAATTTCAATTTTTTTATTTAATGGTATTGACTGTGCATTTGTAGCAGCGGAAACAGAACCAAGTATTTGTGAAGTAGAAATATTTAAAGATATTCCTTTTCTAATTCTAACTATAGCAGTTCCTGAACTTCCACTTTTTGTTATTCTACAGAATAAATTAAGCATATCTAATTGTTTAATAGTATTAGCTGGTACTAAAATATAACCAGCAATAAATTCTGTAGTTGTACCTGTAACACCGCTTCCACGAGTAACATTTACAAATTTAGTCGTCTGGCTATCTAACTTAGATTTTAATAAATCTGTAAAATCATTTTTTGATAATCCATATCCTGTAACTTTATCTACTTTATTTGCTAAACCTGAATTTACATACGATGAAGTTGCATAATTTGTAAGTGTTGTGGCTAAATCTGTTACCTTTACAAATAAATTATTAGCCCAATCATAAACTGCCTTTACTGTGGGGTACTTAATGTCACTTGTTTTGTCAGCTTCAATGTCTGTAGATTTGTTTACTACATTTTCAGGAGTATATCCAAGTGAAGAAAGTGCATCAATAGATACAGCTACACCATCACTATCAATTATCCATATATTACCTAAATCATTATATTGTATAGTGTTAGGTTTTGATGTATCAGGTGAAGTATTTGAACCAATATTTAATATTTCGCCTCCCGCTTGAGGCAAATTAAAATTTCCTGTCTCGTTTTCATAGAAAGTTTCCCATTCTAATTGAGAATAAGAAGAATCATTCTCTTTAAATATTTCACCTATTTTTAAAATGGTATTTTTTGGAAGGTCTTTTATGTTTAGAATTTTGTATTCAGCTTTGTTAACATTACTTTTATCAACAAAAACTGTCTTGGCATGACCATTATATAATTCTTCTGTAGTTGTATCTATAACTTTTATATAGTTACCTGATTTATATATTTTATACCCCATTGCATTTTATATTTATGCAAAAATATTGTAAAATATGGGGATATAAAAATTAGTTAATTTACATCAAATAATTATAAAAAATTATAAAGAATTTGTGCATCTATTTAACAATATTGATATGTAGTCTATTTCCGATATTTTTTGGTTATGTTGTAAACTTCTAAAACCATCATTATAAAGTATTTTTATTTTATTGAATATTTTACCCCACTCATCTACTGTTTTTAATTCTTCTTTATCTTCGTTTATGTCTGTCCATCTTACAAGTTCATACTCTTTCAATATTCCATTTTGTAGATACCACTTTCCATCTATAAAATTACCAAACATATTTCCACTCCACCAAGGAGTTCTATGATTTCTCACATAGATTATAACCTCTCTGTCATCATTAGGAGGTGTTTCTGTACTTATCCATTTTGGTTTGAATAGTTCTTCTGCTAAGTTAAACCCTGCTTTAAAATCTTGTTTTGATTGTTGTATATCAGGAGCAAAAATTGGTCTATCATGTTCTTGTATATCTCCGTAAAGGTAGTTTATGTATTCTTCTATGTAGTGTTCTTTATCTTTCATTTCATTAGCTCTTTAATAGTTTCTATTTTTATTTCTAGTTCTCTTATTTTTTCTTTATCTATTCTTTTACTTATTTTTTCAGTTTTTTCTTCGGCGAGTTTTGATTTTAAAGCATTTAGTTTGTCTTTTAATTCCTTTTTGATTTCTTTTTGTGCAAACTTGTAACCATCTGATTCAATTAATTCTAATTCATATAAAGATTTTCCTAATTTTAATCTACTTTTCAACAATGATAAAAAAGAATCCCATGAATCATTAGATTGTTCTATTTCAATGAAATCTACTATACAAGTTTGTCCATAAAGATATTTAGAAAAGCACCATTGATGCTCATTTTTCTTAAACCCCATCTGTAAAAGTTGTTGCTCTCTATTGTTCATTACTTAATCTTTTTAAACATTTATCAATTTCGTATCTCACAAGCTGACAGAAGAAACTTTCGCTTATATCTTCTGCTCTACAAAGTTCCATAAATCTATGTATGTTCCAAGCTGATTCTCCATATCTATTGATTAAATATTCACTTTGTTCTCTGTCTTTTTTAATCCACTTATCTAAGTCTCCGTCCATTATTTCTCCATTTGGAAAAACATTATACTCTTCATTTAATTGTTTCCAATATTCTTTTTCTTCTGTTACTACTTCTTTTGTGGCACAATCTTCACATTGAACAGCTCTCTTATCACCTATGAAAAACTCTTTACAACTTACACATTTGCATTGGTAATTTCCTGGAGCAAACCCTCCTATTGGATATTTCTTTTCTTCCATTCTTTCCCTAATATTATTTTAAATGTTTGTGGATTTACTCCTACTGATTCTTTATTTTCTATCCACTCCTTTAAGTCTTCCATTTTGCGTTCCTGTTCTATTGGATAGTAATAATTCTTGCAGTGGTTACATTGATTTCCGCAAGATTCTTTATTTGTTTCTGCGTTGTATTGGCAGTAGAAATTTTTATTTTTCATCTTCTAAATATCCTATTAATATAAATTTACCATAACAGTATTTGTAGTATGGTGTTTTATTGTTTTGTATCATTTAAATAGTGAACTACCCACCCACGCTAAAGCGATGGGATGGGCTTCGGGCTTCAACGGACGTGCTACCTGAGTAGTCTGATTTATCCTCCACCTTTGTAATCGACAGTCCCTACCGATGTATTTTTAAACCTTCTTTTAGGATATTTCTACTTGCATTTACATCCCTATCGTGTACAACACCACAAGATTTGCAAGTCCATTCTCTATCTGAAAGTTTTAATTCTTGATTTATCCAACCACAGTCTCCACACGACTTCGAGCTGGGATAGAAACGATTTACTTTTACAAGTTCCTTTCCGTACCAATCGCACTTGTATTGAAGAAGTGTAACAAAGTTGCCCCAACTTGCATCTGCAATATGTTTAGATAGTTTGTGGTTTTTAATCATACCTTTAACATTTAAGTCTTCAATACTTATCAAATCATAAGATTTAACAAGTTCTTTGCTGACTTTATGTAAGGTATCTAATCTACAACTTGCAATTTTCTCGTGAATCTTGGCAACTTTGATTTTTTGTTTTTCAAAACCATTACTTCCTTTTTGCTTACGAGAAAGGTGCTGTTGTGCTTTCTTTAATTGTTTAGCATACTTTTTTGTGTATCTATTGTTCTTAAATTTCTTATTATCAGAAGTAATCACAAAATCTTTCAAACCAAGGTCGATACCCACTTGTCTATTTGTTTTTGACAATTCATCAGCCTCTTGTTCTGTGAAAATTGAAACATAATATTTACCAGTAGGTGTTTTGGTAATACTCATCTTACCAATTTTACCTTTAACTTCTCTATGTAATTTTACTTTGATACCTTCTTTAAATTTAGGTATTGATATTTTATTGTCAGCTAAAGTTCCAAATTGAGGAATAGTAAAAGTGTTCTTATGTTTTCTTGATTTAAACTTAGGGAATTGTGCATTACCTCTAAAGAAGTTTAAAAAAGCTGTGTCAAGTGAACGTAAAGCAAATTGTAAAGTTTGACTATTAACTTCTTTCAACCACTTTGTTTCTTCTTCTTTTTTAAGTTTTGTCAGTGTGACAGCCTGTTTGTAATAATTGTCAGACTTTTTATCTGCTTGATATTGTTCTTTACGTTCATTTAGAAAATGATTATACACCCAACGAGAATGTCCAAAGTGCTGGTTTAAAAGCACTTCTTGTTCTTTTGTAGGAAAAAGACGAAATCTATATGTCTTGTTAATCATTTTCATACTTATTATACATCAAAATTTATGCCAAAATATTGTTTTATGTAAATTTGTCATATCATACCGTTCAACATATTGTAAAAGTTTCCGTCTTCTGGTAAAAAACTTTTACAATATGTCTCACTACATTAGTACAAATCGTTCAAAACATTACTTAAAATGTCATTTAATTTTAGTCACTAAGCATCGTAGAAATATCTTAGTTGGTCAGTTAAATGATGATTTAAAATCCATATTCAGTTCAATAGCTGATAATTCAGATTTTGAAATTGAAGTAATGGAAACAGATGTCAATCACGTTCATTTTCTTATTCGTTATATCCCTCGTCTATCCATTAGTCAATTAGTACGTAGGTTAAAACAAGAATCTACACGTCAGTTATGGCTATTACATTCTACTACTTTACGTCAATACTATTGGTATCAGCGTCTCCTATGGAGCGATGGCTATTTCGTTTGTTCAATAGGTGAAGCCTCACCAGAAACAATCCGTCAATACATCCTTTCACAAGGATAGCGTTTGTCGCTTACATCCCACCGAGCCTACGGCATCAGTGGGTTTTACGCTCCGTTTTATAAATTTTTAGGTGTCCGTTTTCATAGTATTCTCCTTTTTGTGTAGCTTGTTCTAATTCTTTTTTAAAATCTTTTTCTGAATACCACCAACCTATAATTTCTCCGAGTTCTTTTTCTAATTTTTTATAAGCTTTCTTTGCTTCTTTTTTAGTGTGAAATATAAATGTTTCCTCTAAATAAAATGAAGTTATTGCGATAGGATGAAAACCATGTTCTTTAAGTGTTATTAATGATGGAGAAGTGTTTGTACAGTATTCTAAACCATTTTCTTCCATCCATCTATGATGAGCTTCTGCTTCTAACCACTCTCTTTCAAACTCTTTGTTTTGTTCTTTTGTGATATTATCTAATATATTTTGTACTACTTTACTTCTCATCTCCTTGTTGTTTTAACCTATTATTATAAGCTACTGCATATCTATTAAAAAATTCTTGTTTTTCAGTTTTTGTTGTGGAATTTTAGGTTTGTTTTTCATTAAAGTCTATTATTTGAAATGAATAACTTTCTGTTGGTGTTGTTGGTTCAGGTCTTTTTGGTTCACCAATTCTAACTAACTCTCCATCTCTGTTTAACCATCTTGTAGTAGAGCTATCTTCTATTGATATTTTACCATATTCTGTATCAATAGGTTCGTGGAATGTTTTCACTTGATTTGGGTCAGCATATAAAACTTCTCCTGTCTCAAATAAGTTGTCTTCCATTTTGTTCCACAATTCATCTTCTTCTAAATTTTTATGTTGTGGGTATTTTTGTTTAAATTCTGTTATTGTCATAAGTAATTATTTTTATTGGTATTCCTTTCTTTTTCGCCATTTTTATTGTTGACGCAGTTCCTTTAGACCCTACTGTTATAGCTATGAGGTAATCTGCTTCTGCTATAATCTGTTCATTTCTTTTTATTGGTGCAATTTTAGGTAAATATTTAGAATAGTCAGGTTCAAAAATAATTGTTTTTAAACCTCTATTTATCGCCCAATCATTAGCTATACAGTCTACACCTTTTGCATTTCCATGTACTATAATAACTTCATTCTCTTTTAAAAGTCTACTTAAATAAAAATCAAGTTGTTCAAAAACAAATTTTTTATCTGTAATTGACCTGCTTCCTGAAATCGCTACCTTTACTACAAACATAAATAAAGTTTTATATTATTTTGTTCCATTATTTAGCTATATTTTATATATTCTTTAATCTTTTTATCTTTCAATATTTTTAATATAACTTCATCAAATAGTTTACATCCTTCTTTAATATCAACTAACTTACCATCAAAGTTTTTACATTTTTCAAAATTTGTAGGTAGTGTATAGTAACTACAACCATATTTTATATAATCATCAAAAGTAAAATAATTATATGTTTTTACATAGTTTGCTTCTCTTCTATTGAAAAATTTGGAATATAAATTTTTAATAAGTCTTCTAATTCTTTTGATTGTTCTTTGCATATACTTTTGTTTTTATTTTGATTTAATAGTATCATCCACTCACTAACAACTTTATTAAATTTAAAATCTTCTGTGTATTGGAATATTTTCTGTTTAAATTCTTCTATATTTATTTTTTCTTCGCCTGATTTTGAAAGCCATATTTTTATTTTATTTACAAAACGAGGAACACCTTTAAAATTATCATCATTAAAACTACCACCATCAAAATAATGCCCAATAAACATTAAATAAAATCTTAAATGTCCTGGGTCATAGTTATCAGGAGATACTATATTACCTTTAGATTTACTCATTTTCTCTCCATCTTTTAAAATCATACCTTGATGAATAACTTTTTTAAATGGTTCTTCAAAGTCAATTAATCCTGCATCATACATCACCATACAAATAAATCGTGCATATATTAAGTGCATACAAGCGTGTTCTGAACCACCAACATATAAGTCAACTTGTTTTGGCTTTGAACCTTTCCATAACTGATAAATTATATAATAAAAACTACTGTCTACAAAAGTATCTAATGTGTCTTCTTCACCCTTTATTGGAATTTGGCAACCCCATTTTCTCTGTCTTGATACACACCAATCATGCAAATTTTCTAACCAAGCTCTTTGCATTTTCTTGGTTTTTTCAGGATAATCTATAAAATCAAGATTCTTAATAAGTCTATCCTTATAATCTGTTATTTTAAAATACCATTGTTCTAATTCTTTCTTTTCAATAGGTGTGCCATGTCTTTCACAATTTCCATCTTTAACTTGTTCTCTTGCTAAAACTGTTTCACATTTAGGGCAGTAGTCTTGTATTCCTTTTGATTTATATGCTAATCCTCTATTTAAAAGTAATTTAAATATTTTTTGTGTTTCTTTAATATAACTATCGTTAGAAGTACACAATATTTCTTCATATTGTGTATTCATATTTTCCATTTGTTTACGGAAATTTTCTATGTTTTGATAAGTAATTTCTTTTGGGTCTCCACCAACTAAACGAGCATAATTTTCAGCAGGTAAACCAAAACTATCATAACCAAATGGTTGAAAAACATTATATCCTAAATATCTTTTGTATCTACAATAACTGTCTATAATAGCATAATTATAGAAATGCCCAACATGAAGACCATTTCCACTTGGATAAGGAAACATCACTGTTATATTTAAATCTTTATTTTTCATTTTCTTTTTTTATGTAACCATTTATTCTCCAACCCCATTTCTTTGTCCATGTAAAATAAGGTTCTTTATTCTCTGTATTTAAGGTTGTATTTTTTATAATGTTTATTTCACAATTTTCTTTTTTCTGTTTCATATTGCTTTTTAATTTTTGGTGCGGTTTCAAACACATCTTTAAAGATTTCTTTTTCAGTTTTTTTATTGCGCAAATATAAGACAAAAAATAATCCCTTGCAAATTTTTACAAGGGATTTTTTAATTTCTGTTTACTTTTCTTCTTCGTTGACAAACCAATAGGCAGGTACAACCTGCATTTGGGACGATTTTACTTCTGTAAAATACCTTGTTGTGTTGAATTTCTCATAAGGATTTGCACCATCTTTTATGTGTTTAAGCATAGGAAGATTTTTTACCAAATATCTTTGTCTTTTTGAATATCCTGCCCAATTTCCTGAGTTCACTTCACTTCCATCAAACAAATCTCCTAATGTAGATAAGTCTTTCATAGCACTCCAAGCCATCATTGGTTGGTCAAGTACGGAAGTATAAGAATATAAAAATCCTGTTGACGCTGAATTTGTCTCTACTAAAGTTCTATATACTAATAAATTTGTCATTTGTAAAGCAAAATTATCTTTATTGTCATCATCATCTGCAAACCCTCTTAGAACAAATGATAAAAGAGCTAAACTGTTTAGAAATACTAATTCTATTCCAACCCTTCTTAAATTCTGTCTTCTTAAATTTGTTAAATCTTGATTGTTTTCTTTTGCTGCATTATCCCATTCAGTTTTAAATGCTTCTATTATCTTATGCCCATTTTGTCTCCATTCTCTTATGACACCTCCAAAATAATTAAACATAGAACGGTATGAACCCTCTTCCCACATATTTGTTTGGGCATTGTGATGTTTTGCTTTAAATCTATTTTCTGCCACTACAACCATCCAAGGTCTATGTGTCATTAATAATCCCCATAATCCATGTCTCTGTGCTAATATTTTATCTTCTTTTGATAATTGATTATCAATTCTAATATTTAGATTTTTTATTTGCAACCTAATAGAATTTTCTATATCATCTATATTATAGTCAACTAATTCATCTGTTAATTTTTGCTCATTCCAAATTATAATACCATCTTCTACTGTGAAATATTTATCTATTGTTTTGTCTTCAGTTTTTTTCCAAAGTTCTGTTATTTCATTTTCAGTTTTACCTCTATTCGCTTCTAAAGATTTAAATTTTTGAAAATTAAGTACTTTTCCATCAACTATCCTTGTATTCTTTAAAGTATAAAATAAGTTATCATTAAATAACCCATACATTGAAGCTGAATACAACATCATTGCACTTCTTGGAGCAACCCTTGTAATAAAATTATAATTGGAGTTATGTAAACCCTCTTCCATATCAAAAGAGCCAAAATACCTTCCTAAAGCATTATTATAAGCCTTTGGATTTATTTTTCCTGCTTCAGGAACACCTTTCCAATAATGTTTATTTGCCTCTTTTTTTGCTAAATCAAAAGTATTTTTTTCAAAATATTGTTTAGCAAATCTTTCTATAACCTGTGTAGATTTAGCTGTCCCATAAGCTGTTGCGGGTATTATGAAAGAGTACGCTAAGTTTTTAAATCTTGTGATTTTTGTAATTGTTTGTAGAATTTTTACTACATCAAAAGAACCAAAAGCTGTTTTTACAGGAAGTGTAAATTCTTGCTTTTTACCATATACAGAATAATCAACTGCTGATACAGCTTGTTTATAAGAGTTTGTTGTATTTGCAGGTTTTCCTTTAAACTGTTCTCTTGTAGTGATTGATTCTAAAATTGCATTAATTTCACCTAAATGTTTCACTCTACTTTTTCTTAATGATGCTTCATTTATTTGCATCGCCATAGATGTAAATAAGTTACTTGTTAAATCTCCTGGGTCTTCTAATAATCTTGTATACATTTTAGGTATTACTTTGACATCACTACCAATGTAATTATCCCCTGTTATCATATCATCTTCAGTAAAAGTAAATGTATCTTTCAATGTACCTTTAACATTATCTTTATTGAAGATTTTAGCGAACCTTTCCACTCCATTAGAACGTATTTGTGGTCTTGTATAGTAATTATATCCTTCAGAAACAGCATTATCTTCTAATGTTTTAAAATGTTCTTCTAATACCACATTATATAACTCAGCTTCTTTTTTATTTTTTGCAGTTTCTACTATTATGAACCCTTTATCATCAAGTTTAACACCTTCACCAAATTTGTCATAGAATCTCTGATTCTTATACAAAGATTTCTTTGGCTGTCTCCACCCCATCTTATAGTTTGGTTTATAATTTGGATTTATACTACTATCATCTTCTGTACCATAGAATGAGGCATTTGGTGTTATTTGCAAATATTCTGAATTTGTAAATTCATCTATAATATCTTCAATAGGTACAGAACTATCATCTATCTTACTAAGATATTCAGTGTATTCAGAAGTAACTGTTCTTTTGTAGTATGGTAATACTTTAGTTTTTGCATATTCTAATAATACATTCTCTGCTTCTTCTTCATTTGCTATTTCCTCCCCCTCTATCATAATTCTTTCTATAGCATTTGGGAGTTTAGTTCTATTACCTTTTACATAATCATCTAATAGAACTTCCATTTTTCTAACAATTTTAGCATTTTCATCTGTCATGTTCTCAAACAAAAAGCGAAGTTTATCCTCTAACCTTTCATATTTTTCAAATTCTTTATTAAATGCTTGATTAGTTTCAACAAATCGGTCTACCACTGATTCTTGTAAGTTTTCTTCATTTAAAAGTTTTCCTATCTCATTGAATTTATTAGTTCTTTGTTTTTCAAGATTTTTTATTCTTTCTTTTACTGTTGGTGGTATTTCATCAGCTCTTATTTCTGTAGAGTTATTTTTTAAAGTATATGCTTTTAATATAGCATTTAATTCATTATTTATTTCGGCTAATTCTTGTATTTTTTGTTCATCTATTCCTGCATCTATCATTCTTTTATATAAACTCTCCCTTTCAGTACCATCTTCTTTAAGGACTTTTATATCATTGTAAAAACTTTCTGTATAGCCAATGTTAGCATTTAGTTCTAAGAATAACTTTTGCTCTTCTCTACTCTTCCCTCTTAAAGCCTCTTTGAATTTTTCTATTACAGAATCTTGTTTTTCTCTTTTCTGTTCTTTTATTTCTTTAATTGTTTGTTTATCTAAGGCTACTATTTCAAATGCAATTCTTGCCTCATTTGACGGA
>Ga0116191_1003804_pt1 | contig 10911 bp, 11 predicted proteins | sample AD_UKC111_MetaG_FD_89897 | JGI IMG/M metagenome (GOLD analysis project Ga0116191, IMG submission 89897) | Active sludge microbial communities of municipal wastewater-treating anaerobic digesters from Hong Kong - AD_UKC111_MetaG | ecosystem: Engineered > Bioreactor > Anaerobic > Digestate...
GGCATGGAACCTCCGGGCTATGATCCCCGGGTGTTAAAGGGTGTCGGCCTGGGTTACGCCACTTCCGCCCGCGGCGCCTGCCACCTGCGGGCCACCTTTTACAAGCCGGAACTGGCAGGTATGATTTCCCCGTCAGTGGTAGAGGGCAAGGCGGCGCTGTACATAGAGTTCGAGGACAGGCTGACTATATTTAACACGTTGATTAACTGTGTTTTTTACAGGGACCTGCTGCAGTGGGATGAACTGCAGACCATAATCAAAGCTCTGACCGGCTGGTACTATTCAGTGGAAGAACTGCGCCGCATGGCCAACGAGATCATTACCATGACCCATGATTTTAACCTGCGGGAAGGGCTGGACAGGGCAAGCGACAACCTGCCCAAGCGTATGTACCGGGATAAACTGCCTGAGACCGGCGCCTCCCTTACACAGGAAGAAATGGACTACATGCTGCGTGATTATTATTCCATACGCGGCTGGATGTAGAGTTGATTGTTTATCAAACGGGTTTGTTTTTCATCAAATGATGAAAATCAGGACATAATCAAAGCCAGGGAAAGGAAGTGGGAGCGGCAGGCTTTTCTGGAGAGTATCCAGAATAATTTAAAAGTTCACTTATATTGGAAAATTAATAAGACAGGAGGTTAAATAAAGAGTATGGATCAAAAAAATTATGATGTCATCCTGGACAAGCTCCCTGAAGCTGAATCAAGGCCGGAGGTCCTATTCCGGCAGGCGGGCGACGGTTTTCTGCAGGTGGAATACGGCTCCATCCCGCGTTTTAACCTGGTGGACTCTTTCCGGGTATTGACGGTCAATGGAGCGGTGAAGGCCAAAAACATCAAAGGACTCTATGAGACAGTGCCTGGCATCAGAACAAACATGTTCCACTTTGACCCTGAAGTGCTTTCTGTGAAAAAATTGATTGAAGAGATTGAGGAAGAAGAAAACAAACTAGAGCACGTTGAAGACATAGAGTTTGAATCACGCCTCATCTCGCTGCCGATAGCCTTTGAAGACAGCGAAACCAAGAAAGCGGTTGAAAAATACGTCAAAGAGGTAAGGCCAGGCGCTCCCAATGTCATTAACGGTTACAACATTGAATATATGGCCATGTGCAACGGTTGTTCAGTACAGGGCATCAAAGACATGGTGTGCGCCACTGAATGGTACAACAGCGGCAACGGCTTCTGGCCGGGCGGCGGTTTCTTCTGGCCCCTCGACCCCAGGTACGCCATTGTGGTGCCTAAATACAACCCGCCCAGGACCTGGACTCCAGAAGGAACGGTAGGCATTGGCGGCCCGTGCCTGTATGTTTACCCCACCCCGACCGGCGGCGGCTATCAGCTTTTTGGCAGGACGATTCCCATCTTCCAGTTTGCCCAGAAACACCCTCTCTTCAAAGAAAGCCCGACTTTCTTCAAGGCCGGCGACAGGATCAAATTCCACGAGGTCACGGAAGAGGAAATTCTCTATATCTACAAGCATGTTCACGAAGAAACCGACTACGTTTACGATATAAAAACTGATAAATTCAAGGTAAAAGACTGGCTCGAATTCTATAATAAGCCGGAAGTCCAAAAAGAGGTCCAAGAGCTTCTGGCCAGGCAGGAAGCCGGTACGAAGGCTGCGCCGCGTGTTTAAGCCAATATTAAAATAGGGAGGAAAGACGCATGTTGAAAATAATCAACGGAGGAATTGAGACTGTCGTTGAGGACTGGCCGGGCAGAATAGGCTACCTGGATAATGGAATGTCCTCTTCCGGCGCCTTTGACAATGCTGCCCTTGGCCTGGCCAATGTGCTGGTGGGCAATCAGCCCGGTGAGGCTGGCATAGAGATCGCAGGCGGATACTTCCAGGCTGAATTTGAGACAGATGCTGTAATTAGTGTCACGGGCACAGATATGAAGCCGACCCTGAACAATCAGCCCATTCCTCTTTGGGAGTCAATCAAAGTTAATAAAGGTGACGTAATAAAATTCTCCCACTTTGCAGAATTTGGCTTCAGGGCGTATATCGGTGTGGCGGGCGGTATTGATGTACCGCTGGTGCTGGGAAGCAAGTCAACCTGCCTGTTTGGCAGTTACGGCGGCTATGAAGGCAGAAAACTGCAAAAGGATGATGTGCTGAAGTTCGGCAAGCCGTCAAAAGACCTGGACAGCCTTAAAGGAAGAAAACTTAAGCCGGAAGCCATCCCGGAGTATTCCAGGGAGTGGGTTTTAAGGGCAATACCCGGTCCCAACACCTCGCCCGATTACCTTACCAAAGAGGGAATGGATTACCTGTTTGCCAATTCACATAAGGTTCAGCTGAACTCCAACCGTTCCGCCGTGCGGCTCGCCGAGGCCAGTGAACTGTCCTTTGCCAGGCCGGACGGGGGAGTAGCCGGCAGCCACCCGTCAAACGTTCTTGACCACGCCTACGCTATCCGCGGCTCGCTAAACATCTGCGGCAACACACCGATCCTTCTTATCGCCGACGGGCCGACCCTGGGCGGTTATATGAACGCTCTGCACGTGATTAACGCTGACTTGTGGAAAATAGGCCAGGGGACACCCGGCAGGGACTTCATCAAGTTTGTCTACTGCACGCAGGAAGAAGCTGTGGAAGCCCGCAAGCAGCAAAGGGAATGGCTGAGTGAAAAATCTTTAGCCTAAAAACACCGGTATGGTGAGAAAGGGGTGATAAGTAAATGGACCTTAACGTTGATATGGGTGAAAGCTTTGGCAGGTACAAACTGGGCAATGATGAAGAGGTTATGAAATATATTACCTCGGCCAACGTCGCCTGCGGTTTTCATGCCAGCGACTCGCTGGTGATGTTTGAGACGGTCCGGCTGGCCAAAAAATACGGGGTTGCCGTCGGGGCGCACACTGGTTTGGAAGACAAGAGGGGTTTTGGCAGAAGACGCATGGATATCACCCCGGAAGAGCTGAAAAACGATACACTTTACCAGTTGGGAGCGCTGGACGCGTTTTTAAAGATCAACGGCATGAAAATGCAGCATGTAAAGCCGCACGGCATACTTTACCGGATGGTGTCGGATGAAGAAAAATACGCCGGGGCTTACCTTGACGCCATCAAGATGTTTGACCCCGCATTGTTTGTGATGATTCCCAGAGGTACGCTGATCTGGCAGATGGGTCTGAAAATGGGTTTAAAAATGTCTGCTGAGATATTAGTTGACCTCAGCTATGACGACAACGGCAACTGGGTACTGGAGCGCGCCAAGAAAGCCCGCTCGCCGGAGGAAGTCGCCCAGAGAGCCGTAATGGTTGCGGTAGATAAAAAAATCAACACCATCAGCGGCAAGTTGATTGACGCCGAAGCGGACACAGTTTGCTGTCACGGTGATTCGCCAAATGCCGCCGAAGTAGTCAGGAAAATCAAAGAAGAATACGAGCGGCTGGGGATTCCGCTAAAAAGCCTTGTCAATTCCTAGCAGTCTTTAGCAAAAAAGGAGGAAATTAAATGGAAATTACAGTAAAAGCGCACATGCCGGGTCTGGTCGCGCGCGTGGTTGTCAATGAAGGGGATAAAGTAACCGCCGGGCAAGAGGTTGCGGTTATTAACTGTATGAAAACCGAGATTCAGGTTTTTGCTGAAAGTGACGGAGTAGTAAAAAGCATTCTTGTTAAAGAATGGGATGAGATGGAAATAGGCAGCCCCATGATTATTTTGGAGGCATAAAGAATACGAGGGAAGATGAAATAGTGATTAAGAAACTGCTTATCGCCAACAGAGGCGAAATAGTTACCAGAGTTATGAGAGCCTGTAGGGACCTTGGTATCAAAACGGTTGTCGTTTATTCCGACGCCGATAAGAATATGTTTTATCTGAAGCAGGCCGATGAGGCATACAACATCGGCCCTGCCAACCCTGTTAAGAGCTACCTCAATATCGAGTCAATCATCAACGCGGTAAAAGAATCGGGGGCTGACGCCGTCCACCCGGGATATGGGTTTTTGTCGGAAAACGCTTCATTCGCTGAAGCGGTTTACGGCTGCGGGGCAACCTGGGTGGGCCCGCCTACCAGCGTGCTGAATTCCATCGATTCCAAGTGCTTCTGCCGTTCGATCGCCACGGAGGCTGGAGTGCCGGTCGTACCAGGCACCATCAACACAATTGAAGGCGTGGATGATATTTACAGGTTTACCGCCGAACACGGGTATCCCATCGTCCTAAAACTGGACAAAGGAGGTGGCGGGAAGGGGATCGAGCTGGTCAAGGAAGAAGGGCAGGTCAAGGAAGCTTTCGAAAGGATTTCCAGAATCGGCATGTTGGCTTTTGGCCACCCTGAATGCTACATTGAAAAAGAAATTATCAACCCCAGGCATATTGAAATCCAGTTTCTCACCGACGGTTTGGGCGGCTGCGTATGCCTGGGCGAGAGAGAGTGCTCGATCCAGAGACGTTATCAAAAAATCATAGAAGAATCACCCTCGCCGGTAGTAACCGGGGAGGAGCGGAAAAAACTATTTGAGTACACCCGCAAGTTAGCGCTGGCGATGGGTTATCAGGGAGCGGGCACGATGGAGTACCTCAGGTCGGAGGACGGCAATTTCTACTTTATGGAAGTAAACGCCAGGCTGCAGGTGGAACACCCGGTCACAGAGTTTTTGACAGGGATCGATATAGTGCAAAGACAGCTGACTATTGCTTCCGGCCAGGGACTGGAGATCGGGCAGGAAGATGTGGAAATGAAGGGCCATGCCATAGAAGCCAGGGTTTATGCCGAAGATCCCGTCACATTTTGCCCTTCACCGGGAACCATTAAGAAACTGGATTTCCCTGAACTGGATGCCGGTGCTCTGCGTATCGATCACGCCATAGAGGAAGGCGGCACGGTGCCGCCCTACTACGATCCCCTGCTGGCTAAAGTTATAGCCTGGGGCCCAACACGTCTTAAAGCTATCGACCAGCTGAGAAGGGGTTTGACAGATTTTAAAATCGAGGGCATAAAGACTACAATTCCTGTAAACCTGTTGATTCTGGGCAGTGAAAGATTCGCCAAAGGCGACCTTAATACCGGTTTCATAGAGGCCCTTTTTACTAAAGCAAGAGGGGACGTAAAGCCACTCTGGCCTAATATGTAGTATGATTATCCGGTTAAACAATCAACCAAAGGAGGTCAACTTATGTCTGATAATAATGTTAAAATAGCGGACGCCGGGGCGGCTGGCTGGATTGCCTATTCCATAGCCACCTGGATGGCCTGGGCGCTCTTATGCGGGTATGTCAATGATAAAGCTCTTATTTATATGGCTGCCATTTCTTTGGCCTGCACCATACCTTACCTGGGAGCGGCTATCACTCAGCTTAAGCTGGGCAACCTGGCCGGCGGTGTTACCTGGCTGTATTTCGGTTCGTTTTTCGCTTTTGCCTCAGCCTTAAACTATGCTATCGGCTATTTCGCGGCAATTAACAAATGGGCGCTGGATCCCCGTATCCTTGGTTTTGAGTGGCTGATCCTGGGTATAGTCCTGATCCTGACCACGCCTATCTTCATGAAGTATGCGCCGTGGACCGCCGCGGTTTCGGTAATAGGCGCCGACGTGGGCATCATCTGCCTGGCCCTGCTCTACTGGGGAATAAATCTGGCAGCCATCAGCGGCTGGGGATTCTTTGTGGCAGGTCTGTTCGGCATAGTCATGGCAGCCGGAGGTATCCTTGAGGGCGCCGGTATGAAGTTTCCTATGGGCAAACCGATGATTAAATAGATAAAATGCAAAAAAATATTAAAATGAGACCTTGCAAAAAAAGGTGTGAGGTCTCATTTTGTCTAATAGTAAGATATTGTATAACAGGTTCTTTATAGTTTAACCAACCTTTATTTAGAGGAGTTGGGCTGTTTGCTGCTGCATAAGGTTTTTCAATCACTGCCAGTCGGCATCATTGTCTACGATCACAACGACCGTATCATAGACATAAACAAATTGGCCAGACAAATCATCGACAGTGACAATTCAATAGCGGACAAAGTTGAAAAGTCCACTAATGCGGTGAAAATTACTGCCGGTGAAAAAACTTATGTTGTGGAGCGCCTGGATGCCGCAGCCAAACCCGCCAAATCGGTTGTATTTCTAATTGACATTACCGGCTGGAATTTTTACTGGGATGAGTTGAATGAGCAAAAAGAGTTGATTAAAGAACTCGAAGACACATTTAATTCTTCCTATGATGAAATATATGTGATTGACGGAAAAGGTGTCACCAAACGAATAAATACCGCTGGAGAAACCAACTACGGAGTTCCGGTTGAGACTCTGCTCGGGAAAAATATCAATGATTTGGAAAGAGAAGGGTACTACAACCCCTCTGTGTCAAGGCTGGTGTTCGAGGAAAAGAAACGGGTTACTATTAAACAGAAAACCATTTGCGGCAAGCACTTGATTGCCACCGGCAACCCTATTTTCAATGACGATGGCGAAATCATCAGGATAGTTGTCAACTCCAGGGATATTACCGAACTGCTGAATCTCCAGAAACAGCTGGAGGACACTGAACAACTGGTTGAAAGCTACCGGCGTCAGCTCTTAAAATTGAGCGAGGAAAAAAGCAGGAGCGCCGAATTAATAGCCCAGAGCCCTCAGATGAAACGCGTGCTGGAAATGGTGGATAAGGTGGCCCAGGTGGATTCCACTGTGCTGATCATGGGCGAGTCCGGCGTGGGTAAAGGTGTGGTTTCACTACGGCTGCACAAGTTGAGCAAACGGTCCGAAGGGCCGTATATAACCGTTAATTGCGGAGCAATACCTGATCATTTAATTGAATCGGAATTATTCGGTTACGAGGGCGGGGCTGTTGCCGGGGCAGCTAAAGAAGGAAAAAAGGGATTTCTGGAACTGGCCAGCGGCGGGACGGTTTTCCTCGATGAAATAACCGAACTTCCTTTAAGCCTGCAGGTGAAACTGTTAAAGGTAATTCAAGATAAAAAACTGATCCGCGTTGGCGGAAACAAGTGTGTTGATGTGGACATCCGCTTTGTCGCCGCCACGAACAGGGATATCCAGCGAATGGTTGCGGACGGCTTTTTCAGGGAAGACCTGTATTACAGGCTGAATGTGATTCCCATAATTATACCGCCCCTGCGTTACAGGCAGGAGGATATTCCTGTCCTGATAGAATATTTTTTGGATAAACTGAACGCGAAATATGATAAAAACAAGAGCTTTACCAGTGAGGCCGTAGATATTTTAAAGAGCTACAACTGGCCTGGCAATGTCAGGGAACTGGAAAACCTGGTGGAAAGGCTGCTGGTTACCAAAGAAGGCGCGCAGATAGCGGTCGGACACCTCCCTGAATACATCTTTGATGGCAAAAGCCGGTTTCCCAACCGGGTTTATGTGCTGGACATCTGTCCTCTGAAAGAAGCTGTGGAAGAGCTGGAGAAACAGTTGGTTACCATTGCTTACAACCGGCTGAAAAACACCTACAAGGTAGCTGAAGCGCTGGCTATCAACCAGTCGACAGTGGTGCGTAAAATTCAGAAGTATCGCCTGCTGTCCTCTCCAAGCAGGGACAAAGGTCCCAAAAGGTCGAGAAACAAGAAAGGCTAGAAATGTTTGCAATGTGTTTGCCAGTGATATTGACGCGGCTGAACTGGCCGGCAAAATCAATACTCCTCTCGAGGCTATTGATCTAGCTTTGGGCTTTGAAAAAGATTCTATCGTATTTTTCGGCCTGTTCAAAAAGGCAGTCCCGCCGGAGGAACAATTTGCGATAGAAGAACTGATGGATGAAGAATACAACCACATCAAAAAGCTGCTGCAGATCAAGAAGGATATCACCGAGACCAGGGAAGAGTTCTACATTACAAAGGGTGACTGGGACTCTGAAAGGCAGTAGTTATTGAGTGATAAGTCTCTTTGTATTATATACAAAGAGACTTTAATTTTTGCTGTCTTTCAATTTGGAATTGAATGTTTTACTTTGTTGACCCGCAGACAGGGCAGTTCTGTAAACCAAGTGGGATCTCCAGCCCGCAGTTTTCCAATAATACCGCATCGTTTAAAATTTCTGCTGTAGGACCGTCTGCCACTAGCTTGCCATTCTTTAACACCATTGTTCTTTCACAAAGTTCCAGCACCATGTCCAGATCATGTGAAGCAATGATCTTTGTGTGTGAAAACCCTTTCAGCAGATTGATCAGCCGCCTTCTGGATTTAGGGTCAAGGCCTGACGACGGCTCGTCCATGGCCAGGATATCGGGAATCATGGAAAGAATGGTGGCGATGGCCGCGGAGCGCTTTTCTCCCCCCGACAGTTTATACGGAGCACGGTCTTTCAGATGGGCAATGCCCACCTTTTCAATTGACTGGATGACCCGTTTTTCCACCTCCGGCTCACCGAGGTTATAGTTGCGCGGGCCGAAAGCCACATCATCATATACTGTATTCATAAAAAGCTGGTCGTCCGGATTCTGGAATACCATCCCAACCCTTTGCCTGATCAGCGGCAGGGTTTTCTTGTTTACCGGCATTTCCCCCACCATGACTTCCCCCTTAGAGGGAAAAAGCACGCCTACAAGCAGCATCAGCAGGGTGGACTTGCCGGCGCCGTTTGCGCCGACCAGACCTACGCTTTCCCCGTGGTAGATGCGAAATGAAACGCCGCTTAAAGCTTCCAGCCCGTCAGGATAAACATAGTGCAGTTCTTTTACTTCCGTAATATGATGACTCATTTAACCACTCCCGTAACCAGCGAACCAATCAGCGCCGGGATGTCAAAAAGGCGCGCCGCTGCAAAAAACAGCGTCCAGACTGTCAAATACAGCAAGTCTGTAATAATTATTTTGGGGGCGCCGCCGGTCTTGTATTCTCCTGTGAATCCTCTTAAGACCATAGCCTGATACACGTTTTGCGCCCTTTCAAAAGTTCTGATCAGAAGGTTGCCGGCCAGTGACCCCCAGGCATTATAACGCACGCCTTTGTGCAAAGGCGCGCGCATGTGATAAGCCCGTAAAACCCTGGCGACTTCCTCCATTAATACGGAAATATAGCGGTAAGTAAGCAGTAGCTGAAGTACCAGCACACGTGGCACAAAGAGCAGGCGCAGCGCAAACGATATCCTGTTCATACCGGTGGTGGCGATGACGGTCAGGGCGGCCAGGACGGTCAGAATGCTTTTAATGACTATAGAAAAAAAGGAAACCCAGCCTCCTGTGAGTGTAAACCAGCCGGCCGTAAAAACGATCCTGTGATCGAAAACAGGATTGAAAGCGCCTATGCCTAAAGCAAAAGGAACAACCAGCAGTAATCTTTTTAAGATGGGCAGCAGCGGGATTTCTGCCAGCCCAATGATAATTACGGGGTAAAAAATGAGCGGCAGGAGCCCGCTTACTTCATATTTTTCAAAAGAAACCACCGCCACTATGTAAATCAGCGTGGTAAGAAGCTTGGCCAGCGGATGGATGTTGTGAATAACTGTCCGCTTTTCCGAAAGCTCATCCAGAAAGCGAATTTCATACAATGACTGTATAATGCCTGCCATATTTTTAACCAAGTCCTGTACAAAATAATAACGGGTGGGTAGCCCACCCGCTTTATATTCAAGCGGCGCTTGCTTTACCCCGTCTTTTGACAATGCTGATGCCAAGGCCGATAAGACAGGCAAGCGCCAGTGTAAGCGTGCCTCCGACTACCCCTGAGACACTTGTACCGGCACTGACAGCCGGCCAGGCTTCCTCGCTCTCTGAGTCGCTTGGTTCCGCTTCGCTTTCTGCGGCTTTGAAGTTGTAATCCGGCAAAAAAGCGGTCTTCTCTTGAATTTCTCCGGCTGTCTGGTGGATTCCATCTGAAGACTCAAGCTCTTCAACCCCGGCAGTTTTGAACATGGACCATTCCAGGCCGTCCGGGTGAGAGGAAGCGAACCACGATAAAATGCCCCCGGTAAACAAGGCGACAACAACAAGACCTGTCATAACTTTCTTAATTGAAATACTACCCAAAGCTTTACCTATAGAGGCGTTTTCTATAATTTCAGGCCGCGCTTTCCAGACAAATCCTATAACAGCGGCCGTAACAAGTCCTTCTACCACTCCAATGGCCAGGTGAATGGGCTGCATCAGCAGCACAAATGTGTTGAAGGGCAATTCCGTTTTACCGGAAAACAAGGTTTCCAGGACCACCCCGAACGCGCCAAGCTGCAGTCCGATAACAGCGGAAAGCATGGCTGCGCTGAACATGCGGGCAGGAGTATAACCCCGGCGCATAATCTGTTTGTAGATAAGCGGGTAAGCGATAAAGCAGGTGAAAAAGCCAAGGTTGAAAACATTGCAGCCATAGGCCAGCAGGCCGCCGTCGGCAAAAAACAGTGCCTGTATCGCCAGGATTGAAGCCATAGTGAGGAACCCCGCGTAAGGCCCAAGTAAAACAGAAAGCAGCATCCCTCCTCCCAAATGTCCGCTGGAACCGGTGGCGGGTATGGTGAAGTTGATCATTTGGGCGGCAAAAATAAAAGCGCCCATAACCCCCATTAACGGTATTTTTTTCTGGTCTAAGTCGCTTTGAATTTTCTTGATGGAATAAGCGGCAACCCCCGCTGAAGCCACCCACATTGTTCCACCCACAACGGGTGAAATCAGGGCATCTGCCATATGCACAAATATCATCTCCTCAACTAAATATTAAACTTGGAGTAGATTATGTATTTGTCTTTTGTATGCCGGCACGCTAGCTACCTAAGAGAAACAAATAACCCACGAAGGGATCATAAATACCTCAGTCCCTCCATGGGTCCGCTTTACAAGAGAAAACTTAACACAGCGTAAGCCTTCTTGGCTTACATTACTGATAAAATATATCATATTTTGACAACCCCGTCAATTAGTTTTCAGTCGGATGCAAAGCACCCCCTGGTCAGTTAACTTAGCTTTACCTTTTGAGACATAGATCTGATTTGTCATAAATA
>Ga0116191_1003808_pt1 | contig 10905 bp, 10 predicted proteins | sample AD_UKC111_MetaG_FD_89897 | JGI IMG/M metagenome (GOLD analysis project Ga0116191, IMG submission 89897) | Active sludge microbial communities of municipal wastewater-treating anaerobic digesters from Hong Kong - AD_UKC111_MetaG | ecosystem: Engineered > Bioreactor > Anaerobic > Digestate...
CAGCTTGCGCTGCAGCACCGCGTCGGCGCGCAGCTGCGGCGCGAACTCGAGCAGCGTCACGTGCTCGACGATGCCCGCGAGGTCGATCGCCGCCTCGACGCCCGAGTTGCCGCCGCCGACCACCGCGACGCGCTTGCCCTTGTACAGCGGCCCGTCGCAGTGCGGGCAGTAGGCCACGCCGCGGTTCTTGTACTCCGCCTCGCCCGGCACGTTCAGGTTGCGCCAGCGTGCGCCGGTCGCGACGACGACGGCCTTCGCCTTCAGCGACGCGCCGCTCTCGAGCCTCACCTCGATCGGCGCGCCCGGCGCCGCCGCCGGCACGAGCGCCGACGCGCGCTGCAGGTTCATCACGTCGACCTCGTACTGCCTGACGTGCTGCTCGAGCGCGACCGCGAGCTTCGGCCCGTCGGTCTCCCTGACCGAGATGAAGTTCTCGATCGCCATCGTGTCGAGCACCTGGCCGCCGAAGCGCTCGGCGACCACGCCGGTGCGGATGCCCTTGCGCGCCGCGTAGATCGCCGCGGCCGCGCCCGCGGGCCCGCCGCCGACGATCAGCACGTCGAACTCGCCCTTGGCGGCGATCTTCCCGGCCGCCCGCGCGGTCGCGTTCGTGTCGAGCTTCGCGAGGATCTCCTCGATCGTGATCCGGCCCGAGACGAACGGCTCGCCGTTCAGGAAAGTCGCCGGCACGGACATGATGTCGCGCGCGGTCACCTCGTCCTGGAACAGCGCGCCGTCGACCATCGTGTGGCGCACGTTCGGGTTGACGACCGCGAGCAGGTTCAGCGCCTGCACGACGTCCGGGCAGTTGTGGCACGACAGCGAGACGAAGGTCTCGAAGACCAGCTCGCCCTCGAGCGCGCGGGCCTGCTCGAGCACCTCGTCCTCGACCTTCGGCGGATGGCCGCCGACCTGGAGCAGCGCCAGCACCAGCGAGGTGAACTCGTGGCCGAGCGGCAGGCCGGCGAAGCGCACGCGGCCGGCCTCGCCCGGCTGGCCGAGCGAGAACGAGGGCACGCGCGCGCCGGGGTCGCGGCGCTCGACCAGCGACAGCATCGGGTGCAGCGGCACGATGTCCTGCAGCAGCGCTCGCATCTCCGACGAGGCCTCGCCGTCGTCGAGCGCGGCGACGATCTCGACCGGGCGGCGCAGCCGCTCCAGGTAGGCCTGCAACTGGGTCTTCAGCGAGTCGTCGAGCATGGCGTCGTCCCTTCGTGTCGTTCGCGTTCGCGCGTCGTGTCGGGCGGATCCGGCGGTGGCCGGTCCGTTCGGTATGCGTCCTTGCGTCGTGCGCAATGCCGCTGTGGGATCGGGGGCCCCCGCGGGGGCCCCCGATCGGGCAGCGGAACTGCCCGGTGCGATCGGCGCGGGGCTCGGTCAGATCTTGCCGACCAGCTCCAGCGACGGGGTCAGCGTCTTGGCGCCCTCGTTCCACTTGGCGGGGCAGACCTGGCCCGGGTTCTTGGCGACGAACTGCGCGGCCTTCAGCTTGCGCAGCGTCTCCTTGACGTCGCGGGCGATCGCGTTGTCGTGCACTTCCATCGTCTTCACGACGCCGTTCGGGTCGATGATGAAGGTGCCGCGCAGCGCCAGGCCTTCCTCGGCGATGTGCACGCCGAACGCGTTCGTCAGCTGGTGCGTCGGGTCGCCGACCAGCGGGAACTTCGCCTTGCCGACCGCCGGCGAGGTCTCGTGCCAGACCTTGTGCGAGAAGTGCGTGTCGGTCGTGACGATGTAGACCTCGGCGCCGAGCTTCTGGAACTCGGCGTAGTTGTCGGCCGCGTCCTCGACCTCGGTCGGGCAGTTGAACGTGAAGGCCGCCGGCATGAAGATCAGGACCGACCACTTGCCCTTGAGGTTCTCCTCGGTGACCGGCACGAACTTGCCGTTGTGGAAGGCGGTGGTCTTGAACGGCTGGACGGTGCTGTTGATCAGGGACATCACGGACTCCTGCATCGAGGGTTGGAGGTGGGGCCGCGGCTTCCGATCGCCGCGGCACGGAACGAAGTCTGGCGGCGTGCGCGTTTTCGATCCAACGGATAATATCGATCCTCTTGATCGGGAGATCCGATGAGCGCCCTGCCCTCGCTGAGACAGCTGTCCTACCTGGTGAAGCTGTCCGAGAAGCTGAGCTTCACCCAGGCCGCCGAGGCCTCGTTCGTCACCCAGTCGACCCTGTCGGGCGGCATCCAGGAGCTGGAGCGCCAGCTCGGCGTGCAGCTGGTCGAGCGCGACCGCCAGCACGTGCGGATGACCCCGGTCGGGGACGAGATCGTCGAGCGGGCGCGCGGCCTGCTGTCGATGGCGGCGGACCTGGTCGAGCACGCGTCGCGCTCGGCCGAGCCGATGACCGGCCTGCTGCGGCTCGGCGCGATCCCGACGATCGCGCCGTTCATGCTGCCCGCGCTGGTGCGCACCGCGCGCGAGCGGTACCCGCGGATCCGCATCGCGCTGCGCGAGGACACCACGGTGCGGCTCCTCGAGCAGGTGCGCGACGGCCGGCTCGACTTCGGGCTGATCGCGCTGCCCTGGGACACGACCGGGCTCAAGGTCCGCGAGCTGTTCGACGACGAGCTGTGGCTGATCGCCGCCCAGGGCGACCCGGCGGCGAAACCGGCGCGGCCCTCGGTCGCGTCGCTCGATCCGAACCGGCTGCTGCTGCTCGAGGAAGGGCACTGCCTGCGCAGCCACACGCTCCAGGGCTGCGGGCTCGCCGAGCAGGCGAACCCGAGCGGCATCGAGGCGAGCAGCGTGACGACGCTGGTGCAGATGGTCGAGGAGGGCCTGGGCCTCGCGCTGCTGCCCGAGATGGCGGTGCGGGCGGGGCTGCTCGTCGGCACCTCGGTCGTCGCGCGGCCGATCGGGGCGCCGGCGCCGCGGCGGGGGATCGCGCTGGTCGCGCGGGCGAGCACCGCGCGCGTCGAGGCGTTCGACGCGCTGGGCGAGATCGCGGCGACGCTCGGGCGCGAGCCGCGGCGGCGGCGGCCGCGCTGAGGTGCGCCGCGGCGCGGACGCGGCGCGGGCGGGATCCCGACGGCGCCGGCGTCAGCGCGCCGGGCCGCGTGCGGCCGACACCACGACCGCGAGCGCCCCCACCGCGACCAGCGCGAACCACGCACCGCCCCAGACCTCGAACGGCAGGCCGAGCAGCGTGGCCTGCGCGGCGTCGGCGCAGGTCGCGCCGACCTTGAACAGCGACGGCAGCCACGCGTCCAGCTGAAGCGCCATCAGCGTGCGGTCGGCCCAGGTGAATGCGCACGAGAACTGCTTGGCCGCGACGGTGTGCTGGTACCAGGCGGCGAGCGCCCCGCCCGCCGCGAGCGCGAGCAGCGACACGCCGGCGACGACGCCGGCGGCTCGCGGCGCGCGGCGCGCGCCGATCGCGCCGGCGATCGCGACCAGCGCCACGCCGATCAGCACCAGTCGCTGGATCACGCACCAGGGGCACGGCTCGATGCCGAAGCCGTGCTGGGCGACGAGGGCGACGCCGAGCGCGGCGAGACTGCCGGCGCCGATCGCGGCGAGGGTCGCGGCGACCGGGCGCCGCGCGGCGCCTCGCGAGGCCGTGGAGGTCGGTGAGCGGAAGGACATCGGGCGATCATAGCGGCGACCCGCCGCCGCTGCCCGGGCCGGGCGACGTCCGGCCGCCGGTCGGGCGCCCCCCGGCCGGTTCCCGCCCAAATCGGGGGTTGTCGCCGACAGCACCGCTCCCTATGCTCGAGCTCACCTTCCCTGCGACCCGCAGGGACCGAATGGGGGGCGACTCGCGGTGTCCGCAGGCAACCAGCCAACCCGGTTCGTGATCGGCAGGGCCCCCGAGTGCCACGTGGTCCTCGGCGACGACTCCGTCAGCCGTCGGCATGCCGAGCTGCTGGTGTTCCCCGACGGCCTGCTGTTCCTGGTCGACTGCCACAGCACCCAGGGGACCCGCATCGCGCGCGACGGTCGCGACTGGGCGCTGCACCAGGAGGTGCTGATGCCCGGCGACCGCTTGACGTTCGGCGAGCTGGAGCTCCCGGTGGACGCGCTGCTCGAGGCCTGCCGGACATCGTCGGGCGGGCGGGCGGCCCCCGCCTCGGTCCTGCCGGCGCGGGACGAACCCGCCTCGGTGTCGTGGGCCGCCGGCGCACGGCTCGGGCGCTGCGAGTGCGGCGCGATCAAGGAACGAGGTCGATCATGTCCCGCATGCAGTCGCTGACCGGCCCCCTGCAACAGAAGCTCGGCGACCGGTGGATGCCGCTCGCGCTGGCGGCGCTGGCCTGCGCGGCGGCGATCCTGGCGCTGACCCTGGTGTTCTCCAACCCGAGCCCGAGCGCAGGCACGTACCGCATCGGCGTGCTCCTGCTGGACCGCTGGACGACGATCTTCCCGTACCCGTTCACGATCCAGAACCTGGAGCACATGATCTTCGCGGTGGCGCTGGGCGAGTTGTGGGTCCGTTGGAAGACCGCCAACCGGGAGCTGGCGTTCGTCGGCGAGAAGTACCTGCCGGAGGAGGACCACGTGGTGCTCCAGGCGGAGGACCTCGGCGCGATCCGTCGCCGGGTGGTCGGCAGGTTCGACGGCGAGAACGGCTTCCTGCCGTCGCTGATCGACCTGTGCGTGCTGCAGTTCATGGCGAGCCGCTCGACGGACCAGGCGGTCAGCGTCCTCAACAGCAGCCTGGAGCTGATCTCGCACCGGGTGGACCTGCGCTACCAGCTCACGCGGTACTTCGCCTGGCTGATCCCCACGATCGGCTTCATCGGGACCGTGGTCGGCATCGCCGCGACGCTCGGCATCGTGTCCGGCGGGAAGATCGACCTGGGCGTGCTGGCCAGCACGCTGTCGGTGGCCTTCGACACGACGGTGGTGGCCCTGGTCGAGAGCGCGATCCTCGTGCTCGGGATGTCGGTGGTGCAGGGGCGCGAGGAACGGGCGGTCAACCTCGCCGGCCAGTACGTGCTGCGCAACCTGATCAACCGGCTCTACGCCGGCAAGCCGGCCGCCTGACGCGAGGCGATCGTCGTGAAGCCCCGCAACCGCGAGATCAACATCTTCCACCTGTCGATGCTCGACGTGATCGCGGGCGCGCTGGGCGCGTTCCTGATCCTGTTCCTCGTGCTGGCCCCCTACTACGAGAAGACCTCGACCCGCCCGGGCTCGGGCGAAGTGCCCGCGGACGCGGAGGCGAGCCGCCGGCAGATCGGGCTGAGCTACGTCGCCGGCTGGGAGCGGCGGCACGCCGACGTCGACCTGTGGGTGCAGGTCAACGGCGTCGACTGGCGGGGGCCGCAGGGCAAGTCGCTGTTCGGGCGCATCAGGCCCGTGTTCGAGTCGCCCGACGAGACCGGCGGTCGCGAGGACACGACGTGGTGGGAGTCCTACCGACGCGTCGACTCGGTCGACGGCATCTACCTGTTCGCCTACGGGGCGGCGTCGCCCGCGCCGCCCGCGGGCCCGCCGGGCGGGGACGCGTCGCGCCGCCCCGCCGTCGACGGGAAGTCGCCGGTCCCGGGCATGGAGGTGCGCGGCACGCTGGTGATCGACCAGGGCCCCGAGAACCGACGTCACTACACGATCCGGCCGGTGCGCTTCGAGCAGCCCCGCGAGGTGCGCATCGCCGCCCTCGTGCGGATCAGCGGCGACAAGGTCGAGATCAAGGAGTTCGGCGATCCGTGGACCGGGGGCGAACTGCCGCCCCGCGTGGCCCAGGGGCTCGCCGAATTCCGCGCCAGGCAGTCCACACCGACGAAGTGAAGGGAGCACGTCATGCCGTTGAGTCGATGCGACAGCGGTCACCTGTTCGATCCGGCGAAGCACTCGTCGTGTCCGACCTGCGGCGTGCGGGACGACCTGCGCCCCCGGCGCCCCGTTCCCTCGGGTCCGGCGGCGGACGCCGATCGCACCCGCCGGCGCGACGAGCCGTCGCCGGCCGGCGGCGACGCGGGCGCACCGGCGCGCGCCGCCCCGGACGACGCCAAGACCCAGCGCCTGATCCGGAAGGTCACCGGGGTCGATCCGGTCGTCGGCTGGCTGGTCTGCGTCCGGGGACCGGACCGCGGACACGACTACCGGCTGCACGCGGAGAAGAACTTCGTGGGCCGGGGCGAAGGCATGGACGTGCGCATCGCGGGCGACGGCACGATCTCGCGAGAGAACCACGCGGTCGTGAGCTTCGACCCGAAGAAGGAAGCGTTCCGGCTGCTCCCCGGAGACGGACGCGGCCTCGTCTACCTGAACGGCGAGGAGGTCGTCACGCCCGTGACGATCACCGCCGGCGACCGGATCGAGCTGGGCGAGACCGAGCTCATGTTCGTGCCGCTGTGCGACGGCCGCTTCACCTGGTCGGCGCGGGCGGGCGTCGGCGAGGCGTGAGTCGGCGCGGACCTGCGACCGACGCGATGGTCGCCGCCGGCAACGCGCAGCACCGGGGCGCCCGCGAGGCGCAGGAGGATGCGTTCGGCTTCTCCGACCTCGGCGACGCGGCGGTCGGACGGCTCGGTGCCCTGTGCGTGGTCTGCGACGGCATGGGCGGTCACCGCGGCGGCAGCGAGGCGAGCGCCGCGGCCACGGCGGCCTTCCTCGACGCGTTCCGCGCGTCGCAGCCCGACGAGCCCGCGCCGTCGGTGCTGGGCCGTGCGCTCGACGCCGCCAACGCCGTCGTCGTCGCGATCGGACGGCACGCGGACACCGAGGACGCCGGCACGACGCTGGCCGCCGCGCTCGTCCGGGACGCGTCGCTGCACTGGGTCGGCGTCGGCGACACCCGCATCGCGCTGCTGCGCGACGGCGGGCTGTTCCAGGTGACCCTCGACCACACCTACCGGATCGAGCTGCTGCGGCGAGCCGCCGCCGGCGACGGCCGGCGCGAGGACGCGCTGTCCGACCGTCAGGGCGATCGCCTGACGAGCTCGCTCGGCACGCTGCCCGTCGCGCGGGTCGATCGCTCGCACCGGGGGTTGCCGCTCCGGCCGGGCGACCGGGTGCTGGTGATGACCGACGGGGTCTACCGCGCGCTGCAGCCCGGCGAGATCGCCGCGCTGATGACCGGTGATCCGCACGCGGCGTGCGAGGCGGTGATCGCCGCGGTGCTCGACCGGGGCCTCCCGAACCAGGACAACGCGACGATCGTCGCGATCGGCGCGCCGGCCGGGCGGGCGCATGCGACCGGCGCAGGGGCCGGCGCGACGGACGCCCGGGCGGGGACGTCGCCCGGCGGACCGCGCGACGCCGAGCCGACGCCGACGCCGACCGGCGTCGCCGACGATGCGGCGCGTCGCATGCGGGAGGCCGCACGGCAGCGGCGGATGCGGCTCGGGGCCGGCGCGCTCGCGCTGGCGCTCGTCGCGGCGCTCGGGGTCTGGCTGGGCGGCCGCGGCGCCGACGACGCCCCGGCACCTCCGACCCCCCCCGCGCCCCCGGCGGCTCCGGCGCGCCCGCCGCCCCCGGCCGCCACCGAAGTCCCCGCGCCCGAAGCGGGCGGCGCGCCGCACCCCGGCGACGTCCGCAGCCGGGACCTCCCCCCCCGCGGCGACGTGACGCCGGCCGACCGCGTCGGGTCCACGCAGCGATCCGGCGATCGGAAGGCGGGTTCCCCATGAGATCCATCCTCCCGGGCGCGATCGCGCCGGTCCTCGCGCTGCTCGTCGGCGGTCCGGCCGTCGCGCAGGACGGCGCCGAGGACGAGCTCGAGCGCCACACGGTCCGCATCTACTGCTCGCTCGACACGCCGCAGGGCTCGCGGGGCAGCACGGGCTCGGGCTTCCTGATCGGCGACGGGCGCCACGTGATCACCAACCATCACGTGGCGTCGTCCGAGGCCTGCACGAAGGGACGGCGCGTGGTGATCTACGGCGCGACCCGGGACGGCAAGCCGCGGATGCGTCCCTGGACGCAGCTCGCCACGAACGAGGAGAAGGACATCGCGATCCTGCGGACCGACGAGCCGCTCGAGGCGAAGCAGCCGGTGACCCGGGTGCTGCTGTCGCGCGACGTCGGATCGCGTTACGCGGTGTTCGCGGTCGGCTTCCCGGGCGCCTCGGACCGCAGCAACGACGCGAGCTCGTTCACCCGTCCGACGACGACCCAGGGCATCGTCGGTCGCAAGGTCACGCAGGGCGGGACCCGCGCCTACCAGATCGACGCGGCGATCTCGCCCGGCAGCTCCGGCGGTCCGCTGTTCGACCCGTGCGGCCAGCTGATCGGGATCAATGCCGCGGGCGACGTCAAGAGGGTGGTCGTCGGCTACGGTCCGGGCGGCGCACCGATCTACGACCGGATCCCGTTGGGCGCGGGCTACGCGATCCAGGCCGACGAGCTCGTGCCGATGCTCGACAAGGCACGGCTGCCGTACACGGTCGGCTCCGCGTGCTCGCCGTGGTCCCGGCACCTCGACACGCTGGTCGCCGCGTCGGCGGTGGTGGCGGGCTCGTTCGCGCTGCTGCGCTTCACGGCGTTCGGCCGTGGCATCGCGGCACGGCTCCCGCTGGTCGGCGCCCTGCTCGGCCCCCGGCGGCGACGCCCCGAGCGGCCGACCCGCGGGCCGATGCTGGCAGGCGTGTCGGGCCCGTTCCGCGACATCGAGCTCGAGCTGGACGGCGACCCGGTCGCGATCGGCCGCGATGCGCGGGTGAGCCAGCTCGCGCTGCCTCCGGGGCACGACGACGTCTCCAAGCGCCATTGCGTGATCGCCGTCGACCCGCGCACGGGCCACGGCGAGCTGGAGGACTGCTGGTCGACCAACGGCACGTTCCTCGCATCCGGCGAGCGGGTACCGCCGGGCGGCAAGGTCCGGCTGGCACCGGGCACCCGCTTCTACCTCGGATCGGTCGACGTGATGTTCGAGTTCCGGGCGGGGGCCTGAACCGATGGCGATCGCCTGCGACAGCGCCGCGCTCAGCCGTGCGGGGGGCCGTTCGCGCAACGAGGACGCCCTGGCGACGGTCGCCAGATGCGGGGGCGGCGTCTGGGCGGTGGCCGACGGACTCGGGGGCCACGCCGGCGGCGACGTCGCCGCGCGAGTGGCCGCGGACGCGGCGGCCGCCGCGGCCGGCGCGCTCACCGCGCTCTCGGCCGACGCGCTGGCGTCGTGCGTGCGCGCGGCCCACCTGGAGGTGAGGCGGGCGCAGGCGCTCGAACCGACGTTGCGCAGCATGCGCAGCACCCTCGCCCTGCTGGCGATCGACGCGGCCGGCGCGCTCTGGGCGCACGTCGGCGACACGCGGCTCTACCGCTTCAGCGGCGGCCGGATCGTGTCCGTGACGCGGGACCACTCGCTCGCCGCGGCGCTCGGACGTGCGACGCCGAGCGACGAGGCGAACGCGGCCGGCCGCAACCGGCTGCTGCGAACGCTCGGCGAACCGGACGAGCCGGTGGTGGACGTCCCGCCCGCTCCGGTGCCCGTCGTCGTCGGCGACGCCTTCCTGCTGTGCACCGACGGCTGGTGGGACGCGGTGCACGGGCCGGAGATGGAGATCGATCTCGCCGGGGCGTCGTCGCCGGGCGAGTGGCTCGAACGGATGGAGGACCGACTGCTCGCGCGCGCGACGGGCGAGTCCGACAACTACACGGCGGTCGCCGTCTGGTGCGCGGACCGCGCGGGAACGGGTGCGTGATGGAGCACGGGCACCTGTGCATGGGATGCATGACCGATCGCGGCACCGCGCCGCACTGCCCGGCCTGCGGCTACGTGGACGGCACGCCGCCCGGGTCGCCGGACGCCCTGCCGCCGCGCACGCTGCTGAACGGCCGGTACCTGGCGGGCCGCACGCTGGGCCAGGGCGGATTCGGCATCACGTACATCGGCTGGGACACCGTGCTCCAGACACGGGTCGCGATCAAGGAGCACTTCCCGGACGGACTGGCATCGCGCGATGCGGACCACGCCGTGACCGCCCGCTCCCGGGGCGCCCGGGAGGAGCTCGCCGCCGGGCTGGAGCGGTTCCTCGCCGAGGCCCGCGTGCTGGGCAAGTTCCAGGACGAGCTCGGCATCGTCCAGGTGCGGGACTTCTTCTCGGCCAACGGCACCGGGTATCTGGTCATGTCGTACCTGGACGGCAAGACCTTCAAGGAGTATCTCGCCGAGCACGGGGGCCGCATCCCGTTCGGCTCGGCGCGGGAGCTGTTCCTGCCCGTGATCGACGCGCTGCGCAAGGTGCACGACGCGGGGCTGCTCCACCGCGACATCAGCCCGGACAACCTGTTCATCACCTACGCCGGGCAGGTCCGTCTGCTCGACTTCGGCGCGGCCAAGGCCGTCACCGGCGAACGCAGCCGCAGCGCGTCGGCCGTGTTCAAGCCGGGGTACACGCCCTTCGAGCAGTACATGGAGCGGCCCGACCTCGGACCGTGGACCGACGTCTACGCGATGGCCGCCACGATCTACCGGGCGATCACCGGACAGGTGCCCCCGGCGGCCCCGGACCGTCACGCCGACGACGCGCTGGCCCCGCCCTCGACGCTCGGCGTCGAGCTGCCCGCGCGGGCCGAGCGTGCGCTGATGAAGGGGCTCGCGATCCGCGCCGCCGATCGACACCGCACGCTGGCCGAGTTCCAGGCCGAGCTGTTCGCGGACGATCCGGTCGCGCCGGGGCGGCGGCGAGGCCGCCTGGACGCGCTGCTCGACGCGGTGCGCCGCCACCCGCTGGCGCGCAACCGGGCGGTGCCGATCGGTCTCGCGATCGCCGTGCTGCTGTCGTTCGCCGCCTTGCTGGGCGGGCGCGACCCGCGCCCGCGCATCGTCCGGATCGAGTTCCCGACCGACGTGGTGGCCGGCCGGAGCTACAGCGGCCGGATCGTGTTCGAGGACGCGGACGGGGACGTGGTCCGCGTGAACCGGTACAGCGTCGAGGGCGGCTACGAGCGGGGCGAGTGGTCGCCCGACGTCAAGGGCCGGACCGGGGGCGAGATCGGGTTCTCGCTGCG
>Ga0116191_1003815_pt1 | contig 10892 bp, 7 predicted proteins | sample AD_UKC111_MetaG_FD_89897 | JGI IMG/M metagenome (GOLD analysis project Ga0116191, IMG submission 89897) | Active sludge microbial communities of municipal wastewater-treating anaerobic digesters from Hong Kong - AD_UKC111_MetaG | ecosystem: Engineered > Bioreactor > Anaerobic > Digestate | place...
TCACTGCCTTCAATAAACGAGGATGCTGTGATTTTCCTGCATTTTAGCGCTTTATCTGCAGGATCGGTATTTTTGATATTCGGGATATAACAATCATCTTTCAAAAGCTGCTGCTGCAGTTCATCTATGTACATCCCGACTTCGCGCGGACTGCATTTTTTACGCGTTGCTAACGCAGCCGCTGTACCAACTGCCTGGCCGCCTACGGCGCAAGTTCCCATTACCCGTGTCGAGCCGTGCGCCATGTGTGTTACGCTAATACAGCGTCCTGCCATCATCAAGTTTTCAATATTCCTGGAATAATAACATCGGTAAGGTATTTCGTAAATATCAGGCACATGTATATATGTGGTAGGAGGCGACTGCAGATTCCTTATCCCTTTTATCGCATGCATGTCCATTGGCCAGCCGCCATATGCGACTGCGTCATCAAACTTTCTGGAAGACAACAGATCATTCTCGGTCAGTATATAGTCACCGGTTATCCTGCGGCTCTCACGCTTTGCAGGAAAGAATTGGACCCAATCCAATACGTAGTTTTCAGCACCATGGTCCCCGCCATTTTTAATATGATCCCACACGCCATAAAGAACCTTCAGCAACTCGTCTCGGATCTCTTCGGTATCCTTTATTACGTCAAGTTCTCCGCCGCCAAGCTCAATCCACCAGTAGCCTGAATCTATACCGTATTTTGATTTCCATATATGTGCGCCCGCGTAATGACCGCGGTTTTTTAAATCTTCCTCCGTATATGTATACGCCCATGCAGGCTTCACAAATTTTACCGGCTTGCCTGTGTTATATGACTTGAACAGCAGTGTTATCCCCATAACGTAATCATCATGTTCATCGGGTGCGTCCGGCTCATTGAATTTACTTTTAGCCTCACGTCCGGTCATATATTCCGCACCTGCGCTTGCTGCGACAAACCCGTCTCCGGTTGAATCCACAAATATACCGGAGGTAAAAATGAGCTTCTTTTCGTTTGTTGTTTGATATGCCGTAACTGATACGATCCTTCCGGCAACACTCTCCACATCGGTTACACGCGCATTAAGATAAAGATCCAGGTTCTCCTGGAATCTAGTCATCTCCCAGAAAATTGTATCGGAAATTGAAAACGACTGTTCCGGGTTATAGCTCCTGTTTCTGAGCAGAAATTCTTCGACAATACCGGTTTCTCTTGCATTGGCACGGGTACCGTGAGCATCGGCTCCACAAATGCACATCCGCACTTCAGAGCTTGCATTCCCGCCAAGCATGGATCTGTCGTGAACAAGGGCTGTTCTGGCTCCGTTCCTTGCGCTTGAAATCGCTGCACATACGCCGGCGAGCCCACCTCCGACTACTACCACATCATAATGTTTTTTTATTACTTCCATATTACTAGCCTCCTATGAGAAATTTTATTTATCTCTGTTTTATTCTTTGATTGCTCCCATGGTTATGCCGCTTGTAAAGTATTTCTGGAATATCATGAAGATTGTAAGCATCGGTACTGCAGCCACACATGCGCTTGCAATCCTCAGACCGTAGTCGGGAAGGTTTTCCTGTTGCATTCCGGCAACACCCAACTGCAATGTTTTCATATTATCCTTCGTGATCATGACAAGCTGCCATAAATAGTCATTCCATGTCTGAACGAAGGTGAGGATAGCCAAAGCGCTTAATCCGGGCTTGCAAACAGGCAACATTATCCTCGTGAATATCTTCCATTCAGGACATCCATCCAGCCTCGCGGACTCACGGAGTGAATCCGGAACACTTGCAAAAAACTGTCTCAGCAGGAAAACGCCAAAGGGCAATGCAACATTCGGAAGTATTATGCCGATAATCGTTCCCTTCAGGTGGAAATACTGCATCACTTTCACAAGTGGTACAATGTATATTTCCTTCGGGATCATCAATGCCGAGATCAGCACCAAAAAAATTACATCTTTGCCCCAAAAATTCATCTTTGCAAATGCATAGGATGCCATCGAACTGACTAATACGATTGCAGCTGTTGTCCCGATAGAGATGAGAAAGCTGTTAAAAGTCCATATTACCGCATTGCTGTTTTTGAACAGATTCGTGTAATTCTGTACAGCCGGCGGTATCGGTATCCAGACCGGCGGCATCTTGGTAACATCATGAGAGACTTTCAGGGAGCTGCTGATCATCCAATACAGCGGAAACAGGTTAAGAACAGCAAAAATTGTGATCAGAATGTTGCTGATAAGGTCAAACTTATCCAGTTTCTTCAGTTTTTTAATCATGCTATCCCCCTTAATCATCCGACCTGAAATGCTTAAGCTGAGTTGCCGATAGAATAAATACGATCAAGAACATCAAAACACCAATAGCTGAAGCACTTCCAAGGCTATTATTTTTAAATGCCTCCTGATAGCACAGGTACATCATCGTCGTGGTTGCATAGTTAGGTCCGCCTCTTGTCATAAGGTCAATGACTATGAATACCTTGATAATACTGATAATCGTCATGATAGTAACATAAATGGTGGTTTTCTTGGTCATGGGCAGGATGATATATCTTATTTTTTGAAATCTTGTAGTGCCGTCAATATCGGCAGCTTCCAGCACATCGGTGTTGATGCCGAGCATCGTGGCAACAAGCAGAACAACTGCCTGGCCTATATTCACCATCCATACCATAAATATTAATACCGGCATGGCATATTTGGTATTACCCATGAAGTTGATGCGTTCCAGCCCCATAACAGACATATAGTGGTTTATAACACCCATAGCAGGGTTTAAAAGCCAGGACCATATGATTGAAAGCACCACCATGGAGATGATCGTTGGCAAATAATACGTGCCTCTTATAAATGTCATATATCTTTCTGATTTATCAAAGATCGAAACCGATACAAACAGTCCGATAATTATCGTTAATGCGGTTCCCCAGAATACAAACGTCAAAGTGTTTACTGTAGCTTTGCGAAAAACTTCATCACTGAACAGATCAATATAATTCTGTATGCCTACCCATTCTTTATCTAAAAACTTAATATCGTACAAACTGAGACGTACGCCTTCAATTACAGGATAAATGAGGAACAATGCGAATAAAATCAACTGCGGAGCAATAAAAAAATATGCCCATTTCTGTTCCTTCCATGACCTTACAATGTCAATTGATGCTCTCACGAGTATCACCCTCTCTAAAGATTTATGGCCGGCCATTTATGACCGGCCATCTATAAGTCACTTATCATGGGTTTAACAGCTTTGATTTCGCAACGTTCTTCTTCAATACTTCATTACCCTTCTCGACAAATGAATCGAGTGCTTCCTTAGCAGTCTTCTGTCCGGTAAACGCAGCCTGAAGCTCGGGGAAGAACAGCGCTCTCAGTTCCAAATATCCAGGAGCCAGCTGGTTGAATGGTTTGGAATACTTAAGCGACTCTGCCAGTTGGGCTTTGATCAGATCCGTTTCTGCTAATTTTTTTGCAACGGACTTTCTAAATGGAAGCATTATCATGGATGCATCAGCATAAGGTGCTTGTGAGTAAAACTTGATAAAGTCCTTCGCTGCTGCTATGTTGTCTTCCTTGCCGGTTGCAAAAACTGCGCTTCCAAATACATAGGTGAAGCAGACATTCCCATCCTCGTTGGGTATATATGCAAATTTCACATTAAACGGCTTTTGGATGGTTCCTTCATTAAGTCCCTTAATAAGATTGTTGTAATGAAGCACATTGAATACACTCACTGCTGCTTTCTTATTCAGGAACAACTGAGCGGCATCCTCTACAGTCAGCGTTTCACATCCCGGAGCTATAAGCCCTTCTTCCTGCAAGCTGAGCATGAACTCAAGCGCCTTCACACCCTTTTCATCGTTAAGGATGATCTCAGATGTATCCTCATTGAAGAACTGAGCACCGAACATCCGGAGATACATATTGTTCCAGGTGTCTCCGGTCGGTCCGCCGCAATAGAATACCAACGGATAGACATCACTCGGAAGCCCTTTCTTCAGAGCCCGTAATGCTTCACGGAACTGTTCGGGTGTCCATTCTCCAATATCGCCCTTCGGCACATAATCCATAGCGCCGGCCTGTTCAAACAAATCGAGGTTGAGTCCCATATGACCGTCTTCAGATGTAAATGGGAACATGTAGGTTTTTCCGTTTAGCGTAACGTTGTCCCACGCAGCAGCCGGTATATCTTCACGATCCTCATCGGTAATGATATCATTCAGCGGTAGAAGTACACCTGCATGTGCATAGTCAAACAACGCAAAATGTGTGTCGAACATCAAATCCGGCATTTCATTGGACTGTACGGCAACACTGAGTTTTTCTGCACGTTCCTGTGGTCCGACAACAACTACTTCAATATTTACGTTTGGGTGCAGCTTTTTGTATTCCTGTGCTGCAAACCGATGGAAATCACCGAAGTCAGCGCCTTCCTCATTCTGGTCATACACACCCCTGAAGCAGGCTTCAAACCAACAAGTCAGGTTGATCGGTTTGTCGGATGACACAGTTTTGTTGTTTGTGGCGTCTGAAGACTGTCCGGTAGACGGTGGTGTCTGGGTATTATCCTGCTGTTGACTGTCACATCCTGTAAGTCCGAAAACAGTTACCATCGAAATGACAATAATCAAGCAAATTAATCTTTTTGACATATTCATGCTCCTTTTTTTCAGATTTGTTGACCTCATCTGCATTTGATGTTTGTGCACAAACCATCCTCAGTCAAATTCCTGACGACATTTTTATTCTAGAGAATTTGGAAGCCTTGGGCAATGCACCTCACATAGATTAGCTGTACTTTTTATTTATATAAAAAATCTTGATTTTGTATAAAACAATCCCGACAATATAAATCTACAGTTATTTTTCTAGATTTATTATACGATTTGACTGATTTAAATAAATCCACTTTCATTTAGGTATTGCATATTTTATAATTTAAAAGAAAATAAAATATTATTATACGAAATGGCTGATTCTATGCAATATGCATCAAGCAGAAAAATATCACTAAAAGGGCAATTGATTATTTACTTTGCATGCGTAATTCTGATCATAGGATCTACGTTTTTTTATTCTATTACAAAGTAACTTCAAACCAGATACTTGAGAATGCAGGTGAAAGAGAATACCTGCTCGTCTCCAGCAGGATGGAGGTTATTGATAACGAGCTATATCAGCTAAGCAGCTTTATCAACTGGGTGTGCCTGAATGACGATATAAAGGTTTTACTTAATCGCCAAAGTGATAAAATCAATATCTTCGACGACACAAAAAAAAGAGCCTATGAAAATCTGCAAAACAGATATATGTTCTTTACATTGAAAAACTGGATCAGTTCTATGTATATTATAGGAAACAACGGGTTGCTGATTCGATACGGCTCAAATGCATATAATGTGGATATAAGCATGTTTGAAAATGATCCATGGTACATCGAAGGGAAAAAAACAAAAGGAGAGACTATTTACTCACATGCTATACCGAATCATAACAGGATCCCCACCTGCCTTAGAGCTTCACCCGCCGAGTACGTCGTACCTGTATTTAAGCTGATGAAGTACGACTATAATGACGTACCATTGGGGAATCTGGTTATATTGCTGGATTCAGAGATTTTTATTAAAAAAGATGGAAACGAGGAATTAAGTGGTATCAGTCTTCTTGTCAATCCTCAAGGTACAGTGATTACCAGCAGTGACCCTGAAATGTCAGGAAAAAATATCAGCAATGAGGACTTTTACCAGTATGTCCAGAACAATAGCGAGCATTTTTCGGTCCAAAACATTGATGGCATTAAACAGCTTGTGACCGGTAAAAAATCGAAAACGACAGGCTACACTTACATCACGATACATCCGGTAGAGCAAGTCACTCATCAGAGTAAAACAGCTTTTAATACCGGCCTGATTATTATAGTGCTTTCTCTTCTTTTTGCATTGATGCTGTCGTGGTTCCTATCCGTTAACTTTACAAGACCCATCAACAATCTTGCAAGGCATGTAAATGAGATCGCCAAAGGCAATTTCACCGGTAATACATTTGAAGCATCCCGCACAATAACCAATGAAGTCGCTTCTCTGGAAAAAGATATACAGAAAATGGAGATAGGGATACAGAAACTCATTCAGGATAATATACATCGTGCGGAGGAAAAACGTCTTCTGGAGATTAAAATGCTACAATCTCAGATAAATCCTCATTTTCTGAATAATACACTCAACTCGATCCGGTTGATGGCAACTCTCCAGGGATCCGACGGAATAGCAGAAATGATATCTTCGTTGGCGGTCATCATAGATCACTGTACCAGAAATACCGCTGAGAAAATCCCCATCAGAAACGAACTGTCAGTATTGCAATCATATTTTGCAATAGAGCGTATCCGATACAAGGGAAAGGTTAATTTCAGCATAAACTGTGAGAATGAATCGATTCTTGAGTGTATGATACTTAAGTTTGTATTGCAGCCCATAGTAGAAAATGCCATTTTTCATGGGATCGAGCCTAAAAGCTCTGCCGGTGATATAAACGTCAGCCTTCGTTATCATGGCGATAACATTTTGATTATAATAGAAGATAACGGACTGGGAATAGAGAAAAATAAGCTGGAAAAAATACTGGATTTCACCGAGGAAGGGAACAAGGCTTCCAAAGCACATAGTATCGGGCTGTACAATGTTCATAAAAGATTGAAATACGTTTATGGAGAGGAATACGGTCTTCATATCGAAAGCGAGAAAGATCATTTTACCAGAGTAACCGTTACGATACCGGTTGAAAAGCCAGATATAGAGTAAAGGAGTGCAGTCATGAAGGTATTAGTGGTTGACGATGAAATGGTCGTGCGCGTCGGTATAAAATCAATTATCGATTGGGAAAAGATAGGCTTTGAGCTGGTGGGAGAGGCTTCGAACGGTGTTGCAGCATTTCAGTTGATTGAGCAGGCCAGGCCCGATATCGTCATAATCGACATCAAAATGCCGGAAATGGACGGGTTGGAGCTCATCAGACGAGTCAAGGAAGCTGGTTATCCAATCAAGTTTATCGTACTGAGCAGCTATAATGAATTTGATCTCGTAAAGCAGGCAATGAAGCTTGGTGCATCTGATTATCTTCTAAAAATGAAAATGACCAGTGATTCACTGCAGGAGGTTCTTTATCAAACAAAACAGCAAATAACCAGCGAGCAAACACACACTTCCGGCAATATACTGCATAGCGACATCTCAAAAAACTTGATTTTTTTACGGCAAAATTTACTGCGCGATTTCTTATTTCATGAAAATCAGGGAAATATGTTTTACGAACTAAAAAACGCACTGAACATCAAACTTGATCCGAACTGTCTTTGCTGTATGGGCATAAGGCTTACACGCACGGGTATTTCCGGAAAGACAAGGCCATCTGGTATAATCAGGAGTTCAATGATAAATATCATTGAAGAAATTATCAACGACAGATTCAGAGGTCACTGTGTTGATCTTCACGACGGTGAACTGTGCGTATTTTTGTCTCCGTTGAATGAAGACAGCGGAATACAGCGATCCACTCTCGATGAACTAGGACAGGTATTATGCGAAATGTTAAAGAAATACCTGAATGTTGATATATCAATAGGTATAGGAATAGCTGTAACATCCATCGATCAAATCAGATATTCATATGACTGTGCCAAAACTGCTCTTTTCCTCTCAGAGATAGATGGAAATAACAGACCGGTAAATTTTGTCGATTTTGAAGGGTTCCCTTGTATCTCCGACTTTATCGCTTCAATTGATAACAGCCATATCGTGAATAGCCTTTGTGATACGTTGTTGCGTATAAGTGCAAATTTTGAAATGTCAGAAATGCTCAACATGGTCACTGCGCTGTCTGAGAGCGCGCCGAAAGGTTCACAGCCGGGTATGGAAGACTTCCCTTTCGTCGTTCAGGTTTATATCTCTATCCTGCGATATTTCAGAAGCTGCAATATAGATATATCCAACGTATTGACAACAAGCAGTCGTACAACGGAACAGATCCGACAAATAAACTCCTGCAAAAAAGTGAAGGATTGGCTTGAGTGCATGATGGACGATCTGTCCCGATATTTCGATGTAAGCAAGGACGGCGCATATCCGCACTCCATTAAGGTTGCAATACAGTATATCAAGAAGAATTATTACAGGGACATTCCCATCAAAGAAATAGCCGATTTTGTAAACCTTAGTCCTTCATACCTCGGTAATATTTTCAGGCAGTATGTTGGAACAAGCTTAGTTAATTATATCGCCAGGATCAGAATTAAAAACGCAAAGGAACTGTTATCCAACAGCAATTACAAGGTGTATGAAGTATCTCAGATGGTAGGGTATACAAATAGTTATTACTTCAACCGCATATTTAAAAAGCTGACAGGCATGACACCATTGGAATACAAAAACTCAAAGGGCATTTCCTGATTCTTTTTCTGAGCTGCAGCACTAAAGAGTCTGTTCATAAGATATTTATTTTGAATCATTTGGTTTGAACTCCATTTCCATAAAGAAAAGAGATTACACTATCGTCTTCGTTTATATGTACCCATTGAACAAGGTTATTTAAACCATTATGGTCGGCAATGAGCTTCATGTTATATAAGAATGTACTATTCTTGTATAGTTTCTTCACCGTTACAGCCATATTTTTTCTCTCCGGTATAACATTGATTAAAAATATAGTTTTTCTGATTTGAAATTCATGCCCGCCAAAAAGAAAGTGTATGTCCAGGAAAATTACTTCTCCTCAAAACAGCGATTTTAATGCCATCAGTGTCAATGAATGCACCCGACGGTCTAACAATTTTAGTTATCTCAATATTGCTAACATGACAACATCGTGAAACTCACGTCCAAAGGGATAAAAATGCAATATACCTTCCTGTATGTAACCGTTTTTTTCAAGAACACGTATTGAACTTTTATTTTCAACCCTAACAAGGCCCTGTATTCTCTTTAGTTTTAATTGATGCAAGCAACCCACAGTTTGTTTTTATCTTGAAATAAAGATATATTCATTCTGGACTTTTCAGGTATAAAATGTCAAGAAAAAAATAGTCCTCTCACAGAGGACGATGAATTCAAATTAAAAAGCCTTATCATTGGAAGGAACCGTAACTGTTGACTTACAATTTGACTGTCTACGAATCCTCAACGAGGAGAACTATTAATAGTACTCACCCATACCTCCTGACATCAGTTCAATCGTAACATAATATGGGTGTATATGTAAGATAATATACCATCGATGTGATTTTTTTATCTGTTTTTACCTGAAGAGCCATAGAAAAACCTCACATTCAATCAAAATTATCTTTATGAATTTCCTGAAAACCTCACAATGATATAATTTTAGATCGGTATGATTACTTTTATAATGAGTTATTAAGAAGGGGCGATGGGGATCCACCACCTCTTTCAGTGTTTTCATCATGCGGTTGATAAGCATTTGAAGTCTGGCGCCGGTTTGCTATTCAGGCGGTGAATCGATGTCCTGCCCAGGATACATCAGTAAGCAGCCGTCCAGCCTTATTGAGCGCTGATGTGAGAAAAGCTGATTCAAACGGGTTGTTTCCATTAAACCGAAGCAAAGTAAATATTCAATATGTTCAGGAGGGATTCATATGTTTCGAAAAGTATTGATGACAATATTGATGATGGCACTCCTTATCAGTGCCGTACCCCTTTCAGTATCGGCGGAAACCGCTCCGCCTTCCGCAATTGGTGCGCCGGAGCACTTCGGCGTCCAGCATTATCATAACGATTCTGTGCATTTTACCTTTGGTGCTCCGGAGGATCTGCGAGAATATATTGAGAAATGGAAGCTTGATAGCATCGATCATATTTCGATGACGATATATTATCAGGTGGATTACAAAATTGATAACGGCAACTGGCACCACACCTCCGCCTGGGATTCTCCAAAGACCGTTCCGGACGAGATAGACAGCATGTATTTTGTATTTGGCTCGGAGGGAAAATACATCAGCAGTGACCGGTGGAGCATGACCCAGCTTTTCCCGGAGGATGATGCTCTGGTTGCATTCCGGGATTCGGGATGGGATTATCTGAAAGATCATTCCATTACATTCAGGGTCCGTTTTTCACAGTCCTTCGACTACGGGCAAACCTTTGTCCTCTCACCCTGGTCCAAGGAATTCACCCTGTCGGCCAATACAAAGGTGGATGTCAATAAGCTCATCAACAATGCTCCCACGCTGGTTTCAGCAGAATTAAAAGCCAAGCCGGACGGAGAGCCCTGTTTTGATCTTACGCTGGGCAAGATTCCGGATGGGATAAAGGATCTGCATGCCCTGTCCGGAGCTTCGGTGAGAACCGAGGTGTGGATGAGAAAAAAGGGAGACCAGGACTTTAAATACATTTTTTATGAGTGGGCAAGAAAGGGTGATGAGAGCTATGGACCATACAAGTAAATTTATCGTCATAACCGGCGGAGCAAATGGAATCGGACGATGCATCACCGAGTCCTTTCTGAACGCCGGGGCGTATGTTGTGATCATTGACATAGACAAGGCGGCGGGAGAAGCATTACAGTCGCGCTTTCCGAAACTTTGCTTTTTTCACGGAGATATTGCTGAAAAAGCAACACTTGAAGCCTTTACAGACACCATTGCCCGCCCGGTCGATGCCCTCATCAACAACGCCTGTATTAGTCGTAAAGGATTATTGTCAGGCTGTTCATGGGACGATTTTGAATATGTCCAGCATGTTGGCGTGACCGCCCCCTACTATCTTACAAGTCTATTACTGCGAAAGAATCTGCTGGCAGATGGTGCATCCATTGTTAATATTGCTTCCACAAGAGCGTTTCAGTCCCAGCCTGACACCGAAAGCTACTCTGCAGCCAAGGGCGGAATTATCGCCCTGA
>Ga0116191_1003823_pt1 | contig 10881 bp, 7 predicted proteins | sample AD_UKC111_MetaG_FD_89897 | JGI IMG/M metagenome (GOLD analysis project Ga0116191, IMG submission 89897) | Active sludge microbial communities of municipal wastewater-treating anaerobic digesters from Hong Kong - AD_UKC111_MetaG | ecosystem: Engineered > Bioreactor > Anaerobic > Digestate | place...
ACTTATTGTTTGTACATCAGTAAGCAGGTAGGCACATTGGATATATGTTTTCTTATCCCCTTGTATCCCCTTGTATCCCCTTGTATTGCAACAAAATCAACTTCGCCTTTTCTAAAAACACCAATATAAACCTCATATCCCGCTTTGCGAAGTTCGAGATAAACAAGATTTTCCAATGATTATGAAAGTAAAAGTTAAATATATCTTATTACTTGTGCTCTGCTTTAGTTTCCTTCCCAGAGCGATTGAAGCACAAAATACTTTCAGCGAATTGAAAGTGATGACTTATAATATCAGATTTGGGCAATTAGCCACTTTATCTGAAATTTCCTCATTCATTAAAAACGAAAAGCCTGATTTAGTTGCACTTCAAGAATGCGACTGGAAGGTAAACCGAGAAATAGCGCCACACCAGAAAGGTAAAGCATATATTAATGAAATTGCTTACTATACTGAACTGTTTGGATTATATGGCAAAGCAATTGATTATAAAGGAGGATACTATGGAATTGGCCTGTTATCAAAATATCCTATAATAAAAAGTGAACGAGTTCTATTGCCCAATCCTGAACCAGAGAAAGAACAAAGAGCAATGCTTATTGCCGAAATTGAATTACCAGATTCTACATCAATAACTTTTATTTGCACACACTTGGAAGTATCTTTTTCAACAACAAGAATAGCTCAGATTAGATTTATTAATGAGAAAATCAAGGAGATAAAAACCCCTATTTTGCTGGCAGGTGATTTAAATTCCACACCTAATGATCAGGAAATAAAAGAAGGATTTGTCAATTGGGCAAACTTGACAGACACTACTTATACTTTTTCCGCTGAGGAACCAAAGGTAAAGATTGATTATATTTACGGCTACCCTTCTAATTGCTTTAAACTTATTTCTACTAAAGTACATACAGAACGTAAATTGTCAGATCATTTTCCAGTCTCAGCCACAACCTGCCTTTCACCTGTCGGAGTTTGTTGTAAAACGCTGATAAATAAGGATCTAAAAATTGAACCAATGAAAAACCCAAAAATTAAACATTTATAAACCAGCATTTTACAACAAACTCCGACAGGTGAGAGGTTTTTTTAGGGAACATCCGTTCAAATTTGTTATCTTAGTAAGAGGTTATGATCGACATTGTACGTAGAAAAATGCAGTCGTGTAATATTCTTGATTTACAATGAGTAATACAAAAGAATCACACGACGCTGAATTTTTTGAGACCGCTTTTAATAAATATTATGAGCGGGTGGTGTTGTATATCTATCATTATTGCAAAGATTGGTCAGCTGCAGAAAATATTGCTCAGGACACTTATCTGACATTCTGGGAAAACATAGCAAAAGTCGATACAGGAAGGATACCACTTCCATATCTTTTGTTTGTTGCCAAAAATAAAACTCTAAATTATCTGAACAGAGAGATAGTTGGGAACAAATATAAAAACCACATTAAAAACCAGGAGCAATTATTGTCCAGTAAGGCTTTGGAATCCAGCATAGTGACTTCAGTGTTTTTCAAAGAGATAGAATTACTTGTCCATAAAAGCATGGAAGAGATGCCTCCAAAAACAAAAGAGTTTTTCTACATGAGCCGTTTCAAGTGTATGAAAAATGAGGAAATTGCACAAATTCAGGGAGTTTCCGTCAAAACTGTAGAGTACAGAATCATGTCCGCTTTGAGAATTCTTAGAAAAAATCTTAAGGATTTTACCTCTGATACTGTTATTAATAAAAAGGAAGAACAAAAATCAAAAATATAAAAGAAATACAATAATGAATAAAAAGTTACTAATTAAAAATATACAAGGGGCAACGACTGAAGAGGAACAGCTTGAGGTTATGAAATGGATTAGCCGCGACGAGAGGAACAAATCCTACTACATAACTCTTATGAACTTGATCGTCTCTATGGACATGGTGACCGAAAAACATCATATCTATTCTGAAAAAGACGTTGCAGATAAGTTGCAAGATTTAAAAGCTAAAATATCTGCAAAGGAAAATAGCAGTATGCACCCTGCTGAAAATCAAAAAGAAAAAGAGAATAATGAAAAACATATTACCCAACTGCCAATAAAAGATAAAAAAACTAAATATTTTCTTTACACTGCAATAGCCGCTTCTATTCTGTTAGTTATATCAGTAACAATAAATTTATATCAGTTCCAAGCTAAGACCTCCGAGCCTCAAATTGCAGCAGTAGTTGAAAAGCCCAGACAAGAAGTGATAAACACATTTTACACAGAAAAAGGTGTAAAAGGGAAAATAAAATTGGAAGATAGTACAATTGTATGGCTCAATTCCGATTCAAAAATTATATATCCTGAACACTTCTCAAATGATTCAAGACAGATAAAATTTGAAGGAGAAGGTTTCTTTGAAGTTGCAAAAAACGCAAATTGGCCAATGGTTATTACCACAACAAAAGGTATGACTGTCAGGGTACTTGGGACTAAATTCCACATCAAATCTTACAATAATGATGATTCTGAAGAGGCAACTCTTTTCTCTGGAAAAATACAGCTTGCCAAAGAAGTAAAAGGAGAAGAAGGTAAAACTGAACAGAGAACAATAGAAATGCTTCCAAATGAGATAGTTATCTTCAATAAAAACAGCGTAAAATTAATAAGTCATGATGTAGATACGACAAAAAAAGTCGCTTGGAAACGGGGTGAACTCCTTTTTGAAGATACACCTATGAGCGAAGTTATTAAAATGCTGGAGAGATGGCACGGAGCAAAAATTATTGTAATGGACAACTCCGTTCTCAAACATCGGTATAATGCTTCATTCGATTCCGAGTCTCTGGTTCAAATTCTGGAATTGTTAAAATTCACTTCTCCAGTGGATTACAATTATAATATCGTTAACAACACAGTTTATTTAAAAACAAGATAATTTTAAAATTTAGGGATACCTTATAGGAAATTTGTTATAGTAACAAAACCTAATTTTTAAATTTATGAGTAAAAATAAGAATTGTGCATTGACAAGGCATAAAATGTTGTATGCCTTGCTTTTTTGTTTATTTTCACTAAGCATGGCTGCACAAAATAAAAACAACATTACTCTTGATATGAAGGACAAGCCTCTGAGAGAAGTGTTGGCTGCCATTACAAAGGCAACTGATTACAAATTTGTCTATTCCGACGCTCTTAAGGAGATTGACCAACCGGTAACAATCAAGTGCGTTGACCAAAATCTTGTATCCGTACTGAATCAACTGTTCAAAGATAAAAAGATCAGTTACAAGATAGAAGGCAGAAATATTGCACTTTCTCCTGCCACAATCGCTATTATGACACCTCAGGAAAAAACCACACAACTAATCATTAGTGGCGTTGTAGTAGATGAAGCCGGTGATCCTATACCAGGTGTAACAGTCCGCAACAAAAATAATAACAAGATAGCTTCCACAGATCCCAATGGAAAGTTTCAGATTGAAGCCAAGGAGGGAGATATTCTCCTGCTCACTTCAATAGGAATGGAGAATAAAGAAGTCAGGGTAGGAAAAAGCAATAATCTCAACATTGTTCTTACTCCCAGTGTAATATTGCTGGAAAATGTGGTAGTCACAGGTTATCAGGATCTGCCTAAGGAGAAGGTAACAGGAGCAATTGCCACTATTTCATCTACTAAAATAGAAGAACGATACACTCCTAACATTATGAATAACCTGGAAGGACGTATTGCCGGGTTGAGCACTTATGGAGGTAAAACCACCATTCGTGGTACAAGCTCCCTATATGCCACAACAAATCCATTGTTAGTAGTTGACGGTATGCCTGTTGAAGGGAGAATTGAAGATTTGAACCCCTACGATATTGAAAGTGTAAACGTATTGAAGGACGCTGCCTCAGCAGCCATTTATGGTGCACGTGCGTCCAATGGAATCATAGTAGTTACAACAAAAAGTGCCAAAAAGAAAGGTGTAATAGACATAGACTTCTCTACCAACTTTACCGTTTACGAAAAAAAGAACATGAATTATTCGGATAATTTTTACATGAATGCAGAACAGCAGGTAAAAGTTGAGTCAGATTACTATGAATACTATTTTTTCAATAACGAAGGAGAGGTTTCAGATCCCATCGGATCTACTCGCTCATCAATAGAAAGTGGGATAGATCCTATTTCACCAATACAATACGCATATTACCGCCTCGCAACCGGTGCAATTACCCGTGACCAGCTTAACTCTACCTTAAATGCCCTTAAGAAAAACAACTTTGCCAAGGAATACGGAGGCAATATTTACAGACGTCAAATTTTACAGCAATACAACCTCTCTCTACGCAGCAAAACAGACAAGTTTCAAAGCAACCTTACACTAAATTACAAAACAGATAACAGCGGGATAATCAACGCTGAACAAAATTTGTTTAACATCAATTACAAAGGTTCTTATGATATAGCTCCTTGGCTAACTGCCACTTTCAATATTAATGGGATCTACGGCAAAAACAAAGAAGTTGGTCAAGACTATAATGCCAGTTACACCGTTCCATGGAATCCATGGGATATTCCTGCATATGAAAGAATGTACAATGATGACGGCACCGCTAATTTATTATATTATTCTTATAGTGGAAATCAATACTGGAGTAGTAAGGGCGCTGAAGGATTTTATGATCTTGGAGTAAATATCAAAGACGAATTTTATAACAATGTTCAGACCACCGATCGTCAGCACATGCGCTATCACGGTAACCTGCTTTTCAAAATCATAAAGGGTCTTACAGCCAATGTTCAGTATATTTATGAAAATGAACATACTACAACAAGCTGGTACGCCAATGAGAAAAGCCACGTAGCTCGTTCAATAAGAAATGCCTATACTATTGTAGAAAACGGAAAAATATCTTATCTTACTCCTCGTTCTGGCGGTATGCTTCGCACTACCAATACCGATGGAAAATATTGGACTGCACGCGGCCAGATAGACTATTCAAATACCTTCGGCAAACATTCGGTTACCGCTCTTGCAGGTTTGGAATTTCGTCAAACTAAATATAATGGGACTAAATCATTGGTATTAGGCTACGATGATCAGTTACAAAATAGCTCTACACATACTGTAGACTTCGGTAGCCTTAGCACCATGGTGAATAATCCATACTATATGTCGAGCGCAGGTGGATATCCTTCAGGTCAATTGGCTTTTGACCTATACTTTCGAGACGGAATGGGAGTAATAGTAGAGCAGTTACACCGTTATGCTTCAGGTTACGCAAATATAACCTATACATATGATACAAAATATAATCTTTTCGGTTCTTTCCGTAAAGATTACGCCGACGTTTACGGTCTAAATGCAAAATTTCGTGGGAAACCACTCTGGTCTGTTGGTGCCGGATGGAACATTCACAATGAACCCTTTATGAAATCTTACACATGGATTAACTTTCTGAAACTGCGTGCAAACTATGGTGTGACCGGAAATATATACCAGGGAGCAACCAGCTATATGACAGCAACTTCAACAGGAATGAATGAATATACTAACCTTCCATACGGCGAGGTAGAAAGTCCTGCTAATCCTAACCTAAAATGGGAAAAGACTATAACCACCAATATCGGCGTTGATTACTCTTTGATAAATAATCGATTGCGTGGATCGTTGGATCTCTATAACAAAGCAGGCAAGGATATCTTCTCAAACAAATCTCTGGATCCCTCTACCGGATTTACCTCCATGTTTGTCAACATGGCCAGGATGCGCAACAGAGGTGTAGAATTAGCAATAACATATGACTGGTTTAGAGAAAGAAAAAGAGATGATTTCAGTTGGACCACAAGTTTGACATCCTCTTATAACAACAACAAAATTACCAGTGTAGAAAATCCTGCAACTTTATCATATCAATTGATAGACAATCCTTACAAGACCGGATATCCGAGCAGCGCTCTCTGGTCTTACCGCTTTGCAGGCATCAGCAATGAAGAAGGTCATAAAGGCGAAACATTGTGGTACTCCGATAACGGAGTCATAAGTCATTCTGTTCAAAGCGGAAGTGCTGATATTATGGAATATTCGGGACAAACTGAACCTAAAGTAGTTATGGGCATGGACAACCGTTTTACTTGGAAAGGATTCAGTTTAAATTTCCTGATGGTATATTATGGAGGTCATAAAATGATAGCACTTGCCGAAAGGGAGATCTTTGATGTAAGTTACTCTGCAATACCAAGTTATTTCTTGAAAGCCTGGACACCGGAGAATCCAACCAACACACCGGGTATAGGCCGTTATGGCTCCAGTTCAACAGGTATTGAACCAACATATGCCAATATTGCTGTACGTGATGCATCATTCTTGAAAATTCGTAATATAGTTTTCGGATACGAATTGCCCGAAAAATTTCTTAAGAACATAGGTATAAATAGAGTAAGTCTTCGTTTCCAAATAGACAATCCTAAATATCTGTGGGTAAAAAACAAGGTTGGCGTCGATCCTGAAACCTTGGGGATCCGTAATCCAAGCTCATACATCTTTGGACTTAACATTAACTTATAAAATTAAAGAAAAATGAAAAAAGTTATATACAGCATTATCTTTGGAGTCGCTCTGATTATCAGTTCCTGCTCAGACTTTACAGATATTCAGCCTAAGGGTAAAAATTTACTCGCTACAACCGATCAGCTGGAGATGCTTCTCAATAATAAATTTTTTTATTATATAGGTGAAACCGATGAACGCGAAATGTGTGGCGATATAATACGTGCTTTTGAAAATGTTCCAACTCTGATAAATCGCCCTACAAAAACCAGAAACGCTATTATTATTTCATGGGATGAGGCTAACCAGGATAAAATGGCCGAGCTTACATCTTCTGACAGCCAATATTCTAATTACTATGGAGTCATAGGTAAAATATCAAACGCCATCCTCTCTCATGTAGATGCAGCAGAAGGTCCGGAATCTGTCAAAAATCAGTTGAAAAGTGAAGCCTTGGTACTGCGTGCCTACTTTCACTATCTTTTGGTCAACAAATTCGCAAAAGCTTACAATCCTGCTACAGCAGCCACTGATCCCGGTATTCCTTATGTGACCGAAGATTGGGATATAAGTATTCCTACTGAAAAAGCTACTGTTAAGGAAGTTTACGACCACATTATTGCAGATCTCGATGAAGCTATTCAGCTTAATGCACTGCCAAATGAAGCTGTCAATCGTATGCGTATCAGCAAGCCTTGTGCCTATGCAGCAAAAGCTTTAGCACTGATCGGCATGCAAAAATTCGACGAAGCAGAAGTCGCTGCAAAACAGGCTTTGGCCATTAACAATAAGGTAAACAACTATAATGAGATGCTTACCACAACTACAGGTTACATTTTGGGAAATACATATCAGGTAATTTTCCGTCCACCACTCAAGTGCGAAGAAGATCTTTTCTTTACATTTAGCCCTGAACTTTTCAATGCCATTACTCCCGAAGCATGGAATGCTTTTGAAACCGGACACGCAAGTCGTGACAAAATGACTACAGACCGTATAATGTACGACTACCTAATGGGTATGGGAACGTCTTACATTGGTTTAGACTATACATTTACCTATGACATCGATTCCGGCTGGAATACGATAGGCATGAAAACCACTCAGATGTATCTGATAGTAGCAGAAGCTGAAATACATAAAAGTAACTACAGCGCAGCCATGGAAGCTCTGGACGCAATCCGCATAAACCGGATAGACCCTTCAATTTATGCTCCTCTAAAAGGGGTTGTCAGCAATAAGACAGACGCTATTTATCATCTTAAACAAACTTCTCATGGAGAAAATACCTACACTTGTCATAATTTCATCAATCGTAAAAGGTGGAACCAACTGGATGATTACAAGCAAACTTTTACAAAAAATATTGCTGGCAAGGTGTATCAACTAAAACCTGAATCTCCACTATGGATATTTCCGTTCCCTGTCAACGCCGTGAATTTAAACCCTAATCTGCTTCCGCAGAACTACAAACAATAAGGTTTAATAAATGATACCACATTAAATAATATGATAATGAAAAAAATAATATGTATTTTATCTCTTGCTCTTCTGGTAATAAGCAGTCTCCCGGTGTCAGCGCAGAAAAAGACAGATTTACGTATCTTGTTTGTGGGAGGTTCTTCTGATTATTACACGATGGGCGGTGTAAAAGTTGACAGCTTGACACTTCAAAAAGGTGCAGAAACAAGAACCGCTTCTTTTGCCAAACTTCTAAAACAATATTTCAAAGAAGTGAGAGTAATTAATGCTGCAGAATACTCTCCTGTGCTTTCCGACAGTTATGATGTAACTATTTTCGACGGGAAGCCTAAACCATGGAGAGCTCAGAAGTATATTTACGATGATAAGGGGAACATTAGAGATATTATTCCTGCTGCTTATCTTCCTATGGATTACAGCCGCCCCACCCTGTGTATTGCCGAATACAGCAACGAATTGGGTCGTTCTCTCGGAACTAAAAATGACTGGTACTGCCTCTGTCTGTATGCAGATGCACATACTTGGGTAAAGGATCATCCCATATTTAAAGGGCCTTTTAAGGTGACCTTGAAGACAGTGTACAAGCCTACTCCGGAAGGGGCTAAGGAGGTAGCCCAAATGTATGGAGAAAAACTTCCCGACTCTACTGAGATGTGGAGCGTACAAACAAAAGGATATTCAACTGTTAAAAATTATCGTCCCGGCATGATAAGCCGTACAGACGGATATTGTGATTCACCAGATGCTGAATTTATATCTGGAGGGGTAAGTTTAAAATCTATTGATGCTGTCGCTTTGGGGCGCCATGCTAACTTTTTCCACTGGGGTTTCTCTGCGGCACCATATGACATGACCGAAGAGGGTAAGATTGTGTTTATCAATGCAATCATATATATATCACAATTTAAGGACCAGCCTATTGCCCGTAAATTTAATGACCGCATATCCACTCGTCATTATGCAGATGCCATGAAATATTTGGTTACTCGTGAAGCTTGGGAGGCTAATAACAAAGCTGATCGCGAGTTTAACAAGTTAGTACTGGAAATTAAGAAAACCGCACAAGCAAAACAATCGAAAGGTGAAGAATTAACCCGGGATGAAACTATTTATCTTAATTTGCAGCCGGAACCTGAGCCTACTTACTCGGAATACTTAAAAGAAAGAGTACCACAACTTTACCATATTTTCGGAGATGATGCTGCTGAATATCAACGTTATTATGAGAAAAACCGTCCTTATTTTTATGGAGGAGGCGATATCAGTTATGGCCTTGACATAGACGAGGACGTACGTTCATTGGGCATTGCCAATAATGATAAGCGTTTGCTTGACAAAGCCATTTCCATGCTCGAAAAAAATGAAGAGACTGCTTTAGCTTCACGAATTTTGCAACGCTATACGTTGTGCCGGTTTACAGAACCTTCACAGTGGCGTAGCTGGTATGAAACCTATAAGGATAAAATGTTCTTTACTGAAAGTGGCGGCTGGCTCTGGCTTATCAATACTACAGACAAAAATGTGCCTGGGAATGACTATTCTGTCCTTACAAAAAGTAATGAGCTGGTCAAAATACCTGAGTTGAAAGGTGAAACTGACGACAAAAATCCTGTATTGATTTCGGCTGCACTCAACAAACTTGATGACGGAAATTCTGAAGTAGTAATTCGTATGAAAATACATAATGGCTACCATACCTATGCACAAGTATCCGAACAAGAGCCATTCATTACAACCGTTGTGAATATCGAGCTGCCTAAAGGATATAAAAAAGATGGAAATTTTCAGATTCCTGTTTTCAAACAATTAGGCAGTGCAGGAACTACTATTTATGAAGGTGATTGCATATTCAGGCAAAAGATCAAAGGAAATGGTCCGGGTGAGATAAAGTGCACCATAAGTTATCAATGCTGCGACAACAGTATCTGTTTTCCGCCAGCAGAAAAGGTTGTAACACTTAAAATAGAGTAGCAAGGGGCCGAGGGGCTTTCACCTGTCGCACCTGTCGGAGTTTGTCATAAAGCACTGGTTTACAATGGTTTAATTTTTGGGTTTTCAAACAACTCAATTTTCATACTCTTATTTATCAGCGTTTTATGACAAACTCCGACAGGTGAAATTTTTTATTTATATTTGAATAACAACTTGTGACCAAGCTCTTCACCTGTCAGAGTTTGTTGTAAAATGGTGATAAATAACATTTTAAAAATCGTGCTATTTAAAAATTTAAAAAATAAATCCTTATAAACCAGGGTTTTACAACAAACTCTGACAGGTAACTCCAAACAACAAAAAAACAACAATATGAAACTCATTAATGAATTCAAACAATTTGCAATTAGAGGCAGTGTAATGGATATGGCCATTGGTATTATAATCGGTGGAGCATTTGGAAAAATTGTCTCGTCCTTTGTATCAGACGTTCTCATGCCACCTATTGGGTTGCTACTTGGTGGAGTAAACTTCACAGATCTTAAAATAACATTAAAACAAGCAATTGTGGAAGCGGGAGAAACTGTTGCGCCGGCCGTAACATTGAACTATGGAATGTTTATACAAGTAACAATTGATTTCATAATAATAGCTTTCGCAATTTTTATGTTGATCAAAGTCATGAATACTCTAAACCGCAAAAAAGAAGAAACTCATGCCACTCCTCCGGCACCGGCTGAAGATATTACTCTTTTAACGGAAATAAGAGACTTGCTAAAGAAAGAATAGGGCGCACTCACCTGTCGGAGTTTGTCATAAAACGCTGATAAATAAGCATCTAAAAATTGAGCCAATGAAAAACCCAAAAATTAAACATTTGTAAACCAGCATTTTACAACAAACTCCGACAGGTGGGTGTGCCGAGGGGCCGGAGAAATGAAAAAGAAAATCCGACCAGC
>Ga0116191_1003825_pt1 | contig 10877 bp, 17 predicted proteins | sample AD_UKC111_MetaG_FD_89897 | JGI IMG/M metagenome (GOLD analysis project Ga0116191, IMG submission 89897) | Active sludge microbial communities of municipal wastewater-treating anaerobic digesters from Hong Kong - AD_UKC111_MetaG | ecosystem: Engineered > Bioreactor > Anaerobic > Digestate...
GGTTCGCTTGAGCTGTCTATTTATCGGGGTGTTTTACAACAACGAAATGTTGATTATGTTCTTTCAGGTCAAATTCTTTCATGGTCAGCTCTAGGTTTAGAGACGGTTTTGGAAGTAAATGACATTATTCATCTCACTTACTTTAGAGAGCAATAGCCATGTCACAAATTGTGAAAAAGTTTATTGGTGATAACCAAGTTGACGGTGTTAAATTCCGTGGTATCGTAGGTCAATACCTTCGCTGGCGTAATAACGCGAACACAGGTGACGTTAACGTCCTCCGTGTTCGTTCTGATGACGTTGCTGAGTTCGGTGTATTACCAGAAGCGGATCCTTCTTTACCTGTACCAAGCAGCTCTAAGCAGTTTGCTACTGTCGAATACATTGAAAATGTTATTCAAGGTAAGCAAGATGCCAAAGATGCTGTTAATGTTTTAGCTGACGCTGACCTCGCTTTAACGGGGAGCACACCCTTAGTTATTGATGGTATCACGGTCACTAACGGTATGCGTATCGGTTTAGTGGGTCAAACAACAGCAAGCGCAAACGGTATCTACGTTGCTGCTGTTACTGGCCCGACCTACACGTTAACTCGTGCAACTGATGCCGACAGCAATGCCGAAGTAACCACTGGATTATTCTTCAAGGTTGTTAGCGGTACAGTTTATGCAGGTTATGAGTGTATCTTAACTACTCCCGACCCCATCACTGTTGGCACAACCGCCTTAACCTTCGCTAAGTACCCAAGCACTATCAGCATCACCGCAGGTGATATGTTAGGTAAATCAGGTAACGACTTATTTGTGGACTTAGCCCCTAATGGTGGTTTACGTTCTACTAATGCGGGTAACTCAAGTGGTCAATTAGCGGTTAAAGTTGATACTGCTTTATTGGAAAAAGATCAATCCACCCGTGTTGACTCCACCACAGGTGCAGTTGTCGCTAAGTTCCCATTCCGTGAAGTCTTTACGCTCACCAGCACCGACATCACTAATGGTTATTTAGATTTACAACGTGTGGCTTCTACTAACAGCGTGGATTTAAAACCTGCGGGTGCTGGCTCACAAGTTGAAAGTATCGACTTCACTATTAACTACACAGGTGGCGCAAGTTCTAAGACTCGTGTAACCTTTGCAGGTGGTTTAGCCATTGGTGGTGTTAGTGCCTTAGTCAGTGGCGAAGTTGTTGTTATTGACTATGAAGCCTTTGCTTAATTAGCTTTAAGAGTATTGCAAATATGTCATTAACAAAGTTTAAATTTTTTGAAGCCTTATCAACAGTTACGCCTGTATATAATGTTGCTTTAACTGTTGGCGACAAAATCACTGACGTATTTGCAAAACTACAAGGCTTACTGATTTGGCGTAATACGAAAGTTATTGTTGATAGCACCGCAAGTGGAGCCATTAATACAATCGCTGATTATGATTTTGTCACATTAACAATCCCAGCTAATACATTAAGAGTTGGCGACATTATTGATTTTGAAGTTTATGACTTAATAAAAAAAGGTACAGGCACTATGAATATATTGCATTACCTGAAAGTCAACACGACTAAATCAGCTAACGCATCCATTGCTTTAGGCAATGCCGCTGTTGACAGCTTTGGCTTTAACTTTAAAGGCAAGTTACAAGTACGATCTATTGTCTCAAACATCGCTACTTTTTCATATTCGCACGCCGCACGTGGTAATAACGCAACAACAGTAGTAGGCAGTAATGTTGTACCTACCTTAACCGCTAATATCACCAATCCTATAAGCATTATTGTTGGAGCTAATTTTAGTGTAGCTAATGCTGCTAATTCGGTTCGTCCTGTAAGTGGGGGTATTAAGCTATGGTAGGTGGATATATACAGGTTAACAATGTAGGCGATATTGTTAATTATTCAAAAAACTACATTAATGGTGGAATTAACATCAATAATGAGACACTTTTTGAGCAAATTTGTCAAACACCTTATGAATACAAATGGCTAAATGACAATTTAATTCAGACAACAAGACCTAGCATTTATCACAACTGGAACGGATCACAGTGGTTTTTAGATACAAACTATATCCAATCCTGCCGATTAGCTGTTGCTGCTGCTATTAAAAATCTTAGAGACCATAAACTAACGGATGGTGGTTATCCCACGTCTGTTGGGTGGTTTCATTCAGACGCAGAAGCACAGTTGAATTATGAAGATTTGTATAAAAACAAAAGTAATTTAGCACTAATGCCTATACAGTCAAGACTTTGGAAAAAAATGGACGGCTCTTTTGTTGTAATGACGGAGGCTATTGTTAATGAGATTTTTGCTATTAAAGCAAGTCAAAAAATGGGGATATTTGCTAAAGCAGAACAACATAGCTTAGCAGTGATGCAGTCTAATGATCCTCTTAACTATGACTACACAACAGACTGGCCTCTAATTTACGGAGAATAACATGGGTGTCCCAATTTATCTGCTTTATAGCAACAGCAAGATGCCGCTATCTCCGATCATTCGGGGCGTGACTACTTTCCAGAGCCTTAAATGGAAGCCTTTCAGCATCACCATTGCCAAGTACAGCCACGTTGCGCTTGTCTTGGGTACAAACCAAACAGACCCTAACTGCCGTATTATTGAATCAACTCTCTCAGGTGGTGGTGTTCGCTTTTCAACGGTGGGGGCTTTTAAAAAACGGGCAAAGAATTGGGAAATGACACGATTGCGGGAAGAGGTTTCTTTAGAACAGTTCTTGTTACTAAATAAGGCAGCAGCAGGACAGCTTTTTAAACCTTACGACCTCATGGGTATTATCGGTTTAGGCTTTGGCAGGAATTGGGAAGATCCAACAGATTGGTGGTGCAGTGAGTTGGTCGCGTATCTGTTGAAATACATTGGCATGGCCTTAACTGGTTGGGCGCATAAAGTAAATACCTACACGCCCCAGATGTGCTACGAATGGCCTCAAGACAGGGTGGATTGCTCCGTATTCTGAGCAACAAACGCTTCCAGCTTCTTCAATGTACTTGGAGAAGCTGTCTTTACCGTTGTTAACAGTATTTTACTTAGCTTCCCTTGAGTTAAACCAAGCTGTTCAGACATCTCTAAGATAGACCATCCGTTTTTCTCCTTTAGCTTCCGTAATGCCGACACCAACGGCATTGGGATTGGCTTATAACTGGCTAAGGTTCTGGGTCGGTTAAAGTTTTGAGCACCTAGGGGCATGACGTTTTCTCCAACTCCAGAACCGCTAACAAGTTCCATATCATGTGAGCTTTATGGGGGCAACCTGTTTCTGGGTCAACCTGTTCCCCCCTTGCAAGAGCTAGGGTATGCCGAGCGAAAGCATCCATATATCGGACTTGAGCGTTTTCAACGTGTTTCCACCCTGAGGGAGTGTACTTAGCTGCGCCTTTCGTTACTACCTCGGCAACACTCGTGAGAGCGTTACCAAAGTCATTCAAGAAGAGCCAAGCGTTTAACTTACCAGAGTCTAGCTTAGCTCCTACATCATGTTGATTCTTACCCGTTGGGTCTTTTTCCTCAACCATATCAACCCCATGTAACTTTACTTAATTGATACCCTAAGAACACCAGTATGGGTGTACATAAAGTTAGGATAATAAAAACACCCCAGATGTACTTCGTGTTCTCCCAGCCGACCAGTAGGTCAGCTAGAAGACGAGCCATCACCGTCACCAATACCAAGAACATCAGCATTAGCGTGATAAACGCTAAGAGAAGAGTAATACCCACCTCACACCTCCGCAAACATATCCGAGACTTCACAAGTACCAACGTCTTGGCCATAGTCAAACCCATCTGTTTTGACATTGCCTTCGATGCTGTCACGGTGTTGAGTCCAGTGTTTAAAGTTATTCGACCAGAAGTTACCGTTACGGTCTAAGTGGGTTGCTTCGGGCATTTTGAAGATATAATCAGTGATTAAATAATCTTTCGGAATGTGGCCTAGCGTTGGCACTGCCATTGGTGTTGCTTGGTGTTCCGCACAGGAGGAATGGGCCCTATCCCCACCAAACAACTTCTTAATAATGTCCTCAGTCTTCTCCGTTGACATATCCAACTTACGGTAGGAGGTTTGGGCGCAACAAGACATCGAATGCTCAATCGCTTGTTGAGCAGTTACACCGTAACGAGCTTCAATCTCAGGAGTCCAGTAACCGTCACCGAAGAAAGGTACATGGTAGTCACCATGTTGTAAGGCTGTCGGAACACTCTCTTGCAATGCAAATAGCATTACTCTTGCCAACTCGTTGATGTGGGGATCAGCGTGTTCATGCAGACGCAACCAAAAGAAGTTATCTAACTCAGTCGCTGTCACCACCATTCGCATATATGAGAAGGGTTCAAGAAGACGGTTAGTGACTTGTTTGTGGATGCCAAGACTATTAAGGGTTTTAGCTGATTCGATAGCATTGCGGGCAGCGAAATCCCACGCGCATTTAGCCGTAAACTTGGTAGTTTTATCTACCTCTTGTTCTGCTGTCATCCCTGCTTTATTTTGGCCAAAGTGGATTGGCATATAAGAATGGTTTTGAATATTCTCAATTACCTTGCTCACGGGAATGGCTCTGCTGCTGGCACCTGATTTACTGATAACACGATGCGTGTTAAATTCGGGCAGAATAAAACGCGGAAAGTCAACTAAGAAAGTCACGATTTCTTTACCGCTAACAGCACTGATACTGTGAGCGAGAACGGCAGCGCGGATGCCGCCTTTACCGACAAAACCTAATGGGATTGAGTGTTGGATTTGCATTTTTTAGTTCCTAAGAAGTTAAAGACTCTCACGAGTCCAGACAAGCAAGCGGCAGCGACACCAATAACAGTGACGCAACCGATAATTAAAATGAAGACGATTATCAACAATAACCGTCTGGGTAGGTTAAATAGGGAATACAGCATCATCTTTATCCAAGACCGAAGCCAAGTTGGGTTTGAAGTAGTTGGGACCTTTCATAATCTTACCGTCTTCACGGTAAATGGGTCGGCCATCTTCACCGAGTTTGCTCATGTTGCTACGATGAATCTCACGAACTACTTCGACTAAGTTATAGCCATAAGCACTGGCATGGGCGAAGCAGAGATTGACGATATTTTGAAGGCAACGTGATACTGCTGCCGCTTGTAATATCGCCTTTTTCGGGGCTGCTGTTGCTACTGCTAGGTAATGTTGCAGGTTCTCTAACTCTTCAAACAAGAGCTGGAAAACCAAGCCCACGTTTAAGTCCCGCCCAGTGGTTAAGGCTTGGGCTTCAGCCACCACCTCATAACTTGGGCAGTCTAAAACTAAATTGTAAACACAACCTGTGCCTAAAGTGAGTACAAGAACATCCCCAACCGCGTCAACGATTTCGATAAAGATGTCACGAGTGCTGATATTCTCGTCAGCCGTGTAAAACAACTTAGCGGCCTCAAAACCCTCTTGAACCTCTTCTGTTAGTAGTTTAATTCGTAACTTAGCGATAGCCTCATTGCCTAAGTTTTCAGCGTTGACTTCGTTACCGATAATGCTCCAATCCTTCACCCCCTTAACAACAGCTCGGAAAGGGAAAGTGGGGTGGCCGAAGGCAGCATGAAAATCGTGAATCATCACCTGTAAATTATTGGTTTCTGCCATGTGGGTTTCCTCAGATAAAAATAAAACCTGAGTGTATTCGACTCAGGTTTTATTGTCTGTTGTTGGAGTGTTAAGAGAAGTGGACGTAATTCAAACCCTGAACCTGAATCGGTTCAACCTCATGCGACACCAAGATTACTTGCTTAATCTTGTTCGCTTCCACCAGCCTTGCCAACGCCGACCACACTGCCGCTGTTCTTGCCGAATCCATTGACGCATCAATCTCATCGCCAATCAACACACTAAAGACCGAGTGAGTTAACACTTGGCCAAGAGCAATGCGGAGAGCCAAGTTAATGATACTGGCTTCGCTGCCGCTGAAGGTTTCAACAGGGCGGTAACGATCAGCTTTCATGGCTTTAATACTGAAATCATCCAACATCAAAACAGAGTTAATCGCTCCTGCCGACATAGTAGTTGCTAACTGACTAGCGGCATTATTCAACGAGGGCAACAGATGATTCTTGATCTCGTTCTTAGCCGCTTTTAAACCCTTAATCGCCAATGTGTAATCCCCGACGGCGGTGGTTATCTCGTCTAGTTTATTCTGCCAAGATTCTCGCTCAAGGAGTCGGTTTTGATAAACCTGTAACTCAAACTCATAGTTGCTACAGGCTTTGTCTAGTTCAAGCCACTCTGGATAGCCCTTAGCCGCGTATTCAGTCGCGTCCAATTCGACCCTAATCGCTAAAGCCTTAGCCTCGTTTTCGGCATAGGTTTTGGCTAAGGCCTCATAAGTCGCCCACTGTTTTTGAACGTCATGGGCTTCAGCAATACGAGCTTTTTGCCGCTTAATGCTTTCGCTATAATCCTGCGGAGGATTAGCTTGTAGGTTCTGCAACTTGTTTTCGTAGTCACCTTGGAGCCATTCACGATAACTGACCCACATATCTTTAATGATTTGGTAATCGCTATCTAATTGCTCAGGCTTCAAACAAGGGAAATCCTGAAAAAACTTTGTTGCTTTACCCGCTAAGGGTAGAATAGTAGTAATTTCAGTTTCCAACTCCTTCCGCTTTGGCATTACTTCTGACCATAATCTTGATTCATGCCAGAGGGTGTTTGAGTCAAATAATACTTTGGGTTTAGGGCTATCAGGTGTGAAAGGGTACTCTGCTAACTCTTTATGGTGGACAGAGAAGTGTTCACCACACTTAGGGCAATCAACGTGTTCCGCCTCTAGGAGTTTTTGATATTCAACCCATTGGGAGTGCAGTTCTAAGTCCTTAGCGGCTCCCACTATTGCTTCAGGGGTCATCGTTGGCTTAGGGAGTCTCAGTTCTTCATCAACTAGGCGATGATGTTTTGAGAGTACACGCTTATGTTTGGCTGCTTGAGCCAGTAGGTCTTCTAACTCAGCAAGACTATGTTTCTCAATCAATTCCTGATAAGCCCCTAGCTTCGGCTTCGCCGACACCATTGCCTTTAGGTTTGCCAGTTCGCGTTGATAATTATTAAAGTCTTGCTGTTTTTCAGCCAACTCGTTTAAACCATCTTCTAAAGCCCGCATAATATTGTCAGCGACTTTATCTTGAGGCTTAATGGGTTTATTCAAATTTAAACCGCCTAATTGACCCTTTAGATAAGTGTAACGCTCATAAACTTTACGAGAAGCTTCTAACTGCTCAGCGCGTTCTTTACCCTTATACCCGTAAGGGATAAGAGGTACCTCCAACGGCGTTGCCAACACCGTCTCCAATGCTTTTGCTTCGGCAGAAAACCCACGGAGGGTATCACTGAGTTCCTTGATAACTTGATCCATGATGCCGAGGCCGATTGTGTTTTCTAACACTTTACGGCGGTCATCAGCGCGTAACACATGAGTTAAGGCTTTCACATGGTCTTGGCGAACATAATTGGCCACGTTGTAAACCTTACTGTTATAACCGAATAAGCGTAAGATTAAGGCATTAACAGCGGTAGTGCCGACAGCGAGGGCAACAGCTTCATGGTTGATAACGGTACGCTTTTTGCTCCGAATCACCGTGTATTTTTTACCGTTCACTGTAAACACTAACTCTGTGCCAATCTCAGGATATTCTGCCCCTGCCGAGGCACGGAGGGCTTCCGTACCAAAGAGGGAGTACCCTATCAATTCAAGCACAGTGCTTTTGCCTTTACCGTTTGGCGCGTGAATGAGATTGAAACCTTGAGCGAAACTGACTTTGGTATCGGGGACAGTTGGATGTCCCCAGAAGGATAGTGTGTGGATCATTTTACTTTTCTCCATTCCGCTTTGTGAGCTTCAATTTGCAAAGTCGCAACCGCCCTTTCAAAGGCTTCTTTATCAGGGATGATATTAGGGAGTGTCCTCCCGTGAGTTAAATAGTGGACGACATTGGCAATACGAGTGGGCATAACCACAAAGAATACTGGGTCGAGGTGCATTTTAATTCTCCAAATTACGGTAATGTTCAAGGCGTTGATGCACAAGTTCAACGAGGCCACTGCTGACACCAGCAAGGTTTTTGTTAACGATATTAGTTGTTGAGAACTCCTCATAGCCGACCTCTAAATCGGATAAGTCGGCATCGTCAGGATTATTAGCTAGGACTTTAACCTGAAACGATAAGCAGTTAGGGACATCAGCCGTCCAGCTTTCACCTGAAGGAATCAAAACCCGCAGGTTCACATCCGCGAAGTAATTTTCGTTTTCTTCTAAGAGTTCTTCAACTTCCTCTTTGTGTAAAGTTTGATAAAGAGTCTCGTCAGGCAGTTCTTCACCATGAGCGTAGGGTTGTAACGAACCCACATACGTTAAGGGAATACCTTGTACAGTGTATTCTTGAGGCTTATGAATGTGGCCAGAAAACACCTTGGTTACACCCTTACGCTTAAAAACTTCCATCGGGACGAGATTATGTGTGTCCTCACCGTGAGCAGTATAATCCCAATGGCCAAGAGCGTAATAACCTATATCGGTCATAGTAGGCATCATTTCTGCCATGTCGGAGGCACTAAGGACGGAGCTATAGGGTAAAGCAACCACTAAAAGAGGTTTAGTATCAAGTACCACCGTTGGTCTTTCAAAGTCATGGAAAGTGATACGGTTATTGCTTGAGCAAAGACTTTTTAAGACATCAAAACTGGAGGCTAACATTAGATCTCTTGAAAGATCATGATTGCCACGGAGGACGTGAATCTGAACATTTAAACCCGATTGGGTTGATACTTTCAGTAAGTGAGCCACTTTCAACAAGGTATTGTTATCCACTTGGAACTTATCAAACAAGTCACCCATAAGAACAAAGTGCTGTTCAATTTTAGCGTCAACAGGCATCAAAGCAGCCAACAAGTCTTCATAAACACTTTCTTCACGCTCACCGAGACGGTGTAAAGGCACATTGGTTTTAAACTTACGGACAGCGTGTACATCGCCGATGAGGGCGATAAAGGGATTGCCATTGATAATGGTACGGAGGGGTCTAGTCATCTTGATCTCGCTCTAAATATAAGGTTACTTGGAAACTGGCATGAGTTAAGGTTCTAAAAGCCGCCTCAGCTTTAGCTTTATCAACGCCATTAAAGCGCAGAAACTGACGAACCGCTTGATGGAGTTCTTCATATAATTGCTTCAATTCTTCAGGCATTTTCAATCATCCTACAAAAAGAACCCCGAAGGGTTCTGAAGTTACTTAGGAACACAGAGAGCTTGTGTGTGGTCAAAACGAGTATTACGTTTTAACCATTCAGTCCCTGCGGAAAGGCACTTGGCTTGGGAGGTAAACTCGATAGCCGTGACGTTTGAGGTCATGGCAGGTGCGTGAGCAAAGTCATAGTTATAAAGCGTTAAAATCAACACCCACATGGTTAGTCTCCGTCACAATGAATGATGGGGGTTTCAGTTAGGGGTTTAGAGGGTATCTCATAAGTTGGGTAGAGGTGAACTGTAGGGACATCACGCCACTCACCTTTACCACTCGCGTTTAGGGGGTCAGTCCAATACTGTTGAAGCTCTGTAAAAGCTCCACGATCTGTGTTATTAACTACCCACCGTAACTGAGGTGTCGCCACCAATGTTTCGCACTTAGACATTTTCAACCTCTCGCACTTCAGAACGGACTCGTTGTGAGCCTAATACACTCTCAACGAACCGTTGGATTGTGACCTTGTAAACAATCTGTTCAGCAAGGTCTTTAACGAAGACGGTAAAGATACCGCCTTCAAAACCACGTTTATCTCGGTCTAACCGAGAGCCTAGGAAATGACTTGCCGTAAACTCCACCGTTACCTTTGGGTTATTCGTGATAAATAACTCAAAAGACTCCGTTGGGTGGACACGGCACTGCCAATGCTTTTGGCCTTCAAATAGTTGAACCATTTAAGAGAGCCTCCGCTTCTATATAGCTCACAACAACGACCCCGTTAATGGTAACGGGGTCAGAAATTTCGTTTGTAAGGAAATGGTTAAGGGCTTGTTGTAATGTTGTTATTGGCACCTTTCTTCCCCTTAACCACCTGCTCAACATGAAGCAAATACTTCAGTTGATGTAAAGTGTCATCTTTAGCGTTATGTTTTGTGCCGACAAATTCTAAAGAATTTTTCTTAATAAACGGCACACCAGCACCTTCGCAAAGACCTTCGGTATAACTCAACAAGTCTTTGCTGTCCCAATACTGAAAAGGGAAAGGAACATTAAAGTCAGCAAAGTAGCTTTGCAGGAACATATAGTCAAAGCCATTGCGGTTGCCCCAGAACACGAGGCGAGCACCTGTGTTGAGCCAATTTGCGAAAGCCCTTAGAGCTAAACGAGTGTCAATTTTTGCAGCTTCTATCTTTTCCAAAATAAGTTGACGTTCAGGATCGTTCCACCACGTCATAGTGTCGGGGTCAAAACTGCGGAAAGAGGCTGTCATCGGGTCAAGGCAAACCTCAAACAAATTTGGGTCGTACTCTTGGGTTTGCAAGTTAAAGCGTACCGCACAAACCTGAATGATATGATTGCGATCAGGCTTTAAACCTGTCGTTTCAATGTCACACATAATGTGCTGAAAGTAAGCAGGGTGCTTCTCTGGTGCAGGAATCATGGTGTAGGCTCCAGTGTTGTTACTGAGATTGACTCAGGAGGGGGAATGATAAAACAGGGTTCTTGAGGGGGTCGTTGATGAACCCCTAAATAAACCCCAGCGAAGAAAATAATAAAGATCAAGATGGTTTTAGGCATTATAAAATTCCCGATACTCTTGTAGTTTTTCAAAACGAATGGATTTATCACCTGCCCGTTTAGCTTCTAAGAAGACTTGAGCAGGAACGACATAC
>Ga0116191_1003826_pt1 | contig 10876 bp, 10 predicted proteins | sample AD_UKC111_MetaG_FD_89897 | JGI IMG/M metagenome (GOLD analysis project Ga0116191, IMG submission 89897) | Active sludge microbial communities of municipal wastewater-treating anaerobic digesters from Hong Kong - AD_UKC111_MetaG | ecosystem: Engineered > Bioreactor > Anaerobic > Digestate...
ATAGATCTTCACATTGCTGCCATTGATGTTGTTTAGAGGAATGGCGATCATAATTTTATTTGAAGTCGATTTTATTTTGCTCGTCGTACCTCTCCAGGCATTCATCTCCCAGACGGTCTTGTATTGGTGGTTGATCCAAACAGGGTATCCAGATTGTCCGCGGCAATTGCAGGACTCTTATCTCCGTTCATTCTCAATCGTGTACTGGTGGTTCCCCGGAATTCTATTGCAATCTCACCGGCAACCTGCGCTCCGTTTTTGATTTCAATTAGCTTGGTAACTGTTTCATCGTCGTGCGCCACCACAATATTATAGAATCCATCGGGCAGATCTTCAAAAGTATAGGTAATATCTCCGCCGTCTCCCGTTACGATATCGGAATTCCATACCGTATTGCCTCTATTAATGGATACATAATAGGGATCTCCGTTTTCCGTATCTTTCAGAGTGATGGTTCCTGTTCCGCCGGCAGAGGCGGCAGGCGTCTTAAAAAGAAGTATTGCTGTATCCGTCGTAGCTGTTGCACGGGCATTCTCTCCTGAGAGCAGAACCTCGTAATCCGTTCCGGCGGCAAGCCCGTTGGAGGCAACGGTATATCCCGTGCCCCAGCTCCAATCTTCAAGAGGAACAATTGTCCATGTGGCTGTTCCGACCTTGCGATACTTGAGCTCGCGGTCGCTGCCGACGCCGAAGCCGCCTTGGTCGGTGTAGGCTGGTACAATTGTAATGCCTGTGTTCGCATCATATCCGCTTGCAGTCAGGGATACGGTGAATGGTTTAACGACGCGAACCGTAATCAGGTCAGTAGCCTCTCGATGCGTTGCATTTGCCGCCGCGATAACGGTAATCGTTGCCGTACCCAGATAATCATTGATGGTCAGTGAATCGCCCGACAGAGATATCACATTATTAGGATCGGTGGTCTCTGCATAGGTAATTGCCCCAAGCGTCTCAGCACCTTCCAGATCAGGCGAGCTGGAGGACGTATAATCAAGCGTCGCGCCGGTATCGACGCCGGCTTCGAAAACATAGCTATCGGTACCGCTCAGTATCTGATATTTCTTTGCATTGACGTAAATGCTGATCGGAGCGGACTCGTAGCCCTGAATATCGACCGCCTTGATCCACAGCCGGTATTCGCCTGTTGGAAGCCCATATTCGGCTCTCACAGTAGTGTTGCCGTCATCCACAGAAACCGTAGTATAAGCCTTCGAAGCGGGCTCGCTATCTCCCGTCGCATATCGATATGATACGATCTCATAGGTGCCGGGCGTCAGGTCAAAGGTCACTGAATCTCCTGTATACGGATCGGCGGACGTGTAAATGCCCGCTGAATCGCCGGTGAAGGTTGCCGACGGTGCACTGAGCGAAAATGATCGTGCCGTGTGTCCCACATTACCCGCAGCATCCTTCAGGAGCACATGGAGATAATACGTTGTGCCTGTTTCAAGCGTTAAACTCTGCCCGCCGGCTACAGTTGCGAGATTGACACTGGTCGTGGTGCCGGAAACGGCGGTATAATCTGATTCGTCCAGGGTCGGCTGCAAACTGCTCGTACCAATATAAACAGCATAGGAATCAAGCGACGAGGTGTATACCATACTGCCTATCCCTGCGGTGTTTGTAAAGCTCAGGGAAGCCGTCGGACCCGAAATCGAAACAGAGGCCGTCGGCGATACGGCGTCGGTCAGAACGTCAAAATATGCCGAGCCAGGGATGGTCGACGTAACGTCCCCACCTGTGTCATAGCTGAGCGTTACCTTATACTCTCCGGCAGCCACACTTTTTTGCAGTGTAAAATATTGTTTATCATCGGCGTCCGTTGCCGGCGAAATGATTGTCGTCGTGCCGCTCGGATCATTCAATGTATACGTCGCCGTCAATCCGTCGGCATTCTGGCTCCTGTCCGGATTAAGGTAAATATCGAGGCCTCCGGACGGCATCAGAGGATGTTCCGGACAAGGGTATAGGCTGTCGGGTTTGACGTCAGACCCTTCAATCCGCTTGCATGAAGCGTATCCACATTGGCGTTGTTAAGCTTATAAAGATAAACACTATCGAGCGTTGTTGCAGTGCTTGTTGAATTTGCAGGTCCATATTCAAACAGGATCAGATACCCGGTCATTGTCTTGGAATCGTCAGCCCCAACAGTCCCTGTGTTAATAAGGAAACCGGCATACTTCAGCGAGTGCGGAAGTACATTGCTGGCGTCAACGTCGAAATCAACACGCTTTCTGCTCGTCGCGCTGGCGGGATAATAAAGGAAATCCGACCAGTTGGATGTACCGTATCCATAGAACTGCATTGCAGGCTTGCCGTTATCCTTATAAGCATAGATATGTGAGTCAAGTCCGGCGGTTTTTCCCCAAATGGTGCCGTTACTTGTGCTTCCGGCCTTATCACTGAGCATAATAGCAAGGGTAGTCATTTCATTTGCGGGTGTCGTAAATTGATCTGTTACGGAATAATAATACCAATTTGACGGGATTTCGCCGCCGTTATAGTTTTCATACCAATCTGCGCTGGTACCATACCATGCTGTGTCATAATGGCTGTAAACTTCCCACTTCGTGATGTCTGTAGGGTCGATCGTCGCCGAGGTGGTCTTGAACCGGTAGGCTGTCGCTTCATCACCGTTCTCATACATTCAATAAGAGCATCCAGTTATTCTTCCACCAGTCCTTGAAAATAAGTGGGATCAATCCCCCGTGACGGATCGATGTTCATGAATATATCGAGATCAGTGTTGTCGGTGACGACAGCACCTTCAGCAAAGGCTGTCATCGGTATCATGGTTATCAGCATGATAACTGACACGAATAAGGAAATTCGATTTCAAAGGTTTGATTTTTTCTTTTTCATATTGTGTCCTCCAAAATTCTGTGAATGTATACTGCTTATCGCCAGCTTAAAAGAATCCAATCCAGGTTACACTCTTATCATATATTTAGATATCGAAATACAAGCTTCCCGATTTTAATATCATCCGCAGGCAGAGAGAGAAAATAATCAGCTCCTTTGTTATAAGCGTCCAGAGCATAATAACTTTCCTCCGAGTAAAGCACCACCTTCACCTCCGGTGTGATTTCCTTAACTCGTTTTAGAGCAGAGAATGCATTCAGCTGGCTGTCGCCGACATAAATCAACGCCAGATCCGGCAGCTCCAGCCAGGTTGATTCCAGAAAGTCTCTCTCCGTGGCAAAGCTTCCAAGGCAGTTGGCACCGCGATAGGTCTCAAATTTTCTTTGAAGCAAGCCGCTGCGTTCCCGGTTGCAGTCTGCGATGATGTAATCCGTGAAAATCGTCTCCTTTCTACAAAAAAAAACAATTCTGACACCGGGAAGTATAACAGCAGTACCCTTACTCGTTCCTTAACCAATCCTTACGCGAACCTTACTGAAATAAAAAATCGGCCAAAAAAAATATCTCCAGCCGCCTGATGACGACTGGAGACGATTCGATGCCCCCCTTTTATAAATGATTCATTTTCATTGCCCATTCCGCTTGAATCGGATATGCCCATTCATAACCGTCCTCTTCCAGAAAATCGCCCTGATATAACTGTTTTATCATCACCGTATTTGCGCTTTTCCAAGCCTCTTCAAGCTCATAGAAATCGCAGCTGAATTCTGCCGGGAGAATCCGGTAGCCGTTTCTCTTGCATTCAAACAGGTGAGTGAGCCCGTTTTCGGCCAGCCACTTTCTCAGTCGGTATGTGGTTATGTAAAAATTGTTGTGGGCTTTTTCATAATCCGCTTTCGGCCACAGTGCTTCTGTGATCTGCTGCCAGGAGGCCGGCGCCCCTTTTCTGCTCACCAGAAAGGCCAGCAGTTCTTTTGCCTTCATCAGATGATTCAGCTGCAGAACCTTACCGTCCACCTTGCATTCGAACCTCTGGAAGCATTGGATATAGATCCGCTTTTCCTTTCCCGAATTCATGGAATTCCTGCTGCGCAGGATCCGGTCCAGCGTTTTTTTCAGCCGTTCCTCGGAAATCGGCTTGACAATATAGTCAAACACGCTCAATTCGAATGCTTCTACAGCATACTGGCCGAAGGCGGTAACAAAGATCACTGTAACATCAGGAAGTATCATACTCAGCTCCTCTGCAAGCTGAATCCCCGATTTGCCCGGCATTTCGATATCCAGAAATACAGCATCAACTGAGTTGTCCTCTAAATAGGCAAGCAAATCGTCAGCATCTCCGAAAAGCTTACAGAGCGTGATCTCCTTAAAGCCGTTTGCAACTCTCTCAAAACGCTCCAAGGCATGATTTTCATCATCCAGTACGGCAACTCGCAGCATGATCAATTCTCCTTCCTTATGATAAAACTAACTTTTGTATATTCATTCAATACGCTTTCGATCCTCAGCCCCTCTCCGCCCAAGCGAAGCAGGCGGTTCTGAATATTCGTAAGGCCGATGCTTTTCCTTTCCCCGTTAAAGAGATTTTCCAGCGTTTCCCGGGTCATCCCGACTCCGTTGTCAGCCACCTCTACAGAAATACCCTCCTGCGTTTCAGCGATCCGAAGTTTGACTTCACCACCGGTTTTTTTCTTTGAAATCCCGTGGCGTATCGCGTTTTCCACCAGCGGTTCAATGATCAGTCTTGGAAGCTGGATCGACAGCGGCACTTCGATCTGCTCTGAATACCTGATTTTCTCTCCGAATCTAATTTGCTCAATATGGACATATCTGCGGATATACTCCAGCTCATTCTCCAGTGAAGTCAGCCTCTCACTGGAACTGAAATCGAAGCTGGTCTGCATAAAATAGGCAAGATCCAAAATCAACTGCTCTGCCTTTTTTCCGTCCTTTGCACAGACGTTTGCGATTGCAGAGAGCGCATTGTATAAAAAATGCGGCCGAATCTGGGATTGAAGCAGCTTCAGCTCGGTCTGCAGCTTCCGTTCGCTCTCGATTTCCAGTTCCCGCAGCACTTTTTCATTGGCATTCAACGCGTCAGAGTAAGTGATCGAGAGGATGAAGGCAAAAGCAAGAAGGGCAACGAAAAATCCGATGGGCGTCATCTCCACATAGGAGGTGGTTGCGAAAAACATGTCATAAATTCCACAGATATAGATCGACAAAATGCCGTATATATAGAATACTTTGCTCATGCTCTTCCGGAAGAAATGCTCTCCCGGCCACAGAAGCAAACCTATCATCACCAGTCCGACAAGAAAATCATAGGCGATCACAAGTCTGGCATAGGATGTATACCAATAGATCGGCAAAACCGCGGTGGCTGCGGTAACAGCCGTAATCAACACCGTCACCCATAACAGCAGCTTCTTCGGCAGCCTCCCGGAAAGATCCTCATTGAGCAGGAGAACCACCAGAAGAGGGAACCAATAGCGGCTGGCATATTCGATGAATGTGATAATTTGAAAATTTTCCGTGTACTGAAGAATGAGGTGATCTCCATAGATCAGCACCCTGGATGCGGTCACAACACACAAGGCGGCAAAGTACAGAAGGGCCCGGTTCCTCGGTCTGTTGATAAAGATTGCGAGAAACATCATGAACATGATGGCATAACAGCCCTCAAGAAACAGATCCCTGTGAAGAATGGATTCATCAAGCTCCTCGATCTGCTCTTTTGTTCCGAGGGTGGGCGCATCCCATAATCCCCCTCTTGCGTAGACATAATTGGAGATATGTATGGTAAGCACAAATTCCCCCGAGCGAGGGGTAATTGAAATACTGTGAGGACGGTAACCGGGAGCAGAGTCTTTCGCTTCCGTTGATACCACTCCGTTTTCGGCCATAAGGGTTTCATCGATGTATAGTCTGTAAGCGGTTGACTGGGGGAGTATTCTCAACATCAAAGGAAGGCCCGGCGTCACTCCTTTCACGATCAGCCGATAGGTGCCGTACCCGAACCCGGGAATCGGCTTTCCGTCGATCTCGTAATAATTCCAGAGGGAAGGGGGTATTGCGTAAACATCAGGGAGCTCAGTCCCATCCAAATCCCTGAATCCCACAGGTTTCATCAATCGGTTGTAAAAAAACTGCCATTCACCATCGAGGCACAGCTTTCCCCGGGCTTCAAAATCGTATCCGGAAAGATCGAGAATGCCTTTTTCCGAAGCCGCCTCGCGCTTTCCGAAATCCAGATTCGTAAAGTTTGAGACCATGATAAGTGAAGTAATGATAAGAAAAATCACTTTCAGCAAAAAAGGTCTCGTTTGATGCATAAATCCTTCCTCCGGCAAAAGCTTCATTTATATTCCACATTATAGCATATTTCGACGCAATAAAACCACAAAACAGGTTGCAGGATGCGATAAAAAAAACCGCCAAGGGGAAAATCCCCCTGACGGTTGTCGGGTATCCGATTAACGTTTTGAGAACTGGGAAGCTCTTCTTGCTTTCTTCAGTCCGTACTTCTTTCTTTCCTTCATTCTCGGATCTCTGGTCAGGAAGCCCGCCGCTTTCAAAGGCGCTCTGAACGCTTCTCTGTCTGCAGAAGAAAGAGCTCTGGAAATTCCGTGTCTTAAAGCTCCCGCCTGGCCTGTGAATCCGCCGCCCCTCACGGTGGCGACCACGTCAAACTTGCCTTCCGCTCCTACGATCTCAAAAGGTCTTCTGACCTCCTTCTTCAGAATTTCCATTCCAAAATAATCCTCAAGGGATTTTTTGTTTACTGTGATGTTGCCTTTACCAGGGATTAATCTGACTCTGGCTACGGAAGACTTTCTTCTTCCGGTTCCTGTGTATTGCATCTTTGCCATCTATGATTCCTCCCCTTCCTAAAAATTCCAAACTTCAGGCTTTTGTGCAGCGTGCTTGTGTTCCGGACCTGCATAGACCTTCAGTTTTTTATACATCTGTCTGCCTAATTTTCCATTCGGCATCATCCCTTTGACGGCATGCCGGATAATTTCCTCCGGCTTTTTCGCCTGCAGCTTTTCAAACGTAATCTCGCGAAGTCCGCCCGGGAAACCGGTATGTCTCTTGTAGATCTTTTCTTTTCTCTTCTTGCCGGTTACGTCTACTTTTTCAGCATTTATGATAATTACATAGTCTCCCGTGTCGACATGCGGTGTAAAAATCGGTTTTCTCTTACCTCTTAAGATGGAAGCTGCTTCGGTAGCCAATCTGCCGAGAGTCTTGCCCTCAGCGTCGATGATATACCATTTTCTTTCCACTTCATGAGGCTTTGCGATAAATGATTTCATCCTAAACTCTCCTCATACATTGTATTCGCCGGCGCGTTTCACCCCACGCAGGCAGTTTGCAATCTGATCCGTCAATTTGCTTCACAAATCCGACCGACCTAATATTGTAGAATCCGGGGCTAATGGATTTTTACACATAGTGCACGAATATTATAATATTGATCCTTCTCCTTTGTCAATCAAAAATGTTGGTCTTTCGTTCATGATCCGGCCATAGACTGAAACAGTAGATGTTTTTATTCTTTCCATAAGTTCGTAAAAATTTACTTCGTATTTTTTATTCGCCGGGTTGTATAAATTTTAAGCGGCCTGTCTACAATCTGATCAGAAAATAATTCACCAAACGGCAGCAGCAGATCCCCTTCTCATGATACCAGAATCCTTGGACAAACGGTGAAGATTTGGGGGTTACAACATGATAAGGGAAAAGAGATTATCCGGCAGGGCCCGGTGGGCGGTATCGATTATCACCGCGCTGCTGTTCGGAGCATTTTTAGGCTCTCCGCTGCCGGAGATATGGGCGGACCGGATGGCGGGGGCCTGGGCAGACCGGATCGCAGAGGCCTGGGCAGACCGGATCACAGAGCTGGGGCCGATCCTGTCGGGACAGACGGGAATAGCAGACTTCTTACATAATCGATCAGAAGACAAGGCGACCGAAGCTGCCGTAGAGACAGTTGAGGTCGTGGAAGCGGTTGAAATCGTGGCGTCCGGACCGCCGGAGGAAGCGCAGCCGGATTATGTCTGTCTCAACGCGAACCGCGGCGGCGCAGCCGACAGAAAGGAATTGGACGTTCTGATCCGCCTGATCAACGCAGAAGCATACGGCCTTTCCTATAAAGCAAAGCTGGCCGTAGGGCAGGTCGTGATGAACCGCTGGACGGGACCGTACTACGGAGACGACCTTCTGGCGATCATGACGGCGCCGCATCAATTTACTCCGATTCATGACGGTTCAGCTTATCAAAAGAACATCGAGCCCGATTCCATCAAAGCCGCAAACGCCGTGCTGAACGGGACCGGCGTCGAGGGTCTTACCGACGACACCTATTATTTCGTTAATCCGGATTTCACGGAAGACAAGACCATCGAAACGCAAATGGAGTTCGTCTGCGAAATCGAAGGGATTCACTTCTTCAAACCGCCGGGCAAATAGCTGATATATACTTTTTACTCCTCCTTAATGGTGCAAACCAATAAAAGACTGCCTCTCCCGGGCGGTTGATATCAGCCGGGGAGAGGCAGCTTTATTTTTCTTTCACGCCTTCTGAGTCTCAAACGTCAGCGGCGTGGGAGCGTCCTTTTTCCCTGTTGCAAGAGAAACCGCCACCATGACCACAAGAGAAATGATCGGTGCGAATACGGTATAGTAGTACCAGGTCAGCGGATAGGTGATGGATTCGAAGGAAAAGCCCTCCACGATGCCGGGCGTTATGATGCGGTATGCGGCGCCTACGATCATGGCGGCAAGGGCGCCCGTCGCGTTGGCTTTCTTCCACCATAGACCCAAAGTCAGCGGAATAAACAGACAGGCCAATATCAGGTCAAAGGAAAATGCCGTCAGCAGATATACCTCCGGGTATACGATCCCAACTACCAGAGCTACGACGGTCACTGCCAGGATCATCCATCTCGTGACCTTCAGCACGCTTTTGTCGGTGGCCTCCGGTTTCAGATAGTCCTTGTAGATATTCTTGGACACGATGCTTGCCACGGAAAGCAGCGCCGCATCGGCTGCCGACATGATCCCCGCGATCATGCCCAGGGTGAAGATGACGCCCATGGCGGTCGGCATATACTCCTTCACCATATAAGGAATCACCAGTTCCGCATCGCTGTCCAAAACAGCTCCATCCAACATTCCCTGATTGACCAGCGACAAACCGATGATGCCCAGAAACACCGGCACAAGACCTACGATCCAGTACAGCACTCCCGCCGTAACCGCGGAATATTTCGCGGTCTTTTCGTCCTTGGAAGCCATGGCCCGCTGCGCCAGATCCGGCGTACAGATGGATCCCAGCCCGATGATCATCCAGGCTCCGACCCATGGCAAATATGCCGCAAAGGATGCGTCCTGCGGGAAGAAATTGAAGGAGTTTTCGGGAACCGACGCGACCACCGAATCCCAGCCGCCCGCTGCCTCCAGGGCAAACGGGACCAGCAGGATGATCCCGGCAACGATGATGAAGGTCTGCCAGAAATCCGTGTAGGATACGGCCCATAAGCCGCCCAGCATCGTAAAGGCGACCATGACGACCAACGAAATGATAATTCCGGTAAGATAGTCGATCCCGATCATCGATTCGAATATCTTTCCGAACGAAATGACCTGGACCGCCGTCCAGAAAATGAAGGTAACGGCGATGGCAATGCTGACGATCAGCGCCGTTGTCTTGTTATAGCGCGCCATGAAAAAATCCGCAAGGGTCAATCCGCCCATTCTTCTTAAAATCGGCATATAGAACAGGCCGGCAAGCACCAAACACAGGCCTGCGCCGAAGGGATCCGGAATAACGCCCCATGCGTATTCATCGCTCCAGATGCCGTTTTGATAGGCCGCGCCGCTGGCGCCCAGCACCAAACCGCCGCCGAGCCATGTCGCGAAGAGTACCGGCGTTGCCAGCCAGAAAGGCAGCCCTCTGCCGGCGACCATGAAATCTTCCGAATTCTTGACTTTTTTGGATGCATAAACACCGATACCGAGCATCGCAATGCAGAACACGGCCATCCAAATACCGTAGGTTACTTCCACGCTCATGTTGAATCTCTCCCTTTCATATTTTCATTCAGTTTTTTCCTCCAGACAGCCGTAAACTTCGTAGATGATTTTCAGCGCCAGCCATGATGTGATATCGTTTTCCTGATCGAGAGGCGGCGCCACTTCAACGACGTCCATGGCGGTTACCGGCAGATTGCCGACGATCAGCCCGACCAGCTCGAGGATTTCCAGACTGGTCAGCCCTCCCGCCTCCGGCGTTCCGGTGCCCGGCGCGAAGGCAGGGTCCACCACATCGATATCCAGCGTAAAATAGACGGCGTCGTAATCGCTGAATTTTTCCTCCAGTCTCTTGTAGCAAGCCATATAACCGTCTTTGAATACGTCGCAGGCTTTCATGACCAGGATCTCAGGATGGGCTTCAAAGAATTCCAGCTCCTCGATCTCAAAGCCGCGCAGCCCCAGATACGCCAGGTCCCCGGCGGCGATGACGTCCTCCACCGCTCTTCTTTCCGTACAGGCATGGGACCATTTGTGGTTGTCGTAGGAGTCGCAGATATCCGGATGGGAATCAAAATGGATCACTCCGATCTTCCGATATCCCTGATCCTTTGCGAAACGACCGAAGGCTCTATGTAACGGGATCGTCACGGAATGGTCCCCGCCGAGGAACAGCGAGAAATTGCCTGTCTTCATCAGGCCGTACGCCTGCTCCTCTACATCTCCGTAATATCGCGCCCAGTCCAGATCGGCGGCCACATCGCCGGCGTCATAGACCTTCAGATTTCTGATGATCTTCCCGGCATGTGTCGTAGCGGGAAGGTAACGTGACAGAGATCGGATCTTCTCCGGCGCCAGCGCTGCTCCCTTTCCGCAGCTTACCGCGCCGTCAAAAGGAATTCCCATAATGCAGACCTTGGCGTCCTTTACCTCAGACGTGTTCAGATCTCCCCATGGTTTTAAATCGATCATA
>Ga0116191_1003828_pt1 | contig 10875 bp, 9 predicted proteins | sample AD_UKC111_MetaG_FD_89897 | JGI IMG/M metagenome (GOLD analysis project Ga0116191, IMG submission 89897) | Active sludge microbial communities of municipal wastewater-treating anaerobic digesters from Hong Kong - AD_UKC111_MetaG | ecosystem: Engineered > Bioreactor > Anaerobic > Digestate | place...
GGCATTGTCAATCGTTCACTAATCGGTTTCATAATTTCTCCAATTGAAAGTTGATATAAACTATTCTAATATCATATTGACATTTGTCAATGACATTTGCAAATGTTTTTTATACTACTGGATTACTTTTGCGATATTTCGGTTGGCTAATTATATCGGCACCCGCTTTATTCCAGTACGGGTGCCGAATATTTTCTTATTAAAGGGGATGGGATCGAACGGATTATGGAAATATCACCTAATTTGCAGATCTGGTACGGTTACGGCCCCGGCGGCGGTTTCCACAACCATGCCCGGCCATTTTGAATGCAAAAATGACGCAATTTCCAAACCGTCAGTGGTTAGCATGGACAACTCGCCCATTTTGGTGCCGGTAATCGTGATAAACCACTCATAGGGTTGGTTGATCTGCACAACCTTATCCGTCAGGCAGCGTCCGCCATCCACGGTGATATAGCCGGTCGGTCCGCCCTGAAAATGGTTTTTCCATTCCTCCGGGTAACCTTGTTCTGCGTACCATTGACGCTGCCATTTCAATATATCGGCAAAATGGATGCCCGGTTTTAACGCCTGAAAAACGCGCGCTGCCACGTTGGCGGCAGCATCGTAAACCTTACGAATGTTCTCCGATGGCGCTCCGAAATGAATATAGCGGGTCAGGTTGCAATGTAATCCCCAACGCCTGGCGGCTGAATGCAGCATCAGGTATTTCTCCAATTTTTTAGAGGTCGCAATCGGGTGACGGTAGTGGAAACAGCGCTCATCGCTGCCCACGATGATCACATCAGCCTCCATTCCCGCTTCCAGGTGGGTGGCGTGGAACCTGGCGGCAATCGATGCTTCGGTTTCCCCGGGCTTGACTGTCTCGATAAAACGGCTGTAAAGCGCATCAGTGTCCTTCGCCAGTTCTCGAATGCGTTTAACTTCCAATTCGGTCATTGGGTAATGCAAATCGACCAGATCACTATAAATATTAATGGTTCCCGGAAATTCGGTATCCGATCCGACCTTGTCACCCGCCAGCAATCGCGCTTTTTCGCGGATATCGCCTTCATACCAGCGCAGAACCACCAGTTCATAATCCTGGCCGGCCATCTGCTCATTCAGCAGCCGTTCGGCATCCATCGAATGGGCTACCAGGTATGCTTTCTCCCTGGTGATTACAATTGTGCCGAAGCCCAGATTCGAGTTGTAAACCACGTGGCTGTCACCTCCGCTGGTGATCCAGGCAAAGTGCTCGCGGGTGGTGATCATCACGCCATCCAGGCTTTTCTCATTCAGGAATTTCCGCACGCGTTGGCGTTTTAAGGCAGCATCTTGCAGGACTTCCGCTTCAGGTTTATCCATTTCCTATTCTTTTCCCAATATTTTGGCGATCTTTGTTTCCATTTTCGGTACCCGATCGGCGCTGAGCAATCCGGCAAAGTATTCGCAAACAAATTCCCCGCCTGCGGGTAATACCTTGACTTTGCCTTTTTTCTTCTCAGCGGTATATCCTTCAGGGCCGGCAGTGGCGGCTTCCATACCCAACGCCTCCTGGTTCGGGGTTCGGCAAATCCAGCGAATGCCCGTATCCAGTTGCGCCGGTTTGTGGCTCACGTAATCCGCCGTGCCATCCGGATGAACATGCAGCGCATGCGCCCAGCCATTTTCATCCGCCTGGTAATCGATCAGAAAGACGATCTCGGGATCATAAGGCAAATTCGGATCCAGAACATGGTGCTTCTCTGGATGATCCACCAGTTCTTTTACGTATTGAACCAATTGCGGAGAAGGCTGCATGGAGGGCGGCAGGTTCTCGCGAACGTGAACGTTGCCCTTCGCCGGATCGGCGGAATAAACAAACCTCCCGAAATCCACCGGCAGAAAATTAATATGCGCCAGGTACATGTATTCCATTGGGGTGCGATTGAGATTCTTCAACCGCATGGATATGTGCATGAGGGTCTCATCTTCATATAATCGCACGCAAGGTTGGGCCAGGTAATGCGCGCCGAAAGCGGCGGCGTGTTCGTACGTTCCGCCGACACTAACGAAACTACCGTGCTCATCTTTCCCGGCGTCGATATACACCTGTTTGAATGGCGCGTTGACCAATTCACCATGCAGCACATGCTTGTCTTCCGGGCCCGGCGATCCCATAGCGGTCATACCGCAATGGAAAAGAAACGCTCCCATATTCATCAGGAACTCACGGGTTGGCTGGGGTTCAATCACCGGGGAATGCATAGTCAGACGCCGCCCATTAAAGGCGGCGTCCCATATTTGTTGACCCTGGAAAGGCAGACTGATCATACTGCCTTTTCGGTTTTTTACTTCCAAAGCAGCCACACCGGAAGAATATCGGAAAGTAGACACTGTCAGATCCTGATTTTCAAGAATCTTTTCCTTATTGTCATGAAAGTCACGTTCTTTCAGAAAGAAACGCACACTCGTGTGGTTCATTTGCAGTTAGCCTTTATGATAGTAGGTTTCCCAACCCATATAGTTGCTGAACGCTTCGTTGATCACCTCAGCCGCGTGTGCATTGGTGAAAGCGGCATGGTGCTCGAAGCCGTTGCGGCAGATATGTTTCATCAGGTCCTGCAATCCGGGCACTTCCACTACTGCGCGGCTGCCGAATGTATCCAGTTTGTCATCGGTGAAAACGCCATCGCCGGTATAGGTGCGAATGATGCCATTCACATCATCAGTGGTCACGCGGGCAAAGCTCATGGGGCCGGCTGGTACGCGCCCGTTGATCGCGCCGTAGGTATTTTCTTCGCCGAGGGTGGTTGCCAGAATTTCAGCGTTGCGCATGCTGAAATCTTTGAACAATGACTTCGGCCAGTTGCCGCAATGGAAGAAAACGCATTTATCGCTCTCATCCGCGTAGTTATTGTTCCAGTCCATCAATGCAGCCGGGCGCTGGACAGCCAGGGTAAGCGCGTACATGGAAACCGCGCCGGTCACATCCACTTCGCAAGCCGAGGGCATCAATTTATCGCTCATCATGCTCATCAACGTGCAGGGGTTGATTCCCAGGTTCATTTGGATGGAATCCCAACATTGCAGCGCTGTCGCTGTGATATCCTGAAAATCCATCCAGGCTTCCAAAGCCACCGCGAATTTGGCCATGCGAACCAAAGGCTCCGAGGGTATGCCGGAAGTCGGGATGTAATTCTTGATCTCATCCAGCTTGGCTTTGACTTCCTTTTTGTCATCCGCCATGCGTCCTGCCTGGCCGATCAGTTCAGAAAGGTCAATTGTCTTCACGCTGATGCCATGCTTTTCCAAGAGCTTTTCGCTGAACCGGACGGTGTTGAATGCCAGCGGCCGGGCACCTACCGCCCCGACGCGCATCTTGCGTAATCCATTGACCACCCGGCAGGTTCCCAGGAAGTTGGCAAAATCCTTCTTAAAACTTGCTGATTTTGGGTGCGAGGTGTGTTCGCTGGTCAGCGTGTATTTAAATCCATACTGGCGCAGGTTATTGCAGACCGAGATCTTGCCGCAAAAACTGTCGCGGCGTCGTTCGATCGGAAGCGTCACGGGATCGTCCGGGTAGGCCTGCACTAAAATTGGTACATTCAACCCGGAGAGTTTCAATGTATCCACGACACCCTTCTCGTCGGAGAAATTGGGCATGCACACCAGCACACCATCGATCTCTTCGCGGTGTTTTTTGAAAAGCTCAGCGCATTCCTTGGAATGTGCCCAGGTTTCCACCGAGCCATTCTTGGTTGCGCCGGCTGGCAGCATAACCATTTCCACGTCGAACTCCTTGAAGAGCTCGTTTATATCCTTGCGCGCTTCCAGTACCAGCGCATCCGGGAAAAAATCCCGGTTGCCATAGATTACGGCCAATGTCATTTTTTTCATCGATTCACCTCTTTTTATAATTTGTGGTTTATGTCTTTAATTGCAGGATAAAGTTTCCTGTAAAGTTCATAACGCTCATTGTAGAGCTTTTGCATTTCCGGCCTGGGTTGATAGACTTTTTTGATTTTCAGGTGCTGTTCGATTGCCGAGGTAGGGTCCGTGAAAATCCCGGCAGCCGTACCCGCCAGGATAACCGCGCCCATGCCTGCTGCTTCAGTGACCTGGGGGACAGCGACCGGGATACCGGAGATATCGGCTTTCATTTGCAACCACAACTCGGATTTGGCCCCTCCGCCGATCGCGCGCAATTCGTCGATGCGTATTCCGCCTTGCTGCAGGATCTCAAGATTGACGCGCAGCTCCATGGTCAATCCTTCCATGATGGCCTTTGCAATATCCGCTTTAGTGGTTGCAAAAGTCAAACCCACCAACGCCCCTTTGGATTGGATGTCAAAGGTCGGGGTTCCGGAACCGGCGAAATGCGGTAAAAGCATTACCGGAGAAGGACCGGGGGCGGCCGCCTGCAGCACCAGGTCGTAAGCATCAGCGCCGGTTTGCCCGGCGCGCTGCTGCTCGATTTCGCAAAACGTATCCCGATACCAGCGTAAAACGAAACCCCCGCTTTGATTGAGGGTCATGACCACATATAAGCCCGGGAAGGTATGAAAATACACGGACATATTGCCCTCGTATAGGCGGTCATTCAGGTCGGCTGTATCGAGCGCCACCTCCACCACTTCAGCCGTGCCGGTTGAAACCATCGCCAGGCCGGGTTTCGTCAATCCCGAACCCAACGCGCCGCAAGCCTGGTCGTGGCCCCCTACAGCCACCAGCGGTTGGTTGGTTAACCCAATCTCGCTGCTGACTTCGCTGCGCATCAAACCGGCGCTTGTCCCGGATTGTCGCACTTCCGCCAGGCGCGAGACATCCAGGCCGATCTTTTCCAGAATTTCCGTTGACCATTGATCTTTTTTGATGTCAAATAACTGGGTGCGCGAAGCCAGGCATTTGCTGATCAGTGCCGTTCCGGTCATCTTATTTATAATGAAATCCTCATAAAGGAGAAAGCGGTGGGCTTTTCTCCAGATCTCGGGTTCATTTTCTTTCAGCCAGATTACTTTCGGCAGCGTGTTATTCACGTTAGCCGGCATGCCGGTCATATTGAAGAGCTCCCGCGACCCGAATTCTTTTTTGAGCCAATCATTTTGGGCAGCGGTACGGGTATCCATCCCCAGCATCATGGGGCGCAGCGCTTTGCCGTTCTGGTCGACCGGCGCAATCGCCTCGCCTTGCACCGAAAAGCTGATCGCGTCGGCGGCATGAATGCCGGCTTTTTGAATCGCCTCGCGCAGGCTTTCCTTGGCCAGAATCCATACTTTTTCTGCATCCTGTTCCGCCCAGAGTGGGTGGGGAATATCCACCGGGTACTCGCGGGATGCGCTGGCCATCAGGTTCAGGTCGTTATCAAAAACATGCGCTTTGCTGCCGGTCGTGCCGATATCCAAACCAATCAATGCCATAGGTTCACCTTTTTATGCTAACACTCGATGGCTTCAATTTGTCTGAAGACCTCGGATTCATCCAGTTCCCCGGACATCCATTGGTTTTGCAATTTCCACAAGGCGTACACAGTCGAGGGATAGATTTCGACATCCGCCATTGTGATGGGTGCATCCATCGGTATGTCGCGGATTACTTTCGCGCCTTTGGCCAACCCGATCGGGAGCAGATTCTCTTTTCGGGAAATCTCATAAGTATCAATCAGGCTGTAGTAGGAAACCCCGCCGATCATATCCAGGACGTCGCCGGTTTTAAGATCTTTCTTGGCCACCGCAAACACCTCGGACACCAGGCGGTTCATCGGCACCATGTTGGACTTTTTACGAAGCGCGATCATGGCGCAAGTTAGCGGAACTTCAATGCTGCATAGATGGAAAGGCCGGAACAGGGTGTAATAAGGACCATTGCCCATATCGCGCAGGATCATGGCTTCCCGCAAACGGGGATGGTCGGTGCGCACAATCAGGAATACCCCCGGAGCCACGCGGCCGACGCCAAAATCCACTACGCCCATTTTGTTCAAAACGCCTCCATCTTCTTTGAGAGCAAAAGTTTGGTTCAAGTGATCCCGGTCGGTTTCAGGGCCGTGCATCCCGCGCACATCGGGAACCAACCCGGTGGCATTGGAGACCGCGGCCATTTCAATCATGGTTTTCGAGCCATCGATAAACTCGATCAACATATTCGGGCTCAAACCGCGCCTGGCTGCTTCCTTTTTTATTGCCGGATCTTCGGGAGTGCCGTGCCGATCCAGTGGATTGTTCTTCCCTTTTCCCGCTGCGACAACCGTAAAACCGATCGCATCGGCAAAATCATATAATTCTTTGCAGGCTGCCGGCTCATCGCCCGCCGCCAAAGCGTAGATGTGGCCTTTTCTTTCGGTGTACCAGCGCAGCAAAGGTCCAACGGTAATATCCGTTTCGACGTTCATCATCGCCAGGTCGTGCCCATTGCGCACACTGCGCAAGGCCGCGCGCGTGCCGATTTCAGGGACACCTGTCGCTTCGATGATCACGTCGATGTGCCGGGCATCCGCCAGAATTCGAAAGTCGCCGACGGCCACGCGTTTACCTGCCAGGATAGCCTGGTCGACCTCAGCTGCTGTTTGGGCTACGACTACTTCTTCATCGATCAGGGCGATTTTGTAGGCATCTTTCGCGCGTTCCAGATTGACGTCGGCTATGACGCTGATCTCAAGGCCTTTCATCATGCTGGTTTCAGCCACGATATCCGTTCCCATCTGGCCGGCGCCAATCAAACCAATTCGGACAGGATTCCCCTGTTCTTGACGCAACTTCAATTCATCATTCAATCCGATCATAACAATAAATCTCCTAAGGCTTTATAATGACTTTCAACGCCTCGCCGCCTGCCGCCGATTCGAAACCCTTGTCGACTTCATCCAGGGAGAATTTGGCAGTGATCAACTTTGAGGCCGGAATGATCCCGCGCCGTAAAGCATCCAATGCGGCTGCGTGGTAAGTTGGATGATATGAAAACGAACCCATCACTTCAATCTCACCATAATGAATGCGGTTGGCGTCTAAAGAAGCCATGTGGTTTTCCTTCGGCAATCCGCCGAAGAGCATGATCTTCCCACGCTTGCGGACAATTTCAACCGCTTGCGTTTGCGTTGCCGGCACCGGATTTGCGCAAATGACAATATCCGCGCCGCGCCCATCCGTCATGCTACGGACAGCTTCACCCAGATCTAGTTCGAAAGGATTCACCAGCATCTCCGGGTCAAAGGTCTGAGCCAGTTTGCGGCGGATGTCGCTGGGTTCGGAAATCACCACGCGCGCACCGCGCGCGTGGGCAACGGCGGTGTGGATGCAGCCGATCGGCCCGGCACCCATCACCACTACCACATCGTTGATGCTGGTGTGGATGCGATCGTGACAGGCCAACACGGAACTGCATGGTTCGGAAACCGCCGCGTCATCCATGCTGAGCCCTTCCGGGATGGGATGCACCACGCCGCGGGTGAGCACTTCTTCGGATAACAGGATTTTTTCAGCAAAACCGCCCGGATACCCCGCAGTCATGCCCAAAAAGCGAATGGATTCACACAGGTTATATTGGGCATGCTGGCAGTAGTAACATTCTCCGCAGTGAATATCCGGCGCGACCGCGATATTCTGCCCGACGTGATAAGAAGTGATTTCTGAGCCGATTTGGCTAACAACGCCTGAAATTTCGTGGCCGGGAACGTAAGGGCCGGCGACCGGGCCTTCTTTCCATCTGCGCAAATCAGATCCGCAGATTCCGCAGGCTTTGATATCGAGGACAATGTCCCGCGGCCCGGGAAGCGGATCGGGGTCGTTACGAAATTCGAGGGTTTTGCTGCCTGTAAGGTATACCGATTTCATTTTTTCTCCAATGAATTAGTGATTTAAATGCATGTCTTCCAGTTTTTTACCGACTGCTCCCCCCGGATGGGTTTTCCCGAATTGTTCGATGCTGTATCCCCGCATCTTTAATAACACCACGCATAAAGCATCGCCGAAGGCGGCATTGAAAAGCGAACTGCCGGTTGCCACCATCCCATAGGGATCAACGTCCGGCGGGGCGATAATTTTAAGCACCAGGTCGCTGATCGCTCCCAATTCGGAGTCCGGTTTTTCAGTGATCGCGATCACGTAGGCGCCGCGGTCCCTGGCCACTTTCACCAGGGAAATTATCTCCGCGGTATGCCCACCCTTGGATAAAGCGATCAAAACATCGTTCGAGGTCAGCGCGCCCGAGAGGCCGTGCTGGCTGTCGCCCGCGTCCAAAGGCAAAGCAGGCGTACCGCAGCAACTGAGCAAATGCGCCATCCGCCGCGCCACTGCGTGTGAGGTTCCGGATCCGCTGACCAGCACGTGACCTTTGCAATTGAACAACTTGACTGCTGCCTTGTTAAAACTCTCATCAATTTGATCGGCCAAAGAGAGTACTCCATTTGCCTCTCTTCGGATTACTTCTTTTGCCTCTGCAATGATCTGTTCTTCGTTCATGAAATCTCCAGGATTTTTTTGGCGCTCAGGTGGTCGGTGATCAAAACGTTGACCAGCCCGCCGCGCAGCGCGGCATAAATCGCATTTCGTTTTAAAGGTCCGCCGGTGACCGCCACAACGCGCTTCACCTTTTTCAACTGCTCGAATGAAATCCCGATCACCCGGTCATCGATCTCGGAATTGAGCGGCTCTCCGAGCGCGTTGAAAAACCGCAGGCAAATATCCCCAGCCGCCCCTTTCTTTAATAAGTAATCCAGCTCCGCTTGCGTCAAAATCGTGCCATCGCGCATAACGACCGAATCGGGGGTCGGGGTGCCAACCCCGACGAAAGCAATGTCTATTTCACTGAATGAATCAAACACGTCGCGCACATGAGAATCGGTCATAAAAGCGGATTTGACAACCGTGTTGTCAACGATCCCGGGCACATTCAACAACGATAATTTTGCGCCGGTTTTCTCTACCAATCTGCGCAGGATGTAAGTCGCATGCGCCTCGGACTCCGGCTTGCCCAGGCCGCCGATTAATTGAACGATACGCGAATGGCGATAATCCTGGGTTCGTAATGCATCAACCATAGCCTGCAAAGTCGTACCCCAGGATATTCCGATCACGCTGGGATTTTCAACCGATTGCGAAAAATAATCCGCCGCGGCTGCGCCAACTTCGCGAGAAACCGAGGATTGCGAGTTGGGTTCACTAACCTCAACAACAATTGCTTCCTTTAAATTGAACTTATTCTCAAGGGCGTCTTCCAGATCAGTATGGATTCCCGGCTGCGGGATGATCGTGATCTTCACAATGCCAATATCTTCAGCCTGTTTTAGCAAGCGTGAGACCTTGGGCCTCGACAGGCTCAACTTCTCGCTGATTTCTTGCTGGGTCAGTTTTTTTTCATAATAATATTTACTGACTTTTAAAAGCATATGATAATCGACCGATTTATTCCTTGGCATTTCGATCTCCTATAATAAGTGCACATTTGTGCTTTTATGAATGCTTGTTCGTTTTATTATAAGTTATTCCGCGTGGAGTGTCAATCAAACAGGCCTAGTCGAGTAAAGATGAGGTAGATCAGCCCGAGCAGCGAATCACTGATAATGATAGACCAAATCAACTTTGAATAAAAGACACAACTAAAATTCAAGTAATCAATAACCTTCCGCTTTGTTCATTGCATGTCGCCCAAAAAATAATAATGTGATACCATTCCATTCTTATTTTTCAAAAATCTATTTTTGAGGAAGTAATATGGCCAATATCCCAACTCCCCATATCGAAGCAACCTCCAAAGACGAGGTCGCAAAAGTAGTTCTCATGCCCGGCGATCCTTTGCGCGCCAAGAAAATTGCGGAAACCTACCTGCAGGACGCGAAGTTGTTCAACCAGGTGCGCGGCATGCTTGGATACACCGGATTGTATAAAGGCCAGCGCGTCAGTGTGATGGGTTCCGGCATGGGCTTTGGCAGCATCGGCATTTATTCCTACGAACTGTTCCAATTCTACGATGTGGATACCATCATCCGCATCGGTTCCTGTGGCGCATCCCGCCCGGATATCAAGGTCATGGATATCATCCTGACTGATAAAGCTTTTTCCACCGAGACTTTTGCCAAGGAAGCCCATGGCTACGACGACCAGCTCATCGCCGGCAGCCGCCGGATTTCGGACATCATCAAAAAAGTTGCCGCCGAAAAGAACATTAAATACTTCGAGGGCAACGTCGCCTCCGGCAGCGTTTTCTATTCCAGCGTGCGCGATGACTGGGAAAAACTGGAGAACGAACACGGCATCATCGCCGCGGAAATGGAAGCCTTCGCGTTGTTTGCCAACGCCCGCGCCACCGGCAAGGAAGCCGCCTGCCTGCTGACTGTCTCCGACAGCAAATATGATCAGGAGAAAAACCTGACGGCCGAGGCGCGCCAGAATGCTTTCAACACCATGATGGAACTGGCTTTGGAAAGCGCCATCGCCAGCCTGGCTTAATTAATAACAGAAGAGAAAACCCTTCAAAAGCAGCCTGCATGCAGGCTGCTTTTTCTATCTATTTCCGGAAATCAAGATTTCAAGGGAAGGATCTCATATCGGCTTTGCACAAAACCATTGTCGAATGCGCGGTTTTCAACAAGCTTAAGGCGGGCGTCCTTTTCCAACCGGCCAAATAATGGAATCCCCCGCCCGATCAGGATCGGGATCCACGTTACAGTCAATTCGTCCAGCAGGCCGTCTGCCAGGAAACTCTGGATGGTTTTACCGCCATCGACATAGACACCCCGCAGATTCATCTGATCGAATTCACACTTCAGCTCAATAGGAGAGGACGATCTCCATTCTACAGTCGATTGAAGCGTTGCTGGGATGGCGACCGGCCGGCTGCTAAGAACGAATACCGGTTTTTCCCCGTAAATCCAGGGACCTAATGTAAGGACTTTTTCAAAGGACTTGCGTCCCATCACGA
>Ga0116191_1003829_pt1 | contig 10875 bp, 9 predicted proteins | sample AD_UKC111_MetaG_FD_89897 | JGI IMG/M metagenome (GOLD analysis project Ga0116191, IMG submission 89897) | Active sludge microbial communities of municipal wastewater-treating anaerobic digesters from Hong Kong - AD_UKC111_MetaG | ecosystem: Engineered > Bioreactor > Anaerobic > Digestate | place...
GACCTGTCGCGGGACGAGGAGCCCGTCACCACCATCCAGCCCGCCCGGCTGCCGCGCAACTTCGAGGTGCTGCCCGGAATCTAAGAAGGAGAACACGATGAAAACGCCCATTTATATGGATAATCACGCCACCACGCCGCTGGACCCGCGCGTGCTCGAGGCCATGATGCCGTATTTCACGGAGCGCTTCGGCAATGCGGCCAGCCGCAACCACAGTTTCGGCTGGCAGGCCGAGGAGGCCGTGGAAAAAGGGCGTAAACAGATTGCCGATCTGATCGGCGCCAGCCCCAAGGAGATCGTTTTCACCAGCGGCGCCACCGAGAGCGACAACCTGGCCATCAAGGGCGTGGCCGAGATGTATGCCGAGCGAGGCAACCACATCATCACCGCCGCCACCGAGCACAAGGCCGTTCTCGATACGTGCAAGAAGCTGGAGAAGCACGGCTTCCGGGTCACCTATCTGCCGGTGAAGGGCGACGGGTTGATCGACCTGGACATGCTGCGTGAGGCGATCACGGACAAGACCATTCTGATCTCGATCATGCGCGCGAACAACGAGATCGGCGTGTTGCAGCCGATCGCCGAGATCGGGAGGATGGCCCGCGAGCGAGGGGTGCTGTTCCACACCGACGCCGTACAGGCGGTGGGCAAGATCCCGGTCAACGTGGAGAAGGACAACATCGACCTGATGTCGATTTCGGGCCACAAGATTTACGGTCCCAAGGGCGTGGGAGCGCTTTATGTGCGGCGCAAGAACCCGCGCGTGCAGTTGACCGCGCAGATGGACGGAGGCGGGCACGAGCGCGGCATGCGCTCCGGTACTTTGAACGTGCCGGGCATCGTCGGTTTGGGCGAAGCCTGCGAACTCTGCGGCAAGGAGATGGCCGAGGAGTCCGCGCGCCTGGGAGCGCTGCGCGACAAACTTCGGCATACACTCGAATCGGCGCTGGACGAAGTTTACATCAACGGCAGCATGGAGCACCGTCTGCCGAACAACTTGAACATGAGCTTCGCCTACGTCGAGGGCGAATCGATGCTGATGGGCATAAAGGACATTGCGGTTTCGAGCGGTTCGGCCTGCACTTCGGCCTCGCTCGAGCCCAGCTACGTTCTGAAGGCGTTGGGCGTGGGCGACGATTTGGCCCACACTTCTATCCGTTTCGGTCTGGGACGATTCAACACCGAGGAGGAAGTGGACTATACCGCCCAGCGCGTGATTGAAACCGTGAAGCGGTTACGGGAGCTAAGTCCGCTCTATGAGATGGCCAAGGAAGGCGTGAATTTGAAGAAAGTGGAGTGGGCTTCCCGTTAAGTCTTTAGAGGGGAAAGAAAGGAGCCGGCAAATGGCGTATTCGAACAAAGTCCTCGATCATTACAACAATCCGCGCAACGTGGGATCGCTCGATAAGGCCGATCCCAACGTGGGCACCGGCATGGTGGGTGCCCCCGAGTGCGGCGATGTCATGAAGTTGCAGTTGAAGGTGAACCCCGATACCGGGGTCATCGAGGACGCCAAATTCAAGACTTTCGGTTGCGGCAGCGCCATTGCCAGCTCATCGCTGGCCACCGAGTGGGTCAAAGGCAAGACGGTGGATGAAGCGCTCCAGATCAAGAACACCGAGATCGTCAACGAGCTGAGTCTGCCGCCGGTGAAGATCCACTGCTCAGTGCTCGCCGAGGACGCCATCAAGGCGGCTATTGACGACTACAAGAAGAAGCAAGCGGCCCATCCGGTCGAGCAATTAGTCTCATAGGAGGCGGCGGGGGCCCCGTTTAGCGGCCGTTCCCCCGAAGCATGACACGATGATCCAAGTTACACCGAAGGCGGTCGAGAAGATTCGCCAGGCATTCATGAAGCAGGGCGTAAGCGGCGGTTTGCGTTTGGGAGTGCAGGGAGGCGGCTGTTCCGGCTTGAGCTACCTGATCAAGTTTGAGCCGCAAGCACGCTCAACCGACAAGGTGTTCGAGTTCGGCGGCGTGAAGATCTTCGTCGATCCGAAGAGCCTGCTTTACCTGGACGGCACGACGCTGGATTACACCGAGACGCTGATGCATTCGGGCTTCTCATTCCACAATCCGAATGCAAAGACGAACTGTGGTTGCGGCACCTCGTTCACGGCCTGATGGAACCTCACAATTGCTGGCACTGCGGGAAGCAGGCGGCGGAATCCCTGTTTTGCCGGTACTGTAATTCCCTGCAGCGCCCCAAACAGGATTATTTCCGCTTCATGGGCCTGGAGCCGCGCCTCAACCTGGACGCGGCGGAGTTGCAGAAGCGTTTCTATTCCATGAGCCGGCTGCTGCACCCGGATCGCTTCAATCGTGCGTCGGCGACCGAGAAGCAGTATTCGCTGGAGGCCACGGCGATTCTGAACGACGCTTACCGCACCCTGCGCGATCCGGTGACGCGCGCCGAATACATGCTCGCAGAAGAAGGGTTCGAGAACGGTGTGCACAACAACAAGGCCGTTCCTCCCGAATTGCTCGAGGAAGTCTTCGAATTGAACATGGCGCTCGAAGAACTGCGCGGCGGGGACCAGAGCGCACGGCCGCAACTCGAGACCGCGCGCGACCGCTTTCTGGGGCTGCGCCGCGAGGTGGACGAGTCGCTCAAGCGGTTATACACCGCTTACGACGCGACCAAGGACCGTGAGCGGCTCGTGGAAATCCGCGGCCTGCTGAACCGGCGCCGCTACATACAGAATCTCGTCAGCGAGGTGGAAAAGGAACTGGCTCCCTGACCCATGGAACCGCTCTTACAAATCGACTTCGGCGCGGCGAAGAAGCGCCGCGTGGTAGGTATCGACCTGGGTACCACGAACAGCCTGGTAGCTTACATGGACCTTGCGACGCCCAAGGTCATCGCCGGGGCGGACGGCTCGCGCCTGGTGCCAAGCATCGTCAGCTATACGGAAACGGGCGACATCGTGGTGGGCAATCAGGCGCGCGAAATGCTGCTGACCCATCCCGAACGCACCGCTTACTCGGTGAAGCGGCTGATGGGCCGCGGCGTGGCCGACGTCGCCGATGAGATGAAGCTGTTTCCGTTTCATCTGACCGGTGAAGAAGAGGGAGTCATCCGCATCCAGCTCGGCGACCGCACCTTCACCCCGCCGGAAATCTCGGCCTATGTGCTGATGCAGCTTCACCGCAACGCGGAGAAGGCCCTCGGGGAGGAAGTGCGCCAGGCTGTCATCACAGTGCCGGCCTATTTCAACGACGCGCAGCGCCAGGCCACCAAGGACGCCGGGCGCATCGCGGGCCTGGAAGTGCTGCGGCTGGTCAACGAGCCTACGGCGGCGGCGCTCGCCTACGGGCTGGACAAGCGCAAGGAAGGCATTGTTGCCGTCTACGACCTGGGAGGCGGCACCTTCGACATCTCGATCCTGCGCCTGCACGAAGGCATTTTCGAGGTCATGGCCACCAACGGCGACACGCACCTGGGCGGCGACGACATCGACAATCTCCTAATGCGCATTGCGCTCGAGGACCTGGCCAGCGAGTGGGGCGAGGACCTGTCGTCAAATAACGAGGTCGTGCAACTGCTGCGCCGCGCCGTGATTGCGGCGAAGGAGCAGTTGAGCTTCGTGCCGCAGACCAACATTGAGCTTGATTACCGCGGCAAGCGCTATCAGCGCGAGATAACGCGCGAGCTGTTCGAGTAGCTCATTACCGGGATTGTGGACCGCACTCTGGGCCCCTGCCGCAATGCCATCCACGACGCCGGCGTGAAGGTGGAGGAGATCGACGAAGTCGTGCTGGTGGGCGGCTCCACGCGCATCCCGCTGGTGCGCCGCGCGGTGGAGAACCTGTTCCGCGCCAAACCGCACACCGAGTTGAACCCGGACGAGGTGGTGGCGCTCGGGGCCGCCGTACAGGGCGCCATTCTTGCGGGCGACGTCACCGACAAGCTGCTGCTCGACGTGACGCCGCTTTCGCTCGGCATCGAGACCATGGGCGGCGTGGTGGCCAAGCTCATCCACCGCAATTCGACGATCCCCGCGAGCGCCACGGAGACGTTCACCACGGCCGTCGAGGGGCAGCGTAACGTGCTGATCCACGTCGTGCAGGGCGAGCGCGAGCTGGCGAAGGATTGCCGTAGCCTGGCGCGATTCGACCTGAAGAACATCGAACCGATGCCGGCCGGCATGGCGCGCATCGAGGTGCGTTTCCTGATCGACGCTAACGGCATATTGAACGTCACGGCGCGCGACCTGCGCACCGGCAAGGAACAGAGCGTCGACGTCAAGCCTTCCTACGGTCTCACCGACGCCGAAGTCGAGGGCATGGTCCGCGAATCGCTTGAACTGGCCGAGGAGGATTTCAAGGAGCGGCAGGTGCGCGAGGCGCGGGTGGAAGCCGATGCCATCCTCACTGCGGTCGAGAAGGCGAAGCAGAGCGAGGCTTACGCCGCGTTGAGCGACGAGGAGCGCAAAGCGATCGACCTGGGCGTGAACCGGCTGCTGATGGTGTACCACGGCGAAGACTATCTGCTCATCCGTTCTGAGATCGACGCGCTGAATCAAGCCACCATGCACCTGGCCGAAGTCATGATGAATTCGGCCGTGCGCACCGCGCTGAAAGGAACCAAGATCTGATGCCTGGCATGGACTGGAACAACGCGGAAGACATCGCCCTGGCGCTTCTCGAGCGGCATCCGGACACGGATCCGCTCACGGTCCGTTTCACGGACCTGCACCAGTGGGTGATCGAACTACCCGGTTTCACGGGAGACCCGGCGGCCTCGACGGAAGGCAAACTCGAAGCCATCCAGATGGCATGGCTGGAAGAGTGGCGCGATAACCAGTAGCGGCGGCCCCTATCGCTGCGACGTTACAATGGTGGGGGAGTGAACACCGCAACTCTGCTCATCAGCTGCCCCGACCAGAAGGGCCTGGTCGCGACCATCTCGAATTTCCTTTACACCCACGGCGCCAACATCCTGCACGCCGATCAGCACCAGGACAACGACGTCGGCATGTTCTTCATGCGGGTCGAGTGGGACCTGGACGGTTTCGAGCTGGCTGAGGAAGCCCTCCGCGCCGAGTTCGCTCCCATCGCCGAACGCTTCCAGATGCGCTGGCGGCTGCATTATTCCGCCGTCAAGCCGAAGATGGCGATCTTCGTCTCGCGTTACCTGCATTGTCTCGCGGACCTGCTCTACCGCCACCAGATCGGCGAACTGGCCTGCAGCATCCCCTTGGTCGTCAGCAACCACGAGGACGCCCGAGCGCTGGCCGAATTCCACGGCGTCGAGTTCCGTCACATGCCGGTCGACGCGGCAACCAAGGCCGAAGTTGAGCGCAAGCAGGTAGCGTTGCTCAAGGAGCGCGGTGTGGACGTGGTGGTGCTGGCGCGTTATATGCAGGTGCTCTCGTCCTACTTCGTGGAGTCGTTTGAAGGACGGATCATCAACGTGCACCACTCTTTCCTGCCGGCCTTCAGCGGCGCGCGCCCATACCAGGCGGCCTTCCAGCGCGGGGTCAAGCTGATCGGAGCCACCAGCCACTATGTAACGGAAGTGCTCGACGACGGGCCCATCATCGAGCAGGACGTGGTGCGCATCTCCCACCGCGACCAGGTGTCCGACCTGGTGCAAAAGGGCCGGGACCTGGAGCGCATCGTGCTGTCAAGAGCCGTCAAATGGCACCTGGAGCACCGCATCCTCCGGTACGCGAACAAGACCGTCGTCTTCGACTAAGGCCCGGGACAGACACTTCCTACTTCACCGCCACGGTCACCACGCCGGGGCTCTCGTTGTCTCCGATCTTCACCTTCACCTGCGCCGCCCCCGGCGTGAGCCCCTTCGGTACCCGAGCGTTGATCTGATACACACCGGCGACGAAGTACGGCGCGGCACCCGCGTACAGCACCTCCGCAGTCTGGCCTCCGATGGTCACAGACACCTCCGCCAGGGGCTTCGGATACGTCCCCACGGCCGGCTTGCCATCCACACCGGCCGTTGAGGTCTGTCCTTCGCCGGTTCCGTACAGAATCACGATGTCACCGCCAGTGGCCGGGTTCGAAGCGCCATTCACCGAGTAGTCCTGGTTCAAGATGGCGCCCTGGCCGCGGCCCGAGGAATCCAGAGTGAACAGGCCCGGGGCAGTTCCGACCACTGGCAGCACCACTTGCTTAGTCAGCTTGCCCTTGTATTCCACCTGCAGTTCCGCCGTCGATTTGCCGGCCAGCGAGTAAGGCGCGACGGCGCTGATCTGGTTCTGGGAAACGTAGATCAGCGGCGCGGCCACGCCGTCGAACAGCACGCGCGTCTCGGCAAGGATCTTCGTGACGTTCCCATCCGGGTCCAACGCCATCTTGGTGAGCCCCGGCGCGCTGATCTGATCGCCGAAGATGGTCACGATCTCGCCCGGAGCCACGGCTCCGGCCTCGAATGTAGCGCCGTTGGTCATTGCCAGAGTGAGGTTTGCCGTCCCATTCCAGATCTGCACGACTCCCATCTTGTCCGTCTGGCGCAGAATCTGCGCATTCCAACCATATTGCCCACCCACGCCGGAGGGGTTGCCATTGCCGCCCGCTCACTCAACACGTAGTTGTAGCGGGACCAAATCCTGCCGGTGTTGTAATAAGGACCGCTATCGTAATAAATTTTCTCGCCTGCTTTCGCGCCGGGCTCCTATACCGGATAAGCCAGCTTCGACGGCATCACCACGCTCGCATCCCAGAGCGCGGCGATCCATTTCTTGGTGGATTCCCCGGCGCCTCCGAGCAAGTACTGGAACCCGGGATAGTAACCTTGCGAATCGCTGAACTTGCTTATTGCCGGCCGGCTCGCGAAATTGGTCGTCTGGGTCACTCCCCAGCCCGGCTGCATGGTGAACGGCACCGTGTCGCGCAGGCTGAATGGAGCGTCGCGCATCTGGGAGCGGGAACTTATGGCGGCCACGCCGCCCAGGAAGCCCCGATCCACGTCATAGGGATCCAGGTACGGGTCGGGATGGCTGTCCACCACCAGCATTTTCCCTTTGGGCCCGAAACTCGGCGCATGTTGGAGATGGAAAAAAACCTCGTTATCGGTGTACTTGTCGTTGTTGTACCAAACCAGCATGCCGGTGTTGGCGGGGCCGAAGCGCCACATCGGATTACCCAAGCCGCGATCCGTTCCGCCTTCCGCCCCCACGTTGCGCCACTGGAGGAAATAGGCATGTTTGTAAGTGGTGTAACCCGGGTTGCGTTGCCACCCGCCGGAGTACCTCCACTTGGCATCTCCATACTCGGCGTCATCAAGGAACGCTACTTGAGTCCCCGCCGCGATGCGCACGTTGTCGATGTAAGGGCCGTCACCAAGCGTGTTTGTGTCGGTCATATACCAGAACCGGATGAGCGTCTGCTTGCCGGCATAGGCCGACAGATCGAATGTCTCCAGATTCATGGCCGGATAATCCGTGCTCTTGCCCGTGAAACCGCCGATCCTGGCGGCGCACAGATCATTCGGGAAGCCTTTTTCGCCGCCTATCCAGTCGCCGTCGTGGATGCAGGTAGTGTGCGCATTGGTGAGCGTGGTCCACGTCTTGCCGCTGTCGGCGGAGGCCTGCACCCACAGGAAGTCCCAGCTCGTTTCGGTATCGCAGGCGAGGTTGAAAGTAAGCGAGGCCCCCGTGGAAACGCTCACTGGGCTGACCATGGTCATTATCGAGTCCGTGAGGTTCTCCAGCCCGCCCCACCAGTAGTAACTGCCCGTAGGCCGGACTCCGAAGTAGTCGTGCCCGTCGGTGAGCGGGATCTTCACGCCGCGGTCTCCCGCGGCACCTCCCGGGAAGTTCGCCGTCTGGCGCAGGCGCACGACGTATTCCTTGCTTGTATCGCTGATAATCTTCGGCGAAAGCCAGCCCCAAAAATCCAAGTGCCATGGATCGAAGGCGGGGGATTGCCCAGCGATGGGGTATCCCACCCAATCGTCGGCCATGGTTGTCCAGAAGCCTGCACTCACCTCTCCTACAAGACTGTTAGCGTAAAGGTCGATGGCGCCGATATTGTGCGCATATTCGTGGATATAGATGGCCGGACCCGAACTCTCTCCCATCATGATGTACGGACCGACCTTCACGCCCGCGACAACCTCAATCGGCGGAACCACGCGGCCCGAATGCGGCCAAATGGCACCCTCGCCGTATTCGGTGCGGCCGTTCAACGTAGTGTCACTCTCATCCACCCCGGCTGCAACGATCCAAAGGTGGTCGATGATTCCATCCTTGTCGAGATCGTACTGCGCCCAGTCGAAAGAGGGGTAAGCCGCCTTGGCTGCTTCGAGCGCGTCCTTGACCAGCGTTTTGGCACTGCCCGCGCCTGGAACAGCCCCGTCATTCTGCCCGCTGGTCGACCCGGAGTTGCGGCCAGGGCAGGGATCCGCGCCGTACCAGTAGACCGAATGCGGAACTTTCAACCAACCCAGCACTTTGCCCGTGATCAAGTAGGTCCAGTTGGACATGTCCAGGTAGAAATCGCGCACCGAGAATCCTGTGAGGTCCTGATCCACGAGCGAACCGTCCTGCCGGGTGTAATTCAGATGTACGCCATCTCCAAAGATCATGTCGTGGAAGCTGCCCACGCTGGCATCCGGCATCCAGAAAGCCGTTCCGCTCCTGTCCGATCCGCTGCGCGGCCTTTCGATCTGGTTGTGCAGAGGACCCTGGTAGGTGAATTTTGTCGGGCCTTGTATGTTGAACTTGGAAATGATCTTCGAACAGTCGCCCACCGTGCCGGTCCACTCGGCAGTGTCGGACTTTCCGATCGGGTCCCACGTGGACTTGTTGGTTCCCTCGGGCACGAACTCCAGTGTATCCGGGCCGCCGAATTCGACCAGGATCACCAGCACCTTGTCCACGCCTGACTTGGCTGCCAGCAACTGGCTTTCGGCATCCTTGAGCGCGAACTTCTGCTTGCCCGAACGCATCCGCTCCAGCAGTTGCATCCGTGTCCGCCAGCGCAGCGACTCGATCTCGTTCGGCTTATCACCGTGGTTGTCCGCGCGCGCACGCGGACGCAAGCAACACACCCAGCGGCAACACCAGAGAAAGGTGCATCTTCGTGCCCTCCTTGTTCGCTCACTTTACGGCGATTGTTACAACAGCGGGGCTCTCCATCTCCCCTACTTTCACAACAACCGGGACGGCGCTGCCAGGCGTCACGCCGTCCGGTATCCTGATGTTCATTTGAAACACGCCGGCCACAAAGTAGGGCGCTGCTCCCAGGTACTCTACTTTTGCAGGCAAACCATCCACCGTCGCGCTCACATTCAGCACCGGTTTCGGGTACGATGTGGTGGCAGGCAGGCCATCCACGCCGGCTGGCGTCGTCTCTCCTTCGCCGGTGCCCCAGAAGACCACGATGGAGCCCCGCGCGGCAGGGTTAGCCGATGTGTTCAGCTTGCCGTCTTCGTTGATCGCCGCAGCCGGGCCGCGGCCTGACGAATCCAGCGTAAACAGGCCCGGCATGGAAGGCGCCACCGGCAGCACCAGTTTCTTGGTCAGGCGGCCCTGATACTCGATTTGTACTTCCGTATACGTCTTGCTCTTTACCGAGTAGGGAACCACCGCGCTTACCTGCGTCGCGTAAGAGTAAATCAATGGCGCGGCCACCCCGTCGAACAGGACGCGAGTTCCTCCCAGCGTGGTGGACACCAGGCCCGCTCCGGTGAGCTGTAGGGAAACAAGACCGGAGGGTCCGATGTTTGATCCGAAGAACGTGACGAGCTGTCCCGGCGAAACGGCGTTGGCCAGGAACGTCGCCGCGCTGGTGGCCACCAGCGTCGGGTCCGTGGTCCCGTTCCAGACCTGTACAGCGCCTTGCTTGTCGCTCTGTTGCAGGACTTGCGCGTTCCAGCCGTACTGGCCGCCCACGTCTGCCGGGTTGCCCGAACCTCCATCGATGGAATGGCTGGTCTGGCCGTTCACCGGACGGCAATCCAGGCCGCCATCGCTCGCCGGAGCGCAGTTCGAGAGCAGTTCGGTTCCAGCCTTGTAGCCGGGAGCCTTCATGCCGTAATTCTTCCTGGATGGGATGACCACGCTCGCGTCCCACTGCTGGGTCATCCACTTCTTTGAGCTGTCGTTAGGCGAGAGCGCCACCATCTCCGCGCCAGGATAATAGCCCTGCGAGTCGCTGAAGCGCGTTACGGGATCGCGTCCCGGGAACGTCACCTGGTTAGCCACCCAGGTTCCGGCTTCTCCCACAGTCAAGGGGTCATACACCGGCCGGGCGGTGAAGGGCGCCCCGCTCAGAACGTTAAAGGCTGCGTCCCGCATCTGCACCCGGCTGCGCAGGTTCGCCGCTTCGTTCACGTAACCCTTAGCCAGGGTATCCGGATCGCGGTAGGGACTCGGATGCGAGTCCACAACCAGCATCCGCGCCTTCGGACCGAAACTGGGCGGCTCGGTGAGGTGGTTCTGCGCTTCATTGTCCTCGTACTTCAGATTGTTGTACCAGACCACCATGCCCCCATCCACAGGCCCGTAACGGTAACCGGCCTTGCCCAGGGTGCTGTCGAATCCGCCTGTCGAAGTTGTGTTGCGCCATTGCAGATAGTAACTGTGCTGGTACGGGTAGGTGCCATTGGAGCGCCGCATATCGCCAGAATAAGTCCAGGTGGAACCGGACGCTTCGGCGTCATCGGAGAACAGCGTCGGCACGCTGGCCGAAATCCTCACGTTGTCGATAAACACTCCGGGCCCCGAGGCGCTGTAGTCGGTCATATACCAGAAGCGCACCAGGATCTCCTGGCCCGCGAAAGCACTCAGGTCGAACGCCTCGTTGGTGTAGCCGGGATAACTGGATCCCGTTCCCGTGAAGCCTCCGATTTTGTTGGAGCACAGATCGGTGGGAAAGCCTCGCAGGCCACCCTCCCAATCCGAATAA
>Ga0116191_1003838_pt1 | contig 10867 bp, 11 predicted proteins | sample AD_UKC111_MetaG_FD_89897 | JGI IMG/M metagenome (GOLD analysis project Ga0116191, IMG submission 89897) | Active sludge microbial communities of municipal wastewater-treating anaerobic digesters from Hong Kong - AD_UKC111_MetaG | ecosystem: Engineered > Bioreactor > Anaerobic > Digestate...
TGATTGTTAAGCATTCATTCCACCTCCGGCATATGTTCTGGCTCCTCGCAAGTTGGTATTTGATACGATCTTCTCAACTGCGGGTGAAGGGGAGATCGCCTTTTGCCTGAGGATGATGCTGAAATATTTGTATGTACAGGTCCCTTTATCAATGGCTTCTGCACTTGCGGCTTCAACAATGTCAGCAGGATGATCCGATGCAAGCCGCATAATGCCCATACAGGCACGATATGTTTGTACCGGATATTCTCTGCTATCAAGAACTCTGGCAATCAATTGCCTGGTCTTTGGTCCGATTTTTTCGGCCCATGACAAATATCTCTCGGAATTCCATCCGGTAACTGCCTTGTGGGATTCCGGCATATGCTCCGGCAACGTAGTATATCGCTTGAACGTATTGAAATTTCTTTTGTGAGCGGCGATCCGTTCGCCATCAGCAAATATTTCTATGACAGAAGCGGTTGCCCGCACTCTTGCGATCTTGCCAATATTGGAATAATGGACGCTGTAGAAAAAGCCTTGATATTCAACATGATAGTTGAAAGCGACTTTAACATTTGTCCAGTCGGCATACTCGTACCGGGTAGCAGGCAGCGGTTTCAATGCAGGCTTGTCAATAGTTTCAAAAGCGGTCTTCCTGTTTCCTTCCAGCTTTTGAAACGGCCGGTTGATCAGTTTGTCAAGTTCTGTACCTATGGCCTGATTGATCTCAAGGATGCTAAAGAACCGATGGTTTCGCAGTGCAGCGATGATGCGCCTTGACACATTGCCAACCATGTTTTCATCAGCTGCTTTGTCCCGGGGTTTTCTTGGTCTGGCTGGCACCAGTACCGTTCCGTAATGTCGCGCCATCTCGGTATAACTGGCGTTGAGAATCGGATCGACAAGATCCGGCGTTTTGACTGCAGTCTTCGTATTATCTGGAATGGTAACCCTTGGAACACCGCCATAATACTCGAAGGCCCTTACATGAGCATCGATCCAGTTTGGCTGCTTCATATCCCCATATGCATAAGCAAAGGGATATGCCGAGGCAGGGAGAACCGAGACAAATACATAGGACTGTTTTTCTTCTCCTGTTGAAGGCTCAATGTATGGAATCGTGCTGCCAGCCCAGTCTACCTGCATTGTCTCCCCGGCTTTATGCTCGATGTGCAGGGAGATTTGATTGGATCTTTTGAAGCTTCGGTACCGTTCGCAGAACTGGGTATACATGAGGCCATCGGGATTATCCCGTTTGTACTCTTCCCACAGGAGCATAAGAGTTACGTGTTTGCGTTTCATTTCATTAAAGATGTAATTCAGATCCGGTTCGACAGCCGTTTTTCTGGCTTCTGCCGGAGGATAAATCAGGGACAGGAGCTCTTTATCATTAAGATCGCAGGGCCACGAAATTTTAGCGTTTTGAGCTCTTTAGTGTTAATGCTAATCTAAAAATGTACCAGATACCGGTCGAAAAATAGGCCACCTTAATCAAATTATCCTGTATGATTTTGTTATCCAAGCATAATCGTACAGGAGGAAAGAGATGATTAAGATGGCACAATTAGAAGATATCAGAAAAATGTACTTCATGGAAGACCTAAGCATACGGGAAATCAGCCGCAGAACAGGCATTCACCGCGATACAATTTCCAAATATCTATCAACTGATGAGCCCATGCCACCTAAATATCAGTTGACCCAAGAGCGAAATCATCCGGTACTTGGTCCCTACATACCGATGATTAAACAAATCCTCGAAGAAGATAAGTCGCGACATCGAAAGCAAAGACATACCGGTACAAAAATCTTTAAAGTGTTGAAAGAAGCCGGTTATACAGGGGGTTATTCAACTTTAACCGACTATCTCAGAAAGGAACACAGAAAACAACGCGAAGCCTTCTTACCCTTAGAATTCGATTTAGGTACCTATGCCGAAGTAGATTGGACAGATGCATATTTTTATCTGAAGGGTAAAGAAACCCTAGCCCACATTTTTGTCATGAAGCTTCGAGGTTCCGGAGGATTTTACGTAAGAGCTTATCCCTTTGAAAAACAGGAGGCCTTCTTTGACGGACATATCCGCTGCTTTGAATTCATGAATGGAGTTCCGTACAGAATCACCTATGACAATCTCAAGACGGCCGTGAAAAAAGTACTGCAAGGCAGCAACCGTGAAGAGCAAGAACAATTTATCGCCTTAAGAACGCATTATCTCTACGAATCCTCCTTCTGCCGACCGGCCCGCGGTAACGAAAAAGGCGGAGTAGAAAACGCCGGCAAAGAAGCAGTCAGAAAGTTTTTTGTACCCTATCCGGATGTTGATTCCTTTGAAGAACTTAACGAGTATTTGCACTTGGAATGTGTAAAACTACTGGAGCAAAATCCTAAGTGGGAAGCAGAAAAGGCAGCTTTAAGACCTTTGCCCAAAACAAGGTTCAACGGAGCCAGATACAAAGAAGCCAAAGTAAACCGTTATGCCATGGTACAGTTGGAGACTAATCGTTACTCCGTACCTACAGCTTATGTTGGCGAAAGAGTAACGCTGAAAATAACTGCCGGACAAGTAGAAATAATCTATAGAAACAGTATCCTTGCTCAACATCCCAGACTTTATGGCAGAAACCAGGATAACATCATTCTGGATCATTACCTGGAGTTGTTATTGCAAAAGTCTCGGGCTTTAGGCAACACCAAAGTATACAAGCCGCAGACCTTAGCGTCGGTCTATGAAGAATACCGCAGAGGATTGATTGCCAGGCATCCTAAAGGCAACCGGGAATTTGTGAAAATACTGATGCTCTTGCGGGAATATCCATCTAAACTGTTGACGGAAGCCCTGGAATTGGCCCTTGTTTACAACCTCTATAGCTATGACGGTGTCTTAAACATCATTGGACAACTAATCGTTGCAAGCCCGAAAATCACACCGCTGAACAAAGAGAAGTATCAGAATATCCCGGATGTTAAAGTCAATCCTCCCAGCCTGGACAAGTACAGTATTCTGATGACAGGGGGAGTAAACTCATGGCTGTAAACAAGATGCTTTTGGAAGCCTACCTAAAGAAATTAAAGATGCCTCAAGCTGCTAAAGTCTACGAGTCTATGGCCCGGGAAGCTGTCGACAATAGCCTTGATTATGAAGAATATTTACTGGGAGTAGTAGAGCAGGAAATCCATCAACGGGAGAATAACCGAATCCAGCGTGGTATCAGGCAAGCAGCTTTTCCGGTAATTAAAACTCTGGAGAACTTTGATTTCAAGGTAATTCCCTCCTTGAATAAGCCCAAGGTACTAAAGCTGATGCAGGGAGATTACATTCGGAAGAAAGAAAATATCATTCTCGTTGGCAATTCCGGAGTTGGTAAAACCCATATTGCCATCGCCCTGGGTTATGAAGCCTGCCGGCAGGGATTTAAAGTTAAGTTCTATACGGCTGCCGGCCTAATTAACGAATTGCTTGCCGCCCAGCAAGAATATCGCTTAAGTCGTCTGGAAAAGCAGTGGCTGACACCTCATGTAGTTATCCTTGATGAACTTGGCTATATACCATTTAGTAAAACCGGCGCTGAGTTACTATTCCAGTTTTGCTCCGCCAGGTATGAAAGAGGCAGCCTAATTATCACCACTAATCTCGAATTTCCTAAATGGACGGAGGTGTTAGGCGATGAACAGATGACCGCGGCTCTTCTTGATCGGCTTACTCATAACGCTCATATTTTAAACATCAATGGAGAGAGTTTCAGGTTTAGGCAAGCCCTTGCTAAGCAGTCAAATAATGTCTAATTTTTTATCCTTTGGTGGCCTAATTTCTGACCAGCAAGTGGCCTAATTTTTGATTGACATTAACAAGTATATCGTCCACTGTTGATTTTCCGCAATTACATGATGCGGCGATATCTCTCAGCGATAATCCTGCATCATATTTTAACCTGAGTATTTCTTTGACTATTGACATGTCTAGCCTCCTCATTCTTGGCCCTCCTTAAAGTATTATGCTTTAAGGATACCAGTTAATTGATCAGCCAGGCAAGGTGTCCGGATGTTTCCGATACGTTGTCCGGATAATTCCGATATGCTGTCCGGATGTTTCCGGAATCAGTGTCCGGATGTCGCCGAAATACGCAACCTTATCGGCAGTCATACCACTCTCAGAGTGGCTGCCTTTCAGAAGGTAATAAAAATACAAGAATGTAACGAAATTCTTTTCTCCTTCACTTAATGTGCTTTGAGCTTCATCACCGTTATCTCTAATAATCTTATATGTTTTCCCATCATCGCCAATATCTAGTCTAAAGTTTTCAAAACCGAAAGACGAAAGCAATTCATTTATTCCGTCACAAGTGGGCCGTATACTTGTCGTTTTCTTCTCCAATTCTCTCAGTTCAATTATTTTATCTTTTTTTTGTTTTTGTTTTTCTTCAATCTGTGCTGAGAGATTACTGATTGCGGTAACAAGATCTTTCTTTTTTTGGTTATATTCTGCTATCTCTAATTTTAATTCATCGACAATGAATTTCCAGACTTGACTGGTCAAAGTTCTTTTCTCATTTTCCAAATTTTGAACAATAGCATTATGCTCGTCAATTTTTTCATTTGCATTTGTAATTAGTCCAGTAATTTCATCTAGTATACCCCTGAGTGAATCGAGTTCAGTAGCACGACTCACTTCTTTCTTTTTCTGCTCAAGCTTTTGAGTATTAACTGCTATAAAAGAATCCAGAACATGCTTTTCATCTTTTAACTTTTCTACATCAAGATATTCAGACGGTGTGTCAATAAGCGCTTGAATTTGCTGTTGTAGGCGAATAGAATCGGCTTTATAATCAGACAGTAAATTATCTATTTTAATACTATCATTTTCAAAAGATTCATTAAAATACTCTTTTAGGTTTTTCGCCAAACTATCATCAGTTTTCTGTTGGCAAAATGGACAAATTCCATCATTTACCTCATAATACGATATGCCTTGTCGAACCCAATCGCTGTTCTCAAGTTTTTTTATCATAGCTGCTATATCTACATCATCTTTTCCAATTACTATTTTTTTCAATATTGGATTCTTCTCATGTTCTAAGATCTTATCGATTTGAGGAACTGCATGTTTTTCAATTCGTATAAGATCTTTATTAAAAATTTTTTCGGCCTTTTTTTCAAGATCAGCAATAGGCAATAATGTAGCCGTATTATGTAAGAATTCCTTTAATACCCTTTCTTTAAAGCTATCTTTGCTTTTTCGTACTCCCTCAAAGCCTCCTGCTAATTTATCATCATATTTTTGCTTTTTTGTCCAAAATATGTCTTTATATGTCGATTCCAACTTCGACAAATCGTTGATTTTTCCGCCATTTCCATCATCACCTTTAAGCGTATTAGTCAACTTTTTTATATCACCAACTAAAGAATCAATTTCCTGCTTAATACTTTCAATTTTCTGAAGGGTCTCTATTTCTTGTTCACCTAAAGTGAAGACACCTTTAAGTTCTTTCTGTAAATTAAAATTACGATCAACAAAATCACGGTTATAGACCCTCGTTTCCAGAGGGATGCCATTCTCCCAAGCAATCTCACAATCGATATACGGTGATTTGTCAGCAATAATTTTACTAATCGTAGTCTTTCCCGACCCGTTCGAACCAAAAAAATAATTAATCTTCTTAAGCCCGTCAATTGACTGAACAGTGTTGCCAAATGATGCTGCATTGCAAATATCAATCTTTGAAATCATATTTGGTCCCCTCCTAAGACTTTTAGTCTTTATAAATCAGGATAAAACTACTCTTCTCTAAGTAATTAGTAGCTACCTTTACAATACATTATCCGCAGCGACATTTTTCGATATTATTCCATAATAATTGTATTTCTTGTATATAAAAACACAAGTGGGCCAACTTATGATTATCAACCTTTTTAACATTATTTTCTACAACTTATTTGAATACAACAAGTCGAACTCGCGTCCAGCTTGCCTCTGGCAAGCTCCGTAGGGGGCGGCTGCCCCCTCCCGGCGGCAGGCCGACCATCAGCAACTTTAGGGATCGGCTGATCTGCCTGTCACCCCCGGAGCGGTGATCCGTATATCGCCGTACTTTTCAATACTCATAGCCAAACGGCGATATACTCTGATCGGGAGAGATGTTCTCTCCCGATACCCTCTCTGGACGCTCGTTCTCCTTCTGCACGTTAATCAAAAACATAAAAAAATGAGGTACAAGACCTCATTTTTTTATGTTTGGTGAAGGTGGCGAGAGTCGAACTCGCGTCCGAAAGCATTTCCACGAGACTTTCTCCGAGCGCAGCTGGTGATTTATTGTTTCGCCTCAACAATCGCCCATCAGCAGGCTATTGTCTCGGCTATCCCATTGTTCCCCTGTGCTACTGGGAGCTCACACAGAGTTTTCCTGTATAGTCGACGCCAGGATTCCGGCCTACAGGTGAACCGGAGCTGACGAGCCGGCTTATGCGGCTAACGCGTAATTATTTCTATCAGCGTTTATTTTTAAATTGCCCCTTTTAACGTAGACTAGGCGACTACGGCTCGCTTATCTGGCTTCTACACCCCCGTCGAAACCTTTACACCCCCATGATTGATAATTTGTGTTACGCTGTGTTGCTAACCTCCTCAGGCTCGCTAGCGTTGTCATATATACATAATACCACAGCATATCGCTTTTAAACAATGGCTAATTTATAACATGTTTGTTACAATATATGTAATATGTGATCTCCGTGTTGCATGTTCCAATCAGGTCAATTTCTTCGGCGGAGAAATTTCCGGTGAGTGAAAACATCGGAGCACTTTTGCCGCCTCACCCTTTTTGAGGGAGCAAGGATTTTAGCGAACGACGAAGTCGTTTAGGAAAACACCGTTTCATGGATCACGTTTGTTTTCCGTTCTAAAATCTGCGACCGAGAAAGCGGTGATGCCAAAAGTGCGACTGTTTTCATGAACGGAAATTTCGTTTTTCCTGCTGCATCCTCCGTTCCGAATCCCGCTTTGCGATGTCCTCGCGCTTATCGTAGAGCTTCTTGCCTCTGGCGACGGCAATCTCCATCTTGGCCAGCCCCTTTTCGTTGATGTAAACGCTAAGCGGCACGAGGGTCAAACCTTTTTGCGTGGTATAGCCGATGAGCTTCCGGATCTCCTGCCGGTGCAGCAGCAGCTTCCGCGGCCGCAGCGGATCCACGTTGAACCGGTTGCCCTGCTCGTAAGGACTGATGTGCATGCCGTAGATGATCAGTTCGCCGTTCTCGACCTTGGCGTAGCTTTCCTTTAAATTGATCCGGCCCTGGCGAATGGATTTGATCTCGGTGCCGGTCAGGACCATGCCTGCCTCGTACACTTCCTCGATAAAGTAGTCGTGCCGGGCTTTTTTGTTATTCGCTATGATTTTTTTCTGCTTCATTGAAATCACCGATTATCATTGTATTTTATCCGTTATTTCTTGTTGACCGGCCCGATGTCGCTGAACGGGAACAATCGCAGGTCTACTCTTCCCATAATATCCGATACCGCGATCTCGCCGATGCTCGGGTCCCTGCTGTCCAGGCTGTTTGGCCGATTGTCCCCCATGACGAAGATATAGCCCTCGTCAACGGTGAACGGAGCCATGTCCCCCGGCGTCACGCCGCCGTGAATATAGTCCTCCTTCAGCGCTTCCCCGTTTCGGTAGACAACGCCGTCCTTCACTTCGATAACGTCGCCCGCCACGCCGATGACCCGTTTGATCAGGTCCTTCTCCTCGCCGTTGTCGCTGTAGATATGCGCCTTGAACACGACAATATCGCCGCGGGCCGGCTCTCCGGTCAGATACGGCAGTTTGTTCACGATCAGATAGTTGTAAGGCTCAATGGTTGGATACATGGAATAACCCTTGACCAGGGTCGGTTTGATGAACGTCGTAATGGCCAGCGCAATGATCAGCGCGACGACGATCGTCTTCGTAAACTCAAATATGGTTTTTCTCATCTCGTCAGTTACCTTCCAATCCCCTATATTATTCTGGTGTTCCCCTTTGATATGTACCGTTTACGATCAATCCAGCGTTCCGATCTCGTTGAACGGATACAGGCGGAAAACCGCCTTTCCGTAGACGTCTTCTATTTTAACATATCCGATGTTGGGATCGCGGCTGTCGATGCTGTTCTGGCGGTTGTCCCCCATGACAAACAGTTCGCCCTCCGGCACGACCACATCCTCGACATATCCCGATGTATAATCCTCCATGAGATACGGTTCATCCTGGATCTCCCCGTTGATGGAGACCTTGCCGTCTTCAATGTTGATCACGTCGCCCGGAAGCCCGATAACTCTCTTGATCAGCATCTTTTCATCACCGGTCTGGGTCTTCAGATCGGTATGGAATACGATGATATCGCCGCGCTCCGGTTTTCCGAAACGGTATGCCTGCTTGCTCAGGATCAGGAAATTGTATTCCTGCAGCGTCGGCATCATGGAGGTTTCCCGCACAAAAGTAGGTTTGATAAACTGCAGAATGATCATTGCTACGATGACTGCTATCAATATGTCCTTGATCCATTCCTTCAGCTCTTTAATGGTTTTGCTGCTCATTCTATCCTATCTTCCCCTTATTTCACCTTTCCTATTTCATTGAGAGGCCAAACGACGACGGCACAGTAACCTCTGATCAGTTTCATCTTCAGCGGGCCGACCCGCGGATCCCGGCTGTCAATGCTTTGCTCACGATTGTCGCCCAGTACGAAAACCTCGTCTTTTTCAATGGTGATCGGTCCCACGTCGCCTTCCGTGGTCCCGATTATGTAATCCTCCTTCAGGAGCTCGTCGTTCCGGTAGACCTTGCCGTCCCGGATCTCGATCTTGTCCCCCGGAAGACCGATGACTCTCCGGATGGAATTTTCATCCTTGCCGCCTTCCTTCAGGAAATCATCCTTAAATTCCACGACCTGCCCGAATTCGGGCGTGCCCCGCACAGCAGAGTAAGTCTTTTTGGCAACGATGATCACTTCCCCGTCCTGGATCCCGGGGAGCATGGCGTCACCGGCGGCAACCACAGGGCGGAAGAACATGGTCACAAGCCAAGCCAGTACGACCGGGTAGATATAGATCCGATACTTTTCCCGAAAGGGTCTGTTGTCCTCTTTTTTAGCCATTTTGCCCTCCTCATTCACTTCCAAACAAGCTTACCTTAATCGCCTCGAAATTTGCAGGCAAATCTGCTTTTATCTCTTTCCCCTTCATATATTCCAGCGGCTCTACCCCTTTATCAAAGCACAGCTTATATGCGTGCAGCAGCTGCGTCGTCAGTCCGAATTGCTTTTCTATTTTCCTGTCCCGTCCTCTGCCGGCGTATTTCACATCGCCAACGACCGGATGCCCCGCCTTGGCAAGGTGGGCTCGGATCTGATGGGTCCTGCCCGTGACCAGTTCCACCTCCACCAGGGTGTAGCCCTTTGCGGTTTTCAGCGGCCGCGCGACGGTCTCCATGACCTTTCCCTCGTCCGATCCGAGATCGAGGACTCTGACTTTATTGGCCTTTTCATCCTTTGCCATCTTATCCTTCAATTGAAGGCTCCGCTTCATTTCGCCGCATACGACGGTCAGGTAATATTTTCTGACATAGCCCTTGTCGCGGATCATTTTGTTCAGGCTCTGCAGGGCTTTATTGTTCTTGCCGAAGATGACCAGTCCGGTGGTGTTGCGGTCCAGGCGGTTTACCGGAGACGGCACAAAGGTTTTTTCCTTTCCCGGGGAATACTCCCCTTTCTCCGCAAGATAGCCGGCGACCTGGTTGGCAAGGGTGTTCTTCTTCTCGGTTTTGTCCCCATGCACCAAAAGCCCGAAGGGCTTTTCAACGATCAGAACGTTTTCGTCTTCATAGGCGATCCTGAACTGCTTTTTTGCGCGGCTTACAGTCTTCTTTTCCAGGAAGGCGGCCGCCTCTTCTTCCGAAATATATACGGCGACCTCGTCGCCCGCGGCCAGCATGGTCTCGACGGCGGCGCGTTTTCCGTTTACCTTGACGTTCTTGCGGATCAGCTTATAGATATGGCTCAGGGCCGCGTTCCTGAAATACTTTTTCAGGAACCTGTCCAGCCTTTGATTTTCTTCGTTTTCCGTTATGGTAATTTTGATCATCCGCCACCATCAGATTTCCTTATCGTTTTCAACTGCTAAGATTATACAACATAACGCATTTGAAATATACCCATGTAAACAAAACTTAATAAAAAACCATTTCATAAACGATGTTCTGCATCTTGTTATGTCATGTCCCATGTGATAAATTAATAGGGGAATACAGACAACATCAGATATGTGCTTGGCGGAAGAAACAGGGGGAATACACGATGAAAAAGCTGAAAGATATTTTCTATGATCTGAACGACATTTTGGTGGCAATCGTCATCCTGGCCGTGGCCGGTCTGGTGATCACGGTCAATATTGATTCCATATTGAAATATCCGTCTGTCATAGCGGCTGAGATGCAGGGTCAGGAGGAACAAACCCCGACCGTTTATGCCGAAAACCCGCCCATCGTCAATGACATCGGGGACGACGCCGTCACCGACCAGGGAACCACGGACGCAGCCATTGACGACCAGGACGCAACCGGCGCGGCCGTTGACGATCAGAACACAATGGGCGGCGGAGGCGTTTCCGGAAATAGCGGCACAGAGGAACCCGTGAACTATTCCGTTTATATCAGCTACGGCCAGACCGGCGACCAGATCGCCGACATCCTCATCAGGATCGGCCTGTTCAAGGACAGGCAGGAGTTCAATGCGGCGGTAGCCGCAGCAGGCGCGGAGGGTAAGCTCCAGGCCGGAGAGTTTATCATCCCTTCCGACGCGACGCCTGCCGAGGTGGTTGAAATTCTTACCAATTAGTCATCAGCTTCCAGAA
>Ga0116191_1003844_pt1 | contig 10854 bp, 8 predicted proteins | sample AD_UKC111_MetaG_FD_89897 | JGI IMG/M metagenome (GOLD analysis project Ga0116191, IMG submission 89897) | Active sludge microbial communities of municipal wastewater-treating anaerobic digesters from Hong Kong - AD_UKC111_MetaG | ecosystem: Engineered > Bioreactor > Anaerobic > Digestate | place...
GTAGCTTCTATAAAAGAGAGGAAGGCTGAAATTGTTGAAAGCATAGAATAAACCCATGCCCACACTGGCTGCTCCATAGGCGAACATACCTCCGACTTTAAGTCGCTCAGGCGTTCCCCCTTGGGCTTTGTCTTTTTGCTCGGTATCCTCCTTCATATCTACCTCCTCATATCATTTCCCGTGCCGCTTAGCTCATTCTATCTTGAGTTTATTGCGTCACATGGCAGGCGTCAAATCCACTTTGCTCGAGATATCGCGAGAGCTACTAATTATGCAAAAAAATTATAATCTGATTCGATATGGTTGGCTTGAACGAATCTGCTATATTGAACAGAAGAGCCCAGCTATTTTGGACACAAAGATAAGAGAAATCTATGAATTCAGCTCCTCATATTCCCGAGGAGCCATATACCCTAACGCAGAATGCTTTCTTACACTGTTGTAGTACAACTACTCTATGTACCTGACCAATGCCTGACGCTCCTCGTCCTTTGTTTTGAATCCGGCATTGTTCACAAGTTCCCGTTTCAGCGTCTTGTAAAATGATTCCATGAGCGCATTGTCGTATGAATTGCCTTTGGCGCTGTTCGAAGGGATTGCTCCCTTGCTTCTTAAAAGCGTCGTAAACTTCCCACTGGTAAACTGGGAGCCTTGATCCGTGTGAATGGTAAGTCCAGTTGGCGGCTGTTCCTTGCCAAAGCCTTGGAGGAATTCATCCATTGCAAGTCGTTCTGTCATCGTAGATGCAATAGACCAACCAACAATCTTGCGTGTATGCAAATCCAAGAAAGCAGCAAGATGTAGACAACCTTCTTGCCTTTGAACAGAGAAATTCATTCTCGAGCTGTCGGTCGGATGACTCCCGTGCACAATATGCATAGAATCCGCTCCGTGAGATTCTCAATGTTCTACAGGCCTTCTTGATCGGGTATCGGTGCTTTTGTTGCATCAGATAACTGAACCTCACGTCCTTTTTTGCTGCAAGAAGACTTAGGACTTTTTAAGAGTTCAACCTCTTCTTCTAGTTCCTGATTCCTTCGTTCAAGTCTGTGTATTTCTGCTTGATAGGTATAGATCGTACTTCCATTACCGGGGAAAGCGTTCTCACCGTACTTTTCATACTCGCTCACCCAACGGTAGAGACTATTCGGATGCACTGAAAGTTGTCGTGCTACCTCAGGATACCGGCAACTCATCATCAAGCACAAGCTTGGTAGCTGCTACCTTAAACTCCTTGTTGAACTTGCTTCTGGACATGGACCCTTCCTTTTTTCTCTTAACTTTATGTCCATTTTATCATATACCCACTCCACTGGGACCACATCAAGAATTGTGGGGACCATGGGGCGGAGAATTACGATTTGGAATGGGTTGGCATGGTGCCTGGCTGTAGAGAAAGTCGTCGTTCGGTGGGTGATTACCTGCTCAATGAGAACGATGTACGAGCGAACCGTATTTTCCCCGACGCGGTGGCCTACGGGGGTTGGCCTATGGATGTCCATATTCCTGGAGGCATCATGGATTTTGACAGTCTACCATCGAAGATATTCAATTTTGATGGTGTCTATACTATTCCATATCGTTCCTATTATTCCAAAAACATCGACAATCTTATGATGGCGGGAAGAGACATCAGTGCCACAAAGATGGCTATGGGTTCGACGAGAATTATGGGTACCTGTGCGGTGGGAGGCCAGGCGGTGGGAACTGCTGCAGCCCTTGCGGTTAGGTATAGTTGTTCGCCGTGTGAACTCGGTGGAAGAATCACGGAACTCCAGCAGCTACTTATGAAAGATGACTGCTATATCCCTGGTTTCGCAAACAGCGACACTATGGATTTAGCGAGGACAGCGAAAGTAAGCGCAACAAGTGAGCTGCCGTATCACAATGCCGTGAATGTAATCAATGGCGTCGCGAGGAAGGTCGGCACGCAAGAAAACTGTTGGGAATCCGATGGTATTGGAGACAGCGGAGCAAAAATTACGCTCGCATGGCCAACGCATAAAGTCATCCGCGAAGTGCGGATAATCTTTGATCCCAATTTGACGCGAGAGATTATGCCTTCCATAACGGCACAAGTCAAGAACAGACAGGTAAAGGGTATGCCGGAGGAACTCGTCAAAGATTACACTATAGATTTCTATCGCGGCGACAATATTGTGTTGAGTCAAGACGTTCGGGGTAATTATCTTCGGCTCAGGACATTGCAGCTCCCGGATTCGGTTGAGGCTGACAAGATCTGTCTGACCGTCTGGTCTTACCTATGGCTACAGATCGGCACGCATTTTTGAAATTAGAATTTATTAAGAATAACTTTCTTTATATTTTGTAAAATTCCTTAGCAACCGTTCAAATGAATCCGGTGTATACGTTTTGAAATCATCCTCGTCGACGAAGACGTAATCGAAACGGGTCTTTTTCTGTGCCGCGTTGATGTCGCTGCACCACTGGGCGAGGCGCGCCATCTTGAGGGGAACATCGATATCCTCAAGCCCTTTTGTCTCGACGATGACCACCCTGTTTCCATCCAGTTTGACGAGGAAATCCGGATAGTAATTCGAGATGCCGCCATTCGATGTAACATAATCGAGGTTGAAATGCACCGCGAAATAGTTTTTCGCGTACGCGAGCACATCGGGGCAGCTATCCAGGAAGGACGCGAACGAAAGCTCAAGCCGGCTGTCCCCGATTATTTTATTGAAGATGCTTTTCTGGGGCAGATAGAACGACTGTTCCTTGACCACAAAGGGACGCGTGTCACTCAGCCGTAGAGAGTCGCGAATCTTCGCGCCGCCCCTGTCCTGAACCGTGAGACGGTTTATTTCTCCGACAAAGGTCTCGATTATCGTTTTCGTCGATTCGAGCTCAGCGAGGTTACGCAGGGTGTTCAGGTCATCAAGCAGCACAGGTGTAGTATAGAGCGATGAGGTTATGAATTCCTTTATCTTGCCGTAGAGGACATCGTAACCGCTCACCAGGCGCAATTCCTTCATGATAACCTGCGCGAAGTAGCCGACGACGCTCCGGTAATCGGCGACTGTCGCCGAGTCGAGTAGGGTGATGTGGTCGATAGCGCCATTCGTGATATCACGGAACACAATCTTTCGCTTCTCTTCATCTGTGAAATGGCGATAGGCTAGCTTTTTGTTCCCGAAAGTTAAGGGATTCAGAGCATCCAGATTCTTGTATTCTCTATAAACGCGGGGGCCAAGCACGGGAATCTCGATATCGAGCTTGTTCAAGTCCTTTTTTCTGTTGTCCCGATCGACTTCGATGATGATCGGCGCCTTCGGGGCTGTTCCTGTGCCCATCGGACGGTAATCCAGCTGCACGCCTTCGCTCTGAATCGACTCGACAAAATCCATAAAGGCGGGTGTACCCACGACACTCACGAATTCTGTCGTGTCCTCACCGAGATACATCCGTCTGAGGCCGCGTCCTAACGTTTGCTCAGGAAGTATGTTGCTCTTCGCGACATAGGCTCTTAAGCCCACGATGGTCGTGACATTCCGGACGTCCCAGCCTTCCTTGAGCACAAGCACCGAGACGATGACCTTGTAGGGACTTTCCCAACTGTCGATTGCGTTGGCCTCTTTTCTGAGCTGATCGAGTTCTTCCTTGCTCTTCCCCGTGTCCGATTCTGATATATCACCATTCTTCTTCGTGTGAATGACGAGCACCGCGTCCTTGAACTCTGGGTAGGTAGCCTCAAGATACTGCCCGACATCGTCGCAGTTCCGGGTGTCGTCGGTCATGATAAAAAGAATAGCCTTTTTGCCGAGTTTCTCGTGCTCCGCATAGACCTTTCGCCACTCTTCCACACCGAGGGCGATATAGTCGGCGTATTTTTCGGTATACCGCGAGCTCTGCCGCTCCTGCAATTTCTTCCGGCTCTCGGCGTCCGGCAAGACCGGATGCTTCACGACATTCTGCGTGATCGCTTCGACCAGGGGATAATCGCAGACCGTCTGCACGAATATCGAGCCGTTGTCGTGCTTGGGTGTCGCGGTCAGATCTACCTGAAGCGAAAGAAAATGTTCCTTCTGTTTCAGTCGGTTGTGAATATCCTCTATTGATTTGAACCAGGCAAGATCGGCATTGTGGATATGATGGGCCTCATCGTTGAACACCACAAGCTCGTCTAGCTCACGGACGATGACTCCAAGGTCGATCTTCGAGTCCGTCGTCTTCCCGACCGGACGCTTGCCTAAGAAATAGTCCTCCAGATTGTCATCGTCAAAGCAGGGCTCCGTGTCGTTCCCGGTATACACGCGCTGAATGTTCGTAAGGAAAATGTTGCCCGTTTTCCGGATACCGGAAATCTGATCCTGAATGTGAAGCGTGAGCTGAAAGTCATCTTTCCAGTTCTGCCCGCCGTAGCCGTTGTCGGGAAGGACAGGATCGCGCCAGAATATCCGTAGGCCCTCGAAATCCGCGCGGAGGCGGTCCAGCACGATGATGTTCGGTGCGATGATGAGAAAATTGGTCGCGAGATTCGAGCCGGGCTCGTAGAGCTTATGGAAATAGCACCACGCCAGAAGAAGGCTGATAACCTTGGTCTTCCCGCTCCCCGTGGCCATTTTGATGACGAAACGGAGCCAGTCTTCCTCGAACATTCCCGCGGAGACGGCGCCGGATGAATCGTAGCGGATAAGGTCGTATTTATCCTTCACCTGCGCAACTTCATACAGGTAGACGACGGTTTCCACAGCCTCGCGCTGCGCGAAATAGTACCGAAAATCAAAAAGCGCACCGTCGGATTTTTCGAGGCTATGCCCGGCATCGAACCACCAATGCAGAAGCGCCCTGGAGGTCGGCGACGCGCCTTCATAATCAGTATCGCGCCATGCCTTCACTTCCCGGCGAATTTTGTACACCAGTGGCGGAAGGAGTTTCCCGTAGCCCGATTCCAAAAGGTCTCTGCCGGAGGGCACCCACCGGCATTCGGGATCGAGAATCACGTAGGGCGAAGAGGGAAAAGAAGGGTTAAGGGGCATAGGCTATTCCTTTATCGAAGGCAAATTCTGGCTGGATTTTCCTGGGTGGATAATAGAGACCGACAATAATAAATGGATTGGAGCTCCAACCGTGGTACGCTTTTGTCGTGCCCATGAAGAAATGAAGATCCCTGTCGCGGATAAAATGGTCGAAACACTTCTGACGCACTTTCTCCAAGGCCTGCCTTTCGTCGCCATGTGCCGCCTCAAGACATGTCCAGTACAGCATGCCGACTTCCCAGTCTTCTGTCATCAAAGTTGAGTGCTTTCCCGAATCATCCTCGAAAACGTATGAAAATTTGTAAGGAAGCTTGTGGACGAACTGAAGTTCGCGGGCGATTTCCTCGGGGGATTGGAAAAGAGAAGGCTGATTTGCCTTGGCCTTTATTGCCTCAAGCTTCTCTTTCGGCCACTCGCGCTCAACTTCTTCCCAGATAAAATCGAGAACCCGCGTGGGCTTAAAAATTGCGAGGGATATATTGTCTGCCTTCGATGCCGCGATGAGTTCATCAAGATTGGTATAGACTTTCTGAGATTTGAAGATGAGAGCACTTCTCTTGTCCCACCCTCGTTCCGTCCCAATAGTATCGAGTGTTCTCAATGTATCGATATTGAAGACTTTATAACTTTCGACGCGGGGATCGGCTGGGTTTCTTTCGACATCCGCCTCAATCCATTGGTATTTTTTATATTTCTGCTCATACTCCAATTTCCGAAAAGGCAATGGATAGATGCGAATCCATGAGCCATCCTCCAACAGCCCCGCCGTGCACACGAGTTCGTCGTACTTCTCGGAGAGAGTGGGATATGTCTTCGCCAGAATACATATCTTTTTTCTCTCAATCATAGATGCGCGACCTTCACGTGATACTTCGCGGCCATATAATCGCTCAACACATGGCGGTGACAGTGCGCGGGATCGTGCTCAAAACAGGTGAGCGCTATTCTCTTCTTGCCCATATAAATCGAAAAGAGTGCATCGATAAAACTCTTTCTCGCGGGAAACTGCTTTCCGTATTCCTCAAAGAGCGAGTCATAATCGGCATTTGCGGAAAGATGCTTGCGTTTGTCGGAAACGATGCCCAGTTCCGGGACATGGACATAGTCGATGCCTATCTTCGTCACGGCATGGCTGAGCATATCCTTTGAAAACCCGAACTTCCGGCTTATGGGATTGTTCCGCACATCGCAGAGCACACGGACATCGTTCTGTATGAGGATATTGAGGTATTTTTCCAGAGAAAGCCCCTCATATCCAATAGTAAAAACCACCGCCGCATCCTTCTTGAGGTTTGTCTTTTTTTGTTTGATGACGGCGAGCTCGTCGCTATTCATCAACTCGCCGGCTATTTTGCTGTTTATGGCATAATAAGGGAATTCCCTGTACACATGCCGCACAAGCGCATTCCCCCGGATATTCCTGTACTCATCCTGAAAAGACTCGAGAAAAAAATCATCGGCCCCTGAAGGGACTCGGGAATCAAGCAATCGAATGCTTTCGTCCTTCTTGTCGAGCCATCCCATGGCGCTTAAAGTTTCGATGTCCTGCGCGGCCTGAAAGGAATAGCAGCCATACAGATAGGGAACGAATTCATAGCAGGAATCATTCGTCCGCTGGAGGTACAGAAAGAGGAGCTTCTGAAAATCCATATACGAAAGAGTGCCGCCCGCGCTCTTGATAAATGTGAGCAGGAATTTCTGGCGTTTGAAGGTGGGAGGTCCTGATGAATTACTAATCATCTTTGTTGTCTCCATCCTTTATTCCCTTTTGCCAAGCTTCACATACCTTCTTATAATCTGGAAAGTCCTTATTCTCATTTAGCCATGTCTCAACAAACCGTGGATTATTGCTGTTAGGTTTGGGGAAAACCGTATTGATCTTGACCTGAACAGCAGTCCGTACGCAATCCCCCATAACTATGGCATGCTGTTGTGGCAAAATCGGCAATTGATCCAGGATATCGCTGTTGGCGCTCGAGACCAAGCCTCGCACGTACTTTTGATCGTCGGGGTTTTGCAGGCGGTGAACGATAAAGGAATTACACTGCGATAGTACCGTCTTGGAGAGTTCCGAAGGACGCTGGCTGGATACAATCAATGAAATACCATATTTGCGCCCTTCACGGGCAATGCGCTCGAAGACTTTTTTGGCGATCGACTCTTTCTCTTTTCTATCCTTTTCCGGTATGTAGTTCTGGGCTTCTTCCAAGATCAAGACAATCGGATATTTCCCTCGATCGTCAGGCTTGAAATGCGAAACGAACTCAATTACGAGCCTTCCAATCAGACCTACAATATTCTCGAGGACGTCGTAGGAGATAAGCGACAGATCGAGAATTGTTATCTGGCTGACTCTGTGCTGGTCGGTTTCTTTTTCGCATTTGGGAGAGGAATAGTAGCTTATAAAAGGATCAAAGGTACCTGTGTCTTGGCTCTCGCCTACGAAATAGCGATACATGTCGCCTATAATAAAAGATAGAAATAAAGACAAAGAGTTATCGAATTCTTCCTTAGAATTTAATAATAAGGGCTCAGCAAAACGACGATCACTCAAGAAGCCTTCCAAGCGCAGACGCAATGTAGATACGTATTCAGATAGCTTGGAATTAGAGCCTTCGTGTTCATCAATGGCAGCATCAATGAATTGAGTTATTAATTTTTGATACTCAAACCATGTTGGTAAATCAATATTTTTATCATTGACGATATTCTGTGATGCAATGTTCTCTTTATAGTTAGAATATATTGATTCAATGCTTTTTATTGAACTCGATTTTTGTGCTAGAGATAAGTTTTCTTTTCCAAGTATAGATAGTTCTCTCGCTAAATCTTTCAAGGCTTGATTATCAAAGCTCACCATCAAATTCGATAATTGTATTATTTCATTGTTGGGGTCATAACGCTTATTTTTATCATTTCTTTTAGCCTCAAATTTCCATTCCTCGTCTCCACAGGCCAGATTGATAACCTCATTCAAGGTTGATTCCAGGACCCGATCAAGTATGCCCGCTTTTGATGATTGTATATTGTTTTTCCCCAGTCCTATCGCCCTCTTTAGAATCGGCGCCTGAGTACCGGGGCCAGGATCAAATAAATAATCAAAGTCATCCCAGTTCATAAACCAATAAGGAACTTTCAAGCCTTTTTCATCAATATGAAGTGCATTTATCCTGTGGAATAATTCACCTTTTTCTGATCGTCCCTCTTTGTCTACAAATGCACTCTTATATTCACCATTTGTATCAAAAATAATGAAATGAGCATTATTTAAATAACGCTTATCTTTCTTTCCTTCCTCTGGAGGATATTGATAGTCAAAAAGAGAATGCAGGATAGAAGCCAGCGTACATGATTTTCCGGAACCAGTATTGCCAAGAATAGCCGCATGCTTTACGAAAAGTTGATCCGGACATATTTTTACATCATAATCTGGAAAAGCCGGGGACTTTCCGATTGGCAGATAAAAATCCTCTTGATAATTAATATCTGTATCGTCCGGTTTATAATCGAAAATTCTGTTCAAATCTTCTTCGGTTACATACCATACAGGATTGTCCAAAACAGGAAAATTATACACTCCCTGAATAAAGCGGTCGGACTTATCTCCATGTTCGATTGTTCCAAGCATGGTCGCGGTGACATATCGTGCGGAAGATGGCAGAGTAATTGAATGTTTATCCGTATCGAACTCAGGCTCTTCCTGCATTTTAACCCGCGTTATCAGAGCAACTATACGATCAGCTCCTACGGGAATGATGAGATAGGAATTTATCCTTGCTACCTCGTAAAGACCTTTAAATCCGCTCTTATAGCTACTGGTGAGATCATCGTCGAGTCGGATAAATACTCTGAAATTATCAACAGAGACGACTCTCCCAACTTGCCTTTCAGACATCGATATTTTCCTTTTCAGGACATTCACTCTGTTGCGACAACATATTCATAGTCTCTGCAATTTTAATATCGTCATCTTCCTCGCATAAATCCGGCAGGATATCCGAAACAAAATTGGTGAATTTCGCGCCTTCTCCTTCAATTATGATTATTCGGGGATCATCAAGGTCCCTCAGACGCTTTATCTCTGGGTTTTCTGTACCTTTATAATCAATAATAAACAAAGTAAAGGATGGAATAGAAAGCGATTGATAAATAATGTCGTTTATATGTTCATCGTTGAAGGAATACCCCAAACAGAAAAGTACGGATTGATCTTGTTTGATTGCGGAAGAGAAAAGCCGAAAAAGTTCTGAATAGGGCAAATCCAGCGTAAAAGTTTTCTTTGTCACACAGGGATAGATAATCAGTTCATGAGGTGGTTTTTCTCTACCAACAGGTATTTCCTCAATACCATAATAGTTTCCGGGACTAGGCTCTTTGGCAATCCACGATAGAGATCCATGAAGTTTATAGTATCGGATGACTCTTTCAGCTCTATGGACAGTCCCACTGGTTGTTTGCCCGGGATAATAAATATCGTAGTCATACGTTTCAGGATGGAAACACCGTTTTGACAAGCCCGAGAAGCCATTTATATACTGTACACCTGTATTATCAAAGGCATATTCAAATGACAGATCATAATTCGTCGTAAAAAGATTTATACGTCTGAGATTTACAGGACGCTGAAGAATTTTCTTTACGAATTTCTCATGATAGAAATATTTGTTTTCCTTCAAATGGTCATCTGATTTATACTCTAGGTTAAGATCAGTTTGTTCAGTATTACAGAGCTCAAAAAGTTTTTTCTGTATGGCTGAAATTAAACCATCTATATCTAAAGTATCTTCTCCTCGAATGCCAAGAATGAAACGGTTAGCTTGAAGATAATTAATAAATGTCTCTAAAGGGATAGCAGTAAATTTTCCTCCTAGCTCATCAAGCTGTTTTTTATACTCATCTCTCACTTCTTCCGTTGCCATCAAAAATTCATGTATCTCTTCGGGAATCATTCGTATAACTGGGGCTCCAAGATGAAAACTGGTACCTGCACCAGTTAAAATGCTCACGTTATTCAATTCCAGATACTTTTTTATTAGTAATTTTATCCATTCAGCTTTTACACCTATATCATCGGGTTTTACATTATCGCCTTTTTCTTTTCCTCCTATAAAACACTTTATCTCCTTCATACCCCTACCTCCACGATACACATCGTGTCATTACCGAAAATGTCCACGACTTTGACGGCTACTTTGTATCGGCCAGCGGGACATTCATGGTATGGCGTTTCGAGTTCGAGGTTGCGGTCTTTCTTGGTGCGGAAACTCTGCCACTCGTTCTCGAAAATGAAGTCGCCGGTCCATATTTCCTCTTCTTGATCAGTAGCCTGGTTCTTGACGCGCACGATTTCGCGCTTGCTCTCGAAGTTGAAGTCGACGCTCCAGTAGTCGACCCAGTCGGTCCACTTTTTGGTGAGCGGTTCTTTGGTGACGATGCCGTCCTTGTCCTTGCTCACTTTGATTATTTTGCCATTTTCGACCACAATTTTGTTCTTGCCGTTGCCCAGGCTCGCCGAGGCGTTCTGGATGGAGTCCTGGGAGTAGAAGGCCGAAAAATCGGTGAGGGCGATGGAGATGGCGCCGCGGCTGTCTTTCTTTCGCCGGTCGGCGCTTTTGACGTGGGGCGTCACCTCGATGTAGTTCACGTCGTTGAAGACGACCTGGTCGCGTTCGACGGCGCGCTTGTCGAACACTTCGCGGGGGATGTACTTGAGCGCGAGGTCGATGCCCTTGTTCTTCGCTTCTTCCTGAATGTTGGGGAAAAGCCCCATCTCGAACTCAAAGGCCAGGATATCCACGCGGGAGACGCGCTTTTCTCGGCATTCGAGGATGATCTCCTCCACGAAGAGGCGGGTGAC
>Ga0116191_1003846_pt1 | contig 10851 bp, 9 predicted proteins | sample AD_UKC111_MetaG_FD_89897 | JGI IMG/M metagenome (GOLD analysis project Ga0116191, IMG submission 89897) | Active sludge microbial communities of municipal wastewater-treating anaerobic digesters from Hong Kong - AD_UKC111_MetaG | ecosystem: Engineered > Bioreactor > Anaerobic > Digestate | place...
AGTTACACCTACATTATCAGTAGCACCAGACCATGACAAACTAGTAGTTGTTTGTGTAGTTCCTGAAGCACTAAGTGTTGGAGCTGTCGGAGCAACAGTATCTGTTGAACCAGCTGTAATTGTAAAGTTAGCATTAGAAACATCAAAGAAAATGTGATTAGTTCCTTTAACCATTATTCTACAAGTAGTGCTAGGAGTATTAGGGATTGTTACAGCTTCTGTACCATCATTTGGTGTTGCTGCAAGAATTGTCGACCAAGTTGTACCACCATCTGTAGAAAGTAAAATATCAACGTTAGCACAGTTTACACCATTAGCAGTTGTACCAGCAACTGCCCATGTTACAGTTTGAGAACTACCACCAGCATAGCTTACAGCAGTATTAGGAGCAGTAACAGAGAATGGTCCAGCAGTAGCATTTACTGTTACTACCATATCATCACTATTGTTTGCAGCACCACTTGCTCTGTTGTCACGAACAGTAAATCTGAAGTTTAGTGTTCTTGCAACTGAAGGCAAAGCCTCAACAGTTAATTCTGAACCAGCTGTTGTAGTTGCACCAGTCAACACAGAAGCCATTCTTGGAAAATATCTTGTAGGAGAAGTGGTTGGGCTATATGATCTGAAGTTTACACCACTTGTTTTAGTTGCACTCGGAGCTGTTGTATTGGTTTGAGAGTCCATTTGCTCCCAAATGTAAGTAAGAGTATCTCCATTAGCATCAGTTCCTGAACCAGTTAACATAAAAGGAGTGCTTTTTGGAACAGTATAGTCTAAACCTGCGTTAGCTGTTGGAACAGAATTGCCAGTAGCTGTGTTGGTTTGACAAGTTTTAGTTTTAATATTATTTGTAACTTGTTGAATACTCACAGCATGAAAATAAGCGTCAGAATGAGGCTGAACATCTAGCGAAGTAATACCAGCATAACCCATAATAGTAGAACCTGAACCCGGTTCAACCTGAACTCCAGTTCCTTCATTACCACCATGTGTCCAAGTGTGGTTTGCACCAAACTGATGTCCAAGTTCGTGTGCTACATAATCAATATCAAAATTATCTCCTTGTGGAATTCCATCCGCTGGCGAAGTTATACCACTTCCTTTTGAACCGTTTACACAAACACATCCAATACATCCAGCATTTCCACCACCACCTGAAGCACCAAATAAGTGACCAACATCATAGTTTGCTTCTCCAATAACAGACGTTAATGTAGATTGTAGTTGTGAATTCCAGCTAGACATTCCAGATGCAGCAGAATATGGATCAGTGGAAGCATTTGTATAAATTACTAAATCTGTGTTTGCAATGATTTCCATTCTAACCCCAAAATCTTTTTCAAAAACACCATTACATCTTGTGATTGAAGCATTGATAGCAGCTAATGCTAATGCTTTTGTACCGCCAAAATACACACCATATTCACCAGTACATGACATTGCTAAGCGGAAAGTTCTCAATGTAGCATCATCTGCATTTGGACGAAGCATTGCGCCCATTTGAACGTCAGCATTAACAGCATCCACTACAGAACACTCAAATTTATTTAGTGAAGCAGCTTTGTCAGCTTTTTTATAAACTGTATATGTCGTCAAATCAGCTGAAATAGGTTCAATAAATTCTGCTGATTTTCCGGGTTTAAGCATCATTGCTTTGAATCCAAGTGGTGAAACACTAAAATAAGCAGTTGTTCCAGGAGAGTCTAAATTCTCTCCAACATAAGAACGAATTTCAGGATATTTTGCCTGAAGTTCTGGAGCCATTGTTGAATTTTCAACAACACGATATCTTTCCGAAACACCATCAGCATTTGGAATAGTAATAATTTGATTTCCGGTCATGCTACCGTTAGCAAGTCTTTTTGGAGCAGACGTTAAAGAAGAACGCATTGCTTCAAGATCAAGCGAAAAAATCTGTTTTTCAGGTAAAATCATTCTAGCTTCCAAAGCTACCATGTCAGATTTTTTTGTTGTTGACTTCCAAATTGGTGTTTTGCTTTGCGCAAAAACCATACTCGAGAAAGCCAACATTACAACAGGGAGTAATCTGTACTTCATAATTTTGTTATATTTGGTTAAATTAGTAATCCAAATGTATAATTATTTTTTAATGATGTATTAGCTTTTTTTGAAAAATATTAACAAATCGACAAACTACATGTTGTTTAAATAAGATATACTTAATAAATAAGACTAAACTTAAATAAATTGTCACTTTTGGAACAAAAAAATAATAATAGTTGAAATGAATTTTAGTTATTGGGAGTTAAAAAACTGGTTTTCAGGTATTGATTACACAATTGTTGGTAGTGGAATTGTTGGACTTCATTGTGCCATATCATTAAAGGAACGTTTCCCCGAGAAAAAAATTTTAATTTTAGAAAAAGGAATATTACCACAAGGAGCAAGTACTAAAAATGCTGGTTTTGCTTGCTTTGGTAGTATGTCTGAAATAATTGATGATTTAAAAACACATAGTGAAGATGAGGTTATTCAGCTAGTGCAAAAAAGATGGCAAGGCTTACAATTATTACGCAAAAATCTTGGTGATACAGCTGTAGACTTCAAACCATTTGGTGGATATGAAATCTTTTTGAAAGATACTGAAAGTTGGTACAACGAATGTTTACAAAAAATTCCATTTGTCAACGAAATTTTGAAACCTATTTTTAAAACAGAGGTTTTTAATAAAGAAGTTGATCGCTTCGATTTTAAAAATGTGGAGGAGTATTTGATTTTTAATCCGTTTGAAGCTCAAATAGACACAGGAAAAATGATGAATGCTCTGCTTCAAAAAGCTGTTGCAATGGGTGTAATGATACTAAATCAGGTGGAAGTTTTGGGTTATGCTGATTCGGTTGACAAAGTAGATGTTTCTACAAAAGATTTTAATTTTAAAACAAAAAAATTACTTTTTGCAACCAATGGTTTTGCTTCAAAAATAACCAACAATGCTGTAAAACCAGCTAGAGCTCAAGTTTTAATTACTGAACCAATAGAAAATTTAGACATAAAAGGAACGTTTCATATAGACAAAGGATACTACTATTTTAGAAACATAGACAATAGAATTTTACTTGGTGGTGGAAGGAATCTAGATTTTGAAAGCGAAACGACGACAGAGTTTGGTTTAACCGAAATTATTCAAAATAGGTTGGAGGTTTTATTAAAAGAAGTAATTTTACCACATCATGATGTAAAGATTGAACACAGATGGAGCGGAATTATGGGGATGGGTTCTAGTAAAAGACCAATTGTAGAACAGATTTCAAACAATGTTTACTGTGGTGTTAGACTTGGTGGAATGGGAGTTGCAATAGGAAGCTTAATAGGTAAAGAATTAGCTGATTTAGTGTAAATTATGATTAGAAAAATTATTCGTTTTTTTTGGAAATTAATGCTTTGGTTTTTTGCCATCTCAATTTTTTTGGTGGTTTTATTCAAATGGGTTCCTGTTCCTTTTACGCCTTTGATGGCTATTAGAATAATTGAATTTAAATTGGATAACAAAGAAGATGCTGTTTTTAGTCATGATTGGGAACCATTGGAAAATATTTCACCAAACCTTCAAAAAGCAGTTATAGCCAGTGAAGATGGTAACTTTTTAAAACACAGCGGATTTGACTTTAATGCTATGCAAAAAGCATTCAAAAACAATCAAAAAGGTAAACGACTAAAAGGCGGAAGTACTATTTCTCAACAAACTGCAAAAAACGTTTTTCTATGGCAAGGAAGAAGCTATTTTAGAAAAGGACTAGAAGCTTATTTTACGGTTTTGATTGAGCTTATTTGGGGAAAAGAAAGAATAATGGAAGTTTATCTCAATAGTATCGAAATGGGAAATGGAGTTTATGGCGCACAAGCTGCAGCAAGACATTGGTACAGTACAACAGCAGATAAATTGACGAAAAGAGAAGCTGCTGGAATTGCTGCAATTCTTCCAAATCCTAGAAAGTACAAAGCATCAAACTCATCTTCTTACATTAACAGAAGGAAAGACAAAATCATGCGAGTAATGAGCCATGTTGGAAAAATTGAATATTAAAACATATCAGTGTTTGTTTTTTCTTTTTTTGATGGCAAATTGTTTTTCTCAAAATGAGGATAAAGTCTTTAGATTAGGAATTTCAATTGATAACGACTCCTTTGCTTCGGTTGTTAATGATAAATATTACACAGCTGGAACCAATATTTTTGTCAATTATCATTCTAAAAATTCAAATGAAAACCTTCGAATTACAAAGGGCTTCAATGTGTTTCAAAAAATATTTAATCCAGCTTGGGTTAAATCTGAAAACATAGAATATCACAATCGTCCTTATGCTGGATTACTAGCGGTTGAACATGAAGTAAATAGGTTTTACAGTTCTGGATTAATTTGGAAAATACAATATCAAATGGGATTTATTGGTCCCAATTCTTTTGCAAAAGAGTTTCAAGAATGGATGCATACAAATTTTAATTTTGGTAAAGTCTATGGTTGGGAAAGTCAAATACAAAATGCATTTGTTGTTCAATACAACACAACTTTTGTAAAACCTATAACTTCTATTTCTGGCAATCAATACGATTTCCACTGGAAATCATTAGCAGAAGTTGGAACTGCTTTCAATTCTATCAACACAGGTTTATTGTTTAGATTTTCCTTCAATAAGAATTTGGTCAAACTTTTTCAATCGAATTTTTTCCCATCATTAGTTAATCAAAAAGAATTTTACTTTTACCTCAATCCAGAAGTGAATATCCAACTATATGATGCGACTATTCAAGGCAATATTTTTCGTGACAACAGTCCTCTGATTTATGGCATAGTTCCATTTCGTTTTAGATTGCATGCTGGTCTAAATTATGATGTTCAAAATCTTCACTTGCGTTATGGATTTCACTACACGACCAATGAAGTTTCAAAAAGTACAGCAACAGGATATTATTATGGTACAGTGTCGTTAGCGTATGATTTTAAATAAATAAACTCCCATAATTGGGAGCTTTTTATTAGTAGAACAAAGGCTTATATTGAGGCCAATGTTTATATATTAAAACAACATTAAAAATGACGATTAACAATGCCATAGAAATTCCTGGAATGTCCAAAAACAAGTGGAAAAGTAATATGTTTGTTGAAATTGGGGCTAATAAAATTAATGCAAAAGCAACCCATTTTTTCAGCAGCAACAATGCTCCAATTAATACTTCCAAAACGCCAACAGTTTTGAGAACGTAGCCAGTATTAGCTAAAGAAGTCATAAACTGACCAGCTTTTTCAGGCAATTCAGGTAAAGGAATAAATGGAGATGACATCAATTTGTTTAGCCCAAAAAGAATCAACACAATTCCTAATACTATCCGAATGATTTTTGTAAATAATGAATTCATAGATTTTGGTTTTTATAATTAGCAATATTGTAAAAATAAAATTAATTTTTTATGCATTTAATAATATTTGTTTTAATTTATTAACAGATTGTTTTTTAAAAAAATTAAATATTTCAAATAATGTAACATTAATACTACTCAATAGTCCTATTTATAAAATAAAATAATTATGATAGCACACGAAATAGATTACCAGATTTTTGGTGAAGAAATGCAATATGTAGAAATTGAACTTGATCCACAAGAAATTGTAGTTGCAGAAGCAGGCAGTTTCATGATGATGGAAAATGGTATTCAAATGCAAACCATTTTTGGAGATGGTTCTCAACAACAACAAGGCATTTTTGGCAAACTACTTTCTGCCGGAAAAAGAGTTTTAACAGGAGAAAGCCTTTTCATGACTGCCTACACCAATATGAATATGAAGAAGAGCAAAGTTTCTTTTGCTTCACCATATCCTGGGAAAATTATTCCTATTGATCTGAGAGATTTTCAAGGAAAATTTATCTGTCAAAAAGATGCCTTTCTTTGCGCTGCCAAAGGCGTTTCTATTGGGATAGAATTCTCTAAAAAAATTGGTCGCGGCCTTTTTGGTGGTGAAGGTTTCATTATGGAAAAACTAGAAGGCGATGGAATGGCTTTTGTCCACAGTGGTGGAACATTGGCAAAAAAAGAACTTGCTGCAGGCGAAGTTCTAAAAGTAGATACAGGTTGCATCGTTGGGTTTACCCAAGACGTTGATTATGATATTGAATTTATTGGTGGAATAAAAAACACCATCTTTGGTGGCGAAGGGATGTTTTTTGCTACACTTCGCGGACCAGGAACAGTGTATGTTCAATCATTACCATTCAGCCGATTAGCTGATAGAATTATAGCTTCTGCACCAAGTAATGGCGGTAGCAGTAGAGAAGAAGGAAGTCTTCTAGGTGGTTTGGGCAGAATGCTCGATGGGGATAACAGATTTTAAAAAAAAGCGTCTTGAATTTCAAGACGCTTTTTTTTAGATATTAAAATTAACACCCAAAATTATATTCCTTCCAATATTTGGAATACCATCTGTTTTCAATCTGGATAGATGCGAAACATAGGTTTTATTCAAAAGATTGTTAGCATTCAGGTTTAAATTGAATTTACTTTTGTTGATAGTAATTTCTCCGCCAAAAGCCAAGTTTACTAGTGTATAATCATTGGTTTTAGTTTCAAATTCGCTGAAATTATTTTGGTTAAAAGTATACACCACATTAACCGTTGCAAAACCATCTTTCAGCCAATTGCCTTTTTTGAACTCGGCTGTAAAAGTATTGTTCCATTTATTGGCTGGAATTAAAGGCAAATTATCTCCATTGTCTTTTTTGCCAGTAACTGTTTCAAAACTACTTGTAAAATGCAACCAATCTACTGGATGCGGATGAAAGTGTAAACCAACTTCACCGCCATACAATTTTGCATTATTTTGAACATAATCATATACATTATAACCATCAATCTGTGTTCCATTGGGTGAAATGTAAATGTAATTGTTCACATGGTTATAAAAACCATTAATAAACCATTCAAAATGAGTGCTTTTATATTCTAAATTCAAATCAACTTGAATGTTTTGCTCATTTTTCAACTCTGAGTTTCCTATTTCATATCTGTTGCTTCCTTCATGAACGCCGTTTGAGGTAAGTTCAGCCAAATTGGGTGCTCTAAATCCAGAAGCAACATTCAAACGCATAGCAAGATTTTCATCAAAATTTGTCTTATAACCAAGAGAAGCATTGAAGCTGTCGAAAGATTTGTCAATTGCTTCAAAATAACCTTCTTCGCCTATTACTCCATGATTTTCAGAAGTTACTTTTCGGTTATCATAACGAATTCCTCCTTGAAGAATATTTTTATTCCATTGATAAATAGATGTTGTGTATATCCCAAAATCATTGGTTGTAGCATCAGGAATCAATAATTCTTCACCCGAATTTGCATTGGTTTGGTTCATGCCTTGAACACCTATAATTGTTTCAAATTTTCCTTTTTTTGGCAAATGATAATTCACAGTGTAATTTAAAGTTTTCAATTTCATGTGCAAAATGGGAGAATAACTGTCTTCAAATTCTTTTCGGTCGTTGTAGATATAACCCAAATCAATATCGAGTTTTGAATTTTTGAAAAAAACATTGTTGTGCAAACTCAAAATATGACTGTCAACGCCTTGACTAGGAAACATAGTCTTTTTGCTGTTAGATTGTTCGGCTATGCCTTCTTCTGGAATTCCTAAATCGAGTTGATTAAAATTATAACGAAAAACAGTTGAAAATGACGAATTGTTGTAACCTATTCCTGCTTTCAAATCTTTTTCGTTGTATCGTGTATTGGTAACTCTGTCGCCATTTGGAATTTCATAATCTGAGTTTGTGTTATAATTTCCTCTAACTAAAAATTTCCATCTGTCTGTTGAGGTTTTTAGACCAAGAGTTGTATTGCTACCTAATGTGTTTGAAAACAATCGTTGACCAAAATTTACTTTAAAATCATTCGGATTGGCAAATTTCTCAGGATTGAAGTACAAAACACCACCAAGCGCATCTGAACCATACAACAATGAAGCTGGACCTTTTATAACTTCTACACTTTCTACACCAGAGTCGTTCAATCCTAATCCATGCTCTTCACCAAACTGCTGGTTTTCCAATCGAACGCCTTGTGAATATACTAAAACACGATTGCCACTCATACCGCGAATTACGGGTTTCCCAATAGATGTTCCAGTTGAAACCTGTGAAACACCTGGAATGGTAGCTAATCCATCAATCAATGTTGATGCTCCTTTTTGTTGTAATGATTTAATGTTTTCTTGTTCAACTTTCATGACGTTTTGCGATTGTAATCGTTTGAAAACATTGGAAACAATAACTTCATCCATGTGTGTAACAGCTTCAACTAATACAAATGTTAAGTTTTGTTCAGTTCCACTCAAATCAATTGTTTTACTCTGTGTTTCATAGCCAACAAAAGAAACTATTAGTTTGAAATTGCCTTGTGGCAAATTAGTCAAAATGAATTTTCCCTCTTTGTCAGTATTGGTTTCTTTGTGGATTTCTGGTAATGAAATGATTGCATTTGTTATGGGATTGTTGTTGATATCTGTAACAATTCCACTGATTTTATTTTGGGCATTTGCCATCATAGCAAACCCAACTATTAGGAATAAATAGAAATTTTTCATGTTAAGTTTTTATTGATAAATGAATATTAGTCCAAGGAGTTTGGACTTAAAAAATCTTTAATCTTTATGCAATAAAAACAGGTGGTGCTCTGAGCGAGAATAAACTTCCTTTAAAACAACTGAATATTTCTCTGGAATATTCAAATGAGTATTTTGTAACTATTTCTTTGTTACTAAAGTTTATTTCTTTTTTACTTAATGGAATATATGAGCTAAATGCAAATTCACAAACAAAACATTTATCAAAATTGTGATGACTGTGGTTGATTTCTGTTTTGTGAGAATGATATTTGTGATGACATTGTTTTTCTGAAAGTTGTTTTGCCAAGTGTTCAAACGAATGGACAGATTGAAACAGTATTGCAAACAATACAATCAATCCCATTCCAAAGTTCAACAACTGTAACTTTCTTTTCATCACAGCAAAAGTATCTTTTCTCAATAAAAAACCACCTGATTTTAACAATTTTTAAGAGTTTAAATCAGGTGGTTTTTTGAGCAGTATATTTTACACTAAATTATTTTTAACTAAATATTCAGCAATTTGAATAGTATTTGTTGCTGCACCTTTTCTTAAATTATCAGCAACAATCCACATATTAAGTGTGTTAGGTTGGCTTTCATCTCTTCTGATTCTGCCCACAAAAACATCGTCTTTGCCTTGAGCATACAAAGGCATTGGATAAATAAATGTATCAATATTATCTTGGAGCACAACGCCATCAGTATGATGAAGAATTTTTCTAACATCATCAATATTAAAATCATGGCTGAATTCAATATTTACTGTTTCGCTATGTCCACCAACTACAGGAATTCTAACAGCTGTGGCAGTAACTGCAATTGACTTGTCTCCAATGATTTTTTGGGTTTCACGAACGAGTTTCATTTCTTCTTTTGTGTATCCATTTTCCTCAAATAAATCACATTGTGGAATGGCATTTCTATGAATTTGATATTTATATGCCATTTCTCCTTGAACTCCTTTGTATTCATTTTCTAACTGTTGAACAGCTTTTACACCGGTTCCAGTTATGGATTGATAGGTTGAAACAACTACTCTTTTTATATTGTATTTTTTGTGCAATGGATTTAAAACCATTACCATCTGAATAGTAGAACAGTTTGGGTTGGCAATGATTTTATCTTCCTTGGTCAATAGATGCGCATTTATTTCTGGAACAACTAATTTTTTGGTTGGATCCATTCTCCAAGCAGATGAATTGTCGATTATGGTTGTGCCAGCTTCGGCAAATTTTGGAGCCCAATCAAGAGAAGTTTGTCCACCAGCCGAAAATAATGCAACGTCTGCTTTCATGTCAACAGCAGTTTGCATGCCTACAACTTTGTATCTTTTTCCTTTAAACTCAATTTCTTTTCCTACTGATTTTTCTGATGCAACTGGAATTAATTCAGTTACAGGAAAATTTCTTTCTGCCAATACTTGAAGCATAACTTCGCCAACCATTCCGGTTGCGCCAACAACAGCAACTTTCATATATAATTTTTAACGTTGAAACTTTTTTTGAAATACAAAAGTAGATAGAATTTTAATTCATTTGACAAAAAAAGACTGCTTCATGCCTCTCAAAAACAAAAAAACCACGCTCAAGGCGTGGTTTAAGTTAGAATATGTACTGTAGCGGATTATTTTTTTAATAAATCGCGAATTTGAGTTAACAATTCTTCTTGAGTTGGACCTGCTGGTGGTGCTGGTGGCTCTGGTTTTTTCATTTTGTTCATAGCTTTTATAATCATAAACATTACAAAAGCAACAATGATAAAATCGATTAAGGCAGTCACAAATAATCCCCATTCGATAGCGACAGCTGGAGATGTTTCTTTGCCAGCAGCGTCTAGGACAGCTTCTTTAACGATAAATTTTTTGTCGGCAAGATTAATTCCACCCATCAAGATACCAATAATAGGAGCAAACATTTTTTCTACAAATGCAGAAACTACTTTGCCAAATGCACCTCCCATTACAAAAGCAATTGCCATATCGACAAGATTGCCTTTCATTGCAAACTCTTTAAATTCTTTTAACATTCCCATAATTTTTTGTTTTTAGTTGATTATAAATACTAAATTAGTTAAAAACTAAGCAAACTCATAAAAAAAAGTTAAATTATTTTTTATTCTCTATAAAAAACTCTTTTAACTCTTTGAGAAATAGAGGTTAATATTTCGTAAGAAATAGTTTCGGTTGCTATTGCTATTTCGTTTACGGTTGGTTTTTCTCCAAAAATTACAACTGTATTTCC
>Ga0116191_1003847_pt1 | contig 10850 bp, 19 predicted proteins | sample AD_UKC111_MetaG_FD_89897 | JGI IMG/M metagenome (GOLD analysis project Ga0116191, IMG submission 89897) | Active sludge microbial communities of municipal wastewater-treating anaerobic digesters from Hong Kong - AD_UKC111_MetaG | ecosystem: Engineered > Bioreactor > Anaerobic > Digestate...
GAAGCGCTCCGTCTCGGCGCGGCCAAGCTGCCGGTCAAGACCCGCATCGTGACGCGCATCGACGCCGTCGTGGAGCACGCGTGATGAAGATCGACGATATCCGGGGTCTGTCCCCCGACCAGCTGGCCGAGACCCTGCTGAACCTGAAGAAGGAGCAGTTCAATCTGCGCTTCCAGGCGGCGACCGGCCAGGTGGAGAAAACCCACCGCGTGAATGAAATCCGTAAGGATATCGCGCGCATCAAGACCGTCCTGCGCGCCAAGCAGGCGGCGGCCTAAGGAGAGGACGATATGCCGAAGCGCATTCTCGAAGGCGTTGTCGTCTCCAACAAGGGCGACAAGACCGTCGTGGTGAAGGTCGAACGGACCTTCCTGCATCCGGTGCTGAAGAAGACCGTTCGTCGGTCGAAGAAGTACCACGCCCATGACGAGGGCAACGCCTACAAGGAAGGCGACGTCGCGCGCATCATCGAATGCGCGCCGAAGTCGAAGCTCAAGACCTGGGAAGTGCTGCCTAAGGCGGCCGCCCAGCAAGCCTAAGAGGTCGGACCCATGATCCAGATGCAGACTAACCTGGACGTCGCCGACAATTCGGGCGCGCGCCGGGTCATGTGCATCAAGGTGCTTGGCGGCGCCAAGCGCCGCTACGCCAGCGTAGGCGACAAGATCGTCGTCTCCGTGAAAGAAGCCATTCCGCGCGGTCGCGTGAAGAAGGGCGACGTGCTGCAGGCGATCGTCGTGCGCACCAGCTCGGCGATCAAGCGCAAGGACGGCTCGGTCATCCGCTTCGACAAGAACGCGGCCGTGATCGTCAACAAGCAGAGCGAGCCGATCGGCACGCGGATCTTTGGCCCGGTTCCTCGCGAACTGCGCGCCAAGAACCACATGAAGATCATTTCGCTCGCCCCCGAGGTGCTGTGATGGCCGCGAAGATCAAAAAGGGCGACCGCGTCGTCGTCCTCACCGGCAAGGACAAGGGCCGTCAGGGCGAAGTGTTGCGCGTCATCCCCAAGGAAGACCGCGTCGTCGTCTCCGGCCTGAACATCGTCCAGCGCCACACCCGCCCGACCCAGATGGATCCCCAGGGCGGCATCAAGAACAAGGAAGCGCCGATCCACGTGTCGAACGTGGCCATCGTCGACTCCAAGGGCAAGCCGACCCGCGTCGGCTTCCGGGTCGACGGCGACAAGAAGGTCCGCGTCGCCAAGACCACGGGCGAGGTGATCAATGGCTGATCAAGCTTACGAACCGCGGCTGAAGACCGAGTATCGCCAGCGCATCCGCGCGGCGATGAAGGAAAAGTTCGGCTACACCAACGAGATGCAGATCCCCAAGCTGGACAAGATCGTCCTGAACATGGGGATCGGCGAGGCCACAGCGGACTCTAAGAAGGTCCAGTCTGCTCTGGCGGACCTGGCGGCCATCGCCGGTCAGAAGCCGGTTCCGACCAAGGCGCGCCAGTCGATCGCCGGCTTCAAGCTGCGCGAAGGCATGGTCATCGGCGCCAAGGTGACGCTTCGCAAGGACCGCATGTACGAGTTCCTCGACCGGCTGGTGACCATCGCCCTGCCGCGCGTGAAGGACTTCCGCGGTCTGAAGCCGACGTCGTTTGATGGTCGTGGCAACTACGCCATGGGTCTGAAGGAGCACATCGTGTTCCCGGAGATCAATTACGACCAGATCGACCAGATGTGGGGCATGGACATCGTCGTCGCCACCACCGCCAAAACCGACGAGGAAGCCCGTCAGCTTCTTCGTGAATTCCAGTTCCCGTTCACCGCGTAAGAACGGGAAGGAAAGAAAGCCATGGCCAAAAAGAGCGCCGTCAACCGCAACGAGATGGTCAAGCAACTCGTCAAGCAATACGCCTCGAAGCGCGATGCGCTGAAGGCGATCGCCAACGACGAGAGCCTGCCGCTCGAGGAACGCTTCGAAGCCCGCCTGAAGCTCGCCGAGCTGCCGCGGAATTCGTCCAAGACCCGGATCCGCAACCGTTGCGAGGTCACGGGCCGTCCGCGCGCCTACTACCGCAAACTCAAGATGAGCCGGGTCTCCCTGCGCGAGCTTGGCTCGCACGGGCTGATCCCCGGCCTCGTCAAGTCGAGCTGGTAAGGGAGGGTCTCATGGTCAACGACCCCATCGGCGATATGATCGCCCGCATCAAGAACGCCGCCACCCGCGGCCGCTCCAAGGTCATGACGCCCGCCTCGAAGATGCGCGCGCGTGTTCTCGACGTGCTGGCCGAGGAAGGCTACATCCGCAGCTATCAGCTGGTCCACAAGCCGGGCGCCTTCCCGGAATTCGAGATCGAGCTGAAGTACTTCGACGGCCAGCCGGTGATCGTGGAGATCTCGCGCGTGTCGAAGCCCGGCCGCCGGGTCTATTCGTCGATCAAGGACCTGAAGCCCGTGAAGAACGGCCTCGGGATCTCGATCCTGTCGACGCCGAAGGGCGTCATGTCGGACTCCGCCGCTCGCGACGCCAACGTCGGCGGCGAAGTGCTCTGCAGGGTCTACTAATATGTCGCGGATCGGAAAGAAGCCGGTGGCTACGCCCGCGGGCGTCCAGGTCACCATCTCGGGTCAGGCCGTGACCGTGAAGGGCCCCAAGGGGGAGCTCTCGTGGACCGTGCCGGAAGAGATCGAGGTGCGTCACGAGGGGGGCGAACTGCTCCTCTCCAAGCGCAACGAAAGCACCCGCGCTCAGTCGATGTGGGGGCTCTCCCGCACGCTGGTCAACAACATGGTCGTGGGCGTGACCCAGGGCTATGAAGAGACCCTCGAGCTGGTCGGCGTGGGCTATCGCGCCGCCATGAAGGGCCAGGCCCTTTCGATGCAGCTCGGCTTCAGCCACGACGTGGACATCCCGGCTCCGGTCGGCGTGGCCTTCGCCGTGCCGAAGCAGACCGAGATCAAGATCAGCGGCATCGACAAGCAGCTTGTCGGCGAGACCGCCGCTCGCATTCGCCGCATCCGTCCGCCGGAGCCCTACAAGGGCAAGGGCGTGCGCTACGCCGGCGAGACCGTCCGTCGCAAGGAAGGCAAGAAGAAGTAAGCCATGGCGCTCTCTAATCGCGACACCAGCAAGCGGCGCGCCGAGCGTAACCGCATCCGCCTTCGCAAGCTGTCCAACGGCCGGCCGCGCCTGTCCGTGTTCCGCTCGGCGAAGAACATCTACGCCCAGATCATCGACGACTCGCGTGGCGTCACGCTGGCTGCGGCCTCGTCGCTGGAAGGCGAGGGGACCAAGGGCTCCGACAAGGACGCCGCCGCTCGCGTCGGCGCCCTCGTGGCCCAGCGCGCCCTTGAGAAGGGCGTGAAGGAGGTCGTCTTCGATCGTGGCGGCTACATCTACCACGGCCGGGTCAAGGCCCTGGCGGACGCCGCGCGCGAAGCCGGCTTGAATTTCTGAGGAACGGACGATGGCTCGCAGGAACGAAGAACGCAGCGATCGCCGGCCGCGCGAGGAAGAGCGCGACAGCGAAATCGTCGAGAAGCTGGTCCACATCAACCGCGTCGCCGCCACCGTGAAGGGCGGCCGCCGGTTCTCGTTCGCCGCCCTGATGGTGGTGGGCGACCAGAAGGGCCGTGTCGGCTTCGGTCATGGCAAGGCTCGCGAAGTGCCGGAAGCCATCCGCAAGGCGACGGAAGAAGCCAAGAAGTCGATGATCCGCGTGCCGCTGCGCGAAAGCCGCACCCTGCACCACGACGGCGCTGGCCGTTGGGGCGCGGGCAAGGTGATGGTCCGCTCGGCGCCTCCCGGCACCGGCGTCATCGCCGGCGGTCCGATGCGCGCGGTGCTTGAAACCCTCGGCGTCCAGGACGTCGTCGGCAAGTCGGTCGGCTCGTCGAACCCGTACAACATGGTGCGCGCGACCTTCGAGGCGCTGAAGGCTCAGTCTTCGCCCCGCCAGGTCGCCGCCAAGCGCGGCAAGAAGGTCAGCGACGTGCTCGGCCGTCGTGCCGACGCCGCTGCGGCCGCGGCCGCGGACGCTGAAGGATAAGATCCATGGCCACGATCACCGTTCGTCAGACGGCGAGCCCCATTCGCCGCAAGCAGGACCAACGCGCCACCCTGGTCGGCCTTGGTCTGAACCGCATCGGCCGCACCAAGACCCTGGAGGACACCCCCTCGGTCCGCGGCATGATCGCCAAGGTCCACCACCTGGTGGAAGTGGTCGAGGGCTAAGCCCTTCCGGCGGGGCGGCGAGAGCCGCCCCGTTCGCCGTTTCAAACACTCAGCCGAGTCGGGCGCAGCGCCCGGCGACAGATCTCCAAGGAGAGGCGTCACATGACCAAGCTCAACGAACTCGCTCCCCGCGAAGGCTCCACCAAGGGCCGCATGCGCGTCGGTCGCGGTCCCGGCTCCGGCAAGGGCAAGACTTCCGGTCGCGGCGTGAAGGGGCAGAAGTCCCGGACCGGCGTCGCCATCGCCGGATTCGAAGGCGGCCAGATGCCGCTGCACATGCGCATGCCCAAGCGCGGCTTCAATTCGCTGAACCCGGTCGACCTCGCCGAGGTCAACCTGTGGCGCATCGAGCAGGCGATCGCCGCCGGCAAGCTTGACGCCAAGGCCGCAATCGACGGCAAGGCCCTCGTGGCCGCCGGTGTCCTGCGCCGCGAGAAGGATGGCGTGAAGCTGCTGGGCAAGGGTGAACTGAAGTCGAAGCTCGACATCACGGTCTACGCCGCCTCGGCGTCGGCCAAGGCCGCGGTCGAAAAGGCCGGCGGAAAGATCACCACCACCCGCGTCGAGGCCGCCGAGGCCTAGGACCGGTCGCGGCTCCGGCGGCGGCGTTTCCGCCGCCCCGGGGTGACGGGCGTCCTCGCGACGCCTATGTGTGATCGCGCATCAGCCGTGGGGATCTAAATGGCTTCGGCCGCCGAACAGCTCGCAGCGAACATGAACTTCGGCGCCTTTCAGAAGGCGACGGAGCTCCACAAGCGCATCTTGTTCACGATCATCGCCATGGTCGTCTACCGGATCGGCACCTACATCCCGATCCCGGGCATCGACCCGACCGCCTTCGCCCAGGCCTTTGAAGGCCAGGCGCAGGGGATCCTGGGGATGTTCAATATGTTCTCGGGCGGGGCCGTCCAGCGGATGGCCATCTTCTCGCTGAACGTGATGCCCTACATCTCGGCGTCGATCATCGTTCAGCTGCTCGGCACCATCTATCCGCCGTGGGAGAAGCTGCGGAAGGAAGGCGGCGAGGCCGGCCGCAAGACCCTGAACCAATACACGCGCTACCTGGCCGTCGTGCTGGCCCTGGTGCAGTCGTTCGCGATCGCCACCGGGCTGTCGGCCAGTCCTGGCCTGGTGCTGAACCCCGGTCCGTTCTTCATGATCTCGACGGTCGCGACGCTGACGGGCGGAACGCTCTTCCTGATGTGGCTCGGCGAACAGATCACCAGCCGCGGCGTCGGCAACGGCGTCTCGCTGATCATCTTCGCGGGGATCGTGGCGGTTCTGCCGCGTGGCCTTTGGCAGATGTTCACGATGACCCGTACGGGTTCGCTGTCGGCGACGGCGATGTTCCTGATCATCGCGATCGCCATCGCCGTGATCTTCGCGATCGTCTTCATGGAGCGCTCGCAGCGCCGGCTGCTGGTGCAGTACCCGAAGCGTCAGCAGGGAAATCGCATGGTCGGGGGCGACACCTCGTTCCTGCCCCTCAAGATCAACACCGCCGGGGTCATTCCCCCGATCTTCGCCTCGTCGCTTCTGCTGCTGCCGACGACCGCGCTCGGGTTCCTGGCGACCGCCGACCTCCCGCCATGGGCCGAGTGGCTGCCCGGCCTCGTCGGCCAGCTGCAGCATGGCCGACCGGCCTTCATGGTGCTCTACGGCGCGCTGATCCTGTTCTTCTCGTTCTTCTACACCTCGGTCGTCTTCAACCCCGAGGACACGGCGGAGAACCTGCGCAAGTACGGTGGCTTCCTGCCGGGCATTCGCCCTGGCAAGCGCACGGCTGAATATCTCGACTTCGTCCTGACCCGCCTGACGGTGATCGGCGCTGGCTACATCGCCGCGGTGTGTCTGCTGCCGGAAGCCCTGATCGGTTTCTATAACGCGCCGTTCTACCTCGGCGGCACCTCGATCCTGATCGTGGTCAGCGTCACCATGGACACGGTGACCCAGATCCAGTCGCATCTGCTGGCCCACCAGTACGAGGGCCTGATCCGCAAGTCGAAGCTGCGCGGGGGGCGCGGCCGCTAACAAGAACAAGGCCGCCGGGCCGCGAGCCTGGCGGGGAGGGGGTTGACGCTTATGAACCTGATCCTTTTCGGCCCGCCCGCCGCGGGCAAGGGCACGCAGGCCAAACGTCTCGTCGAAGGCCGTGGCATGGTGCAACTCTCGACCGGCGACATGCTGCGCGCGGCGATCGCGGCGCGCTCCGAGCTCGGCCTGAAGGTCGAGGGGATCATGCAGCGCGGGGACCTGGTGTCGGACGACATCGTGATCGCGCTGATCGAGGAGCGGCTGTCCGAGGCCGAGAAGGCCGGGGGCGCGATCTTCGACGGCTTCCCTCGGACCGTCGCCCAGGCCGAGGCCCTCGACCGGATGCTGGCCGGGCGCGGTTCGAAGATCGACATCGTCGTCCGCTTGAAGGTGGACGATTCGGCGCTGCTCGAACGGGTGGCCGGACGATTCGCCGAATCGGGCCGTCCCGACGACAACCCGGAAAGCTTCAAGGTGCGCCTGGCCGCCTACAACGACCAGACCGCGCCGCTCCTGCCTTACTATCAGGCCAAACTGGTCGAGGTGGACGGCATGGGGACTATCGAAGAGGTGGCGAAAGCCATCGACAAAGCCCTCGACGGCCAGCGCGGATAGCGCCGGCCTTGCCCTCGCCGGATTCGTAAAGAACAGGACGATCCGGCATTGACGGAAGCGCAACGATCCCTATAACGGGGCGCTTCCGCGAAAGGGCGCGAAGGACGTGCCGACCTGGAGCCGCTGGCTGTAGGACGGGGCGCCGTTCGCGCTTCTCTGCGTGACCAGGAGAATACCCGCGTGGCCCGCATCGCTGGCGTCAACATTCCCACGAACAAGCGCGTGATCATCGCGCTTCAGTACATTCATGGCATCGGCCAGGCTAAGGCCCGCGAGATCGTCGACAAGGTCGGCATCGAAGACGCGCGCCGCGTGAATCAGCTCACCGACGCCGAGGTGCTGCAGATCCGCGAAGCCATCGACCGTGACTACACGGTCGAAGGCGACCTGCGTCGCGAGACGGCCGTCAACATCAAGCGCCTGATGGACCTGGCCTGCTATCGCGGCCTGCGTCACCGCAAGGGGCTGCCGGTCCGCGGCCAGCGCACCCACACCAACGCCCGCACCCGCAAGGGTCCGGCCAAGCCGATCGCCGGCAAGAAGAAGTAAGAGAGCCTGACCGATGGCCAAGGAACCGGCGCGCGTCAAACGCCGCGAGCGCAAGAACATCACCTCGGGCGTGGCGCATGTGAACGCCTCGTTCAACAACACCATGATCACCATCACCGACGCGCAGGGGAACACGATTTCCTGGTCGTCCGCCGGCATGATGGGGTTCAAGGGTTCGCGCAAGTCGACCCCGTACGCCGCCCAGATGGCGGCCGAGGACGCGGGCCGCAAGGCCGCCGAGCACGGCGTGAAGACCCTGGAAGTCAGCGTTTCGGGCCCCGGTTCGGGCCGCGAGTCGGCGCTGCGCGCCCTGCAAGCCGTGGGCATGACGATCACGACCATCCGCGACGTGACGCCGATCCCGCACAACGGCTGCCGGCCGCCGAAGCGTCGGCGCGTCTGAGTAACCAAGTACGCGAACTTCCCTGCGCCGGACCGCCTTCAGCAGTCCGGCGATCCTGCGTTTCGAGGGACCCCAATCCGTGATCGAAAGAAACTGGAACGAGCTCATCCGTCCCGAGAAGCCGCTGATCGAGTCCGGCGCCGACGCCAGCCGCAAGGCGCGTCTGGTGGCCGAGCCGCTCGAACGCGGGTTCGGCGTGACCCTGGGCAACAGCCTGCGCCGCGTGCTCCTCTCCTCGCTGCAAGGCGCCGCCGTCACGGCGGTGCAGATCGACGGCGTCGTGCATGAGTTCTCGTCGCTCGAGGGCGTTCGCGAGGACGTCGTCGACATCGTCCTGAACATCAAGCAGCTGGCCGTGCGCATGCACTCCGAAGGCCCCAAGCGCATGACCCTGCGCGCCACGGGCCCCGGCGCTGTGACCGCCAGCCAGATCGAGACGCCCTCCGACATCGAGATCCTGAACGGCGACCACGTGCTCTGCACGCTGGACGAAGGCGCCACCGTGCGCATGGAGTTCACGGTCCAGAACGGCAAGGGCTACGTGGCGGCTGACGCCAACCGCCCTGAGGACGCCCCGATCGGCCTGATCGCCGTCGACGCCCTCTATTCGCCGGTCAAGCGCGTCGCCTATCGCGTCGAGCCGACCCGTCAGGGCCAGAGCCTCGACTACGACAAGCTCGTGATGGAAGTCGAAACCAACGGCGCCGTCAGCCCTGTCGATGCGGTGGCCTACGCCGCCCGCATCCTCCAGGACCAGCTTCAGATCTTCATCACCTTCGAAGAGCCGAAGAAGAAGGTCGAGGGCGAGGCCAAGCCGGAACTGCCGTTCAACCCGGCCCTGCTGAAGAAGGTCGACGAGCTCGAGCTGTCGGTCCGTTCGGCGAACTGCCTGAAGAACGATAACATCGTCTACATCGGCGACCTGATCCAGAAGACCGAGGCGGAGATGCTCCGCACCCCGAACTTCGGCCGCAAGTCGCTGAACGAGATCAAGGAAGTGCTGGCCGGCATGGGCCTGCACCTTGGCATGGACGTCCCGAACTGGCCGCCCGAGAACATCGAAGAGCTGGCCAAGAAGTTCGAAGACCAGATGTAATTGCTTTCGCGCCGACTCCGGCCCGCTCGCGCGGGTCGGGTCCGTCGAAGCCGCTACCGCGGCCGAGGATCCCGGCGCTTCGTGTTGACCCAGGCGGGAGCAGGCTGGGACTTGGTTAGGCAGGCGTCCAGGAGATCGGACGCCTCTGCGGGCCGGAGCGCCCAGGAGATAAGAAATGCGTCACGGCAAAGCCCATCGCAAACTGGGTCGTACGACCGCCCACCGCACGGCCATGTTCGCCAACATGTCCGCCAGCCTGATCAAGCACGAGCAGATCGTGACCACCCTGCCGAAGGCCAAGGAGCTTCGCCCCTTCGTCGAGAAGCTGGTGACGCTCGCCAAGCGCGGCGACCTGCACGCCCGCCGCCAGGCCATCAGCCACGTTCGCGACGTTGAACAGGTCGGCAAGCTGTTCTCGGTGCTCGGCCCGCGCTACGCCGGCCGTAACGGCGGCTACATCCGCGTCCTCAAGGCGGGCTTCCGCTACGGGGACAATGCGCCGATGGCCGTGATCGAGTTCGTCGACCGCGATCCGGCGGAAAAGGGCAAGGACTCCGGTCCGGTTCAGTCGGTCGGCTTCGACGCCGAATAAGCCGATCCGTCCGGCAGAAGTATCGAAGGCCTCGGGTTCTCCCGGGGCCTTTTTTCTTGCCCGATCAAGACCGGTCACGCCGGGCGGCTAAGCTGGCCTCATGAGACCGAAAGCGATTCTTACGACTCTCCTGTTGCTGGTGCTGGCCGCCTGCGCGCACGGTCCGCCCGATGGGCGGGTCTCGGCCGGCGCGCCGGTCATTCTCGTTTCGATCGACGGGTTCCGCGCTGACTATCTCGACGCGGCGGTCACGCCGAACCTCGCCGCCCTCGCGGCGACGGGCGTCCGCGCCGAGATGCGTCCATCGTTCCCCAGCAAGACCTATCCGAACCACTACACCCTGGTGACGGGGCTGCGGCCCGACCATCACGGATTGGTGGACAATAACATTGAGGACGCGAAAGGCCGCCGGTTCAGCATGGCCGACCGGGCGGCGGTCGGCGACCGCTTCTGGTGGGACGAGGGCGAGCCCATCTGGGTGGCGGCCGAACGGGCCGGTCTCCGCACGGCCCCGCTGGGCTGGCCGGGTTCCGAGGCCGCGGTCCATGGGATCAGGCCTGCCTATTGGGCGAAATTCGACGCCGCACGGCCCTCCGCGAGTCGGGTCGACGACGTCCTGGAGCTATTGGCCAGGCCGCTAGGAGAGCGGCCGAGGTTCCTGACGCTGTACTTCGAAGAGGTCGACACCTTCGGTCACGAGCAGGGCCCAGGGTCGGAGGGCCTGAGGGCCGCCTTGGGGCGCGTGGACAAGGAAGTGGGTCGTCTGACTGCTGAGTTGCGTCAGCGCGGTCTGGCGGCGAACCTCATTGTGGTGTCGGACCATGGAATGGCCGAAACGCGCGCCGAGCAGTTTGTCGCGCTCGAAGACGTGGTTGCGCCCGAGGTTGGCCGTCCCCTTGCGCTCGGGGCGTTTCTGACATTCTTCCCGGCGCCGGGACGCGAAGCCGAGGCCGCAGCTCTGCTGCTTCGCCCGCACGATCATATGACGTGCTGGAAGAAGGGCGCCTTTCCCGAACGCTTTCACTACGGTCTCAACCCACGCGAACCACCGTTTTTCTGTCTGATGCAGACGGGCTGGGAGATCGGCCGGCGGGCTGAGGCGGGGCGGCGGCGCGCTGTCGGTGGAAATCACGGCTACGACCCGTACGATCCTTCGATGCGCGCACTCTTCATCGCGGAAGGACCCGCGTTCCGCCGCGGCGTAACGCTGCGGACCCTCGACAATGTCGACGTCTATCCCGTGCTCACCCGATTGTTGGGCCTGCCGGACCGGCGCACGGACGGCGGCCGCGCCGCCCTGGCGGCCCTGCGAGCACCTTAGACGGAATGAATATTGCGCATTACGTGAAATATTGCAGAATGGAGAAAGTTGAA
>Ga0116191_1003853_pt1 | contig 10846 bp, 4 predicted proteins | sample AD_UKC111_MetaG_FD_89897 | JGI IMG/M metagenome (GOLD analysis project Ga0116191, IMG submission 89897) | Active sludge microbial communities of municipal wastewater-treating anaerobic digesters from Hong Kong - AD_UKC111_MetaG | ecosystem: Engineered > Bioreactor > Anaerobic > Digestate | place...
GATGCGAATGTACACTATGTGGGCCAACAAAAATGGGTATAAAGTTACAGAATTAGATTACCAAGCCGGAGATGTAGCCGGAATAAAATCTGTAGCGATGGAAATTGATGGCGACTTTGCATTCGGAATGCTGAAAGGCGAAAATGGCGTACACCGCTTAGTTCGTATTTCGCCGTTTAATGCACAAGGAAAGCGTATGACTTCTTTTTGTTCCGTATTTGTACACCCTGTAGTGGATGATTCCATAGAAATAGAAATCAATCCGGCCGATTTGGAATGGGATGTTTTTCGAGCACAAGGGGCAGGCGGCCAGCACGTAAACAAAACGGAATCTGCAGTGCGTGTGCGGCATTTACCCAGTGGGATTGTCTGTGAATGTCAAACCCAACGCTCACAAATTCAAAATAGAGAAACCGCCTTGAAAATGCTGAAATCGAAATTGTATGAAGCGGAATTGCAAAAACAATTAGAAGCTCGCGATGCGATAGAAGCCCAAAAAATGAAAAATGAATGGGGTTCGCAAATCCGCAGCTATGTATTAGACGACAGATGGGTGAAGGATTTACGAACAGGATATAAAATGACCAATCCGGATAATGTGTTAGACGGCGACTTGAATGGCTTTTTTAAAGCCTATTTATTGCATAAATCATCCTGATATAGGCTATGGTAGGGCGACCGTGCGAACAACGAGCAGACGAGCAAAATTTAAACAGTAAAACAAAGGCAAACCATCTTGACAAGTGAACAATATACAGACCATATTTTAGACAGGCGACGAGTAAGCCGACACTCATTGCCTACCCTATATTTTTTATTTTTTTTCCAACGCACATTTTTTAAAATCAATTTTAGCCAACCGCACATTGGCACATTTGATTTTGCCCCGACACACGAAGCCAACGCTTCGCAAAACCAAAAGAGCCAATTTTCCGACCACCTGAAAACATCAGTCAAAGTATGAATCAAAAGGACGTTTGGAAAAAATACATTACAGCACAATCCAAAATCTTAGAGCATAAATCTAAACCAATTGGAATTGACACTTCAAAACCCGTTCAACTTGACGGATTGAAATTGCATTTGTCTATTGACCAAGAAATATTTAAACAAGTATTCAAACAAGAAGTTGAACAAATTTTCAAAGTCAAAGACTTTAATTTTAATAGCGGATATATTCAGACAAGCGTTGAAAACGCTTCAACTATCACAATAGAACAACTTAGCAAACTAAAAGAACTTGCTGAAATTTGTTACATTGACTTTAATGAAAATCCAGTAATTGAGGGAACCATTATAGAGCAAAACAACAACGTTAAGGAAGAACTGCAAAATACAATTGGAGAACTACAAACCAAGTTTGATTCAAGAAACAAAGAAACCATTCACTTAACCATTGAGGAGTGGTATAAAGCAAAAACTATTAAAGGAGTAAGATTAGGAAAATATGGAACAGCAAGATTTAGTATAAAACCATCTGCAAAATTTATTTCCGAGGTATTTTTTCAACGACAATTCTTTTTAAGTGAATATGAAAATCTGGCAACTTATGAAAAACTTCCTGATGAAGTTTTTGAATACCTAAGCGTCAATTTAAACTTAAGAATAAAATCAATTAAAATATCAATCACAACTAATCAAAAAGAAGATATTGATATTTTACAAGATGTAAGAGTATCTTTTCGAGAAAACACTACGTTTTTCCCATATAATTCTGAAAGTGGACTAACTATCATCTTAGAAAAGAAAAAAATAAGAAAAGGTGGATTTGATACATTTGAATCTGCAATTGAAAATATCAATAAATTCATAACAACGAATTTTAGTGATTGCGATATAAAAATATTACCCACTTTTTTTTATTCTTATGACAAGCCTACAAATTCTACCTTTTTTGATAGCTTTCTCGATTTACATAGAAGTGAATTTGAATTAAGTTTTATATCATTTAAAGAAAATGCTCAATTTAGGATAGACCAATCATTTGAAGCAATTTATTTCGACTTTGAATCAGAAGAAGAATTAAATCAAAAATTAGATTTTGTAAAATCATTCTCTTTCTTTGAAATTTACGACAGAGGCGAAAATCACAGATATAAGTTCAATATCAAATTTGAAACAGGCTTGCACGAATTACAAGCCAAACTGAAAAAGGAGTTACCGAACTTAACCACGAAACTAATCGCCAATGGCGAAAAACTGATATTCAGGCAATTTTATAAAACAGGAAAAGGAAATCGTAGTTTTTATCGCGATAACCTATCTAATAAACTTAATGAACTTTTGAGTGGAACTGATTTCGTCTTTGAAATTGATGATTTTTTTCAAGAGAAATATCTTTGCGAAGAAAATTTTGAATTAAAGGTTGAACAGGAAGAAGAAAAACTTTCAAAACTTTTTAAGACTGATTTCTTTGTTTGTAATGAAGAAGAAAAGAAATTATTTGATATTGGAATATTGACAAGAGTTGAATATCCGAATTTAACTTTTACCCTTGAAGCAGAGAATGCTGAAATTGTAAACCAACAGAAAGATAAAATTAAAGTTATAAAACCAGATTTAAAAGGAGAAAAAGACAAAATTAAGCGATTAGAAGATACTGTTTTCAAACTTGATGATGAGAAAACCAAATTGCCTAACAACAATGCAAAGGAGTTTTTATATGATTCATCGAAAGCAAAAATCATTGAAAACATTGAGTATTTGCTAAACAAAACAAGTGCAGAATGGCAGTATTTTGAAGATGGTATTTTCCCTTCTAACAAAAACAAACTGAACGAATCACAGAAACAAGCCATTTTTAAATCTCTTTATGCCGAAGAATTGGCGTTGATACAAGGGCCGCCCGGAACGGGCAAATCAACTGCAATCGCTGAAATCATTTGGCAACACATAAGGAAGGCTCAAAACGAAAAAAAGAAAACTAAAATTCTTTTGACATCAGAAACTAATCTTGCAGTTGATAATGCGATTGACAGACTGAAAAACGGAGAAAACAATGTTGTAAAGCCAATTAGGTTTGGCAACACAGACAATTTAGAATCAGAGGGATATTTCTATTCACTTGAAGCCATTGAGGACTGGCAAAAAAGCAATTCTATACAAAATAATACTGTTTCGCATTGGATAAACAACATTGCAAATAGAATTTCCAATCAAAACAACGAACAAATTGATTCAGCATTAGATAAATGGAAAAAACATTTGCAAAAACCAAGTAATGAAACAAAAAAACTTTTTGCTGAGAAATACTTAGAGTATGTAAATTTGATTGGCGCAACAGGAAGTTCAATCGGAAAACTAAATTCTGAAAACAAATGGACATCTTTCTTTCATTCATATTTGAATGTATTTGAGAAAGATAAAATTGACGAAATGAATGAGTATAGCTCAAAAATACAACAACTTAAAAGTAATGAAGATTTATTTGAGCAAGAAATTAAAGACTATAAATACAAGTATAGCAAAATAAAATCAGACTTGACTACCATTGAAATTTCTTTTGATGCCATAATTATGGATGAAGCAAGTAAAGCGACACCACCTGAACTTGCATTGCCTATTTTGTTTGGTAAAAAATCTATTATCGTAGGCGACCACAGACAATTACCACCTATGATTGACGGAGAAGAAATCAAGGATGCTTTAAAAGCAACAGGTGATAAAAAAGCAATTAAAATAGCAAACTTACTATCTCAGAATGAGTTTAAAATATCTCAGTTTGAAAGGTTGTTTACTAACCCTGATTTGCATTATAGTCTAAAAAGCACTTTCGACACACAATACAGAATGCACCCTGCAATTAATGATGTTATAGCTCAATTCTACGAGCAAGATGGCGGTTTAAAGTGTGGTTTGCCACCTGATGAATCATCTCACGATTCATTTGACAAAGATGGCTCAAGGTATCACGGTTTACAATTCAAAGACATCATTACACCCGAAATACATACTATTTGGATAGATGTAAAAACACCCGAAATTCAAGAGGGAACATCACGAGTAAATTTCGGAGAAATTGACGCAATTGATAACATTCTTACCGTTCTCAAAAATAGTGAGGGAAAAACTGAATTTGATAAATGGCTTTCAAATAAAAGTTTAGAGGAAAAACAAATTGGGTTGATTAGTTTTTACGGAAAGCAAATTCATTACATCAACAAAATGCTGAAAGAAAAACACAGTGAAACACCAATTCGATTGAGTACTGTTGATAGATTTCAAGGAATGGAAAGGAATATCATTATTGTTTCAATGGTACGAAGCAATAAAATTGCATCGTTTCAAGGACAACAACCCGATGAGATTTATGGAGATTTAGGTTATCCAAAACAGGAAAGTTTAGGTTTTGCAGAATCTCCAAATCGTTTGAATGTTGCCTTGTCAAGAGCAAGACGGTTACTAATCGTTGTTGGAAACAGCGAACATTTTTGCAGTAAAAATGAAATATACAAAAACGTGTTTGAAACCATACAGCAAAACGGGAAAATAATAAGTGCAGAAGAATTACAAAAAGCAGTAGAACAAAATGGATAGCACTAAAACAACATACGCAACCTTTCCGTTTGAATGGACTGTGAAATCTACTTCTTACCAAATTCGGTACAGAAAGGCAGAAAACATAAATGAAATTGATGAAATTTTCTGTTTAATTATAAATGCAAAAGGAAATCAGATAGAGTTTTTAGAATTGGGAAATCTGTTAGGCTTCAATTTGAAAGACTTGGCTGAAACGGATATTTTGAACTTCTACCTGAAAGGGCTATCTGAATACAACTTGATTTCGATTGAAAAAGAAATAATTAAACTAACTGAATTTGGACAAGAAGCATTACAAAGCAAACTAAAATACAAATATTTCTTTGCATCAACCGAATTGTTTGAAAACCAAACTGCGATTGGAGAAAATTTTGATTTTTCATTCAAAAGTGTGTTTGATTTAGAAAACAACCTATCAAGTTTGAGTAAAGTTGAAATTGAGGCATCAAAAGACTTTGAAAAGAAACAAAGACTTCAATTTCAAATTTTTGGGGACGATATTTACAAAGGCGAAATTATTGAACTTTACGAAAGCAACTCGCATATTAGTTACAAAGAAATCTCTTTACAATGCGAAGTTTTTGCCGTTGATAATTCCTTCCAACTTTCCATTTTCAAAACAGATACAAACAAATCTGATTTACAATTTCTAATTGACTTACCTGAAAATGCAGAATTAAAAAGTGAGTTACTTAGAAAAGGAATGTATCATCACATTCTTACAGAAAATACTTCAATTACAAAACAAGACATTGAAACCTACAAAGACTTATGGAATTGGAAAAAACTTGCAGAAAACACAAAAGTAAATTGGAAAGACAAAGATATTTTTAAGCTATTTATTCAAAATGGGGACGGAAGCGTTTGGAGTGTAATTTCTGAAAAAGCACCGATTGAAAACATTAAATCTGTAATTCAAGAATATGCTGAATATTGGAATTGGACAACGCTTACAGAAAGATTTGACAATGATTTTATCAAAGAACAAATTGAAAACTTTGATTGGGATTTTGAAGAACTTTCGCATAAAGAAACCGAACTTGTAATTTCATTACTTTCAAATCCAACACTCAAAGACAGAGATTGGGATTGGAATTATTTATCAAAAAATCTACCTGATGAATTTATTGAAAAGAATATTGAAGATTTTGCTTGGGATTTTTATGTAATTACTGAAAGTAAAAATGACGTTTTCAAAAATACGTTTATCAAATATCGTGATAATCTTGAAACACTCATTTCTAAAAATTGGAATTGGAAATTTATTTCGGAAGAAATCAATCTAAACTTCCTACACAAAAATATTTCAGGATTTGCAAGTAAAATAGATTGGAACACCATTTTAAATCGGTTTTTCACTAACGAGGAAATAACCGAAAAATGTTTGAAAGAAGAATCTTTTAAATCGCTTTTAAAACAGCACTTACCTGACAACTTCGTTATAGCTCATCAAAAATACCTTTGGTCGTTAAATCTTATTGACTTTTTTGAACAACAAAATTTAATACAATGGGAAACAAAATCGTTCATTAAAGGCTTTGATACAAACGAAAATGTTGAATGGAACAAATCTATTTTTGAAAGGTATCATAAACACATCACAACTGAAAATGGATTTTTAAATGTCAGCCAACGAATTTCAGACTTTAGTTTAATAGAACAATTCTCTGATTTTGCTTGGGATTGGAACGGAATTTCACAGAATAAAAGACTAATTAGCAATTCCGCATTTATTGAAAAGGCTTTTGTCGGAAGTTATTCGTTTTCCGATAATTTACTTTGGAATGAAATCCTAACACAATCTAATTTCGATATTTCGTTTTGGAATAGAAACTTAAAAACATTCCACGAAAAAACGAACAGCGAAAAACAAATTCTGTTTTGGAAATCGCTTACACGAAAAGAAAATCAAAACTACATTTTTGCAAACAATCATTTCCCTTGGGATTGGACTTTCATTACAGAAAACTGCACCGAAGAATGCATACTTGAAAGTTTTGACGATGAAGAGTTATTTCAAAAATGGGATTGGAAAATTGCAACCCGAAAACTTGACAAAGAAACCATTCTTGACAATTTAGAAGACCTTGCACGTTTCGTTGATTGGAAATTTCTGATAAACGAAGTTTTTACAGTAGAAAACGAACTTGCAATAGATAATCAACTTCCAAGAATTGCCGCTTGTTTAACTGTTGTAGAAAAAGAAAAACGAAAAGAGTTTTGGAAAGATATAACAATTAAATTCCCTTTTGAAACTTTATTCCAACTTGTTGGAGCAACAATTCAATCAAACGCTTTTGAATGGGATTGGGATTATATTTCTAATCACAAATTATTCCCGACAGACATTGCAACGCTAAATCAATTCAAGCAAAAAATAAATTGGACGATTTTTTCTGAAAGCAATGCAATTCAACAGAGGTTTAATCCGAAAACTTGGAATACATATAACGATTGGGAAAATAATACTGACAAGTATTTATCGAAGTTTGCGGATAATTGGGATTGGAAAGTTTTATCAAAAAACGACTATGTTACTTCCAATTTATTTATCATAACGAAACACAAAGGCGAAAAATGGGATTGGGAGTACCTTAGTGAATTTGGTGGATTTCTAACAAAACCAGACAAAGACAAAAGAAAATATTTAGTAGAAAAAGTTGTAAGGCAATTTCACACCTACATAAAATTCGATTTTCTATCTAAGCGGAAAGATGTCGCTATTGGTAGTAATTTAATTCTTTCAACCAAAGAAAAGAATTGGGATTGGCAAGTAATATCAGAAAATGAAAAAGCCGAGATTTCAATTGAACTTATTATTGAACTCAAAGACAAAAATTGGAATTGGAAAGCCTTGTCCAAAAGAAAAAACATTGAGTTTAGCAATGAAACACTTTTGCAATTATCGGAAAAAGATTGGGATTGGAACTATTTATCAGAAAACACAAATCTTGAATTTAATGCTGAATTTATTAAGCAAACAAAAGCAAAACCTTGGAATTGGAAAACTGTTTCACGGCACAAAACATTTTTACCAACGATTGAGTTATTAAAGCTTACCAAAGATTTTGAATTGGATTGGGAACACTTATCACAACATTCAAGTTTAAATCCAACCAAAGAACTTCTTGCAAAATTTGAAAATAAATGGCATTGGCAAAGCATTACGAAAAATCCGCAAATCAATTTTTCTGAAATTGATTTTATTCAGCGTTTTGCAAATAAATGGAATTGGCGTTTTGTATGTGAATCAGGAAAACTAGCATTAAACAAACAGATTTTAACTCAATTCAAAGACCATTTAGAATGGAACCTGATTTCATCAAACACGAATTTAGATTTCACAAAAGAAATTATTCAAGAGTTCAAACAGTTTTGGAATTGGAGTAACTTAAAATATAATCCAAGAGTAATCGAAAAACTCGGAGATTACGTATTGAATATAATCGAGGATAATACTATTATTAAATTTATAGATAAGATTAATGAGCAAAATTCTCAATGGAAGGGAAAGATTTATCATTTTTCACATATTGACAATGCCGTAAAAATTATCCGTGAAAGAAAAATTAAGTCTAGAAAAATAGCTAATCAAATATCAGATTCGGCAGGAAATGTTGTTTATTCGAGAGTTGATGCTCACCCTTATGCGAGATTTTATTTTAGACCACATACACAAACCCAGTTTTACAATGAATATTTAGGTGTTGATATTGATATGGGATATGACAAAGATGGAGAGCGGCATTCTTGGTATGATAAAGAGTATCGATTATTGGACTTTCCAAAATGCCCGAAGCCAATTTATTTTGAATTTCCCTTGCAAGAGATTCTATTTGGGATGTTCGAAAAATGCTATATTAGCACAGGAAATATGCAAAGAAATCGAACAAGGTTTGGAAAAATCGAAAAGCTAATACACTTATTCAATTTTGAGGATTTATTTATAAATCCAGGAATGGATTCTGATGAGTGGAGAAAGTTTAGAGAGTTTGCTCAACAAGAATTTATGATAGAAAATGAATTAGACTTTTCTAAACTGAATTTTAAGATTATTTGTGCAAATGAAGATGACAAAAAACTATTAATTCAACTATTAGGTGTTAATTCAATTGAAATCATCAATAATATTGTTGTAGATAGTTCATATTATAGAAATGAAAATCCCAAAATAAACCAATTTACTACTGATGATGAAATCGAAATTTATACTGTAAAAAAAGCAAATGGATATTTTGTTTTAACACACACCGAGCAGTCTAATATTAAAATCATTGATGGAGACGTTATAAAAGAAGTTGAACAAAAAATAACCTTTAAATCGTCTATTCGGGTAAAGAATATTTCAAAAACAAATCAAATTCGTGTTATGTATATTGATGAGATTAACCAAGAATGGTTTGTATTTGCAAATTACGAGTTGTCAACAAATGAATTTGAAAACATTAAAGCTAAGACTCAAGAACGAAAGCGGTTGCGATATAATCAAACACATTATGTTGTATCATAAAAATGGCAATTAAACATATAAAAGGAAATATTTTTAGTTCAAAATGTCAAACGCTTGTAAATACAGTGAATTGCGTTGGTGTAATGGGTAAAGGGATAGCATTGGTACACAAACTTCGTTATCCACAAATGTATATAGAATACAAAGAACATTGTAAAAACAAACTCATTAAAACAGGTTCATTGTGGCTTTACACAAAACAAGAAAATGCTCCTTGGATTTTAAGTTTTCCAACAAAATTTCATTGGAAATACCCAAGCAAAATAGAATGGATTGAACAAGGGTTGCAAAAATTTGTGGACACTTATGAGAAAAAAGGAATAACCTCTATTGCGTTCCCTTTGCTTGGTACACACAACGGAGGTTTGGATATCAATGAAGTAAAATGTCTTATGGACAAGTATTTAGGACAATGCAACATTGACATTGAAATATACGACTATGACCCGAACGCAAATGATAATTTATTCGCATTATTCAAAACAAAATGGTTGTCTTTGGATGAAAACACAATTAAAGCAGAAACAGGCATACAACCACAATACGCAAGAAAAATTTCAGAGATAATTAAAAATGGAGAAATTAACTCAATGATTGCATTAGCTAACTATGACGGTATTGGTGAAAAGACATTGGAGAAAGCGTTTAATTATGTATTGAACAGACCAAAATAATGAAATCTGCCAACACACAAAAGCAAGCACATTTGCAAACCGCACAAGCCGACACACAGACCTAAGTTTGCAAAAGAGCTTGCTTTTCGCCACCGCAGACAAAATTGTTTTTAAAAGATTTCCAACGCTTCAAAAAAATAAAAAATGCAACGCACAGCCGACACTCAATGACACGGAAACTCAATATTGAAAATGGTTTGCAAGGACAACCGACAAGAACCACTGGCTATAACAAGGTATTGGCAATAGGCGGGCTGAAGGGCTTCCCCGCCTGCCGGACGGGCAGGGATTGGACATTTGCGCAAGGTTCAACATTCGTTCTTCGATTGAACTTTTGTGCTAAAAACCCCCACCTTCGGCAATACCCAAACCGATATAGGCTATGGTAGGACAAAACTACTGCAAAAAAACATCAATATGAATAGAGTTACATTAACGGTTACAGAAATGAAGATGAAAAATACATCTTTCTATGAAATGTTATTAAATGAGCTACTTGGCTTCATTGATAAGCATAAAACCGAAATAGAAAACGCACAAAAACTTATACTGACACAGACAAATCAACATTATTCCACAATGAAAATTTTAGATATGTACTTTTGGCAAATCGGTTACGACAAAGAAGTAAGAGAGAAGCCACGGAAGTCTTTGCGGTAAAAAACTGAAACAATCACCGCAAATTTGCGGTAAATAATTTGTACATTTACCGCATAATTAGTTTCAAGCAATGGCAAAATACATATACGAACATAAAAATTGGACAGCATTTTCTTGGCAAGACAAAGCTATAAATGCCGTGTTTGGAGAAGTAAAGCTAATACAGGGCAAAATAATAGGGCAAATGGATGCGTTAGGTTTTTCAGCAAAAGAAGAAGCTACGCTTACTGCCCTTACGCTTGATGTTGTAAAATCCAGTGAAATCGAGGGCGAATTACTCAATTACGACCAAGTACGTTCTTCCATAGCAAGGCGTTTAGGCATAAACACCGCAGGACTTGTTCCAAGTAGTCGTCACATTGAGGGGGTAGTAGAAATGATGCTCGATGCTACACAACGACATACTTTGCCACTTACAGAAAAGCGTTTAGTTGGTTGGCACGCAGCACTTTTCCCAACAGGA
>Ga0116191_1003856_pt1 | contig 10843 bp, 8 predicted proteins | sample AD_UKC111_MetaG_FD_89897 | JGI IMG/M metagenome (GOLD analysis project Ga0116191, IMG submission 89897) | Active sludge microbial communities of municipal wastewater-treating anaerobic digesters from Hong Kong - AD_UKC111_MetaG | ecosystem: Engineered > Bioreactor > Anaerobic > Digestate | place...
GTATCTGAAATTTGTAAATTACATTAACATGCGGCAGGATGTTTTTAAGCAGGGGGGCAATACAAAGGTCATAGGACTTACTCTTAATAAGCTTGGTAAGAGAGTTATAATTTGTCTCCATTACTAATTTAATTTTTACATTGGGGTAGATGGAATTAAAATGAGGCAGCAATTCCGGTAAAAGGTAAGTGCCTATAGGTGAATTAGTGATAAGTTTAATTACAGTAATTTTATCTTTTTGGCTTTTCGAATATTCAATAATTTTATCCCATTCTGTAAGAATCCTTTGTGCGGCTTCAAAAACAAAGCGCCCCTCTTCCGTCAGGACAATACCGTTGGTTTGGTTGCTCTGTTGCCGGTCAATCAGGATAAGGCCTAATGAGTTTTCAAAAGATTTTATTTGGGCGCTGACAGATGGCTGACTAAGTAATAAACTCTCTCCGGCAGCTGAAAAACTTTGAGTTTCAATAACTTTTTGCAGAATTCTCATTTGATGAATGGTCAAAGTTTTTTCCTCCGGATGTTTTTATGAAGATCTTAATATAGACTGATGACCCTGTCAATAAAGGCCCGGTGTAACATATTGCCGGTATTCCTCTTCAATCTTTTCTTTCAGCATTTTACTTTCCACCTCTTACGATCCATTTGACAGAATTCATATGACGGCCGGAATATATGCCGCTGTCTTCCTGTCAACCCGCCTGATTTCTTCAAGACCACGCATTTATCGTACCGTTTTCATTATTATCATCACTGAGCTTTGTAATTGTGGAAGAGATATATCGCACTAGCTAGGTGTGGATTTCAGGAATAACAGCTTTGACTATAGATAAATCTCTATAGAGCAAATTGATATATTTGGATTAGTCAGGCCTGTGAAAACTGTTTAGAATAATCTTAAACATTGGCCATGTTAGGAGAATATAACCTTGAAGAATAAAGAACACCCCATTTTACCACTTTATTGCAAATTAGCAGTATGATTTCTGACTTTGCCAAAAGGATTAAAAATTTGGAGAGAAGGTGACGATGTGTTGTACGAAAAGGTAGATGTGCTGGTCATAGGAGGCGGTATTGCCGGTGCTATTGCTGCTTTGGAAGTCAGCAAATCCTACTCTGTGATGATGATAAGCAAAGATAGGGTAATGGGCGGCGCAAGTATTCAGGCTTCGGGTGGTATGGCAATCCCTGGTATCGCCGGCGAAGACTTGAGTGTTTTCGTTGAAGACACCTTAAAAGGAGGAGAGTATATCAATGACCGCTCTTTGGTCAAGATATTCGCTGAAGAAGGCGCCTCGTATATTACTTATTTAGAAGAACTGGGCATGGTGTTTGATCAGGATAAAGAAGGCAAATATCGCATTTATAAGAGAACCGAAGGTCATTCGGCTATGCGCAACTATAACGACCGGCGCGGCTGCCACGAAGTCGGCAGAGTGTTTAAAGAAAAATTAGTTAAAAGCAATGTCAAGCTCATGGAACACACCATGGTCTATGACATGAAATCTGTGGATGGCCGTATTGCTGCTTGTTCCGCATATTCGCTCAAGGACGGGAAAATCATCCATATAGCTCCCAAGGCGGTAATCATGGCCAGCGGCGGCTAAGGGCGTATTTATTCCGTCAGTGATATGTCCACCGGTTTGACAGGTGAATGTCATGGCATGGCTTTAGATTGCGGAGCGGAATTGATGGATATGGAAATGGTGCAGTTTATTCCGCTGGCTTTTCCTTTCCCTGAAGGCATGCGCGGTGCTTTCATCGGTATGTGCTCCATCCATGGCCCGGATGTGCGTTTGTATAACAGTTTGGGTGAACGCTTTATGGAGCGCTATCAGCCCGACAGAAAAGAATATGCCACCCGCGATCAGGTTGCCAGGGCTATATTTACGGAGATCCGGGATGGTCGCGGTACGGAGCGCGGCGGCGTGATTGTCGATACCACAAATAATGATAAATCCCTGCTGCCGAGGTATAAAGCCTCTACAGCGGCTGTTTATTCCGCTTTAGCCAGAGTATTCGGCGAAAAAGCGGCCAACTGGGAAGAACCGTTCGAAGCCGCTCCCTCACAGCATTTCTGCATGGGCGGGATCAAAATCGACGGCGATTGCCGCACTGCCTGCAAAAACCTCTTTGCAGCCGGGGAGATCACCGGTGGTATCCATGGCGCGAACCGTTTGGGCGGCAATGCTCTGACCGAAGTGACTGTATTCGGTAAGCTGGCCGGCAAATCCGTTTGCAAAGAAGTTGCCGAAGCCGATTGGGCAAAAGAAAGCGATCTTGAACAATACTTTGCAGAGCAGGATGCCATGGTCAAAGATTTGTTTGTAAAAAAAGGCGGCGTAAGCGGTACGCAGATTAAAAAAGCTCTTGGTGAGATCATGTGGGAATGCGGCGGCATTGTACGTAATCAGGAAATGATTGAAAAAGGGCTTGCACAATTAGCCGAATTAAAAAAAGAAGCGGAAACCATGCATGCAGAGGAAGGCGATATTTGGAACTACTCTCTGGTGGAAGCTTTAGAAGTCAAACATATGTTAAAGGTCAGCGAGGCAGTATTACTTTCTGCCGGCATGCGTAAAGAGAGCCGGGGTTCCCATTATCGCGAAGATTATCCTGCCAAAGACGAAGCCTATATGTCAAATATGGTGATCGTGCAAAAAGAAGGCAAGCTTGTCTGCGAAAAGCGGCCCATTATCCTGTAATTCGCCTTAACTGATAAAGCATGTTGTAAAAAAGGCCAAGCAGAGAGGATGTGTAAACCCATGCTTAATGTTGATGTTCAAAGATATTCTCCCGGCAAAAATGCTGCTCCATACAGGCAAATATTCCAAGTGCCTTTGGAAACAGGTATCTCCGTATTGGGGCTATTGGATTATATCCGTAAAAATTTAGATGAAACATTTGCGTATAAAATTTATTGTACCAATCAGCATTGCGGCGAATGCGGCCTGATGCTCAACGGTAAACCGGTATTAGCCTGCCGTGATATGATCACCACGGAAAATGTGGTCCTTGACCCGCTCAAAGGCTTCAAGGTGATCAAAGATTTGGTGGTGGATGTTGATTCGGTAATTAGAAAACAGTGGAGCGAATTTCCGGTATTGGAAGGGAAAATGGTATACAACGATTTTCTCACTGAAGACCAGCATTCTTTGTTTTTCATGGCCGGCGCCTGCATTGGCTGCGCCATCTGCCAGTCGGTATGCTGCTTGCATAAAGAGGACGACGTACTCCTTAAAGGGCCGGCCTATTATGCAGCATTAGCCCAATATATGCTTCGCGCCAAAACCAAGGAGGACTTCCTCGCTTATTTGAACACTGCTGTAGAGCATGGTATCTTGCAGTGCATATCCTGCAAACAATGTTCCAAAAATTGTCCGAAAGACGTTGAGCCCTATAAAGTGATAACAGCTATAGCAAAGCTCATTCACAATAATCTGGGGATAAATGTGAGTAAAAAATTGTTGGCGGAATAGCCATAAATTGTTTTTGTTTCATTAGTAAAATTTTATCTTGAAGGAGGTATCAGTTATGGATTTTGCTGAAAGATTTATCAGCATAGTGGGAAAGAAACATTTTTCCACTGAGTTAGCAGTTATTGAAGCTTATCGTGATACTTTATTTCCTGTCGATCCCGAGGAACCGTTTGGTGTTATCATGCCGGAGACGACTGAGCAAGTGGTGGATATCGTCAAATTATGCAATGAGATCGAAATGCCTATAGTTCCTATCGCGGTAGGCGCGCCGATCAACGGCATGAATTTGCCGGTTAAAAACGGCTTAGTCATGGATATGAGCCGTATGAACAAGATTCATGATATCGATCCCGATACCATGGTTGCCGTTATTGAACCTGGTGTTACCATTGGCCAGATGATCAAAGCCTTGGAGCCCTATAATTTGATGACTTCTTACCCCAATTCTTCCCCCCCCGTGTCGGTATTGGCCAATATCATCTTCCTCAAGGGTTCCGGCCAGCATATTACTAAATACGGTACTGCCGATTATTACCTGCAAGGCGTTGAAGCGGTACTGGGTACCGGCGAAATCATGAAAACCGGTTCGGGCGCTCTCGATAGCTCCGATTGGCATTTCCGTTATTGCCTTGGCCCCGATTTATCCGGCTTATTTATCGGCTCGCTCGGCACCATGGGCATAGTGACCAAAGCTGCTGTCAAGCTGGCCCCGATTTGCCCCTATACCTGGTCGGTGGCTTTAGGCTTTGATAAAATCGGCGATGCAGTCAAACCAATCAACTATATCGGCAAAATGAAAATGGCTGATTATATCAATGGTCAGTATTGGTATACCGGCGTCAGCGCCGATACCGATTATCCCTGGGAAGTCACCGGCGGCAAAGCTGCTTTACCGCTCGATTATATGGACAAATGGCGGGAAAGCAAAGGTTTGACCCCGGTATGGTTCCATCTGGCCATAGAAGGTATCGATGAAAGAGAAGTGGCTGTGCGTCGTCAAATGCTCGAAGAATACATCGATGGTTTGGGCATTAAACGTCTGGATATGAGTAATGACAGCTGGTATCATGTGCGTGACACACAGATTCAGGGTACTATCAGCTCTGTCGCCGCCCGTTTCTGCCGCCATCGTGGTGGTGGTTGGTCTTCTCTGGTGTTTATTGCCCCGGTCAAAAAATGGGGTGAAATTCTTGATCCGGTCATCGAAATGGGCAGAAAATATGGTTTCGACCCTACCTATTTGCTGAAAGTATTCGGCCCTTATGCCCATACCTCACAATGCAGATTTGTCCTGTCCTACAATAAGAGCGACCCCGATGAAAGAGCAAGAGCGAAAAAATTCACGCAGGAATTTACGCAGCATGCCGTTGCCAATGGTGGTGTTATCCACAGGCAGACATTGCAGCCGGGTGTGGTTATGGCGCATCAGCCGGAATACTATGCGCTGCTGAAGCAATTGAAGAAAATCGTTGACCCCAAATGTATTCTTAATCGAGGCGTTTTAGGCCTTGTACCAGAGGATCAGGAATAGGAAGGCGGTGTAGATAATCATGACAATTGAAAAAGAAAAGGTATTAAAAGATCTTGGTCTTTGCGCCCGATGCAGACAATGCAGAATGGTTTGCGAAGTACCGATTGCCACTACCATGTTACCTATTTGTCCCAGCGGTGAATTTTATAAATTCGATACGTATTTTGCCAGTGGGCGCGTAACGCTTGCTAAAAAAATACTACTGGGCAAAATTGATTTTGATGAAAGTATCCTCCGTGCCGTATATTCTTGCGCCCTTTGCGGCTCCTGCAAACAGCAATGCCCGATACTTAACTTCGATCCCATGGAAGCTACCACCGTAATGCGCGAATTAGCAGTGGAAAAAGGCCTGGCCGACAGCATCTATCCCATGCCTGACACTACTCCTATCGAATGTGATTGTGCCGCCTGTGCTGATTCAGATACCGCTTTATTTGTCGGTTCGCAAGCTCAGTCCGATGCCGAAACGGTTAAAGCCATAGCCACAGCTTTGAAAAAAGCAAGTGTCTGCTTTAAACCTTTCGCCGGCGCCGATGCGGGTGAATATTTGCTGCGCAAAGGTGATATCAAAGCTTTCTCCGCAATAAAAGAATCCAATACCGCTGCTTTTAAAGACGCCGGCATCAAAAAGCTGATTGCCCATGATCCTATGACCTACAAGGTCTTGAAACAGGATTATGTTTTAGATGGTATAGAAGTGGTATTCTATCTCGAACTGCTGGCCGGCAAAGTCGAAGCCAAAGTCAGCGGCGTCAAAGCCACTTATCATGATCCAAGCTATCTCGGCCGCTATCTGGGCGTATATGATTTGCCGCGCGCAATCATCACCGCTTTAGGTTATGAATTAGTTGAAATGGTTCGAACGAAAGAAAACGCTATGAGCAGCGGCGCTTTCCCGGATTATATCCCGGCCGTTGCGGATCTTGCTTCCAAGACTATTATCGGTGATGCGGAACAAGCCGGCGCTCAAGTGCTGATCACTGTTGGCCGCAATGCAGCGGTTCAACTCCAAAAAGCAGCACAACAACTGGGCTCTGCCATTGTTGTCAAAGATCTTGCCACATTGCTGTAAAAGCAGGCGGATATTTAGCACCGCTGCACAAATTATCATCAGGAGACAGGAGGAAATATTATGAAAATAATCGGCCTGAGGATATATCCATTAACCTTAAAATTTGGATATATTATCCATGAGTCGTTTGGTGCTGTTGGTAAGGAAGAAAAAAATGTTTTGCTGCAAATATTTACTGATGAGGGCATATATGGCCTGGGTGAGGCCATTACCCTGGGGCCGTTTTATTCTTCGGAGAGCCAGGGCACAGTGATCGACATGATCACCAATTATTTCTTTCCTAAAGCTTTGCTGGGCGAAGATCCTTTCAATATTGACAAAATCGTTTACAAGATGGATAAGGCTGTTACCGGCCATTCCATCGCCAAAACCTGCGTCGATATGGCGCTCCATGATATCATGGGTAAAGCGCTCAATGTGCCTCTATATCGCTTGATTGGCGGCAAATTCAGCGACAAAATACCGCTCAGATACGGTATCGGCAGTGGTTCGCCGGAAGCCATGGCTGCAATGGCCAAACGCGGTATAGATGATGGTTATAAATGTATCAAAATGAAGTGCGGTATGAACCCCAATCTGGAAATCGAATGTGTTAAAGCAGTTCGTGAAGCTATCGGTCCTGATAATGATATTAGCATAGATATCAATCAGAACTTCACTCCCGAACAGGCTATCCGTTGGATCCATCAAGTGGAACCGTATCATATCCTCAATGTTGAACAGCCTGTTCCCAAACATGATATCAGAGGATTGAAGAGAGTCCGTGATAATGTTGAAACCGCTATCGGCGCTTGTGAAGCCGGCTACAGTATTGAAGATGTTATGAAGATATTAATCGCCGATGCCTGTGATTTAATCCATTTTAAAGTCGCCAGATCCGGAGGCTTCTACAGAAGTAAACAAATTGTTCATATGACCAGGGCTGCCGGTGTTTCTGTGATGGGTTCCACACAGCTCGGCATGGGCGTGGAATTAGCGGCAATGGCTCATTTTGCGGTATCGAATATGTGTCTTGGCCATGCGCCTTATACCGCTCAGGGTTATGGCGGCGGTTTGCTTAATCTGTACGATGTAGTGGACACCAAGGGTATCACCGATGATATCGTTACACCCACTCCTTTGATTGAAAAAGGTTTCTTGACTGTGCCGGAAGGCCCGGGCTTAGGCGTTACCCTCAATCCGGCAGGCTTGAAAAGATGGCAGGGCGCTCCAGCTATTGAAGTTGGCAAAGTGTTCTAAGCTAATTGCTTAAACATAAGGGGGCAAATGGCAAGCCGTTTGCCCCGCTAACAAGTGTTTTTATATGTAATAATCAACTGCACTACATTGCCTTTGGATTCGATCACGCTGCTAACTTACTGCAAAGGCTAATATGCGGATACCACATAAAAGGTAATTTATATGTGGCTCAGCATTTTATCGGTGTTATTATTACAGAACACCCGATAAAATGCTGCACCACATATTGTTTTTTTGGTAGTGTGTCAAAATAACAATGAAGTCCAATGGTGAAGTGTCAAGAGGAGGGTCTATTGTGAAAAACAGGACGCCGCTTTTTTGGGGTTGCGATTTTGACCCCAATCCGGATATTGACGGCATTCGCCGCAAATTGATGAATTTTATGCAAAACCAGGGTCAAGCCAGCAAGAGAGGTCCCTATGATCTATATAAGGATAACAGCAGCCTTTTCCCAAGGGATAATCAAGCGGAATTTTTTGCGGGTAAATACCCTTGTCCCAGTTGGGTTTCGGCTACGCCGGATTTCGCCAGGGAAATATATCCGGAAATGTATCGCAAATTTATTGATAAGGGCAGCTGTTTAGCTTATGCGGAACAGTTTGGCGCCCATGTGGTATCTCATACTCCGGCAGGCCGCATCCCGGTTTCTTTGGGCGTGGATCATTGTATAACCGGCGGCATATATAAGGCTTTGGCGCAGCAGCATCAGAATATGATATTGATAGTGCTGGACAAACATTTGGACGCTTTATCTCCGTATGTGCGCAATCAAATGGTGGGATATTCGCTGGAGCAGTCCAATAAAAACCGCTTACAGCGGGATAATTATGAATACCACGGTGATCATTTTTATGGCAATTATGATACCGGTTCTTTTTTGAATTATCTATTAAAGAAAAAAGTTATTTTCGGACGGGATTTAATGGTTTTTGGCATACAGGATGCCCCGGACCCGCGGCTGCGTAAAATTGATGATAAACGGGTAAATGGCTATTTGGCTGAGTATGATTGGCTGATTGGCAGCGGCGTTTATATTGCGCCTCTGGCAGCATTAAGAAGGAAAAATTTCCGTGGGCATTATGCGGAAATTGAAAATTGCCTGGTGGATAAAGAGGTATATTTATCTGTGGATATAGATGTCTATAATGGTGGTCTGGGTCGATCCGCCCGCTATTTCTCCTCTGACGGTCTGGATTTTCCTGATATCAAACGATTGCTTGAATGGATGGGGTTAGAAAAAGCAAAGCTGGTTGGTATGGATATTATGGAGCTTGATGTCAATATGTTAAAGGAGAGTAAGTTTACCGAGGCAGAGGTTGGCGCGGCTTATGATAAGCTGATATCTCTTGCTTTTGGTGAAGTGTAATAAGAGGGTCGGTGAATTGTTGCAGCAGGGCTTTTAAAGCAGTAGGGGTAAGAGTGTCGCCCCAGATGCTAAAACTATAAACTGCCCCTCCCAAGAAAGTGTGGCGGCACACTTTTCTTTGTGCGGTTAATACCACTTCAATATTTTCTTTCAGCATTTACTTCCCACCTCTACGCTGTTTTCCTGTCATCCCGCCTGATTCCTTCAAGACCACGCATTTATATATATTAATATCAATATGCTTTGCAATTGTGGAAGGGATATGTCGCTCCAGGATTGGATTTCAGTATTTATTGCTGTTCACTATAGATAAATCTCTATAGAGCAAATTGATATATTTGGATTAGTCAGGCATGAGAAAACTGTTTAGAATAATCTTAAACATTGGCCATGTTAGGAGAATATAACCTCACTCCATGAGTACTCATTATCCTTAAAGTATAAGCGGATTACGCTCTCAACTCTGGTAAAAGGAGATGATGAAGTGTCTTGGGAAAGGCCGGACGTGTTGGTTATTGGGGGTAGATCTGCGGCTAGTACTGCCCTCAAGCGTTTGGCGCAGGGGAAATTAACGTAAGATTTTAAGTCTTATGGGAAAAAAATTCGGAGGTGTAGAAAATGGTGGACGCAGTCAAACGCGCAATATTTGAGCGCGGACCGGGAATCAGGTCAGGTTTGCGGGATTTGCATTTTAATAAGGATAACATTTCATCCTTTTTTGTATCATTTGTTTTTAGTTTGACCGGGGCAGTTGTAGTTTTGGTCAGTGTGGCCACTAAGGCTAATTTTACACAAGAACAGGCGGTATCATGGATAGCCAGCGCTTATATCATTGCCGGCCTAATCTCCACACTGATGACACTTTACTATAAAATTCCCCTTTTAGCGATGCCTACTTTATCTGGAATGCTGGTTATGGGACCGGTGCTGGCCCAATTTTCTGTCCCGGAAATAGTTATGGGCTTGATTATTGCAGGAGTTGTACTTGTATTACTTGGCTTTTCCGGTGTCATAGATACAGTTTCCAGGTATATGCCAATTCCTATCGTGATGGGAATGATAGCCGGTGTGTACATGAGTTACGGGACCGGCATCGTTACTTCTGTAAAAGCTATACCGCTGATAGGGGTGTGCACCGTTCTGGCGTATTTGGTGACACCATTGGTTTCAAAGAAAGTGCCTCAAACAGCATCTGCTTTGGTGGTTGGCGTTGTATTAACCCTAATTCTTTCACCTCTGGAATTCAAGACCGGAAGTTTCTCTAATTTTTTGCCCACGTTTGTCGCGCCTAAATATAGCTCCAGCGTTATCTTGGGTCTTAGTTTGCCGTTGGTGCTGGTGACGATCGCCGACCTGCTCAAGTGTTATGGAGTCATTAAGGCTAATGGATATGAAGTCCCGGTAAACAGTATGATATTTTTCCCTGCCGTGGGTTCAATCCTGGGAGCATGTTTCCTTGCTCCTACTCTTTCCATGACTGGGGCGGTAACCGCGATACTTTGTGACTCCAGTGCCGGCCCGAAAGATTTTCGCTATGTGGGAGCGGTCCTGAAGAATTTATGCTCCGTTGCCATCGGTATCAGCGCGGGGGTGTTGGTTCCGTTTTTATTGAAATTGCCGACTAACATAACCAGCATTCTTGCCGGATTAGCCATGATGGGACTTTTTCTCACTTCGTTAAACGGAGCCTTTGGCGGTAAGAAGTTCCAAATAGGCGCGTTTACCGCATTTATACTGGCGCTGTCCAATTTCACCCTTTGGGGTGTAAGCTCAGCCGTGTGGTCGATTGTGATCGGGATAATAGTTTCCATGTTCTTAGAAAGGGGCCATTTTAAAAATGAATCACAGGTTGTAATAGCAAGGGCGGCAGTGGATACAAAATAGAAATCGAAGGTTAATTTACAACCTACTCCCAGGTTGGCCATCGCTGCACATTAGCCTAACTAACTAATGTTCTGCGATGGCCGTCTTTATTCCAGAACATATTTTGACAATTCAGCTAATTTCTGTTTAAGCAAGAGGTGAAAAACATTTGAACGTGACAAACAGTTTAACCAGTCCCGCGTCCATAGCAGTGGTCGGCGCTTCAAAGACACCCGGCAAAATAGGCTACTCAGTAGTCAACAACCTGATCCAAAGCGGGTATAAAGGCAAAA